>ERZ857882.1553-NODE-1553-length-26480-cov-5.885412_pt1 | contig 26480 bp, 26 predicted proteins | sample MGYA00519697_ERZ857882 | MGnify/ENA primary metagenome ERZ857882 (study PRJEB31778, sample SAMEA3449373) | human gut metagenome | biome: human gut; feature: human-associated habitat; material: faeces | place: United Kingdom | collected 2010/2012 ...
CGTCGGAGCCGTTTATCCAGCTGGAGGAGGGCGACGACTATGAGATCATGGCGGCTTTCGACGAGATGGGCATCCGGCCCAACGTGAAGTATGTGGCCCGGGAGGATCGGACGATCCTGTCCATGGTGTCGGAGGGGCTGGGCATCAGTCTCCTGCCGGAGCTGATGGTGCGGCACAGTCCCGCGCCCGTCACCGCCTGCCGCCCGCCCATGACCTTCCACCGCACCATCGGCATCGGCGTGAAGGACGAAAAGGCGCTGTCCAACTCCACGCGGCTTTTTGTGGACTATGTGCGGACATGGGTGGCGGCCAACGGGGACAAATAACGGTGCGCGCGTGATGCAAAAGCATAATTTGCATCAAAATGCATTAAAATAGCGGTAAAAAGCGCAAAAAACGAAGCCTTTCAGGCTTCGTTTTTTGCGCTTCCCGCACCGATCCCGCCACCTGAGGTGTGGGGGTCAGGAGGCGTTCAGCAAGGTGATGCCGTCGATCCGCAAGTTGAAATAAGGGGCGGAGCGGAAGGTGGATTCGGCAAAGTATCCGTCTACAATCACTTCTGTACCGGGGGAATGATCATCGCCGGGAACCACATTTGTCCGGTAAGAGGTGACGGTTTCTCCGTTCACAGTGAAGGAAGCGCAGTCAAATACATGGATATCACCAGTGTACCACGCGGCGGCTGCGGAAACAACGGCGTTTTACACGAAATTCCGCACCTTATTTTGCGCTTTCGGCCAAATGCGCCATGCCGTAAACAGCAGAAAAGGACACCCTGTGGTGTCCTTTTCTGTATGTTCAGTTTCCCTTTACGATTTTCCGGTATTCGTTGGGCAGCAGTCCCGTGCTCTTTTTGAACAGCTCGGCAAAACGGCTGGAGGTGGTGTAGCCGATCATCTGGGCGATCTGGCCCATGGTGAAGTCCGTGTCGATCAGCAGATGCTCCGCCTGGCTCATGCGGCGGCCCTGGATGTACCGGGTGACGCTGCACCCCAACTGCCGCTTGAAGCAGCTTTTCAGCTTGTTCTCGCTTATGCAGGCGATGCTGGCCAGCCGCTCCAGGGGGATGTCGAAGGCGTAGTGGTCGGCGATGTAGCTGACCACGTTCTGCAGCCCCACCATATCCTGCGCCGACAGGGGCCGCTCGTGCCGCTGGCTCTGCCGCTTCCAGGCGTCCACCACCAGGGCGATGGCCTCCGTCACCTTGGCCTCGTAGAACAGCGCCGCGGCCATGCCCTCGCCCCGATAGTTCTCGATCTCGAACAGCAGCCTGGACATGGCGGGAAAGTCCGCCGCCTGATCCACGCTCTGAAAGGCGGCGGGCAGATCGAAGTAGTCGTCGGGGTACTGCTTTTTCAGAAAGTCCTCGTAGTAGGCCGGCAGGATCTCGATGCCCACCGCGTGGATGGGGATCCGCTTGTGGATCAGCGCCCGGTACCGCTGCCTGCCGGCCACGATGGTCTGGATATCCCCCGCCGACAGGCGGCGGTAGGGGTTCAGCTCCTCGCCGGAGATGGAGTCGTACCGCTGGATGCTGATGCACTCGGGGATGTCCATGTCCAGGCAGCAGTCCTCGTGAAAATAAAAATCGTGGATCTTGATGTCAAACAGCTCCTGCTTGGCATACAGCCAGTAGTAGCCGCCGCCGATAGCGGGCGCGATCTCCCAGCAGCTTCCCGCCCGGCTGAACTGGGCGGGGCAGGGGACAGGCCGGAAGTGATTCTGCGCCAGCATGGGGTGATAGCACAAAAAGACGGTTAGATAGCGCTAACCGCTTTTATTTGACAAAGAGTTAGGCGATGCTAATCGCAGGAGAACGATACGGGAGGGCGACGCCATGTCCAAGAAAGCGACCGAGTTCCAGAAGAAGGAAATGAGCAAAATGTACCGGGGCAAGGAGATCTTCAAGCCGCTGAACACCGGCTGGATCGACGAAAATGTGGCCTGCGTCCGGGAGTGGGTGGCCAACATCTTCTTTTACCGGAAGGGCGATACTACCATCATGATCGACGCGGGGTACAACTATGACCCGCTGGCGGAGAAGATGGGCTGGCTGGGCATCGACCCGGCGTCCATCCGCCATATCCTGATCACCCACCAGGACACCGACCATGTGGGCGCGGTGGAGGCCGACAGCCCCGGCCTGTTCCGGAACGCCACGCTGTATGTGGGCGAGACCGAGAACAGGTACCTGACCGGCCAGGTGCGCCGGAAGGTCATCTATCACCTGTATAAGCTGCCCCAGGTGACCATCAACAATAAAAAGGTGCTGCTGCAGGACGGGCAGGTGTTTGACATCGACGGCATCAGGATCGAGTGCTTCCTGGTGCCGGGCCATACCTGGGGCCACATGGTGTATCTCATTGACGACAAGTACCTCTTCACCGGCGACACCATCTGGTTCGGCGCAGATGGTGGGTATAGCTTCATTTCCGCCCTGGCGGAGGACAACAAGCTGGCGGTGCGGTCTCTGGCGGCGCTGGAGGAGAAGCTGCAGAAGCGGGGCCTGCGGCCACTGTTCATCACCGGACACACCGGCTGGACGGACAACTTTGCCTTTGCTTTTGCCCACAAGGAGCAGCTGTGTTCCCCCTTCGGCAAGCGCGTCCACGATCCCAACGCCCCCTACGACGCCTATGACGAGTCCGACGACACCGAGGCCGGGGCAAAGAGCGGCTATCTGAAGGGTGTGGGCAGATGAAGGACAGCCAGCTGCAATTTGACCGCACCTGCCATGTGCTGTACTCCAAGCCCTGCAAGAGGGAGATCCGGCAGAAGATCGCCCTCCACTATCCGCGGGAGCAGCGGGAGGCGGTATGGGAGCAGGTGCAGCGGCAGTATGTGGACTTTCTGTCCGACTGGCGCACCGACCTGGGCGGGAAGAAGAACTTCCACAACGGCGCGGGCGGAACCTATGACTGCATCGCCATCCTGAGCTACTATGTGGTCTGTAAGGCGGTGACCTCCTTCCGGAAGATTGAGGAGATGGAGGAGAACCTGATCCTGCCCGCCTTCCGCAGGCTGAAATTCGTGGACGGCAACAAGCCCTTCTGGCGCAGGCTCATGTATCGGGCGTTCACCTCGGCCAAGGCGGGCTGCGACAGGTGGCACGATTATGAGATGCATGTGGCGCCCTTTGAGAAGGACAAGCCCATCTATTATGAGTTTACGGCGTGTCCCGCGGCGGAATTCGCCATCAAGAACGGGCTGACGGACATCATGCCCGCTCTGTGCAACGTGGACTATGTGTCCATGGAGCTAATCCACGCGCGGCTGGTGCGCACCACCACCTACGCCAACGGCTGCAAGTGCGACTACACCATCTGCGGCGACCGGGATGACTATCTGAAAGAGCATCCCGAATACCGGGATGAGGCTGGCTATCGGAGGAATGTATGAAATACCATATCGAAAAAAACACCGTACAGGAGACGCTGGTGATCCCTCTGTACGGGCGGAAAATGTGCTCGACGCTGTATCCCCGGCTGTTCTATGATGAAACGGCCATCCGGCTGATGGATGAGATTGACTACGACTTTACCCTGCTGGAGAAGAAGTCCAAAAGCCTGATGCAGCGCTTCGGCTTTCTGGAGGCGGCCATGCGGCAGAATGACCTGGCCTGGGAGGTGCGGGACTATCTGGCCAGCCATTCCGACGCAGCGGTGGTCAACCTGGGCTGCGGGCTGGACAACACCGGCCGGAGCTGCGACAACGGCAGGTGCAGGATCTACAATCTGGACTTTCCTGACGTGATCAGAGTGTGCGACGAGCTGCTGCCCGCCGGAGAGCGGGAGGAGAACATCCCCTGCGACCTGAACGACACCTCGTGGTTCGGGCGGATCGACGCGTCCAATGGCGTGGTGTTCTTTGCGGCGGGGGTGTTCTACTACTTCCTGACCGAGCAGGTCAAGGCGCTGGTGCAGGCCATGCACGCCGCCTTCCCCGGCGGACGGCTGGTGTTCGACGCTGCCAACCGCAAGGCGGTGAAGCTGATGCTGAAAACCTGGCTCAAGACCGCCGACATCCAGGATGTGGGGGCATACTTCGCCGTGGCGGACGCCAAAAAGGAGCTGTCCCCCTGGGCGCTGGGCATGCAGGTATCCAGCCGCGGCTACATGCTGGGCTATCATGACTTGAAGGATCCCTCTGTCAGCGGGTTCTTCCGCTTTCTGTCCCGCGTGGGCGACAACAGCATGAACATGCAGATCGTCCGTTTGGAATTCTGACAGCATAGAAAAAGACCTCCGGAGCTCCGGAGGTCTTTTTTATGTGCGGTTATTTGTTTTCGTCGGGCAGCAGGTCGGTCATGCTCTTGAGACTGATGCCCAGGGTGGACATATTGTGCAGCAGCGCGGAGGTGGTGGGCGGCAGAATACCCGCCACGCCCAGCACGATCAGCGAGAAGTTGAAGCCCACGATGAACCGGTAGTTCCGGTGGATACGGGCCATCAGCGCCTCGCCCAGCTTCCGCAGCGTCACCAGCTCGAAGAGATCCTCCGAGGCGATGGTGATGTCGGCGATCTCCCGGGCGATGGCCGCGCCGGTGGAGATGGCGATGCCTGCGTCGGCCTCCGACAGGGCGGGGGAGTCGTTGACGCCGTCGCCCACCATGATGACGGTGTGTCCGGCGGCCTTTTCCCGGCGGATGAACTCCGCCTTGTCCTCCGGCAAAACCTCCGCGAACACGGCGTCCACGCCTACCTGACAGGCCACGGCCTCGGCGGTTTTGCGGTTGTCGCCGGTCATCATGACCACCTTGGCGATGCCGCAGTCGTGCAGCGCCTGCACGGCGGCGCGGGCCTCCTTGCGCAGGGGGTCGAAGATACAGATGACGGCGGCCAGCTCTCCGGCGATGCACAGGTACAGATGGGAGTACGCCTCGGGCAGGCTGTCGAATTTCTCCTGCTCGCCCTCCGGCACACGGCAGCCCTCGTCCTCGAACACGAAGTGGGCGCTGCCGATCAGCACCGAGCGGCCCTCTACCATGCTGGAGATGCCGTGGGCTACCACATACTGCACCTGGGAGTGATACTCCTCGTGGGACAAACCCCGCACCTTGGCCTCATCCACCACGGCGTTGGCCATGGAGTGGGGGTAGTGCTCCTCCAGACAGGCGGCCAGCCGCAGCATATCCGGCTCCTTATAGTCGCCGAAGGTGACGATCCGGGCTACCTTGGGGGTGGCGTAGGTGAGGGTGCCGGTCTTGTCGAACACGATGGTGTCGGCCTTGGACACGGCCTCCAGGAAGCGTCCGCCCTTGACGGAGATGCGGTGGCCGCTGCTCTCCCGCATGGCGGACAGCACCGCAATGGGGATGGCCAGCTTCAGCGCACAGGAGAAGTCTACCATCAGCACCGCCAGCGTCTTGGTGATGTTGCGGGTCAGGGCATAGGTCAGCGCCGTGCCGCCCAGGGTGTAGGGCACCAGCCGATCGGCCAGGCGGGCGGCCTTGTCCTCGGCGGTGGATTTCAGCTTCTCCGACTCCTCGATCATGTGAACGATGCGGTCATAGCGGCCGCTGCCGGAGGCTTTCTCCACCTGGACGACGCACTCGCCCTCCTCAGCCACGGTGCCGGCATACACATAGCTGCCGGGCCGCTTGGGCACGGGCATGGACTCGCCGGTCATGGAGGCCTGGTTCACCATAGCCTCGCCGGAGACCACCTTGCCGTCCAGGGGGATCATGCTGCCGGTGCGGACGATGACGCAGTCACCGGCCTTCACGTCGGAGACGGAGACCAGCACCTCGGTGTCGTTTACCTGAAGCCAGACCTTGTCCACGTTCAGGCTCATGGCCCCGGCCAGATCGGCCACGGACTTCTTGTGGGTCCACTCCTCCAGGATCTCGCCCAGCCGCAGCATGAACATGACGGAGCCGGCGGTGGAGAAGTCGCCCCGGGCGATGGACACCGTCACGGCGGTGGCGTCCAGCACCGCCACGGACAGCTTGCCGTGCCACAGTGCCTTCAGGCCCTCCTTGATGTACTTCACGGAGCGGATCACCGCCAGCGCCGAGGTGACGGGGAAGGGGAGGAACAGCCTGGAGATGCACCGCCGCACGACGGTCATGACCAGCTTATCCTCAAACTCCCGGTTCAGGGCGCGGGAGGTGTGCTCCGGCACCAGATCCATGGCCTCGGCCTTGGGGAAGGAAAAGGACGCCAGCGCGGCGATGACATCGCCGCGCTTTCCGGCATAGAGCACCACGGCGTCCTGGGTGCGGTCATAGACCTTCACCTCAGTCACGCCGTCAATGCCGCGCAGATAGTATTCCAGTACGTCCGCCTGGTGCAGCGTCATGTACCCGCAGTGCAGATGCACCCGCAGACGCCCGGCGGATTCGTGGAGAATGTTGCATTTCATAGCGGTTTCGCGTTACTCGGCGCTGGCTTCTTCCTTGGAAGTGTCCTCCACCACGGCGGCAGCAGCCTCTTCGACCCGCTGCTCGTTGATGGCCTTGGCGTCGGCGTAGATATCCTCGGCATTCTCGCGGACGGTGGTGACGGTCTCCATCACGCTGTCCTTGGCGCGCAGCACGGCGGCGGTGGTGTGGGTATAGACCTTCTTGGCGTCCTTGCTACTGAGCATCTTGATACCGGCGGTGCCGAACAGCACACCGGCTGCGAACAGACCAAATTTCTTCATCATAGATTACCTCCTGAGCTGATAAATTCAGAGATTAGCATTCGCTAACCTTCACCCGTACTATATCACGAGGTAAGGGAAAAAATCAAGACTTTTTCATGAGAAAAATGACGAAAATCCCCCATTCTGCCAATCGTTTCCTTGACAATCCTGAACCTTCGCATTACAATAGCAGAAACGAGTTAGATACGGCTAACTTCAACAATAGCTTGCGAAGGGGGGAAGGTATATGAAACACCTTCATTTTGACATTGACCGGGACGGCTTTTACGGCGCTTATTGGACGGGCACGGCACAGAGCGACTGCGCCGTGATCGCCATGCTGGGGGACGACCCGGAGGACTATATGGCCCGCTCGACGGTGAAGTGGCTGCTGAAGCAGGGGGTGAACGTGATGACCATGTCGCCGGGAAAGAAGGACTACGGCCACCACAACTATCCGCTGGAGCGGATCGAAACCGCCATCGCCTGGCTGAAGGCCCACGGAAACCGGAAGCTGGGCATCGCCGGCGCATCCACCACCGGCACGCTGGCCCTGACAGCGGCCTCCTACTTCCCGGAGCTGACGCTGACCATCGCCATGACGCCCAGCGACTTTGTGTGGCAGGGCTTCATGCAGGGGAAGAAGGACGGCTGCAAGGAGTGGCCTATCCCCGGCGAATCGCTGTTCTCCTATCACGGTGAGCCCCTGCCCTATATGCCCTTTTGCTATCCCCATCCCCAGTACTGGCAGGTCATCGCCCAGGAAACCAAGCAAGCCGGGGCGATGCTGGCGTCCCGGAAGCTGTTTGACGATTCGGAGGCAGCCCATCCCATCACGGAGGCGGAGACCATCCGGGTGGAGAACATCCAGGGCCATCTGCTGCTGATCGGCGCGGCGGACGATGTGCTGTGGGATACGGAAAAGTACATCCGCCGCATGGAGCGTCGTCTGGCGGAACGGCCCCACGCCTGCACCGTGGAGGCCGCCGTGTATGACCATGGCACCCATTTCGTGTTTCCGGAGGGGATGCTGAAAACCATGCTGCCGGTGGGCGCCGACCTGTTCGTGAAGCTGGCCTTCCGCGAGGCCAGGGTATTTCCCCGGGAATGTAAGGCGGCCCGCCTGGATATCCAGCGCCGGGTGGTCAAGGCCCTTGCGGACTGGCAGAAAAAATAAAGAATACGGGAAGCGGCAGCTTCCCGTATTTTCATCAGCAGGCGTCCTTAGCGTCCTCCGGCCAGTCGAAGGACATCCAGTCGGACACATAGTCCTTGACCTCCTCGATCCAGTCCAGATGCTTGGGGTGGCGGAAGAAGTCGTTCAACTGCTCCGGCGCGTCAATGTGCATGCGGATCATGATATCCGCGTTGGAGTCCCTTGCGGTGGCGCACCGGCTCACCTCTGCGTCGTGCAGGAAGGGAAGCTCCCATTCCAAATCCGCGTACACCTTGCGGCAATGGAAATAAAGGAGGGTCACGTCCGCGTCTTTCTTCAGCTTCAACAGAATATAATGTACCATTCAAAAGACCTCCTTCAAAAATAATAAAAGAAGATACCGCAAAATGTGTCGGTTGTCAAGTATTTTTTTGGCGTTTTATACAGAATGAATATATGCAATTTGTGCAAAAGATTCAAAAAATCGGGAAAACGGCGCTTTCATCCGGGAAAGTGCGAAAGAAATATGTTTATTTTTTCACAAAAAATTTTTTCAAAAAGGAAGCGGCACACATCGTGTGCCGCTTCCTTTTGTAGAGAGAAAATTTCAAGAGAGAAAAGAAATGGTGCAGTGATAGATTTTACGCAGCGGCGTGAGCGCTGCGGCGGGCGGCGCGCTCTTCATAGTCCAGCTCCAGCAGACCGGCCTTACCGGCAGCCCAGGCAGCCACGGCGCCGCACACGATGGGCAGATAGAAACCGGCCTGGCGGATGGGCTCGTCAGCGGCGGTCATCAGGAAAGAGGTGGCGACCACCAGGATCAGGGAAACGATCGCGGTCAGGACGTAGTTATTGAAGTTCTTCATGGTAAATTCCTCCTTGAAGTATTTTGTTATATGTGGGTGGTTTTGGGTTCCTTTGTCTTTGTGCGCATATAGTAGAATATTTAACAGGAAAAGTAAAGCTATGGAATGTGATAACGGATATCAGCAATACTGTTTGCTGTGCGCGGATTTTGCCGTGTGCCTTTTAAACTGTCATAATTTGTCGAAAAATGGCGAAAAATCCTTGCGGCATGCGGATACGCCATGATACAATGGTTACAGCAGTATCCATATACAATATAAAGTTTGGGGGAGAGCATGATGAAACGATTCCTGGCATGGAGCCTCAGCTTGACAATGCTGATCGGCTTGAGCGGCACGGCATGGGCGGCCGGAGATATTTCCGGGGTTTTCTATGACACCGGTGAAACGATAACGGAGGCGCCAACATGGTCGCTGGACGAGGGTACCCTGACCGTCAGCGGCAGCTGCGAGATGAGCAGCTATACCGATGAGGAGCCTGCTCCGTGGCGTGAAAACGCCGCCGACATCCGGCGTGTGGTGATCGGAGATGGCATCACCGCCATTGGAAGCAAAGCGTTCCAGACGCTGAAAAATCTGGAGGAGGTCACCATTGCTGACAGCGTCGAGGTGATCGGAGGGGAAGCCTTCAACAGCTGCGAAGCCCTGCGCAGCGTTTCGCTGGGCCAGGGACTGCGGGAGCTGGGAGAGGGTGCCTTTGGTCATTGCTTTGCCCTGACGGAAATCACGATTCCCGCCGGTGTTTGCCGGATCGGGCCGCAGGTCTTCGCGGGCTGTACGGCGCTTACGCTGCGTGTTGCTGAGGGGAACGAGGACTACTGCTGCGTGGACAATGTGCTGTTCAGCAAGGACATGAGCCGTCTTGTTTTCTGCTCCAATCAGAAGGTGGGCAGCTATACCGTGCCTGACAGCGTAACGGTTATTGAGAACAGCGCGTTTTACTACTGCACCGGTCTCCATAGCATTACCATTCCGGACAGCGTGACCGAGATCGGCGACGATGCCTTCAACCAGTGTGGCCTGCGGGAGATGACGCTGCCCGCGGGGCTGACCCGGATCGGGGAGAACCTGTTCTGGAGCAATTTTGATTTGACCCGGGTGACGATCCCGGAGGGCGTTGTCAGCATCGGCAGCTATGCCTTCACAAATTGTGATAGGCTTTCCGACCTGCGCCTGCCCGGCGGCCTGGAGACCATTGGGGAATATGCCTTCAGCGGCTGCTATTCGCTGCAGGGCGTGGTACTTCCCGCCGGTATGAAAACGGTGGGGCCGTATGCCTTCAACGATTGTCAGGCCCTGGAGGAGGTGGTGATCTCCGGCGGTGACACGGCGATCGACGCCGCGGCCTTCAGCGGCTGCGCTGTGCTGACGGTGTTGTACTATGGGGGAAGCGATGAACAGTGGACGCAGTGGCTGGCGATCTACAGCCAGGACGGCTGGCATCCGCTGGCGGATGCCCAGGTGATCACCGGCTTTGCCGTGGGCAACCTGAACGGACAGGGCGAGGAGCCGGATGCGGCCGATGTGCAGTGCCTGTACGAATATCTGACGACCGGTGAGATGACCGGAAGATATAAAGAGAGTCCGATGGCCTTCGAGGCCGCCGCCAATGTGAATGGGGTCGGCGGCGTGGATGTCTACGATCTGCAGCGGCTGTATGAGCGCGCTGCGAAAATCGCATAAGCTTTGATTTGCGCCCGCGTACCGGTGAGGTACGCGGGCGTGTTTCCGTTTTGTCATTTGACAGCCGGGGCGTTTTCTGGTATGATGCTCTCCAACCATCTGAAAAGGAGACGTACTATGGAAAAATTCATTCCCTATGAGAAGCTCTCCAAGCAGGAGAAGCGCAGGCGTGACGCCATGATGCGGGGTACCTGGGGCGCGCTGAACCCAGTGACCCGGAAGAGTAAGAATCCCAAGGCGTATGACCGCCGGAAGGCACGGAAGTGGATCGACGATCCCTTGTCCGTGCCTTTTTTTGTTTCCGGGGAAATATCTCTTGCGTCCGGAATCACCCAGTAGTACAATAGGGAAAACAACTTTCAGGAGGACTGTCCTATGAAGCTTGCCCTTTGTCAGATGGCCATGAGCGACAACGAGAACGAAAATCTGACGCGCCAGCTTGCCGCCCTGCGGCAGGCCGCCCTTCACGGCGCGGAGCTGATCGTCTATCCGGAGCTGCAGCTCCATCGGTTCTTTCCCCAGTACGCGGGGCGTGATATGTCCGGAAAGCTGCTGACCACCGGGGATCCCATTATCCGGCAATTCCAGGACACCTGCCGGGAGAACCACATCATGGCGGCACCCAACTTCTATCTGCGGGAGCCCTCCGGCTGCTTTGACGCCACGCTGCTGATCGGCAGCGACGGCACGCTGCTGGGCCGCCAGAAGATGGTGCACATTGCTCAGGCGGCGCAGTTCTATGAGCAGGATTACTACACCCCCTCCGACGACGGCTTTCTGGTGTTTGACACGCCCCATGGGAAGATCGGCGTCGTGGTGTGCTTCGACCGGCACTATCCTGAGAGCATCCGCACCGAGGCGCTGATGGGGGCCGACCTGATCCTGATCCCCACCGCCAACACCGAGAGCGAGCCCATGGAGATGTTCGACTGGGAGATCAAGGTGCAGGCCTTCCAGAACAGCGTGGCCGTCGCCATGTGCAACCGCATCGGCAGGGAGGGGGAGATGGCGTTCTCCGGCCGGTCGCTGGTGACGGACGCCAACGGCGACACCATCGCCCAGGCTGGCAGCGGCGAGGAGCTGCTGTACGCCGAGGTGGACATGGCCGCTTCCGCCCGTATCCGTGCCGCGCGGCCCTATACCGATCTGCGGCGGACGGAGTTGTACCGGTGATGTCTGTTATCTAAAAAATTTATCAGCTCTCCTGACAAAAAGTCTTGTATTTTGACAAAAGGTGCGCTAAGATAAGGGTATCCACAGTTAAGATAGCTGTGTATCTGTAGAACTTATAAAGGAGAGACTTATCACATGGAGCGCATCTTCCACCTGAAGGAGAACGGCACCACCGTCAAGACGGAGATTCTTGCCGGTCTGACCACCTTCATGACCATGGCGTACATCATCGCCCTGAACCCCAATCTGCTGACCAGCTTCGCCGTGGGCACCCCCCTCTGGAACGGCGTGTTTCTGGCCACCTGCATCGCCAGCGCCATCGGCACGGCGGTCATGGCCTTTCTGGCCAATAAGCCCTTCGTCATGGCCCCCGGCATGGGTCTGAACAGCTTCTTCGCCGTTATCGCCGGCAACGTGGCCGCCATGCTGCAGACCGACTACACCAGCGCCTTTCAGGCGGTGCTGTGCATCATTCTGGTGGAGGGCATCGTGTTCCTGCTGCTGAGTGTGTTCAACATCCGGGACAAGATCGTCACCGCCATCCCTCTGGGCGTGCGCCTGGGCATCGGCCCCGCCATCGGCCTGATGCTGATGAACATCGGGCTGGGCTCCAACGTGGGCATCTACGCCGAGGGCAACGGCTACACCAGTCCGTTCTACGTACTGCGCGACTTCTTCGGCGCCATGACCCCCAGCGTCATCAAGGGCCACATGGGCAAGGAGTACAGCACCATGGTGCTGACCGTTGTGACCATGTTCATCGGTCTGTTCATCATCATCCTGCTGGCCAAGAAGGGCGTGAAGGCCGCCGTGCTCATCGGCATGCTGGCCGCGTCCGTCATCTACTGGGCGGGCAGCTTTATCTTCCTGCAGGTAAACCCCTTCGCCTCGCTGGAGGGCGCGTCCTTCCTGCCCCCGTTCCGCGACATGGCGGAGACGACCCTGTTCAAGTTTGACTTTGCCGACTTCTTCAACATCGGCTGGTTCACCGCTGTCAGCCTGATCATCACGTTCTGCATGATCGACATGTTCGACACCATCGGTACGCTGGTGGGCACCGCGTCCCGCGCCGGCATGACCGACAAGGACGGCAACATGCCCAACATGAAGGAAGCCCTGCTGTCCGACGCTGTGGGCACCGTGGCCGGCGCCTGCTGCGGCACGTCCACCGTCACCACGTTCGTGGAGTCCGCCTCCGGCGTGGAGGCCGGCGGCCGCACCGGTCTGACCAGCCTGACCGCCGCGTTCATGTTCCTGGCCTGTATGTTCATCGCGCCCGTGGCGGCCGTCATTCCCGCTGCCGCTACCTCCTCCGCCCTGATCTACGTGGGCATCCTGATGCTCCAGGGCCTGAAGAACGTGGATTTCGACGATCTGGACCAGGTAGTGCCCGTGTTCCTGATGCTGCTGGCCATGCCCATCTCCGGCTCCATCGGCCACGGAATCGGTATCGCCATGATCTCCTACACCGTGATCAAGGTGTTCTCCGGCCGTGCCAAGGATGTGTCTGTCCTGACCTACGTTATCTCCCTGCTGTTTATCATTAAGTTCTTCGCCGTCGTCTAAACGGTCAGCGGCCCCCGGCACAGCCGGGGGCCGCTTTTCAGCCATGCGCACCGGCTCTTGGTCGGAGCGCATATTTTTATTGTTCCTGCTCGGTCTTGTATGCCATGGCCTCCTTCTGGTAGTCCAGCGCCGCCTGCCGCAGCTCGGCAATGGCGGCCTCGTCCAGCTGGCCTTTGATCTTGGCGGGGGAGCCGAAGGCCAAAGACCCGTCCGGTATCTCCACGTTCTGCGGTACCAGCGCCCCCGCGCCGATCAGGCAGTTGCTGCCGACCTTCGCGCCGTTCAGCACGATGGCGCCCATGCCGATGAGGGTGTTGTCACCCACGGTGCACCCATGGAGAATGGCCCCGTGGCCCACCGTTACGTTTTCGCCCACCGTCACCGGATGGTCGTAGTCCACGTGCACCACACAGTTATCCTGGATATTCGTGCCCGCACCGATGGTGATCGGCGCCCGGTCGCCCCGCAGCACCGCGCCGAAGAACACGCTGCTGTTAGCGCCCAGGGTCACGCTGCCCCGGACGGTGGCGTTGTCCGCCACAAAGGCGGAGGGATGGATGACAGGTTTTTTCATGGCTGCACCTCGCAAAAGTTTTTCTGCATTGTATCACAACTTTCCGGGAAAATCGACAGTCACGGTAAAATTTGTGCTTACATTTTTCGTCAGAATATGTTATACTGATGTTAGGTAATGGTGAGCAAAAGGGGAACGCATGGTCGTGTGCCATGTGCCTTTTTGTGTATATATGTGTATGTATGTTGCGGATAAGGAGCGTGTGTGATGTTTGCAGCGGGTGATCTGGTGGTATACGGCGGCGAGGGCGTCTGCCGGGTGGAGTCCATAGGGCCATCCGGTCTGGCCTATGACGGCGGCGACAAGGTCTACTATCATCTTTCTCCCCTGTACCGCGGCGGCACCGTTATGACTCCGGTGGACACCGCTGTTCTCATGCGCCCCATCATCAGCCGTGACTGTGCGTTGAAACTGATCGCCGCGCTGCCGGCCCTGCCGGAGCAGAAGCCCGCCGAGCGCGGTATGCGTGCTGCCAAGGATTTCTACCACCAGCTGGTGCTCCGCTGTGACTGCGCCGAGCTGGCCGCCATGATCCACGGTATCTGCCGCAAGCGGGCATGGGCCCTGCGCCATGGTAAGAAGGTCAGCCAGATGGATGAGCGCTATCTCAAGCGGGCTGAGGACCAGCTCTACGGCGAGCTGGCCGCGGCACTGGATATGCCCCGGGATCAGATGATCCCCTATATCCGCCAGACCTGGGCCAAGTGGCCCGAGCAGCTGCCCAAGCAGGGGCAGGAGGAGCCGGCGGAGGCTGCTGAAGTGGAATAAGCGGACAGGGACGGCGGGAGCCGTCCCTGTTTTAACAGCAACTCGTATCAAACATTTGGGGCGGAAAGGGTGTATTCTGTTCACAGCGAGAGAAGGGAGCAAGCCTATGTACGAATGGCAGCAGCTGATCCAGACCGTCGTCAATGAGATGGACGACGCCATTATGCGCCGGGACGATCAGGCGTTGACACTGCGGGCGCTGGCGGCACGTCTGCACTATTCTGAGTACCACGCCACCCATAAATTCCGCGAGATCGCGGGTATGTCCCTGCGTACCTACCTGCACCAGCGGCGCCTGGCCTTTGCCCTGAAGGAGGTGCGCGATACCGACCGTCCTTTGTTGGACATCGCGCTGGACTACGGCTTTTCCGGGCAGGAGGCCTTTACCCGCGCCTTCAAGGCGCTCTACGGCGTTACCCCCGGTGTTTACCGCCGCCGGCCCCGCCCCGTAGTGCTCCGCACCCGCATCCATCCCTTCGATCGCTATATCTTTGGATTGGGAGAGATCGGTATGGTCAAAAGTGAACAGGGCGTCAAGACGTATTTTGTTACTATTCCCACCCACAAATACCTGCACCTTCGCAACTATGAATCCAACGGCTACTGGGATTTCTGGGAAAAGCAGAAGAATGTTCCCGGCGGTGACTGCGCCACCGTCTGCGGCCTGCTGGACAGCATTCCCGGCAAGCTGGACGACAACGGCGGCGCCGAGGCCGACGGCATGGCCGGCCAGATCATGGGCTACATCAATGACCCCAAAGGCCGCCTCTGTGCCTGGAACTACCCCCGCATCGAGAGCTACGGCGTCCGCCTGCCCGCCGATTACAGCGGCCCCATACCCGCGCCGCTGGAGCTGATGGATGTGCCGGAGGGGGAGTATATGGTGTTTGAGCACGGCCCCTTCGACTATGAGCAGGAGTGCCGCACGGTGGAGAACAAGGTGGAGACCGCTATGCGGGACTTTGACTACGCCGCCAACGGCTGTGTGCTGGATACCGCTACGCCGGGACGGATGACGTATTTCTATTTTGTGCCGGGGCAGTACTTCAAGTATATCCGGCCCATCAGACGGGAGAAATAAGAAAACAGGGCAGCCCAATGGGCTGCCCTGTTTTTCAGATCAAGAATTCCGCAGGGACGTCGTGGGAGGAAAACAGCAGCGGCGACAGCGTTCTGGCGTAGGCCCCGGTGTTCCCCACGGCCACAAGATCTCCCACCGCCAGCGCCGGACCGGTGAAGTTCTTAGCCAGCACGTCCGCGGCGCAGCAGAGGTTTCCTGCGATGTCTACGGTTTCGGTGATGCCGGTATCCTCCGCAGGCAGGGCGGTGATGGGGAAGGCGGTCTCGCCGGTAAACAGAGGTTCCTGAGGCGCAAGGGGGCCTTCTCCGGCGGCGTTACGCAGCATGGCGGCAAGAGAGGGCTTCTGGAAGCCGTTGAGACAGTTTTCTACGATGACATAGGTGGTGCCGTGGGACGTCTTTTTGTCTACCACAGGCAGATAGTACGTTCCCGCCTGTGCTGTCAGAAACCGCCCGGACTCCACCAGCAGCCGTGCGCGGAGGGTACGGGCGTTTTCCTCTGCCACGGCCTGCGTACATTGCTTCAAGGTGCTCATGTTCAGCGGCGGTTGGCACGCCGGGTCGTAAACGATGCCTACTCCGCCGCCGAAGTTGATATACTCGATGGCACAGTCCAGAATATCGCGGACGCGGAGGGCCAGCGCGAAGCAGTTTTTGTAGTAGCGGGTGAGGGTGTCCGCGGAGAGATTCTGGGAGCGCAGGTGAATATGGAGGCCGCAGACGGCTATCGGCAGCGTTTGCAGCAGGATTTTCAGTGCCGGGAGATCGGACTCGTCGATGCCGAACTTGGACGTTCCGCCCGTACCGCCGTCCATGCTGAAAGCGGGGTTCACGCGCAGGCCGATGGCCTTCGTCTCGCCGCGGGCAGCGGCCATAGCGGCGATTCGCCGCACCTCGCCGATAGAATCGGCGATCAGATGACAGTTATCCCATGCGGCGGCCAGTGCACGATCGCTTTTGCCGGCTGCGGAGAAGTAGATATCCTCTTGCGCGATCCCGCATTCCGCGGCCAGGCAGACCTCACCCGCACTGGCCGCATCCGCGCCGATGCCAAGCGCCGCAAGGTGCCGTATTACCGGTGGGAAGGGGTTGGCCTTCACGGAGAACAGAATATCAAAGCCGGGGAAGGTCCTGTGGAGAGTCTCTGCCTGTGCGGTAAGGATCTCGCGGGAGTAAATGTAGCAGGGCGCGTGCTGACGCGCCAAGGCGAGGGCATTTTCGTTCATGGGGCACCGTCCTTTCGTGTACTGTTGATGACAGTATAGCATAGGGTGGAGGGAAAAGGCAAAACATTCCTTGCACGCCGACGTGAAGTGTGCTACAATACGGCGTGGATATGCGGGCGTGGTGGAATTGGTAGACTCGATGGATTTAGGTTCCATTGCCAACAGGCGTGCGGGTTCGAGTCCCGCCGCCCGCACCAAAAAGGGAAAGACACATACTCATGTGCCTCTCCCTTTTTGGTATGATGAACAGGAGGCGGCTCTATGAAACGAATAGCGTCCATACAGGACATCTCCTGTCTGGGGCGGTGCTCGCTGACGGTGGCGCTGCCGGTGATCTCCGCCATGGGGGTGGAGTGCGCCATCGTGCCCACGGCGGTGCTCAGTGCGCACACGGCGTTTCCGGGCTTTGTCAGCCGGGATCTCAGCGACCAGCTGCCGGCCATCGCCGATCACTGGCGGTCCCAGCAGGTGCATTTTGACGCGCTCTATACCGGTTACATCGCCTCCGCGCCCCAGGTGCAGCAGGTGATGGACTTTTTCGACGCGGTGAAGAGCCCGGATACGCTGCTGATCGTGGACCCGGCCATGGCGGACCACGGGAAGCTGTACAGCGGGTTTGACGGCGCTTTCCCGGCGGCGATGGCCCGCCTGACGGCTCGGGCGGACGTGGCGCTGCCCAATATCACGGAGGCCTGCCTGCTGACCGGTACGCCGTACCGGGAGGAGGTGGACGAGGGCTTTGCCCGTGAGCTGCTGCGGGGGGTGGCCGCGCTGGGGGCGAAGAAGGTGATCCTCACCGGGGTGTCCTTTGCGCCGGATAAGCTGGGCGCTGTGGGCTATGACAGCGGCGCGGGGACGTATTTCACCTGTCTTGGTCCGCGGAACCCGGCCTCCTTCCACGGCACGGGGGATATTTTCGCCGCCGTTGTCACCGGCGGGCTCATGCGGGGCATGACGCTGGAGCAGGCGGCTTCGCTGGCGGTGGAATTTGTACTTGCCTGTATCGACGCCACGGCGCGGGACCCGCAGGCCGGGTGGTACGGCGTGGAGTTTGAAAAGGCGCTGCCGCTGCTGTGCGAACGGGTGCGGGACCTGCCGGAAAACTGAAAAAGAAAACAGCCCTGCGGCGCTGCCGCAGGGCTGCTGTGCATTTATTCGGGGTCGCCGTCCGCGTGCTCCGTCGGTTTGTCTTCGGCGGGGGTGCCTTCCGGGTCCTTATCCTCCGGCTTCTCATCGTAGTTCGGCATGGGGATGGGCTCGGACACGATGTTGATGTGCCTGGCGGGGGCCTCGATGGTCTCCGGTACGCTGGGCCGGAAGGCGGGCTGGCTGCTCTTGCTGGCGCCGTAGTTGTCCACGGTCTCCGGGTCGCGGCCCTCGATGATGGCCATCATCTCCTGTCCGGTGATGGTCTCCTTCTTCAGCAGGTACGCGGCGATCTTGTCCAGCAGCTCCCGGTTGTCCCGCAGGATCTGCTTGGCCTCCTCGTGGCACTGGCGGATGATCTTGATGGTCTCCCGATCCGCCGCGGCGTAGGTCTCCTGCGCGCAGGTCATGGAGTAGCCGCCGTCCAGATACTGGCTCTGGATGGTACCCAGCGCCATCATATCGAACTCGTCGCACATACCGAAGCGCGCCACCAGATTCCGCGCCATCTCCGTGGCGCGTTCAATGTCGTTGGCGGCGCCGGAGGTCATGGTATCGCACACGATCTCCTCGCTGGAGCGGCCTGCCAGCAGCGTGCGGATCTCCGCCAGAATGTCCTCCTTGGACATGAGGAACTTCTCCTCCTCCGGCAGATGCAGCGTGTAGCCCAGCGCGCCCTGCGTATGGGGTACGATGGTGATCTTGCTCACCGGCTGGGCGTTCTTCTGCTTGGCCGCCACCAGCGCGTGACCCACCTCGTGGTAGGCGATGATGCGCTTCTCCTCCTCGGTGATGACGGTGCCCTTCTTCTCCGAACCGGCGATGACCAGCTCAAAGGACACCAGCAGGTCGTTCTGATTCACGGCCTTGCGGCCCTTGCGGACGGCCCGCAGCGCCGCCTCGTTCACCAGATTGGCAAGGTCCGCGCCCACACAGCCGGCGGTGGCCTGCGCGATCTTGTTCAGATCCACGTCCTCCGCCAGACGGATGTTGCGGGTGTGTACCTGCAGCGTAGCCAGACGGCCCGCCAGATTGGGCCGGTCGACGGTGATGCGCCGGTCAAAGCGGCCGGGGCGCAGCAGCGCCTTGTCCAGCACCTCCGGGCGGTTGGTGGCGCCCAGTACGATGACGCCCTTGCTGGGGTCGAAGCCGTCCAGCTCCGCCAGCAGCTGGTTCAGGGTCTGCTCCCGCTCGTCGTTGCCGCCGAACTTGCTGGCGTCGCGGGACTTGCCGATGGTGTCGATCTCGTCGATGAAGATGATGCACGGAGCCACCTTGGCGGCCTCCTTGAACAGGTCGCGGACACGGCTGGCGCCCACGCCCACAAACATCTCCACGAAGTCGGAGCCGGAGATGGAGAAGAACGGCACCCCGGCCTCACCGGCCACGGCCTTGGCCAGCAGGGTCTTGCCGGTACCGGGGGAGCCCACCAGCAGCGCACCCTTGGGCAGCTTGGCGCCGATGGCGGTGTACTTGCCGGGATTGTGGAGGAAGTCGATGATCTCCTCCAGCGACTCCTTGGCCTCGTCCTGTCCGGCCACGTCCTTGAACGTGACGCCGGTGGATTTTTCCATATAGACCTTGGCGTTGGACTTGCCCACGCTGCCGATGCCGCCGAAGCCGCCGCCCCCGTTCTTGGCCAGCATGCGGAACACCAGCATAAGCAGGCCCACCATGATGATGGTCGGCAGAATATACTGCACCATGAACACCAGCACCGGGTTCATCTGCGTCTCGTAGGCGCTGGTGTACGCCACGTTGTGCTCCTTTAGCAGCGCCACCAGTGTGGTGTCGCTGACGTTTTTCAGATAGGCCGCGTACAGCGTCAGCTGGGAGTCCTTGGACTGGGTGTAGGACTTGGGGGGCGTGGTGCTGTTCTCGTCCTGCTCCTCGGTGTAGGTGTAGCCCTCCACCGGTGTGACATAGATGGCGTCGTCCTTGAACTGCACCTCCGCCGCCTTGCCGCTTTCGATAAGTGCCACCATCTCGCTGTACTTGATCTCGTGGCTGGTGGCCTTGCTGGCGGCATTGCGGTTGTAGGCGCTGAAGTAGTTGAACGCCACCGTCAGCACCAGCGCCCACGCCACCAGCGTCAGGATGCCCCGCAGATTATTGCGGCCCTTGCCGTTTTTGTTGTTTTGATCGTTGTTGGCCATGCGTATCCTCCGTAAAAACCACTATGTGGTATACTTCTGCAGTATCGCACAGTATACCACATTTGCCCTGCCGTCACAAGCGGCACGTTGTCGGAATTTCTGTAAAATTTCTATGAATGCTTCTTTCTATCGGGGAAATAGTGTGTTATACTGGTCGGTATATAAAGAAGAACGAGGTCATTCCCATGAAAGATACAAAGGATACCCAGCGCCGCCCCCTGCCCGACGCGGAGGCTGACGGCATCATCGAGGGCCGCAACGCGGTGATCGAGGCCCTGCGCGTGGGCACCGCCATCGACAAGATCTATCTGGCCAAGGGCGAGACGGACAAAACGCTGGGCCACATCGCCTCCAGAGCCCGGGACGCGGGCATCGTGGTGGTGGAGGCCGACCGCCGGAAGCTGGACGGCATGTCCCGCACCCACGCCCATCAGGGCGTCATCGCACTGGCCGCCGTCCGGGAGTACGCTACGGTGGAGAGCATTCTCGCCGCCGCCGCGGAGAAGGGCGAGCCGCCCCTGCTGGTGGTGTGCGACGAGATCTCCGATCCCCACAATCTGGGGGCCATCCTCCGCACCGCCGAGTGCGCCGGAGCCCACGGCGTCATCATCCCCAAGCGCCGCTCCGCCGGTCTGACCGCCGTGGTGGCCAAGACCTCCGCCGGTGCGGTGAGCTACATTCCCGTGGCCCGCGTGGCCAACATCCCCTCCCTGCTGAAGGATCTGAAAAAGCAGGGCGTCTGGGTGTTCGGCACCGCCGCCGACGGCGCCACCGACCTGTACGGCGCGGATCTGAAGGGCCCCGCCGCCATCGTCATCGGCTCCGAGGGCAGCGGTATGACCCGCCTCGCCGCGGAGAACTGTGATTTTCTGGTCAGCATCCCCATGAAGGGCCGCATCTCCTCCCTGAACGCCTCCGCCGCCGCAGCCATCCTGCTGTACGAGGCGGTGCGCCAGCGGAGATGAACGGCGCTTCCCGTCTATCTGGATTTGAGGTAACATGAGCAGGCGCAGCCATCCATCGTCCTATACGCCCGTCCCCGACGACGAGTTTTCTCTGGAGTCCATCCTTGCCGAGTACGGCCGGGGTGGGCGTCAGCCTGCCCCGGAGCCGGAGCCCGTGCCCGCCCCGGAGCCCGTTCCCGTCCCAGAGCCTGTCCCGGAGCCTGAACCCACGCCGGAGCCCGAACCGGCTCCCGCGCCTGTACCCGAGCCCGCACCCCTCTCCGACACGCCGGATCGCGTCAGCCTGAAGGACGTGATGAGCCAGACGGTGGACGCCGTGCTGGAGGACGAGGAGGACGGCGTTATCGATGATCCCATGCCGCTGGGCCAGCGGCTCTCCGACCTGCTGCACCGCTTCACAGACCGCCGCAGCGGCCATCCGCCCCGTGGCCTGTCCCGGGAGACGGAGCAGCTGTTCGACGACCCGGAGGAGGAGCCGGAGCCGGAGGAGCCGGAGGAACCGGAGCCCCGGATGGACGATGCCCTCCGGGCGGAGAAGCGCCTCTGCAACCGGCTGCGGCGCGGTCTGATATTCGGCGCGTTCCCGGCGCTGGGCCTGCTGGTGGCCGCCGTGCTGCAGGAGCTGGAGGTGCTGCCGCCCGCGTGGCTGGACGCCGCGTTCCTGCGCTGCGTAGTGCTGGGCGGCGGTCTGCTGCTGACGGCGCTGCTGTGCCTGCCGGTGTGGCAGACGGCCCTCCGCCTGCTGCGTGACGGCCGGGTGGGCTGCGAGCTGTGCGCCGGTGTGACGGTGCTGGCCGACCTGCTGTGCTGCGTCAGCGGCGCCGTGACCGGCAGCACCCTGTCCACCCCCTATGCCGCCGCCGGGACGCTGCTGCTCCTCAGCTGCCAGCTGGGCCTGTACCTGACGGCGGAGACGCGCCGCATCGCCTTCCATCTGGCGGATGTCAACGGCGTACCGCCCTATGTGGTGTCCGTTCTGCCCGCCGGTATCTGCAAGCAGCGGGGTGTGCTGGACGGCTTCTACCGCATGACCATGCGCCCCGATCCCGCCCGCCAGTGGCAGAACTATGTGCTGCCGCTGCTGCTGAGCGCGGCGGTGGTGCTGTCCGGCGTGGTGTGCTTCACCGCCCGGCCCATGGACGAATTTCCCTGGGTGCTGGCGACCCTCACCGGCGCCGGCGTCCAGCTGTCCCTGCCCCTGACGGGCACGCTCCCGCTGTACTATCTGACCCGGCGGCTGGAGCGCAGCGGCGCTGCCGCCGCAGGCTACGCCGGTGCACGGGCCGTGGCCCGCTCCGGCCGCATGGTACTGACGGACGATGACCTGTTCCCCGCCGGTACCGTGACCCTCAACGGCTACAAGGTCTACGGCGAGGAGCGTGTGCGGGCCGTGTCCTATGCCGCCTCGGTGGCCAAGGCCGCCGGCAGCAGCCTTGCACCCCTGCTGGATCGCCAGCTGACGGCGGAGGGCGGCTACCCCATGCGGGTGGACGAGCTGCGCTACTGCGAGGAGGGCGGCGTGGAGGCCGCCATCCGGGGCGAGACGGTGCTGATGGGCAGCGCCTACTTTATGAAGAAGCGCCGCGTGCCCCTGCCCCGCGACCTGAAGCTGCAGACCGGCCTGTTTCTGGCGGTGGACGGCGTGCTGACGGCGGTGTTCGCCGTGAAGTACCAGCCCTCCCGCAATGCGGAGTGGGCGCTGCGGGCCATGCGCCGCAGCCATATCACGCCGGTGCTGGCCGTCCGCAGCAGCAACGTGACCCCCGGCCTGATCAAGCGGAAATTCGGCGTGGACGCCAAGGTGGTCTACCCCGATGTGTCCACCCGTCTGGCGCTGGCCCAGCTGGCCGCCCAGCAGGGTGAGGCGCCCAACGTCATCGTCTGCCGGGAGGGGCTCCTCCCGCTGGCGGAGTCGGTGGTGGGGAGCCGCCGCATGGTGCGGGCCGTCCGCACCGCCACGGTGCTCAGCTACATCGGCGCGCTGTGCGGCGTAGCGCTGTCCTACTATCTGACCTCCGTGGGCAATTTCGCGGTGCTGACGCCGCTGTCCATGGTGGTGTTCCTGCTGCTTTGGCTGCTGCCCACGCTGCTCATCGCCGGACTTGTCCGCCACTTCTGATACGAAATCGTAAGGGCGCCCATTGATATGCGCATAACGATATGTTAGATTATAAGTTGTCGGTCTATTGCGATCTTCCAATGAGAGAGGGTATATCTTATGAGCGATTTTATGCTAGCCTTACCCGGCATCATTTTTTGGATCGTGGTCATTTTTGTGATCAAATCCGCAAAGAGTAAAACCGGGCCTAAAAATAATGCAGAAAGGGAACTTGTGCACGATGTCATCTCGACTATAGAACGATTTGCTCCCGATTTCGATGGGGCTACGGTCAGCATATCCTCAGAGGGTTCTGTTGGTGGCATTAAATTTGCTTCTCTGAGCGGGCAGAACTTTTCTTATGATTACGCTACTCATGGATACTTTGTCAGCGACCACATGGCAAGACTGCTTGCCGCTGAAATTGCCAAGCGATTCGGCGGTGAATCTTGTCAAGTCAGTCGATACGATTTGACGGTGGCCTATCGAGTTATAGGCCCGCGTCAGCTTGCTGCTGAGCGAGAGAAAAAGCGCCGTGAGGACAGTCTGAAGCATCTTTAAGGAGGGCGAATATGGAACTGATTCAAATTGATTCTGTAAAGAAAGTTTTCACCGACACTACATATGTTAGTCCGTACCACCCACTTCCAGATGTTCTTTTTGTGGATGCAGAAACCGGCGTTGTCTATTTTAATGGCCAATATCCCCGCTACGACTCCAACGGCAGGATCATGGTCATCCCCAAGGATCGACTTCCGGACATCATTGCGCGGGCCAAAGCCCAAGCAGCCACTTTGGTAGCGGAATCACAAAGGAATCATAGCATTCAGGTATAACCCGCTGCCCACGCTGCTCATCGCCGGACTTGTCCGCCACTTCTGATACAAAAAAAGACATCCCGCGCAGATGCGCGAGATGTCTTTTTTTCACTTTTCACATCTCTGCCGGCACAGGCTCCGGCAGCTTCTCCGGCCAGCCGGGCCAGCTCTGGCGGATCAGCGCCGCCACGTCGCCCCGCTCCGTGCCCAGCACGGCGGCCAGCTCGCCGTACAGCTGATCCTCGGCCCGCTTGAGATAGCGCTCGTCCATCTGGCTGACCTTCTTGCCGTGGCGCAGGGCCCACGCCCTCTTGCGGCACACGCTGTGGATCATGGCCGCCAGCTCACCGCACTCACACCGCATCACCACCTGATGGTAGAAGTCCCGGGCGGCCCGGACGCCTGCCTGCTCCGGCTTGCAGGGCGGCAGCGACGGGATGGCCGCGATGAGGGCCAGCGCCGCCTCCCGGGTGATGACGGGACGCATCAGCACGCCGGTGTCCACCGGTGTCAGCACCATTCCGCTGCGGTACAGCGGGGTCAGATGATAATAGAGCCTGTCCCCATCGTCGTAGGACATGCCGGACGGGCCGATACCCTCCACACGGCAGACGCCCTCGCCGCCGTACACCACCAGATCGCCTGCTGCAAACATTCTGTCACGCTCCTCACACACAAAACACACGGAAACACGCCGCCCGTCCGCTCTCTCCTTCGGACACGCGGCTTTTCTATCTGGTAGAATTATACCACATTGTGTCAAAAAATGTAAGGGCGATTTTTAAGAAATTTTCTGAAAACCGGTGGATATCCGAAAAAAACGTGGTACAATAGGGGAAATTTTTCGAGAGGAGCACCCTTTTATGAAAACCCCCGACATCCATCCCTCCGCCTTTGTGGCCCCCGGCGCCGTCGTCCGGGGCGAGGTACATCTGGCCGAAAACAGCAGCGTGTTCTACAACGCGGTGCTCCGGGGCGACCGCGCCCCCATTTCCATCGGCGAGGGTACCAACATACAGGATAACTGCGTGGTCCATGTGGAGTACGACCTGCCGGTAACGTTGGGCAAAAACGTCACCGTGGGCCACGGCGCCATCCTCCACGGCTGCACCGTCGGCGACGAGACACTGATCGGTATGGGCGCCATCGTCCTCAACGGTGCGCAGATCGGCAAAAGCTGCCTCATCGGCGCCGGCGCGCTGGTGACGCAGAACGCCGTCATCCCTGACGGCTGCATGGCCGTTGGCTCCCCCGCCAGGGTGAAGCGCCCCCTGACGCCGGAGGAGATGGACGGCCTCCGCCAATCCGCCGCCGACTACCGGCAGGAGGCGCAGGCGTGCAAAGCGCTGGAGGAGACTCTGTAAGCAAAAGGAAAGCCGCAGGCACGCCTGCGGCTTTCCTTTTGCTTATTTCTGTGCGGCGGCTTTCTCCCGATCCCGCAGGATCAGCAGCTTCAGCGCCTCTACGCCTACCTGTACGGCGGAGGTGGTGTCCTCGCTCATGTCCTGATCCAGACCGGCGGCCTCCCGTTCCTGATTCCACACCACATGGAAGCAGGAGCCGCACCGGCACGCCAGCGCGTTTGCCACCACGAACAGCGCGGCGGACTCCATCTCGCTGGCCTTGACGTGCAGGCGCTTCCACGCCTCCCACTTGTTCAGCAGCTCATAGGACACCGGCATCTTGGCCGGGCTGTGCTGTCCGTAGAAGGCGTCCTTGCACTGGACGACGCCCACCTGCGTCCGCTTGCCCAGCGCGTGGGACGCCTGCACCAGCGCGGTGGTCACGTCGAAATCCGCCACCGCCGGGTACTCGATGGGCGCGTACTCCCGGCTGGTGTGCTCGAACCGGATGGCGCCGGTGGCCACCACCACGTCGCCGCTGCGGACATCCAGATCAATGCCGCCGCAGGTGCCCACCCGGATAAAGGTGTCCGCGCCGATGTTGTGCAGCTCCTCCATGGCGATGGACGCGGAGGGCCCGCCGATGCCGGTGGAGCAGACGGAGACCTTCTCCCCCAGCAGCGTGCCGGTGTACACGGTGTACTCCCGGTTGCTGGACACGAAATGCGCGTCGTCAAACAGCGCGGCGATCTTCTCGCAGCGGCCCGGGTCGCCGGGCAGGATCACATAGCGGCCCACATCTCCCTCTTCACAGTGAATGTGGTACTGTTTTTCCAGTTTTTGCATGGTCTGACCTCCTGAAGGCTATACGGGCGGTCATATCCGTCCCGAAAAATACTTTTTGCTATCGTTTGTGCCGGTCTTTGAATGTTCATTGTACCATATGCCGCCGCAAAAAGCAACGCTCCCAAGGCCGGAAAAACCGGGAGCAAAAGCTGGGGAAAGAAAGGGGATGCGGCTTGCGCCGCATCCCCTCGCGTTTTTCAATGGCTTAATACATGCCCATGCCGCCCATGTCGGGTGCGGCGGGAGCCGGAGCGGGGGGCTGGGGCTTGTCGGCCACCAGAGACTCGGTGGTCAGCACCATGCCGGACACGCTGGCGGCATTCTCCAGTGCGCTGCGGGTCACCTTGGCGGGATCCACGATGCCGCTGGCGATCATGTCGCAGTACTCC
>ERZ857882.1557-NODE-1557-length-26425-cov-3.590027_pt1 | contig 26425 bp, 11 predicted proteins | sample MGYA00519697_ERZ857882 | MGnify/ENA primary metagenome ERZ857882 (study PRJEB31778, sample SAMEA3449373) | human gut metagenome | biome: human gut; feature: human-associated habitat; material: faeces | place: United Kingdom | collected 2010/2012 ...
AACAAGGGGTATCCGGCTCCCCTCTTGAGAGGGGGCAGGGGGTGTGTGAAAATCCCATCACACAGGCCATCGCTGCAATGACTTTACAAATCCAGCAATTGAATGCCCGTAAAGCAGCCTATACCGCCAATGAAAAGCAACTAAGCCTACTTCAACAGCAACTCCTGCAATTGCATAAGGAGCTTACCGAGGCCGACCATATCCGTACAGATTTGCAGGGACGTCAGAAACTGGCTGAGACGCAGATAACCCGTGAAGAAGCGATTCGTGTGGAAAGCCGGGAGACGCTGGAGAAGTCACTCTCCGCTGCCAACCGCCTTTTCGGGAATGACGAATGGCAAAAAGCCTGGCAACAGGACCCGGACTCTTTCCGGGATACCTTAACCACCTTTGCCCGCCAGTGGCATGAAAATACGGAAAAGCTGCAACAACTGCAACGGGAGCAGAGTGCCCAAAAAGCCGAATGCGAATCGTACGCCTCTTTCCTCCCTTCGCTGACTAAAGAAGTAGAAGAGGCTACCCTGCGTCACGACAAGAACCGTTCTGAACTTACCGCGCTCCGGGCCGAACGTTCTAAACTGCTTTCCGGTAAGCCGGCCGACCAGGTTGAACAGGATTACAACCGTCGTAAAGAGGAACTGAAAGAGCGCCTGAAACGTCTGCAAGCCGTTCAGACGGAGCAGTCGGGTGTTGCCGATCAGTTGCGGGGTATCTCCGACCAGATTGCCCGCGACCTGGAAAAAGCGTCGGAAGATTTATTGGTCCGCCAAAAGGCTTTGTCCGACTGGTCAGAATCCTGGAATCGGACTCACGAAGGGGAGGTGCTGGAACTTCTTCTTCCCCGTATCACCCAGGAAAAGAATGAATATGCTTTCCGGCTCCGTACCCAATCCGAGAACAAACGGAAGATAGCCAGTCAGCAGGAAGAACTCGAAGCCTGCCGTAAGCAGAGTGAACGTTGGGCGAAACTGAATGACCTGGCAGGTTCGGCCGATGGTGCCAAGTTCCGTCGTATCGCCCAGGGATATACATTGGATGTATTGCTAAGTTATGCAAATGTGCAGTTGCGTGACCTGAGCCGCCGTTACCGATTGGAACGGGTGCCTGAAACGCTGGCTTTGCAGGTTATCGACCGTGATATGTGCGATGAGGTGCGTACGGTGCACAGCTTGTCGGGTGGCGAATCTTTCCTGGTTTCGCTGGCATTGGCGCTTGGGCTGTCTTCCCTGTCTTCCAACCGGATGAAGGTAGAAAGCCTTTTCATCGACGAAGGGTTCGGTTCATTGGATGCCGATACCCTCCGGATTGCCATGGATGCTCTGGAAAGCCTCCGTACACAAGGCCGCAAGATCGGAGTAATCTCACATGTACAGGAGATGACGGAACGTATCCCGGTACAGATTCGTGTGAACCGTGCCGGGAATGGAAGAAGCTATTTGGAGGTGATATGATTGACTCTACTCTTCAACAATAACCCTGAACCCTACATTGAACGGGCGTTGCCACGGATAATAAGCCTTGCGGATGGCCGAGGTTGAGTATTTCGGGCGTTCACGCCAGGAGCCTCCGCGTACAACCTTCTGTTCCGGTTTGACCTTTTCCGTTTTCTCTTTGAGAGGATAGGGGAGGTAATCGGAACGGGTCCATTCCGCTACGTTTCCGTTCATGTCGTATAGTCCCCAGGGATTCGGTTTCATGGAAGCGACATCGGCCGATATCAGATGGTGGTCGTTGACTCCCAACTCTTTCGGCAGGAAGTCCCAGAACTGGCGCATCGGATCGTTGGGACGCATCGGTTTGGGATTTACACCGGTGACGGCCAGGTCGACAGTCGTACTGTCTGCCAGGTTTTCGTAGATGCCGAAGTCTGTTTTACGGTCACCGAACCAGAAGTCACCGGCCGATCCTGCACGGGCGGCCCATTCCCATTGTGTCTCTGTCGGAAGGGCGATACGGCATTGATTTTTCTCTCCCAGCTTTTTACAGAAGTCGTTCGCTTCCTCCCAACTCACACGGATTACCGGCTGTTTCGGTAAATTGGCGGCATAACCGGGAGTCGTATGATCTTTCCAGGTCTGACCGATATACCGGCTGTCATGTTCGGGGAACAGGGCACCGAATTGTTCGTTCGTGATTTCGGTGGTACTCATCCAAAAACCTTCCTTAACCTGTGTTTTGAAGGCAGGTGAGGCAGACGGATCGTTATTGTCACCCATCGCAAATGTACCGGCGGGAATCCAGACCATATCCAGTGTGATACCCGGAGCAACAGTCAGCTGACGTGGGGACTTGGAGGCTTCGGCCTGTTTCTTTACGGCCTCTTCCTGGCTGAACGGGAAACCTTTGACTTTAATTGTTTTCGTTTTCTTTTTGTCCTTGGTTGTACCTGCGTTGGCTTCGGTTGACGAAGTCGCTCCGGTAGTACCGTCTGTTTCGTTGTTTTCCTTATTTTTCAGCCATGCTGCATAATCCTTAATCTCCTGTTGCCAGTCGACACGTACGCCACTGTACTTCTCTGACAGTTCCATGCGGCGTTCTACCTGGTTCTGGGGAGCTTCCTTTTTCAGGTCCAGTTGGGTGAATGCTCCGAAATAGGGGGCATTCAGGTCGATCCAGGTGTATAAGGTCTGCATGTCTTTTGCCGGTATTTTTACTCCGTGGTGACCTGCTTGCAGGATACGGATCAGTTCGCTGTTATTCGCATAATATTCGTAAGGGCGAAGCACATAGATATCCGATTCCGGTCCCTGGCGGTATACGTAGGGGTGGAGGTTCAGATAACTCTGGTCGTAATGGCGTTCCAGCTTTGTCAGGATGCCACGTTTATAGGTGACCATCTGGTCTTTCCGGAAGTCCGGCTGGGCGACATTACCGTTGTGGCAGGATACGCAGTTGCGGTCCAGTACCGGTTGCACTTCCAGGCGGAAGGTGAACGGGCGGACGCCTCCTTCGGGCATTTCCAGTTTATGCGGGGTGATAGTGGAGGCGATTGTACGTTTTGGCATGGCGATCGTGTTCTGATCTTCATGGCAACCCGTGCAGGAGACAATCTCGCCGGGCATACCGGTCAGCCAGCTTCGCATCCATTGGATAGCGGCCCCGTTTTTATCCAGTGGCTGGATAGAGACAGGCGTGTTGGCCGGTATCTTGAACATGACGGAACCGTCTTCTTCAACAGGGACGGTACCGAGAATACGTTTAATATCCCATCCGCTCTGAATACCCTGTGCATCATGGTCGGAAGGAGCGAGGATATAGGCATATTCGTAGGCGAAGATGCGGAGCGATTTGATTGTTCCCCGTGGGACGCCTTGTGTGCCTTCACCTTCATAGATGTCCTGTATAAATACGGTAGCCTCTTTCTCTCCCGGTTTGATTTTCGACGGGATGATAGGAGGTGTTTCCGTTTTTTTCAATGGGATGGGGGCGGTGAGGCCTTCGCCTTCCTGCTCGGTGATCAGGGTAAGGTTGTCGAATATATCCACCAGATAGATTCCCCAAAGTGCGTCGGGACCGGGTTTGCAGGCCACCAGGAAATATTTTTCATTCAAAGGATAAGGCTTCATGAATTGCGGCCATACACCTTCCACCAGTTCGTCTTTGATGATCGGGACGATCGGGCGTTTGCTGAAAGGTAATTCCTGGACCATTCCTTTTTCCTCTTTACGGCTTTTGGCCGGATCGAAGATAATCAGCCGGCCGGAACGGGCTGTTCCGTGATGGCCGGAGATGATACCGACAAAACGGCTGTTGTATTTGGAGAGCGGTTTCATGTCGAATGTACTGTTCGGGAAATAGGAACCGCTTCCGTAGAGTGCTTTGTTTTCTGTCCCGTCCGGATTCATGTGCATAACAATGCGGGAGAAATAATGTGTCAGGTCGGTATATTCCCAGCGGGTGTACATCAGGCGGCCGTTCGGAATGACGATCGGCGCCCAGTTCCCGTCCTGGTCGAATGTCAGGCGATGGATATTTTTTGTTTCCGGATCGTAGGAAACGAGATTGGCAACGACATCGTCCCCATGTACGCAAGGGACGCCGTTATAACCGATATTACAGGTGGCCACCACTTTTCCGTCCGGTAGGTAGTTGGCATCGCAAAATTCGAGGTCCGGTTCATCGACAACTACTTTTTGATGCAGGCCCGTTCCGTCTGTGTTTATTTCATAGATTTGCCACTGGCGGTTCTCATTAAGAGAGGAGAACAACAGCCGGTCTGCATCCCAGTGCAGTTGTATATCTGAGATGGGTACATCCGCTTCCGGCTTATAGATCGTTTTACTTTGAATGTCTCCGCGAAGATTTGAAAGCTGGCTGATTTCTGCATCATATCCTTTCCGGCGGCTGGAGAATAGAGAATTATAGTTGGCAACGGAGGTCCCGAGCGACGGTCCCATCGCTTTGCGTGCCTTATTTCCCAGTCGATAACGGGCTATCAGGATTTTGTCTACGTCGAGTAGCGGATTAGCCAGTATGATTTCCCGCTTGAGGGCGAGCAGTTTTTCTGCTTCGGCAATCGTCTGCCGGGTGGTGTCTTCAGATAAATGCCGGTTTACCTGGGGAAGTAATGTTTCCAGTTCTTCCAGCTTTTGATAGAGCACCGGAGCTTTATCTCCCAAGGATGATTTTGTATCGTCCAGATAAGCGCGTATAGCTTCCGGGTTTACCCAGTTGACTTGCTCTTGCAGCCGGCTTATTTGTACCTGACGCAACGAATCAGCTTCGGCTGAAGCCTTACCCAGAATTGGGAAGGTTAACAGGAAAGAGCATAAATATGCTTTATATTTCATTTTCATGATACTATTATAAATTATTCGACCTATTGATGCACAAATGTATGAGTTTGTGTATACGAAAACATATAAAATTGTATCAAAAGCGATCATTATTATCTCAGGATAACCAAACCTAGGGGAGAGTTTTCTTTATGAAATAAATTGTTTAGAACAATTTTCTTACATCCATCGAAAAGAAATCCTCAACACCGATGCCACCATCACCGACAATGAATGAAGATTGAGGATTAAAGATTAAATAATTGTCTGAATTTTTCCAACGGTAGATTTGCCTATTTGACGAGCTCCCATCACGACTTGAATAAATCTTCTCTGCTCTTCAAGTCTGTTTTTAATTATATGATATTCAGATCTTTTGTACATACTGTTACATTTTACGCAGTGTATTGCGTATTTTTACGCAACACAAAGATAATAAATATATTAGAGCAAAGGAAAATTCTAAGTTTTATATCTCATGTACGTAAATACACTGTGATACATACTGTTGCGTAGCCGGCTGAAGCAAGAACAGGAGTTATTATTTGGTTGTAAAGTTGATATAGTCCGTCTCCGTCGACAAATCATGGAGAGTGCTTTTGGAGGAAATATAGCAAAAGATTTATTTATTAGAAGAAGGTACTTATCTCAAAGTAATGTGCCATTATAAAAGGAAGAATTAGTTATTTTCCTGGTTTGCTGTTTGATATGAAAGAGGGGAGTAACTAATTCTTCTTTAATAGAAAGATGTATGTGTTACCAATTGCTTAATGGAACTTCGATATAACGGTCATATACATTTCCGTTTTTATGGTGTGAAAAGGTATGAATAACTAAATAACCTCCATTAGGTATATTCTTAAGTTTATAAGATATTTTATTATGTTCTACATATTCTGTGATACATGTAATGCCAAATTGTTCATAAGTTTCATTTCTTTCTCCTATAGCCATTTCTTCTCTAGTGGCATAATATCCATGAATATCGGGATCGACTTTATCTGGAACTTCATAATCATTAAAACGTATTTCTGCTCTGTGAAAATCGAGTCCATCTACATAGACTAAAGGTAAAGAGACATAATCGACAGGATCGTTGGGAAAAAAAGTGTTATATGCACCATCTTCTCCACTCTTTGTTTGAATCTTTGTTTCATCGGGAGTTTGTTCGATAAGATCGTTACTGCAAGATGTAAATGAAGTGGCAAACATTGTTGCTACTAAAACTAATAAACTTTTTGTGTTCATGTTTGTAATATTTAAAGTTAATAATGTATTTAAAGAAAAGAGGCCATTTAGTAATCCAGATGGCCTTTTTTCTAATTAGTAGGTATCTATATTATTTATCTTCCCAACCTTTGTTTTGAACTAAATTCGGATTCATAATTAACTCTTCTTTCGGAATAGGCCAGTAGTAGCGATAGTCATCCCAAGGAAGTGTACCGTTGATTGTGTTTTTATACGGACTTTTTGGATAGCAGATGATAAATCCGTCTTTGTCTGCAAATACAGTTTTACCTAATTCTACTTTTACTGCTATTTCGGGTTTGTCTGTGTGACTTCCATCATACAAATCTTTTACAGCGTTGAAGTTCATGCCACGCAAAGGAACTGTCAATAATTTACCGGCTTTCCAACGCATTAAGTCTTCGTAACGGTGATTTTCAATAGCCAACTCTATACGACGTTCACGACGAATTTCACGTAGTAAAGGGCTAACCGTATAATCAAGCTTTTCTGCATATATCTTATCCAGACGAGGGTCGGCAGGCTCCTTACCAACAGTTAATTTAGCTGTGGGATATTTTGAAAAATCAAAGCCTGCACGTTCACGTAAAGCATTAATTGTCAAATCTATATCAGACTGTGAAAGGGTCCCGTTCAGTTCGTATTTAGCTTCCGCATAATTTAAAAGCAATTCTGCATAGCGAAATTCGATGGCAGCCTGAATACCATTATATAAACGGTCTTCTTCAACGATATCTCCCATCCAATGTTTGATAACACGGTAACCTGTCACGGTAGAACTACTTTGCGAATAACTAAGTCCCGGGTATGTGATGCCGTTTAGTTCTTTATCAACAATACCGGCTTTATATATTGTAACGTGTTCACCCGGACGGCATACTGTTTGCGTTAAACGGGGATCACGGTTTTCCAACTCAGTCCATTTTCCGTAACCAAGGAAGTTCGGATTTTTTTCATAATTACCTTCATTTCCTCCTGTGTAGATAGGGCGACCGTCAATACAGAGATACTCATCAATCAGACCTCGTGTTACTCCCATAGATTCACGGTTGGCGTTATTTTGATTGAAATAACGTTGAGCAGCATGTCCGACTTTATTTTCAAGGTAGGTACGAGCTAAAATAACTTCCGGATTATCTGATAAGTCGATTGCAGCAAACATTTTCCAGTAAGTATCTTCTCCGATATTGTAAAGAGAATATTTACCAAGTAATGTTTCGCAAGCTTTTACTGCTTCTTCCAACCATTTGTTGGCAGAATCTTGTAATCCCAATTCTGTATGATATTTGCGGAATGTACCTTCAAACAAACAAATACGTGCTTTCAAGAAATTAGCCTGATCTTTATTTAAACGGTCCACTTCCTGATCTGCTTTTGCCGGCAACCATTCTATCGCTCTATTAATACACATCAAAACAGAGTCCATCACTTCTGCACGGGGTGTACGTGGTGCATATAATTCTTCCGAATCCACATTTAAGTCACGTGTCAACCAAGGTACATCGCCGAAATAGAGTACTTTTTTATAATATTCCCATGCTTTGAAGAAATAGGCTTCACCAGCGTAAGCGTTTTTCTTTTTCTGGCTTAACTCAGCTTTGTCGTAATGTGTAAGGAAAAAGTTTACCTTACGTAGATTCCACCAATACCATCCCGTGCTTTCACCTGCACCTGTCGGAACAACTAATTCGCCGGCTAAGCTACTAAATTCAGATCCTGTTCTTACGCAATTATCAGAGTATACATCTGCATACATAAGTGGACTACCAGTAACACCGAATGGATAGGTATCAGAATCTGCCCAACCGCTTTTATGTCCGATGATATAAAGCGGGTATAAACTATTCAACATCATCTTTAAGTCTGTTTCCGATTTCCAGAAACTTTCATCGGTAATTTCATCTAACGGATAACGTTCCATGAAATCATCATTACAACCTGGCAGCAACGTGACGGCTATGCCGAGTGCCAGCATATATTTCTTAATATTTAATTTCATAATTTATAATATCGTGTTTAGAATTGTGTTATTTAGAAACCTACTTGCAGACCGAATGCAACAGAACGCATCATCGGATAAGCGGATGAGATTTGATCCGGGTCGTACAGGTCCGGAATTTGAGTGATTTCAAATAAGTTGTAACCGGAGATACTTAACCGGACATTTGATAATTTTGCTTTGTTTACCCATGCTTTCGGCAAAGTGTAACCCAGCGCTAATGTTTTCAAACGGAGGTAAGCTGCATTGAACAGGTAACCGCTCTGAGTCGTACTGGAAATACGTCCGGCATACATTGGATATTTGGCATCGGTGCGCTCCGGTGTCCAGGAGTTATTATACATTTCCCAGTTACCGGCAGTGTCTCCACCCCAAAATACGTTGTCGCTGATCCAAACATCTTTTTTACCGATACCCTGGAAAAAGATATTCAAATCTAAGTTCTTCCACGAAATATTACCGGTGATACCATATTGGAAACGCGGAGTAGAATTACCGATGATTCGGCGGTCACCCGGATTTTCCAGTGTATTATCTCCATTAGAGATTTCACCGTCGTCATTTAAATCAGCATAGCGTATATCGCCTGGGTATAAGGTTTTGTGTACCTTAGACTGGTCTGGACCAATTAATACATATTTACCGTTTTCATCAATAGTGAAATCGTCCTCTTGTAAAATACCAACTGTTTCATATCCCCAAATTTCACCCATCTTCATACCATCGTATAAAGTACTCAATAAGCCGTTTGGATTGCCTGTAAATTTAACAACCTCTGATTGATAATCAGATAATACCAGACCAATATCATAACGAATGCCATTACTTAATTGATCTCTCCATTTCAAGCTTAATTCCCAACCGTTTGTTTTCAATTCACCGGAGTTACGTTTTGGAACAGATGCTCCTAATACAGCCGGGAGTTTTGTCCCGCTCATAAGGATATCTGTTGTACGGCGGGTATACCAGTCGAAAGAAGCATCCAATCGACCTTTCAATGCTGTTACATCTACACCGAAGTCGAGTGTGCTGGCAGTTTCCCAAGTAAGGTCACTGGCAATGATACCTGTCGGGTTCATACCTTTGATCTGCTCATTGTTCATAACCCATGAAATATAACCTGCTGCTCCATAACTGGCTATATAAGCGTAGTTTGCTACATTCTGATTACCCAGTGAACCCCATGATCCGCGAATCTTCAGATTGTCTAACCAGTTGCGGGTATTAGCCATGAATTTTTCTTCCGAAAGTCTCCAACCTGCAGAGAAAGATGGGAAAAATTGATATCGGGTGTCATGTCCGAAACGAGAAGTTCCGTCATAACGGCCACTAAATTCAAACAGGTAACGTCCTGCATAGTCGTAGTTAGCACGAACGAAAGCACCACGTATGGCCCAATGTTCTTCATTGTCTCCTGTGTATTGAGTACCTGTCGTCATGCCTAAAGTCGGCAGGTCGTTTGTCAAAATGTCTTCGGCTTCTCCATACAGTTTGCGATAGTAATACCATTCCTGGTTGAAACCGGCTACACCTGATACATTATGATTGCCAAATGCTTTGTTGAAATTTGCGTATGCATTGATTGTATAATAATCGGAATGTCTTGTTTCTTCTCTTACTGTAGATGGATATGTATGTGAATTAATTGTAGTAGTCCAGTTGTCAACGACATAATTACGGATGGGTATTACTCGTTTCTGAAAATATTCCGTAGGACGATAAGTTAACTCTGCTTTTACATTTAATTCCGGGCAAATGGTGATAGTGGGAGTAATGTTAAATACCGTATTTGTATTCTTTGTACTTTGTGTTGCTCCATAAGCCAACCAACCCAGAATGTTATCGGTCCATGTATCCGGAATCGGGTCGTTCGGACCTGTTTTGATAGGCATGTTCATATTACGTCCCGGATCATTTTTCATAGCTTGCCATACATTACCTTTTTGGTAATTCATGTAAGGTTCATTATAATTACTTGTATTATAAGAAATTTTGGTAGCAACATCCAACCATTTGTTAATGTTTGTATTCAGGTTCATGTTGATGTTATAGCGGTTTTGTACATCGGTGTTGATTGTGTACATACCTTCCTGGCGTTGATAGCCTAAAGAAATGTAATAATGTGTCTTGGCAGAACCTCCACTGATAGAAATATTATGACGTTGCAACGGCGTCCAGTCTTTTACTCCTATTTCATACGGGTTCATATTAGCAACCCAAGTCATATTGGTCGTACTGCCTTCATTGTAGATCCATGCATTTTCAGGTCTGGGATCTTCCATGTATTTCTTTTTGGCGGCCAGCAATGTTTCCATCCAGGGAGTGACTGTACCTCCTGTCATTTCAGCTTGTTTGTTTTTTGCCAATTGAATGGTATAGGCATCCAGAATATCCGGGATATGCGACGGCGTGTTCCATTGCAGGTTCATGTTGTAAGTAACGGTTGCCTTGGAATCGTTCTTTCCCGATTTTGTTGTAATCAACATTACACCATAAGTTGCACGTGCACCGTAGATGGCGGAAGCAGAAGCATCTTTCAGGACAGAAATGTTTTCTATGTCGCTCGGGTTCATCATGTTCAAATAGTCTGTGTCCACCTGTATACCGTCAACGATGATCAGCGGGCTACCGTTCTTGATTTCCCATTTTTTTCCATCGCTATCCAAGCCGATGGAAGTACCCCCACGTACGTTGAATGAAGGCGATGCATTTGGCGATGCATTTGTTGCCGATACGTTCAGGTTGGGTACAACTCCTTGCAATGCCTGGCCGACATTGGCAACCGGTTTGTTTTCCAATACTTCAGCACCGACTGAAGCGACAGCGCCAGTTAAATTAACTTTCTTTTGTGTACCGAAACCGACTACGACCACTTCATCGAGGGCCTGTGAGTCTTCTTTCAATACTACATTAATAACTGATTTTCCTTTTACCGGAATAGTCTGGGTTTCGTAACCCATGTAAGAGAATACCAACTCGCCGTTTGCGGGCACAGACGAAAGCGTAAAGTTACCGTCTATATCGGTGATGTTACCAGTGGGGGTTCCTTTTATTTGGATGGAAACCCCAATCAAAGCTTCTCCTTTTTCATCTTTTACGTTACCGGACACACTTACGTCCTGGGCGAACAATTGATGGGCAAAAAGGAAAAAGCCCATCAGCATAATTAAAACTTTGTTCTTCATATAGAATAATATTAATGAATGGTTAACTCTTATTAATTAACTCGAGGGCAAAATTGTCCGTATTATCCTACATGAAAGGTTAATTTCATATCAATGATGGTAAGATTTGTGTCAACTCATTGATTTTCCTGTCGAATTAACTTTTCGGTATTCCTTTGGAGGCATTCCGTAGACTTGTTTAAAGCAGGAGGCAAAATATCCGCTACTGCTGAATGCTACTTTTTCCAAAATTTCACTGACACTTAAATCTGTTTCACGCAACATCTGGGCTGCCGCTTCTAGACGCAGATTTTTGATCATCTCAGCCGGAGAGAGGGAAGTAAGTGTTTTCGCTTTTCGGTAGAAGTTTGCGCGGCTCATACCGATTTCTTTGCAGATCATATCGATATCGAGTTTCGGGTTGGAGAAATTTGCTTTCACAATATTTGTATATTGTTTCAGGAACTCTTCGTCAAGCGGAGATGTTTTGACTCCGAGTTCATTCAGATTGATCTTTTTCTCATATTTTTTCCGTATCTGTATTCGTGAAGTCAGCAAATTCCGCACACGTGTCTGCAATAGGCCTATATCGAATGGCTTTATGATATAATCGTCAGCTCCGGCATTATATCCTTCGGTGATTTGCGAAGGCATTGTTTTGGCTGTTAATAGAATGACCGGTATATGGGCTGTTTGCGGATTTTGCTTGATCCGACGGCACAGTTCAAGTCCGTCCATTTCGGGCATCATGACATCACTGACAATCAGTTCGGGTATTTTTATGGCTATTTGTGTAAGTGCCTCTTTTCCGTTTTCTGCTTTCAGCACCTTATATTCATTTTCAAATTGTTTTTCCAGATAATCCAGCACATCTTTATTATCTTCTACTAAAAGCAATGTTTGTGAGATAACCGGTGTTTCTTTTTTTTCGGAAGGAATAAACTCCTGCACATTCATCAGGGGGGAGGATTCTGTCTGTTTGACCGGATTACTTACTGGCTTTTCGGGGAGAGGAAGTAAAACATGCATGCATGTTCCGGTTGGTACTATGTTTTCCGCCCAGATTATTCCACTATGTTGTTCTACTATGAAACGTGCTAAACTAAGTCCGATACCCGAACCTGCAATCTGATGATGTAAATCTTGTGAAGATCGGTAGAATGGCTGGAAGATTTTTTCAATATCTTCAGATGTGATACCTTCCCCATTATCAGATACTTGTATGTGTAAATAGTAGTCTTCTGATAGATGCCGATTTTGACATAGTTTCACACGAACTATGTCATTTTCGCTTGAAAGTACAGACAATATAATTTCAATTGTTCCCTTTTCCGGGGTGAACTTAAAGGCGTTTGAAAGTAAGTTAAACAGCACTTTTTCAATTTCTTGACGATCATAATAAACACAATAATCTACCGGCAATTCATTTTTCCGGGTAAAAGTGATATTCCTGTTTTTTGCTACCGGGACGAATAACTCATATAACTCCTGAACGAACACGGATAGATCGAATTTCTCTTTTTGAAGTACCATTTTCTGTGAGTCATATTTTTGCACATCCATCAGATTATTAACGAGTAAGAGCAGACGTTGTGTGTTTTTACGCATGAGTTGCAACGTGTTTTTGACTTCCGTAGAGAAGGAACTATGGCGCAACATATCCTCGAGCGGATTGATGATAAGCGTTAGAGGAGTGCGTAGTTCGTGTGAGAAGTTGGTAAATAATCTCATACGTTCCTCGTGTAATTCCTTCATTTTTTCCTGTTCCAGCTGTTTGAAGCGGATACTGCTTTCCAGTTCGTGACGTACTTTCTGATGGTATATAAACTTCCATATAATAGTACCTATTGTGATGATATACAATATGTAAGCCCACCATGTTTTGTAAAGGGGAGGGGTGACTGTGATGCTTAGGGAAGCTTCCTGTGGATTCCACAAATTTTCACTGTTTGAGACCTTTACTTTGAAATTGTAAGTACCAGGGGACAGATTACTATAATAAGCGACCCTTCTGCCCCTTACATAGTTCCACTCCTTTTCTACCCCTTCCATTTGATAGGCATATTGATTTTGTTTAGGTGAGATAAAGTCTGGAGCCGTATATCCGATTGCTATATTGGTTTCATCCGCTTTTAACCGGAGGGATTGAGTGTCCCCTAATTCTACTGGATTATTATTTATGGATAGGCTTGTCAGATATACGGGAGGGATATAAGTGTTTTTCTCCATCCGGGACGGATTAAAACATAATATGCCTTTATTTCCGGGAAAATAAAGAGTACCTTTTGTGTCGGTCGTTCCTGCATGTAACGTAAATTCCAATGCCCGGTGGCTTTCATTACGGATGGGAGCAAAGCAATCTTTTTCTGCATTATAACAATATAAATCATTTTCGGATAATGCCCATAAAGATTGGTTCCGGTCGCTTACCATTGAATAGATATAGCCATCTGTTACACCGTCTTCAACTGTATAATGTTTGATCAGGTTGAGGTCGCGGTCAAAACGAAAGATGCCATAGCCAAAAAATGAAACCCATATATTTTGTAATGAATCGGTCAGGATCGTACTGACAGTTCCCGGCTTCACGTTTTCGGGTAGGTTCAGTTCTGCCGAAGAGATCGTTTTAAGTGTCTCTTTCTTCATATCATATTTATGGAGTCCCTGGCTGAGTGTACCCATAATAAAAACATCCGGCTCTATTTCTTTTATTGCTGTAACAAAAAAGAATTTTCTGCTTTTTCCGTCTACCTTGAACTGATTGATCTGTTCGCCTTTATCGATAAGCACTAATCCTGTTTTGGAATTTGTCGGGATCCATAGTCTGCCTTTACTGTCATTCAGTAGAGTATAAATATCTCCATACTGGTAATCATAGAGCAGGCGATAATCTTTCCGTTTACGTGAAAACAGATAAACGGATCCCAGATTCGTAGCACAGATAATGCTGTCGCCTTTTATAAGTAGTGATTTAAAGATGTTTGAATTGTAATTGTTTTTGTAAGGAGACTTTTTAGGATAAAATTGCTGGCTTTGCGTGTTTGGATTATAGCAAAAAAGTCCGGCTCCTTCAGTTGCGAACCAGATATTTCCGTCACTGTCTTCTTTGCCCATTCCTAATAATCCGGTAAATTCACGGGGCGTGATCCGGTAAAACTGTGTTCTGACCGGGCTGTAATAATTCAGTCCCTTCCAGGTTCCTACCCATAATGCACCTGTATTATCTTTCAGGAGACTGTGTATGGAATAATAGCTTAATGTACCGGGTTCATCCGGATTGAATTTATAGGGAGTGACTTTTAATGTCTGCATATCTACCCTGTTCAGTCCGGAAAAGGTTCCGAGCAATAAGGTATTGGAATCGGTTTCGGCTATTGCACGGACAACATTGCTGCTTAAAGCTGAGTTATCCGTATTCAGATGGACGAACCGTTCGTTTTCTTTATCAAGATAGCAGATTCCGGCTGTTTCGGAAAGTATCCATAACCTTTTCCGGCTGTCGGTAAATAATCTGCGGATCGCTCCTTTTATCAGCGAAGACGGATTTTCCGGTTCATGTTGGTAAAAACGTATGACTTCCCTCTGTTTGTTCAGGACTGCAAGTCCGGTTGATGAACTTGCTATATAAAGATTCCCTTCTTCATCTTCCTGAAGTCCTTTTATATTCGAAGCGATAGGAGTGGATGACAGCCAGTCTTTAAAAACAAGCGAATCGCCTTGCTCATCGTATTGATAGATGAATTTTTCTCCGGCAAGGAAAAAGTCTCCGCTTTGACTGAGCATGCAGCAATGCATGAATCGGGTCTCTTTTACATAATATCTTTTGATTTTTCCTGTTTGATGTGTGATTTTATGCACGCCGTTATCTGTAATCACCCAGATATTCTTATTCTTATCTTCTCCGATATCGAGTACGTTGTTATCTGTTAATGAGCAGGAGTCAGTCGGATTATTTTTGAACACCTTGAACTCGTATCCATCATATCGGTGTAATCCTCCCTGGGTTCCTAACCACAAATATCCGTCCGTATCCTGATAGATATTGGTAACGGTACCCTGTGTTAATCCATCTTCTACCCCAATCTGTGTAAAAAAATAAGGGGAAGTATTTTTACTGTTGGCAGATTGGAATAGATATGGAAATAAAAATAAAAGAAATAATACTAGTGTGTTCTTCGTCATATTTCATCGGCTTTTTTTAGGAATAAATCCACGAAACCATTGATTTGTCGGAAGCAAAGATATGTATTTTTTTGTTTATTCTTCGTCTACTCCATTGTATTTCCTGTTAAAATCGCGTAACCGCATGAACCGGGCTTTTGTTTTCAGTTTATTTTTCAACCGGGTAGACGGGAGGAACGTAACTGTCTTAATGCGGACCTTCTGAGGTTTCAAATCTTCTTTATTCTCAACAATATCGCTGGTGATTGAGGCGCTGAACGTCCCGATATCTCCGAACCTGATATTTTTGCCGCTCAGTAGTTCCAGTTCGAATTGGGTCAGGAGGGCTTCGATCACTCCTTTGACATCGGCAGAGGTAATCGTGCAGTTACTGGAGATGCGATAACATAAATTGTTCAGGTCGATTGTGGAAGAGACCGCTTTTGCAGCAAAGTAACCTGTTTTTTCTTTGCCGGGGATGGTGCATACCATCTTTCTTGGTTTGTAAATGATGCTCATGTTTGTTTACTATTAATACGATTTTTGTTTAAACTGAATGTGATGTTTCTCTGATATTCTCTCAATCATTTTTTAATCAGAGGTACGTCTAATTAAATTTAGAGGTAGGTGTAAATTGATTTAGACGTACCTCTAAATTGATTTACACCTAGGTCTTTATGAAAAGAGGTTGTAACAAATATACAAAATCAATGAGGCGTTGTCAAGAGATAGTTACGGTAAAATGGATGAAAGGTGAGATATTCAGTATAAACGGCTGGATATAAAAATCCCCTGTCTGCACGAAGAGACAGGGGATTACTTGGAATTTATTTATCTGGTAGCGTATAAAGTAAGGATAATCGGTCGTTTTTTAATGAAACCTGTATCCGGAAGTTGTCGAAGGTATAGAGAGTATTCAATGTTTCTCCGTCTACGTCGATTTCTTCTCTGGAGGCATCGGCTTCCTGCAAGGAGGCTTCTTCCAGCAACGTTGCTGCCCAATAACGGTGGATCGGCAGCAGACGTTCGTAGGATATGCATACATTTTTTTCTAAATTGAAGCGATAGGATACTTCGAATAAGCGGCCCAGCTCATCTTCCTCCTGGCAAGTCAGGGTGAAAAGTGTATCCGTTTGTTTGCTGTCTTCTATACGTTCTTTATTTTCTGAGATGTAAAGAAGAATATCCTTATCCGTTTTATTCAGCCACGTTTGGGAGAAAAGAGCCTGGCTGCCCAAGAGCAGCAACAGGCTTATAAGTAATCTATTCCACATAAAATTCTGCGTTTAAAGGGGTTGACTTGGATGAGTTTCCGGCAAACAGGAAGAATTTTCCAGGCTCTACCACAAACTCATTCTTATCATTATACATACCGTAAGCACGGCGGTTCACTTTGAATGTAACCGTTTTTTCTTCACCCGGTTCCAGTGCGACACGTTCGAAGCCGCATAACTCTTTTTCAAAACGGGAGATGGAAGATGTCTCGTCATTCAGATAAAGCTGCACGACTTCATCCCCTTTTACCGAACCTGTATTTTTCACTTTGCATGTAACGGTCAGGGTGTCTCCGTCCGCGATTTTTGTGGCAGACGGTTGAAGGTCGCTGATTTCGAAAGTGGTATAACTCAGTCCGTAACCGAACGGATAGAGTTCGCCGTCTACGCGGGCAAAGCCTTTGCCGGTGGCATTCGGTTTGAAAGGGAAAGCCCAAGGGATTTGTCCGACTGACTTCGGGAAAGTCGTGGATAGTTTACCGCCGGGATTATAATCGCCGAATAATACCTCGGCTACGGCCTGACCGGAAAATTCCCCCGGATACCAGGCTTCGACGATAGCCGACAGGTTGGCATCTTCCCAGTTCAGTGTAACCGGACGTCCGTTGAAGAGTACCAGTACGACCGGAGTTCCGGTGGCTTGTACGGCGCGGACCAGTTCTTTTTGTCTGCCTGATAAATCCAGGTTCACGCGGCTTCTGGATTCACCGATCGTGCGGAAATCGTCTCCTACATATATAATAGCAACTTCGGCCTTTTTAGCAATTTCTACGGCTTCGTCGATTTCTTCCTTTTCCTTATCGCTCAGTTCGAAGTACATCACATCACTTTGAGGAAAATTTTTATCCCTGACATTACACCCTTTAGCATACATCAGGTTTACATTTTCTCCCAGCAGGTTCTTCAGACCTTGCAGGCCGGTTATCACATTCGGATTATGAGAGCCGTAGCGGGAGGTCAGCGATTTGACTTCATCAGCTTGCGGACCGATTACTGCAATGTTTTTGAGGTTTTTCGACAGCGGGAGGGTGTTGTTCTCATTTTTCAAAAGAACGATCGATTCGCGGGCGGCACGCAGAGACACTTCCCGGTTCTTGTCGCTGTTTACGATCTTATCGGCAAGTTTGGTGTTTTTTACATACGGCTCGTCGAAAAGTCCTAACCAGAATTTTACATAGAGTACTTCACGGACGCGCTGATCCAGGGTACTTTCTTCTACCAGTCCTTTTTGTAAAGCCCTTCTCAACGCTTCGATGAATACTTCCGATTGCTCAAAGAAGGTGCGGACATTCAATCCGGCGTTCAGTTCACTGGCAACCGCTTCTTCTTCGGTATCTACGATATGGTAGAATTTTACGTTTTTGTCGATTGCCCAACTGTCGGAAACGACATAGCCTTTGAACCCCCATTGGTTACGCAGCAGCTCAGTCATCAGGTAGTGGCTGGCGCTGACCGGAGTCCCGTTATAATCGTTATGTGAACACATCGTTCCTAAAGCGCCTGCCTCCTGAAAAGCGATGCGGAACGGTTCCAGATGCAGTTCGTGAACTTCCTGCGGAGAGGCATGGGGATCGGTTCGTGAGTAGCAGTCGCGGCCACCGCCCGGTATGCCGTAGATAGCAAAGTGTTTCGGTGTTGAAACAACCCGGTTGCTTTGGATACCCAATACTTGCTGGCGTCCTAGTTCTCCTGCCAGGTAAGAGTCTTCGCCGTAACTTTCTACGGTACGTCCCCAGCGGGGATCGCGGGACAGGTCGAGGATAGGGGAATAGACGTTGGTATATCCCAATGCTTTGGCTTCTTCACCGGTAATGCGTCCGATTTCGTAGATAAGTTCTTTATCCCAGGTACAACCCTGTCCGATCTGGGCGGGGAAGAAGGTGGACTTTTCATGTTTCAGTCCGCGTATACCTTCGTTTGTCAGGTCGGCGGGAATACCCAGGCGTGTCTCTTCTACGAAAAAGGCCTGTACTTTGTTCATTGCTTCAGCGTGATTGGAGTAAGGAAAGTCAAGGGAGGTGCGTTTCCATTCTCCGTTAAGGTGCTCGTCGATATTACCGATACCGTCTTTCCAGATACGGGTTTTCCATTCATCGGTCGGCAGTGTATCTTTAAGGACGGCTCCGTATCCATAGATCGTTCCCAGTTGACAGGTCTTTTCCTCGACTGTCATTTGTTTAAGGAGATCTTCCACCCGTTTGTCGATAGGTTGCGAAGGATCTTCATATATATCCTTCTTTCCGTTTTTGTTGAAATCGATCCAACCTTTCTGATATATTTTCTTCTGATTTTTGGGGGCATCAGGCTTTGATGCCTGTAGACTGCTTGTGTTTGCATTCAGCAAAGGGAGCAGTCCGAAAGACAGGCAAAAAAGCAGTTGCCTGGTTAATGTGTTGTTTCTATTCATGATTATTCTATTTTATATGCAAATTATATGCAAAACCTATTCAATAACATACCAATTGTATCCTTTTGCCGGTATTGTGATGGGGATTGTAACGGAATAGTCACGTTCCAATACATATACCTGCACATTCTGATCCTGTTCCTTTACAGTCACTTTGTCGGTCAGTCCGGTGTAATAAAGAGGTATTTTGATCTCTTTGTGGATGGGAACATCCAGCGGGTTATACACCGAGATGAATCCTTTCTGTTTCAATGAAGGATTTACGTGCATGATACCGTCCCAGTCCTGTCCGTCGGGACGGCGCAGGTGGATGATATCGGAATCGAGTATCTGACGGTATTTTTTATAGAAAGCAACCCATTGGTTGACCAGTTCTTTGGTCGCTTCCGTATCGTAGAGGCGCGGACCACGGTAACAGGCTTGCACACCGGCCCCGAAGAGGTTCCGTAGACGCGTTTCGTAATGGTCGAGGTGCTCGTTCAACGGTTCGATTGTGGCCGCTTCGCCTCCTCCGTGATATTGGGTGAGGGGAACGAACATGAAACCCATGCTGGGCGTTTTCTGCCAGGTTCCGTCATAGATATTCTGTCGTTCGATAATTTCCTGATAAGCGCGGGGCAGCGACCAGTTGGTCTCTACATATCCCATCGGTGTTTTATTGGAGCCGCTCAGGAAATACCAGTCGGGGACGTTCAGGTAAACCCCCTTTGCCCGACACCAGCGATAGAATCGGTTGATTTTCTTCCACTGTTTCCACTGGGAGTCGAGATAGCCTTTGTGACCGCTGTGTGAAGTGGAGGCGCAAGGGTCGCCGGGATATGAACCGTCGTTTTCGAAGACATTCATTCCGGTGGTGGTGAAGAAGTTCTGTAATTTACGGAAGTAGGTGTCTCCCCAATCGGATGCGATACACGGAGATACGCCAAAGCGGCTGCCTTCTTCGCGTGTTTTGGCCGGTTTTCCGGTTTTATGACTGATTGCGGCATCTTGTTCTTTAGCTCCGCGGCTTGCCAGGAGGGAATAACCGCCGATGGCAATACCTTTCCCGGCAGCGTAGTCGCTAAGTTCTTTCATTCGTTGCAGATAGGCGGCTGAGTCATTTTCGATTTTGAATCCGCTACCGAAAGTCATAATGACCATTTCGAAACCAACGGCGGCACATTGGTCGATGGCTTGCTTCACCGCTTCGCTGTCCGATTGGCGGACGTGCATGAAGATAGGGTTTTCCTGTGTCCAGGGAGCCATCATACGCCAGAATTTACATTCTGCCAGTCCGCGTCGTTCCCGGTCGCTGGCATCACGCAGCATTTCGAAAGCCGTGCAGGATTCAAAGGTGTCGCCGGGTTTGATTTCCAAACCGGGACCGAGTAGGGGAGTGACTTCCAGGCGTGCCGGCTTATATTGACCATAATAGCGGATACCGGTAAATTCGTATTCCGGATGATCGAATACCCAACGGACAGCCGGATTGTCTTTCATCGCTTCCATATCGCCGCCCATGGCATAGTCGGTTACGACGAACAGTTGGGTGAAGCGGTCGATATAATCGCGCGGCGCATCGGTTTGCACGGGTTGTTTACGGAAATCTTTTGTGTAAGCACCTGCTTCCTGTGCCATCATGCGGACTTCATGCGGTTCGCCGTAATGTACTTTCGGAGCTGTTTCAACCAAGGCAAGTATTTCTGACTTGAAAGAATCGAGTGTAACAGGCATTGTTCCTTTATTGTCGATCTCGATCCATTTGGCCATGATAGGGGCACCGTCGTACAGTTCATAAATGACACGTATTTTCAGGTCTTTGTATTCCTGGGGAGCAGTTGCCGGAGCCTGGTAATTGAAGGTGATCCGTTTTCCCGGGGCAGGCCAGGGGTATAAGTTGGATATCCATTGGCTGTTGGGTTTCCAGGGAAAGCGTTCTTTGCTTTCGCTTATCTGATAATCAACCAACATGAATGCTGAATCGCAAGCCTGCATATTGTTGATAAATTCTTCTGTCAGGAAGTTATTGACCGGCTGTCCGGTCAGGCCTCCGACAGGATATTCTTTTCCGTTGATGACAAGTAAGGCTTCGGGACGGACGGCACGCAGCTCGTTTTGCCCGGTCATCAGGTTGTCAAGGGCGATGGTCGCTGCATTGGGAGCAAGCAGGAATGTACGGCGAAGGAGGCCGTTCGTTAATTCGAGACGTTTCCCATCGTGGGTTGTTTGTGCTGTCGATTTGTAAGAGGAACCGTCGATCAGCCAATCCTGGGCGGATAAACTGAATGTGGAGAGGAGAGATAAAAATACTAGAAAATGTTTCATGATACATAAATTTTAATAAATAATAAGGGACAAGTACATTGTCTGTAAATGTCCCTTATCGGTTATAGATTAATAACCAGTGTTCTGTGGGAAATCAGCTCCTGTATTGGAGTCGATGATTGTCTGCGGAATCGGCCATAAAGCATGGTGTTCGTCTATTTTGTTGCTGTAAGAGTTGTACTTTCTGGTACGTTCTACCAGTTTACCGGTACGAACCAATGTCAGACGGCGCAGTTCTTCGCCAACCAATTCGCGGATACGTTCATCCAGCAGGAAGTCCATTGTTGCTTGTGATGCTGTGATGTCCGGTGCTCCGGCACGTTTGCGGACTACGTTGATCGCTTCGGCGGCACCACTGGCATTGTTCTGACGGATACGGGCTTCAGCCAACAGCAGATAGGTCTCTGCCAGACGGAATTTCATACGGTCTTTGTTGTTTCCTTCATAACTCGGGCTGTCATCGGTCTTTCCATAGAAGAACTTCGTGATAACCGGATAAATGGTACATTTTGACCATGTACTTTCCGTAACAGGCGCTTCCTTACCCAGCAATTCCGGGGTTTCAGGGTTGTTATAATACCAGGTTCTCTTAATGTTGTATTTTGAATTACGCACATCATTGGCTGTATAGAAACCATCTTCATCGATCCACCATTTGAACGGAACGATCTGTGCCAGACCACGTCCACCCAATGAGTCACATAATGTAAAACCAGTTTCGTTCCAGTATTTGGGAACCCATGCACGTTTTGTCCAGTCTTCGTATTTGCCGCCACCGCCGTTGGTGTCGTATTCAAGCTGCATAACCCAGATGGATTCCATATTACCGGATGTACGGTTCTGATTGTATTCGAGGAACATGTCTGAGAATACATCGCCCGGCTGGTCTTTCTGTGCACCGAAACGTTCATTCATCAGATGGAAATAACCTGAATTGATAACCAGCAGGGCTGCTTCTTCTGCTTTAGCATATTCTCCGGCCATCAGATAAACTTCCGATAACAGGTGGATGGCTGCCCATTTCGTCAATTTGCCGACGTCGGATATATTATCCGGGTTTTCCGGCAGATTCTCTGAAGCAAACTTCAAATCGTCTATCATATGTCCGAGCACTTCCGCTTTCGGTGTCCGTGTAAAGTCAGTGCGGAATTGTCCTTCGATTTTATCTACATAAGGAACGTCACCATACAGATAAGTCAGGTAGCGGTAAGCATAAGCGCGGAAGAAGCGAGCTTCTGCCTGAAAACCGGCTTTATCGGTCGGAGCAGTCCAGTTCTCATTTTTATCGGCATAAGTAAGCAATTCGTTTACGTTGGCAATCAGGCCGTACGACCATTTCCAGTAGTTTTCGACGAATGTCGTGGAAGATGTATAAGACAGGTTCTCGAATGGAAGCAGGGAACCGTCTTTATGACCGGTATAAACGATATCGGTCGCCACTTGGAATGCTTCGTACGGACAAGCCTGGCTTAGCGAAGCCGTACCGCCTCCCCATGTGTTGAACTCGGAACGGGCCCAGCCATACAGACCGTTTACACCCACCTGGAAACCATAAGTACTGGTGTAGGTATTATCCGGTGCCAATTCTTTTTTCAGGTCTTCATCCAGGAAGTCGGAACACGCAGTTCCTGAAAGTAGTAAAAATGTTGCTGCGGCAACTTTCAATATATTTTTCATATCTGTATTCATTTATTGATTAGAAAGTAAGATTTAAACCTAACATATATGAACGGGCGGTCGGATAGGTGTAAATGATATTCGCATTTGTATCCGTACCATCATAGTTCAATGCATTTTTCACGTTGCTGAATGTACATACATTATTGATACTTGCATTTATATTCAGAGCGGCAATACCGATTTTGCTTAAAGCTGTCTGCGGGATATTATAGCCCAGTGTGATATTTTTCAACTGAACATAATTCATCTTTTTATAGAATGTATGTTTGTCGTAAGGTACATAACCCGGAGAGGTCATTTCGTTGGTCGGGTTTTCCGGTGTCCAGTAATCCATACCGTCGATGTAATTGTATCCGAGTCCCCAACGTTCAAAGTTGTAGTCTTGCATTTCCTTAGTCACGCCGAATACGCCGTTGAACAGGAATGAGAAGGTGAAGTCCTTATAATTGATCGTGTTACCCAGAGACATGGTGAAACTCGGAAGTTTGGAGCCGATGATCTTTTTATCTTTTGCGGTAATCACACCGTCGCCGTCACGGTCCGCCAGTTTGGCTGAACCCGGTGCTGCACCTTTCTGATATTCAACGCCATCTTCGTTCAGGTATTTTTTCTGAGTTGCATCCCAGGAGATTGTATGGCCGTTTATAACAAACTGGTCGTTTTCCTGCCAGGTACCGATTACATCGTAGTCGTAATGTACTCTTACCGGTTCGCCGATAAACCATTTGTTGGTCAAGTCGTCGTTGCCGTCACCGCGCAGTTCGATGATCTTATCGCGGTTCAGGGCGAAGTTGAAAGTAGATCCCCAACGGAAGTCTTTTGTTTCAACATTTACGGAGTTTAATACGATTTCTACACCGGTGTTGCGGGTTTTACCCACGTTGTCCATGATTGAGTTGTATCCGTTCATGATAGGAACAGTACGTTTCATCAACAGGTCGGACGTATTGGCAACATAGAAGTCGATATTACCGGACAGGCGGTTGTTCAGGAAGCTGAAGTCGATACCGGCATTGATCGTACGGGTTGTTTCCCATTTCAGGTTCGGGTTGCCGACACCGTCGTAAGGCAGAAATGCGCCGTTGACTGTCGTACCTTTGTCACCCCAGATATAAGTCGTCAGCGACAGACGGTCCAGTGTCTGGTAAGCCTTGATGGCCTGGTTTCCGTTCGAACCCCATGACAGGCGTACTTTCAACATGCTTAACCAGTCGGCAGTCGATTCCATGAAATCTTCTTGTGAAATGTTCCATGCTCCGGCTACAGACGGGAAGAATGCATATTTATTGTTTTCACCGAAAGCGGAATAGCCATCGGAACGTCCGGTAAGAGTCAACAGATATTTGTTGGCATAGTTGTAGTTAACACGTAACATGTATGACAACATTGCTGTTTCGGTCAGTTCGGACTTGAGTGTCTTGTTGTTTTCTGCTCCCGCCATGTTATGGTATTCGGAATCGTCGTTTACGAAGCTCGTACCGGATTGTTCCGATTGTTGCGTATTGGTTTGCTGCATACTGAACAAGGCTGTAGCATCGATCTTATGTTTCCCGAATTCACGGTTGTACTTCAACAGGTTTTCCCAGGTATAATCCCAGTAATGCTGGTTCAAAATTTTGGCAGAACCGTTCTGTGCACGTCCGGTCAGGGTATTACGTCCGTAATATTCACCTTCGAATTTAGAGCGGTAGTTGTAACCGAAATTTGTACGGAAAGACAAACCTTTTACCGGCAACATTGCTTCTGCAAAAGTAGAGATGAAAATGTTGCGGGTCACCTTATCGCTGGTTGCTTTTTCGTTGGCGAATGGGTTCGGGTGTAATGTTTCATCCATCGGATAGTCGCGCATAGAACCGTCAGAGTTGTACATCTTACCGTAAGGAGACTGAAGCATAGCATCGGAGATACCGGCCTGTATGCCACCGTAATCTTTCTGGATTGCTTGGGTTCCCATACCCACTGTCAGCCAGCTACCCAGTTTCTGGGTGATATTCAAAGAGATATTCGTACGTTTTACGCCGGTATCTTTAACAACTCCTTCCTGATTCAGGCGGGAGATAGATGCCATATAAGTCGTTGCATCCGTACCTCCGGAAATGCTGATCTGGTGGCTGTTAGTCAGGGCTGTACGGAAGATCATATCCTGCCAGTCCGTTTCTATGCCATTCTGGTAGTTTTCTTTTTCAATCGCTCTTAATACGTCATCGACGGTCGGGTTTTCAATGCCTTTCCATACTGCATATTGCGCTTGCAGATACTTGATGTAATCCGTACCGTTCATCATATTGATATGACGTTCCGGCTGTGAGAAACCGATCTGACCTTTGTAGGAAACAGAGGCGGCACCTTTCTTTCCTTTTTTAGTCTGGATCAGGATAACACCGTTCGCACCTCGAATACCATATACGGCAGTGGAAGAGGCATCTTTCAATACGGAAAGGCTTTCGATTTCGTTGGCATCGAGTTGGGAGAATGATTCTTGTTCCACACCGTCGATAATGATAAGGGGAGAAGCATCGTTGAACGTGGACTTACCACGAATCAGAATCGTAGCAGCGTCTTCACCCGGACGTCCGCCCGGTTGTTGGGTGATTACACCCGGAAGTTTACCAACCAATGCATTGGTTACGTTCGCTACCGGTGCGGCAACCAGCTCGCTGCTCTTCATCATACTGACGGCGCCGGTTACCGTTTGTTTCTTTTGTGACCCATAGGCCACTACCACAACTTCGTCCAGTGCATTCATCTGATCTTCCAGTACAATGTTGAACGAGGTCTTGTTGCCCACGATTACTTCGTATGTCTCGTATCCTACGTAAGAAATTACTAATACGGATTTGGGCGAAGGTACTTGTAATGTAAACTTTCCATCCAGATCGGAGATTGCTCCGATAGATGTCCCTTTTACGATTACGTTTACGCCGGGTAAGGTTTCTCCCTGGCTATCAGTGATCACACCCTGTATCTGGCGGGTCTGATTTGCTTCTGTCACAGCTCCGAGCGCGTGGCTCCAGCCAAGTTGCAGCAGCAATACACAGCAAAACACTTTTAGAAATTTAAAATGTAACGTTTCTGTGTTCATAGTCTTTTTAAGATTAAAAAATTAATGACTCGATAATTTTGCCGTTATGCGGGAAGGGCGGATCATACTCTCTTCCGAACGGTTGTGCAAATGAAATGCATTTTGTTTGCAATGGGTTGTACTCTGTGTACCGGTAAAATGGTATAATAGTGTATTCGGACAAAAATGCCCCCTAATAAAGACAATATATACCGGTTTTCAACAGAGTACAACCAATTATTACTATTTTATTCCAATGTTTCCACTCCTTGAATTACTCCCGGTTCTGTCTGGTGCATATCAAAGATGATAATTTCGTTGGTACCCTCTTTCAACCATACTCCCGGACAAT
>ERZ857882.1560-NODE-1560-length-26376-cov-3.827970_pt1 | contig 26376 bp, 21 predicted proteins | sample MGYA00519697_ERZ857882 | MGnify/ENA primary metagenome ERZ857882 (study PRJEB31778, sample SAMEA3449373) | human gut metagenome | biome: human gut; feature: human-associated habitat; material: faeces | place: United Kingdom | collected 2010/2012 ...
TTTTCTTTTGCAGGCGTTTTCTTTTTCAAATAAAAAGAAAATGCCGAAACGCGGGTAGTATACATCCTTTGATTAGAGTGCGTAGCGAAGGTAGAAGCTAATTATCAATAAATTACAATTGCTATAACCCTGTATCGGCTGCGCCGATAGCGGACAGCCGCAAGGGCTGTCCCTACGGTCGGTAAAATCAAAGATTCCGTGCCGCTATCGCGGCAGCGGTGCGTCGAGGTCGCCGCACCCTACAAGATGCACGACAATAAATCACCGCAGATTTCGCAGATGGATAATATCCGCCCCTACTGCACAACTTTGGGCGAAGCGAAATAACCCCTCAGTCTTGGCTTCGCCAATCCAGCTCCCCTGCAGGGGAGCCAAAATAGATTCTTCGACAAATAACGCGCTTCTACGCACATTTCGGCGTCCGTACCATCTGCAATTCTGCGTGGCAGAACAGCATAAACCCCGGCTACAAATCATAGTCGGGGTTTGTTATTTGGTTTATGCCGAATCTGCGGCTCTTATTTCGGCAGGTTGGCGAACAGCTTTACATTGTCGAATGTATATGTATACTTGCCGTCCTCAATGCCATGGATTATCTCGCAGACCTTGTCGTTATACGGAGTCGGCACGCCGTACTTTCTGCCGTAGGCGCAGACAACGCCGTTTATCGCATCAACTTCACACTTCTTGCCCTTTTCAAGATCCTGGAGCATGCTCGCCTTGAGGAGCCTGTGCTTCTTGATGCAGATCGGGATGAGCGCGAAGGATATCTTTTTCTTTATGCCGTTGCCCTTGTAGTCGAGAAGCTTGACGATATCCTTGCCCTGAACCGGCTCGATTTTTATTCCCGCCGCCGCGGCAACATCGATGCACTCTTTTATAAGGTTCTGACAGCAGACACGGGAGATCTTGTTCTCTGCGGCGTCGCCGAAAGTGCCGCCGATAACGGCGGACATGCCGCTGAACGCGGCGTTGATGAGCAGCTTCGACCAGCGGACGCCCATGAAATTATCTTCGACCTCAACGGGGCACATCTTCTCAAGCAGCGCCTTAACCTGCATGAGTTTGTCGTCCTTCTGACCGTTCATTCTGCCGAGACCGAAGCTCATGCTGTCGGGCTCGCTCGTGAGCTCCGACACACCCTTGCCGTGGAGCGTTGCACCCCAAGCGACGGTGCAGCCCATCGTTCTGTCCTCCCCGACGACCTCAGAAACCGAGAGCTCCGGCAGTCCGTTCTGAAGCGTGCAGACGATGCAGTCATCGGTCATGTTCTTCTGAAGATTCTTCAGGACATTTACGTTGTCGAGCTGCTTTGTCAGCAGGATTATCAGCTCATATTTTTCGGTCATCTCGTCGGGAGTCAGCGCGTGAACTGGGACGGTCATATTGACAGTGCCGATTATCTTCGCGCCATCTTTGTTGAGCGCGTCGACATGTTCGCGGTTGCGCGTGATAAGATCGACATCCACGCCCGCCTTTGCGAGATATGCGCCGAGCACGGTGCCGAGCGACCCCGCGCCGTAAATTGCAGTTTTCATAGAAATCCCCTCTTTGATAAAATTTTATCGATATGATTATATCACGCAGAGCGGCGATTTACAAGAAAACTTTTCGTTCCCTGCGGAGTATGTCCGCGAGAATTATTTTGATTTATCCCAATAGGGGTAATCAGTAAACACGAACTTTCCCTCCGCATTTTTCCCTGTCGGCAGCTTGACATAGATGATATCGTCAACCGAGTGTTTTCTTACGGCCATAACAACCGTGAAATTCCCGTTGCCGTCATCCTCGACGTGATGCATCCAGCTGTTATAGGAAACTTCTCCGTCGTTTTTCTTATATGCTACATATATGTTGTCGTTATGCTCTATCAAATCCCTGTCGGCGACAGCTTGGCTCAGTATTTTATCTGTAAACTCCTCGGAAAAGACCTCTAAAAATTTTTTACGGACCTCTTCCATCGTGGTCACATACCGGTATTGGGGGAACATTGGAATATACTTTCTGAATCTTATTGTCACGGGCTTCTCCCCGGCGGAATACTCGCCCGCAAAATTCAGCGTCAGCCAGAGGCTTCGCGCCTTATCCGCCAAATCCCGCGCGTCGGTCTCATGCAGAATAGACCCGTCCTCGGGATAAAGCTCATATCCGTTTATGCCGTGCAGGCTTTCTATTATTGCTTGCTTGTCGCTCTCATAGGTCTCCCAAAGCGCAAGCGCGGCCTCGGAAACTTTTTCCGAGTATGCGTTTATCCGATAATGGTCGCGCGCCGTAACAAACAGGGTGTTTTCGTCCGAAACAAGCCGCCCCACTTCCACTCTGCCCTTGTAGGAGTCCGAGGAATAGCCGTTGCCGGTATCGATTATAAAAAACGTGAGCTCATTGCCGTCCGTTTTATCGACGGAAAACGCCACCATGCCCTCCGAAAAACTGGCGCTGACTACGCCTACCCAACTTTTGGGCAGCGAAATCGCATAGCTCCCTTCGGAAAACTCGGTGCTTCTTATTTTATTCGAGGTTATCAGCCTGTTAATCCCGGTTCTTAATGTTTGGTAATTTTTCGGGAAATTATTGCTCCCGCTCGCCTCAATCTCCGTTCCGTCCGCCAAGACAGCAGAAAAGCTCATCGAGCTTCCGTCGAGAACATCGGGGGGATTTGCGCCTCGGAAGCCCGCCCATTCATCTATTCTGCAATTTCCGAACAGGGCGCACACCTCGCGGTAGAGATTCTCGTCCCCGTCAACCGAGCGGATGACGTCGCGGGATTCGACAAAGCAGGACAGCTCGTTATCCCAGTCGTTCGAGCTCATATAATACTCAAGATGTACTCCGTCCTCTGTTTTGCATCCCTCATACACGGCGTTCTGTGCCGAGCAGTTGTTCTCCGTCAGCTTAAAGCTTTTAAATTCCATAGGATCGCCTCCGTAGTCATTGTTCTGTTTCGATGAGCACGCGGGAAAAATCAGCAAGAGAATGCACACGAGTGCAAAAGAAATAAAGCGCTTTTTCATTTTCCTGTTACCTTTCCTTGATATGCCGCACTGCGCCAAAAGAGCAAGGGCTTCGGTTCTCTTATATCCGTTATATTTTCTGTTCCGAACAAGTCACTCCTTTATAAGCTCATTTCTCAATATTAATTATATCACAACGCATTGATTTTTCAAGAAATAGCCGCAAACTTGGGAGTTTGACTCCAAAAAAAGCTGTCGGGCGCAAAAAGTCCTTCAAAAATGCAGAAAAACTCCCGAACAGCAATGCTGCCCGGGAGCTGATATTCGTCTTGTAAGCGGTAAAAATTCAGCGCTTCGAGAACTGGGGTGCACGGCGAGCGCCCTTGAGACCGTATTTCTTTCTTTCGGTCATTCTCGGGTCTCTGGTCAGGAAGCCTGCCTTCTTGAGTGCGGGGCGAAGCTCTGCATCATACTGAAGGAGTGCTCTGGAAATACCGTGGCGGATAGCACCTGCCTGGCCGGTCACGCCGCCGCCGTTGACGCGGCAGATGACATCGAGCTTTTCGCTGGTGCCTGTAAGAGCGAGAGGCTGGCGGACGATGAGCTTGAGGGTCTCAAGGCCGAAATAATTGTCAATCTCTCTGTCGTTGATGATGATCTTGCCGGTGCCGGCATAAAGACGGACTCTGGCGACTGATTTCTTTCTGCGGCCTGTGCCGTAGAAGTAAGGAACTGAATCGTACATTATTTATTGCCTCCCTTCATTAAAGAGCCCACTCTTCGGGCTTCTGTGCTTCGTGCTTGTGCTCAGCGCCTCTGTAAACGCGGAGTCTGGTCAGAGCGGTGCGGCCCAGAGTAGAATCGGGCAGCATACCCTTAACTGCAAGCTCGACAGCGAACTCGGGCTTTGTCTTCATGAGGGTGCTGTACTTGACCTCTTTCATGTTGCCGATATAGCCGGTGTGATGATAATACATCTTCTGGTTGAGCTTGTTGCCGGTGAGGACAGCCTTCTCAGCGTTGATGATGATTACATGATCGCCGCAGTCGGCGTGAGGAGCGAATGTGGGCTTATGCTTGCCGCGAAGAAGGACGGCAGCCTGAACTGCTACCTTGCCGAGAGGCTTACCGGCAGCATCGATGACATACCACTTACGGGTGATGTCGCCCGCTTTGGGCATATAAGTTGACATACTTGTTACCTCCGATTTCTTAATGCTACGATATATTACCACATCGCTCTATGCTTGTCAAGCACTTTTTCTTTAAATTTTAATTTATGTTTTGCTATCTCCGTTTTTCTCAAGTTTTCTCGTTTTTTCATACCATTTGCTCGCTTATGATTTACGAAAAATTTTGCCGATAGCGCGATAAAATCGACAATCTACCGCTCAAATTGACTTTATCCCCGGCATAGTATATAATAAATGTATTATATAAGCTCACGGAGGCAGACATGAAAAAAGAAGAGATAAAGCGCATGAACGATCTCTATCACCTGTCGCAGGAGAGGGATCTGAGCGAAGAGGAATTCGCCGAATGGGAGGGTCTCAAGAAGCAGTATGTCGCCGATTTTAAGGCGAGCCTTACAGCCCAGCTCGACAACACATATGTAATAGACGACAAAGGCAACAAGCGCAAGCTCGAAAAGAAGTCGGGCGACAAGTAATCTGCGCGGACACAAAAACGAAAGAGTGATATTATGTTTTGCAGAAATTGCGGGAAACAGCTCGAAGACGGATTCAAGGTCTGCCCATATTGCGGCGAACCGGTGAGCCTCGCGGAGAGCGACGCCAGACGCGCGGCACAGGAGCAGACCGCCGCAGAAGATACTCAGCCAGTACATAATGATATTCCGAAAGAGCCGGCTCCCCTGCCTGCTCCCGCACCTGTTCAGCCGAAAGCGAACAAGAAGCCCGAGCAGGAAAGCGAAAGCACCGGCGGATGGAAAGTTCTCGGATTTTTCCTCGGCTTCTTCGGTCCGCTGCTGTGGTTTCTGCCGCTCGTCAGCCTCGTGCTCTATCTTATATGGAAGAGCGACAAGCCGAAGGTCGCCAATGGCATCGGTCAGTTCACGCTGATAGGTCTCGCGGTCGGCGTGGGGCTCGCAGTTATTATTGCGATAATCGTCGGAGTGCTGTTTGCGATAACCGCGTCGATGACTGTGTTTGAAATGATACGCAGCTTCTTCCACGGCTCGCTCGGTGGGATAAACGATCTCGTCAGAAGTCTCCCGTTCATCGACTGAGCAACATAAAAATATTGAAACCGCCCGTGTTTTTTCCTTCAGAAATTCGGGAGGTGTTTTTTGCGCAATTTTGAATTTATTCATTGACATTCATTCGATATTCAGCAATTATTCATTGATTCTTTTCCGCAAGCGGTAAAGCTTTCCTCCTTGCTAATGTGGATAACTATGTGGATAATGTGGATAACTTTTATGTTTTGATGACTATTCAGAATATATGCGTAAAGTAAAAAACTTTACAGTTTGATTTTAATAACTATATAGAAATATTCTGCATAAGCCGCATATGCAGTGACAAAAAATTAACCCGGTTGCAGGAAAACTTGCAGCCGGGTTTTATGCATAAAATTTTACGCGTGATTTTTGTCTATTTTGCCAATATCAGACGTTCGCGAGAGCCGCGTCGAGATCGGAGATTATATCATCGACATTCTCTGTTCCGACGGAGAGTCTGACGAGATTTTCATAGACTCCGCAGTCGTCGAGCTCCTGCGCGGTGAGCTGGCGATGAGTTGTGCTCGCCGGGTGCAGACAGCAGGTGCGGCTGTCCGCAACATGGGTGACTATCGCCGCGAGCTTGAGGCTGTCCATGAATCTGACCGCGTCCTCTCTGCCGCCTTTTATTCTCAGCGAAATGACGCCGCAGGTGCCGTTGGGCATATACTTCTGCGCAAGGTCATAGTATTCGTCGCCCTCGAGGCTGGGATAGCGGACGGACTCGATCTTCGGATGAGCCTTCAGGAACCTTGCAACGGCGAGAGCGTTTGAGCAGTGGCGCGGCATACGCAGATGCAGAGTCTCAAGCCCGAGGTTGAGCAGGAATGCGTTCATCGGGGACTGAATTGAGCCAAGGTCGCGCATGAGCTGAGTCGTGCACTTTGTTATATATGCAGCCTTGCCGAACTGCTCGGTGTATACAACACCGTGGTACGACTCGTCGGGAGTTGTAAGTCCCGGAAACTTGTCGTTCTGAGTCCAGTCGAAGTTGCCGCTGTCAACTATAACTCCGCCTACGCTTGTCGCGTGGCCGTCCATATATTTTGTGGTCGAATGGGTAACTATATCCGCGCCGAACTCAAACGGGCGGCAGTTTATCGGGGTTGGGAAAGTGTTGTCGACTATCAGCGGCACGCCGTGGGAATGAGCCGCTCGCGCATACTTCTCAATATCGAGCACAACGAGCGAGGGATTAGATATAGTCTCGGCGAACACGGCTTTTGTGTTATCTTTGAATGCCGCGTTGAGCTCCTCCTCCGTCGCATCGGGGCGAACGAAAGTGAAATCGATGCCAAGCTTTCTCATCGTGACATTGAAGAGATTGAAAGTTCCGCCGTATATCGCGGACGCGGCAACGACATGGTCGCCTGCGGAGCAGATATTGAAAACGGAGAAGAACGACGCCGCCTGGCCGGACGAAGTGAGCATCGCGCCGACGCCGCCCTCAAGGTCGGCTATCTTCGCGGCTACGCAGTCGTTTGTCGGGTTCTGGAGACGGGTGTAGAAATATCCGGACTCCTGCAGATCGAAGAGCCTGCCCATCTGCTCGCTCGATTCGTATTTATATGTCGTGCTCTGGACTATCGGCACAACGCGCGGCTCGCCGTTTTTCGGAGTATAGCCGGACTGCACGCACTTTGTTTCTATATTAAAGCTCATTTTGTCTCCTCCTTTTTGTCAGTCTTTGAGAAAATGACCCATAAGGTCGAAGCCGGGATCAACAAAATTGCCGGTCTCGGATGCTGATTTTTCATTTATGCTCGCAACGCCGCTGTCAAGCTCTTTGCCTTTACGGTAAATCAGATACGGCACGGGGTCGGAGGCGTGGGTGCGGGTCGCTATCGGGGTCGGATGATCCGGCAGAACCATGACTTTATAATCGTCCTGAGTGTTGAGATAGCCAAGGATTATAGGCATTATACGGCTGTCAATAAGCTCGATTGCTTTGACTTTATTCTCGGGCTCGTTTCTGTGGCCGCACTCGTCGGGAGCCTCGACATGGATATAGACAAGGTCCTGACCTTTACGCCATTCGTCGATTGCAGCGTTCGCTTTGCCCTCGAAATTCGTGTCGATATAGCCGGTTGCGCCCTCGACTTCGGGGGTGTTCATGCCGGCGCAGATGCCGATGCCCTTGAGCAGGTCAACTGCCGAGACGATGCTGCCTTTCACGCCGAACTTCTCTTCAAAGGACGGCAGAGCAGGACGGCTTCCCTCGCCCCAGAGCCAGATTGAATTTGCGGGGAGCTTGCCCTCGGCGATTCTCTTCTTGTTCACGGGGTGATCTTTAAGAAGATCGTAGCTCTCGCGCATCATGGCAATGAGCTTTTCGGCGTTCGGCGAAGTTGAAAGATACTCGCCGATAACTCTGCCGGAGATATCATGCGGAGGGGTCATCTTGCCGAGATCCGTCGTGCCGTTATGTACGATAAGGCAATGGCGATAAGCTACGCCGCTGTAAAAATCAAATTCACTGCTGCCGAAATGCTCCTGCACGGTCTCGATTATCTGCGCCGCCTCTTCGGTCGAGATATCGCCGCCGGAATAGTCGAGCATGGTCTTTGCGCCGTAATCCGCCTCGTCGCTCAAGGTGACAAGGTTGCAGCGCAGAGCGATATCCGTTTCGCTCATCTTGACTCCGATACTGACCGCCTCAAGGGGTGAGCGACCGGTGTAGCACTTCTTCGGATCGAATCCGAGCACGCTCATATTTGCAACATCGCTGCCGGGTTTGAGTCCGGCGGCAACGGTTCTGACAAGTCCGACTTCACCCTTCGACGCGAGCGCATCGATATTGGGCTTCTTTGCAACTTCCATCGGCGTCTTGCCGCCGAGAGCCTCAACGGGATAATCCGCCATGCCGTCGCAGAGAACTACAGCATATTTCATATATCTTCACCCTTTCAGAGAATTTATGCACAAACGATGCATATCGGGCGCGGCAAGTTTGGTTAGCATATGCATACTTGCCCGCCGCTGCTTTAATTATATCATAAAGTATCAGCGCATTAAAGCGGAAATTGAGAAAGATTATACACATATACTATATAAAAAAGAGTGCAAAATGACGAAAAATTATTTGTCAAAATGCGCTTGCAGCATATAATTGAGCGAGGCACAATGATATAATCGATTTGGAAGAAATATTCAAAAGGAGGATACTTATGACAAAAAGATTATTTGCAGTTTTGCTTGCGTGCCTGCTCATTCTTATAAGCTTCACGGCATGCGGCACAAAAACGCCCGATCCCGGCACGACCGCGGCAGAAGACATATCCGCCGCAGAAACCGAAGCCAACGCGCAGACGAGTGCAGAAGAGACGAACTCCGAAGCGGTATCCGAATCCGCAGAGGAGAGCACTGCTCAGAACACGCAGAAACCGACGGCAGACAAGCCGGCATCAAAGCCCGCAGCAACTGCAAAATCGAATAATTCCGGTTCAGCTTCAAAAGGCAAGCTTGAAGTCAGCGCAGGAAGCGTAAAAAGCATCACCGGAGCAAAAGTGCTCAGGGCGTGGAAGCTCAATTCAAACGGAGTGAATATAGAAATCCACCGAATAGCCTATGGGCCGCAGATAACTCAGGCTTTCAAAAAAGCGAACGCGGACGGCGCTATCGACTACGACAAGACGGTCACTTATCAGCCGGTAGTCAATATAGCGATAATCACCTGCTCGCCCGAGCACATCGGCGTTGCATCGAGCCAGCAGCTGCTCGGCACGAATGTCGGCAAAGTCGAAGATATGGGCAGAAAGAGCGGCGCGCTCATAGCGATAAACGGCGAGGACGGCTCAACATACAAAAGAGGTGCGCCGACAATTCGCAACGGCTCGGTCGTTTCGACTGATGGTCAGGGGCAGAAACGACTGTTGATATACAAAAACGGCACATGGAAAGTCGATACGCTCACAAACGAGAACTGCAAATCGTATATCTCACAAGGCGTCTACAATTCCCTGCGCTATCAAAGACAAGTCATAACAAACGGCAAGGCAACCAACGAGCACGACACTTATTATCACAACCGCACCGTTTTCGCGCAGATATCAGAGAACAAATATATCATGGCTATGGGCGAATTTATGCCGCTCGACAACATGATGAAAGTCCTCATAGCATACGGCGCGAGGAATGCATTCCTGTTAAACGGCGGCAACTGCTCGTCGATGTATGTCAAGGGCATCGGCAACACGACCGGCACAAAGGCGACTCAGCTCAAAAATCTTAACAAGCCGTGCGTTATCGAGAGCGAATTCTTCGCGGCAAACGGTATGCTCGGATTGAACTCCGCCGGAAAACAGAAGCTGGGCGGACCTTGCAACGAGCTCGACATAGTATATGTAAAATAAAAAGCAAAAAGGGTGAGACGGTGAAAAAGGCTTTCAGAGCGGCTGCAATTGCGGCAATATTGCTATTTGCGCTGACTTTTATCGAGAACGCAAAAATCAAAAGCGCATCGGCTCACCTACTGTTTTCTTCGTCCGTCAGCGTCGGTGGCAATGAATCGCGGGAAGTCACGCTCAAGAGTGGCGACAGAATAGCCATCGGCTCATATCTCGGCGAGCCTATTATATGGAGAGTCATCGAAACGGGCGGCAAAACTCTGCTCATGAGCGAAAAGGTGTTGTGCTTCAGGGCGTTCGACCCGTCCGAGGACGGCATCGGCAGTTCCGATTATCTCGCTTCTCCCCTGCGCGCATGGCTCAATTCGGAGAGCGGATTTTTAAATCCGGAGAATTTTTCAGAGTTTGACCTTTCGCTCATATCGCCTGACAAAAACGGCGATTCAATATTCCTGCCGTCAAAAGATATGCTCAAAAATATAAGCGCCGCCGACCGCCGCAGAAGCCCGACCGAGCAGTGCATCAAAAATGATACTTCGCGCTATTTAACTCTGCGCAAATACTGCTGGTATTGGACAAGCTCCCCGATTTCGACAAATCAGAGCAGCGTTACGGCGGTCACCACGACCGGCGGATTCTATAAAACGCTCGCGGCGGACGAGCTGTGCGGCGTATGCCCGGCGATGTATCTTCGCAGCAATGTTCTCGTTCTTTGTGGGAGCGGAACCGCCGAAAATCCGTATGCGTTGGCAGGAGGTGGCGAAAGATGAGAGAGAAGCTGAAAGAATTTCAAAACTCTCCGCACTCGATAATCGCCGCATTCTCCGCCGCCGTGCTGTTTTTCTGCACGGTGTTCACGCGGCTGATACTAAAAACCGACGACGGTCACTTTCTCGGCATACTCCACCGAAACGGATTCACAGTAACAAGCTGGCTGCACGAGCGGTACACGACCGTGTCCGGGCGGATAGTCGGCGAATGGCTGATGATAAATTTTCTGCGCCTGCCGCTCATTTTCTGGAAGCTGTTCATCGCCGCGCTGATAATATATATAATGTATTTTCTCTGCCGCCTGTCGGACTTTTTCGGCGAAAAGGCAAGCGCAAAACAGAGATATATCTTCGCCTGCTCGGTGCCGTTGGCAGTATTTCTGCCATGCCTCAACCCGTCGGTGTTCTGGTTTGCAGGTTCGTTTACATTTCTCGTTCCGTTCGCCGCCCTGCTTATCACGGTGACACCTCTCACATTCGAGGTATTCGGCGGGCGCGTGAATCCCATGGCATATGTCGCCGCCGCGATTGCTTCTGTCGTCGCGGCATCTCAAGAGCAGTCCTGCGCCGCGGCGCTCGCGCTGCAAGTGATTCTGCTGATTTTTTCGGCATATCAACGCAAACTCGGATTCCGTCAATTCATCCCGCTCCTGCCGAGCGCAGTTTCCGCCGCGGTGTTAGTTCTCTCGCCCGGACTTCGCGGGCGCGGAGCAATGGAAGCGGCGTCGGGTTTTGAAAGATTTTCTAAAATGAATATATTTGAAAGACTGCTCTGCGGATTTTCAAATTATTTCGCATTTTCATTTTTCTTCTCGCTGATAACAGCAGCTGTTTTTCTCGTTCTGCTCGGTGCATCGGTATATGAAGCGTTCGGCGGTTCGCGGAAAATAAAGAAAATTATATCAGTCTTTGCAATATTCGCCTCGGTGCTGTGCGTCGGAGTCAACGCCGCATATATTATTATCCGCCGCACCACCCCGGACAAGGGCTTTGAAAAGATGTTCAAGAACGGCAATTATCTTCCGCTCGAACTCGCGGTTATAGCGCTCTGTTTTGTCTTTCTATTTAGCCTTTTCATTCTTATAGCGGCGCTCATCAAAAAGAACAAAAAGCTCGGGTTCACCGTCGGCGTGCTGTTCAGCGCCGCCGTCTGCTGCGCCGCAGTGCTCGGATTCTCTTCGTCCGTCTACGCCTCCGGTCAGCGCGTGTTTTACTACACCGAGATGTTCACGCTCATCGCCTGCACAGCGATGTATTCTTCACTTTCGGAAAGCAAAGCGAAAAAATTTGCGGGATATGCAGTCCCGACAGCCGCATTTATTTTCTATATCATCAACTGTTTCACCTACACATTCCTTGAGATACCCATAATGGGCTAAAATAAATTGTAAAGCGATTTACTTTACAATTTACACGCTTATTTTTTAGCGCAAAAATCAAAGCTCCCGTGCGACTTTCCCGATATATCAACACATTCGGGGCCGCATGGGAGCTTTTGTTTTTTGATTTATAAATCATGTAAAGCTTAACAGCTTGTCATCAATGACCGTGCGGAACGACATCGAGTTTATCATGTTCCTCGCCGAGATCGGCACGCAGGAGCGCAAAGAACACTATCGCGAGCAATATTTCGGCGCACCAGATGGTCTTGCCGCCGAGATAGCCGCAGAGAAATGTAGAAACAACCGCGCCCGCGACAAACGAGCCTATCATCAGCAGATGCGCGAACATCTTGCCGCGCGCCTCTTTATTACCGCTGCGAAGCCACTTGACGAGGTTCGAGCCGACCTGGCGGACATGGTTGGTGCAGAAGGTAGTCGCCATCGGAATTTTCTTCGCCTGGCGGAATGTGTTGAACTGCATCGAAGCGATAAAATTCACAGCCACCTGGCAGATCTGCGGCGGCGCATCGTCCGGGACGAAGCCGAGCGCAAATATCCACGCCATTTCAAACGCCACGAACGCCGTGTCCCAGCGGACTATCTTACGGCGGTTTATATGCTTGGGCAGAAATTCCGAAATGACCGTGCCGAGCAGATAAGCCGAAGCGGGCAGAAGATAATACAGCGCCTTGCGCCAGTTCCCGCGCCCGAGCTGAACCGCCATGAGCACGAAGTTCGCCGTCTGCGCGTTGCAGAACACGCCGCCCTTTTGAACATAAGTATATGCGCCGAAAAATCCGCCGACCGCGATCATGACGGCAAATATCCAGAGCTTTTCGCATTCGAGAAGCTCTTCCTCTTTTTTGAGAGCCTTTTCTTTCATCGTTCACCACACCGTTTCTTTTCTACAACGCATAAGTTTATCACTGCTCCCCGTCTCTGTCAAGGAACGGGAAATAGCCGCAGCATCTTGAAAAAAAGCCGTTTTCATGGTATTATTTAGGGTATTATATACCATTATAGAATGCAGTATAAAACAAGAGGAGAATAGCATGTCAAAGCTTTTGAAGTATTTGAAAAAATACAAAATTGAAAGTATTCTCGCGCCGTTTTTCAAGCTCATTGAAGTGGCGTTCGAGCTGACTGTTCCGCTGATAGTCTCAACTATAATCGATGTCGGCATAGAGAACGGCGACAAAGTTTATATTATCAAACGCTGCCTGCTGCTCAGTCTGCTCGGCATACTGGGTCTTTGCAGCACGCTTGTAGCGCAGTATTTCTCGGCGAAAGCGTCGGTCGGCTTCGCTACCGATATTCGCCACACGCTTTTCAAGCATATCGGCAAGCTCTCTTATTCCCAGCTCGATTCGCTCGGCGCGCCGACGCTTATAACCCGCCTGACGGGCGACATAAACCAGGTGCAGACCGGAACGAACCTGACTCTGCGCCTCGTCCTGCGCTCGCCGTTCGTCGTATTCGGCGCGGTGATAATGGCGTTCACGGTCGATGTAAAATCGTCGCTCGTGTTTGTCGTTGCGGTGCCCGCTCTCGCCGCGGTCGTGTTCGCGATAATGCTCGTGTGCATCCCGATGTACCGCAAGGTTCAGCAGAAACTGGACGGGTTGCTGAGCAAGACGCGCGAAAACCTGCTCGGCACCCGCGTTGTCAGGGCGTTTTGCAAAGAGGATGAAGAAATCGAGGACTTTGACGCGAAGAACAGCGCCCTGACCGAGATGCAGACAGCTGTCGGCAGGATATCCGCTTTCATGAACCCCGCAACCTTCGTGCTCATAAACCTCGCGATAATCGCACTGATATATGTCGGCGCAATACGCGTTGATTCCGGCGCCATTTCGCGCGGCGCGGTCGTTGCGCTCTATAACTACATGTCACAGATCCTCGTTGAGCTGATAAAGCTCGCGAATCTCATAATCAGCGTCACAAAGGCGATAGCCTGCGGCAACCGAATTCAATCGGTGCTCGATATCGAGCCCGGCACCGTCCCCGGCACTGTCACCGACGGCAACGAAAACAGCGAATATTCAGTCGAATTTGACAAGGCGTGCCTGTCATATAACGGCAGCGAAGAATCGCTGCACAATATCGACCTCAAAATAAAGCGCGGCAGCTCGATAGGCGTTATCGGCTCGACCGGCTCGGGCAAAACCTCGCTCGTCAATCTTATTCCGCGATTCTACGATGTCACCGGCGGGTGTGTGCTCGTTGACGGCGTTGACGTGCGCGACTACGACACAAAGGCTCTGCGCTCGAAAATAGGCGTCGTCTCGCAGAAAAAAGCCCTGTTCGCCGGCACTGTCAGGGACAATATCCGCTTCGGCAAGCAGGACGCCACAGACGAAGAAATCTGGCAGGCGCTCGAAACGGCGCAGGCAAAGCAGATGATAGAGGACAAGAGCGGGCAGCTCGACTTTGTCCTCGAACAGGAGGGCAAGAACCTCTCGGGCGGTCAGCGCCAAAGAATGACTATAGCCCGCGCCCTCGTCAGAAAGCCCGAGGTGCTCATCCTCGACGATGCGGCGAGCGCACTCGACTACGCCACCGGTGCGGCACTGAACAAGGCGCTGAGAAACACCGACTTTGCCCCGACCGTCATCACTGTGTCCCAGCGCGTTGCGGCGATAAGAAACGCCGATACCATAGTAGTCCTCGACGAGGGCGAGATAGTCGGCATGGGCACGAACGACGAGCTTCTGCGCTCGTGCGAAGTCTACAAAGAAATTTTCGATTCCCAGCTTGAAAAGGAGGATGCGTAACCGTGAAGAACAAAACCGTTTTCAAGCGAGTTATCGCGGTCATCGGCCGCTCGAAGCTTCTGCTGTTCCTTTCGCTCATCCTCTCCGTTGCAAGCGTCATTCTCTCGCTCTATATCCCCGTCCTCGCCGGACGCGCGATAGACGGAATAAAGCTGCACGGCAACGTTGATTTTGAGGTCATAAAGAAGTGTCTTTTCGGCATTCTGATCTGCGCCATAGTCGGCGGAGTGCTCCAGTGGGTGATGAACATCATCAACAACCGCATAGCCTATAACACCGTGCGCGATATACGCTCAAAGGCGTTTTCGCATATGCAGACCCTCCCCGTGGCGTTCGCCGACTCCCACCCCTACGGCGATATCGTCAGCCGCATAACGGCGGACGCGGAGCAGTTCGCCGACGGACTCATATTGGGCTTCTCACAGCTTTTCACCGGCGTTGTCACGATAGCCGTGACGCTCGTTTTCATGCTCACTATATCGCCGCTCATCACTCTCGCGGTCGTCGTGCTAACCCCGATATCGCTGTTCACGGCGCGTTTTATAGCACGCCGCACTTATTCGATGTTCAAAAAGCAGTCCGAGACCCGCGGCGAGCAGACTGCGCTCATCAACGAGATGATACAGAATCAAAAGACCGTTCAGGCGTTTTCATATGAAGACAGAGCGGTTGGAAGATTCGACGAGAGCAATGAAAAATTGCGCAAATATTCGCTCAAATCCATATTCTTCTCGTCGCTTACAAACCCGACCACCAGATTTATCAACAATCTTATCTACGCCGTAGTCGGGCTCATGGGCGGAATATTCGCCATCGGCGGCATGGTGACCGTCGGCGGATTCGTCAGCTTCCTCGCCTACTCGAACCAGTACACAAAGCCGTTCAACGAGATTTCCGGCGTCGTGACAGAGCTTCAGAATGCCCTCGCCTGCGCGGCAAGAATATTCGAGCTCATAGACGAAAAGCCCGAGGAGTCGGACGAAAATTGCTCGGCGCTCAGCGACCCCGAGGGAAGCGTGGAGTTCGACAATGTCCGCTTCTCATACGACAAGAGCAAAAAGCTCATCGACGGCTTCGATTTCTTCGCCCCGTCCGGCAAGACAATAGCCGTTGTTGGTCCGACAGGATGCGGCAAGACTACGCTTATCAATCTCCTGCTCCGCTTCTACGACGTTGACGGCGGCAGCATAAAGGTTGACGGCGAGAATATAAACGACATCACACGCCACAGCCTCAGGCACCATTTCGGCATGGTGCTCCAGGATACCTGGATAAAGAACGGCACCGTCCGCGAGAATATAGCGTTCGGCAAGCCCGACGCCACGGATGAAGAGATAATCGCCGCCGCCAAGGCAGCACGCGCTCACAGCTTTATAAAGCGCCTCAAAAACGGTTACGACACCGTCATCGGCGACGACGACGGACTCTCCGAGGGTGAAAGACAGCTGCTCTGCATCGCGCGCGTCATGCTCATGAAGCCGCCGATGCTCATCCTCGACGAGGCGACTTCATCGATAGACACCAGAACGGAATTGAAAGTTCAGGATGCGTTCAACACGCTCATGCAGGGGCGCACCTCGTTCGTCGTGGCGCACAGACTCTCGACCATCCGCCACGCCGACTGCATTCTCGTTATGAAAGACGGCAAGGTCGCCGAGCAGGGCACGCACGAGGAGCTGCTCGCAAAGAACGGATTCTATACGAAGCTCTACAACAGCCAGTTTGCGCAGTGAAATATATGCCATGGAACAGCAGAGAAGAAAGCCTAACAGGCTGAAAGATTACGACTATTCGCAAAACGGAGCATATTTTATCACAATTTGCATAGATGACAGAAAGCCAATATTGTCACGCATTGCCGTATAACACAACATTTCAAAGGTTCCGTGACTAAGCAATACAAAAAATCAATTTGGCAAAAAGGTTTTTATGACCATATAATCCGTGACGAATACGATTATCAAGTCAAATGGCAATATATTGACGACAACCCGATCAAATGGGCTGAAGACGAATTACATCAGGATTGAAAAACAGCCGAATAACCGCCGCAGTATCTTTCATCTGAAAGTTCGCGGCGGTTATTTTTTATTCAGTGTAAAATGGCGGCTCAGGGCGAAAATATAAAGCCCAATTCGACAAATATCATTTTTAATCTGCATTGTTGACATCGGCAAAAAGTGTGATATAATTATAACAGTTGTTATAAAACAAGCGTTTTATAATTGTTATTGGAGGACGCCATGGACTACATTCGCCTGTCACCCGAAAATCTCGAAAGCGAGCACATATGCTGCGCCATATCAAACGCCAAGGACCCGCAGGTCATTGCAAAAAAGCAGTGGCTCGCCGAAAGGCTCGGCGAGGGTCTGGTATTTTTAAAAGCCGACGCGCGCGGGAAGTGCTTTATTGAGTATATCCCCGCCGAAAACGCATGGGCGCCGATAGACGCGCCCGGCTATATGTTCATCGACTGTCTCTGGGTCTCCGGCTCTTTCAAAGGACACGGATATTCAAACGACCTGCTCAACGAATGTATCCGCGACAGCCGCGAAAAGGGCAAATTGGGGCTTTGCATACTCTCGTCGGCGAAGAAGCGCAGTTTTCTTGCCGACCCGAAATATCTGAAATATAAGGGCTTCATAAAAACCGATTCGGCAGAGCCGTATTTCGAGCTGATGTATCTGCCGTTTGATCCGTCCGCGCCCGCTCCGCGCTTTCGTGAGCAGGCAAAGAGCGCTCAGATTGACGGCAGCGGGTTCGAGATATTTTATACAAGCCAGTGCCCGTTTACGGCGAAATATGTTCCGCTAATTGAAAACATGGCAAGCGATATGAATCTTCCGCTGAGCGCCGTGCATATCTCATCGCGCGAGCAGGCTCAAAACGCGCCCTGCGCCTACACCGCATTTTCGCTGTTCTATAACGGAAAGTTCATAACGCACGAGATACCGAGCGAAAAGAAATTCGCGGCGATTTGTGAAGAGTTCGTAAAATAAAACACCGCCGGATTGACCGGCAGCGTAAAATATACTAATATAGAAAAGGGAAAAGATATCTGTCCGCCCCGGCGGACGAAAAGGAGACATTATGCTTAACATCAAAAACCTGACCAAAACCTACGGCGAGAAAAAGGCTGTTGACGACCTGACGCTGCATATCGCGCCCGGCGAGATATACGGCTTCATCGGCCACAACGGCGCGGGCAAGACCACAACGCTAAAATCCGTTGTCGGCATTTTGCAGTTCGACGAGGGCGAGATAGCGATAAACGGCATCTCGATAAAAGATGACCCGCTCGCTTGCAAAAAAATCATAGCCTATATTCCCGATAATCCCGACCTCTACGAATACATGACGGGAATAAAATATCTGAACTTCATCGCTGATATTTTCGGCGTCAGCGCCGACGACCGCCGCGAGCGCATACATAAATATGCCGATATGTTCGGGCTGACCGCCGACCTCGCGCAGCCCATCTCGGCGTATTCCCATGGCATGAAGCAGAAGCTCGCGATAATCTCCGCATGGATCCACGAGCCCAAGTTAATCATCATGGACGAGCCCTTCGTCGGTCTCGATCCCGCCGCATCGCATTTATTAAAGGACATGATGCGCGAGGTCTGCAACTCCGGCGGCGCAATATTCTTCTCGACCCATGTGCTCGAAGTTGCCGAAAAGCTCTGCGACAAGGTCGCGATAATAAAAAGCGGAAAGCTCATCCGCTCCGGCACGATGGAAGAGGTCAAGGGCGACTCCAGCCTTGAGAACGTGTTCCTCGAACTGGAGGGAGAAGAATGCTGAAAACACTGATAAAAAAACAGCTTCTCGAACTCAATAAAAGTTTCTTCGTTGACCGCAAGACGGGCAAGGGCAAATCTCCCCGCTCGGCGACATTCTCGATAGTGCTGTTCATATTGCTCATGATTTTTGCCATCGGCGGAATGTTCTGCTATATGTCATATTCGATGCGCCCGTTGATAGCCTACGGCATGAGCTGGCTCTATTTTGCTATTATGGGCGCTACCGCCGCGCTTTTCGGCGTTTTCGGCAGCGTGTTCAACACATATTCGAGCCTCTATGACGCAAAGGACAACGACCTTCTGCTCTCGATGCCCATTCCCGTGCGCGATATCATGGCGGCGCGCCTCATCGGAGTCTATCTCATGGGGCTGATGTATTCCGGTGTTGTGGTAATCCCCGCCGTCGGCGTGTATTTCATAACCGCGCATCCCGGAATATCCGGCATAACCGCCGTTATAATGGCCGTTATGGTGACTGTTCTCGTGCTTATACTGTCATGCATACTCGGCTGGGTCGTTGCAAAAATCGCAGTTAAATTAAAAAACAAGAGCATTATAACAGTTATAGTTTCAATAGCGTTTCTCGGCGGCTACTACTATGTCTACTTCAGAGCGAATGAGATAATCACCGGCATCGTTGCGAACAGCGCGGCTGTTGCCGCAAAGGTGCGCATGTCCGCCTATCCGCTCTATATTTTCGGCAAGGCGTTCGCGGGCGATGTTCTCCCGACAATTATAATTTCGCTCATCATTCTCGCTCTGCTCGCCGCGACGTGGCTCATAATGTCGCGCACATTCTTAAAGCTCGTCACGAGCAGCGGAAAGACCGCAAAGACAGTCTACAAAGAGAAGACGGTCAAGCAGCAGGGCACCGACCGTGCGCTTCTGCGCCGCGAGATAAACCACTTCCTCTCGAGCCCGTCTTATATGCTCAACTGCTCGCTCGGGGCGCTGTTTATGATAGCCGTCGCTGTTTTCTCGCTGATAAAAAGCGACTGGTTTATCGGCGTTGTCACCCGAATGGATGAGGATTTGCTGGAATATGCCCCGACCTTCGCGTGCTTACTTTTATGCCTGCTCTCTTCTATGAATATACTCACCGCGCCCGCGATATCCCTCGAGGGCAAGAGCCTTTGGATAGCCCGTTCGCTCCCCGTCACCTCGTGGCAGATTCTCAGAGCGAAGCTGAAGCTCCATATGCTCTTCACCGCCGTCCCCGCACTGATATGCAGCATATGCTTCTGTATTGCCCTCAAGCCGGAGCTTCTCACGGCGGCGGTCATGATTATCCTGCCGCAGATATTCACGCTCCTATGCGCCGTTTCGGGGCTCAGAGTAAATATCAGGATGCCCAACCTCACCTGGAGCAGTGAGAGCGGAGCGGTCAAGCAGAGTCTCGGCATCATGCTCGCGATGTGCCTCGGCTGGGCGTATATCATCGTGCTCATCGCGGTCTATCTGTTCGCGGTGCAGGTGCTGCCGAATGTATTCGCGCTGATGATCGCGACGGCGGTCATAGCAATAATAACCGTGATATCCTTTTCAAGGCTCAAGCGCAAGGGCGTAAAGAGATTTGAGACACTGTAAGCAAAATTAAATATCAGCAGCCGTGGTTCGTTGAGAATCACGGCTGTTGTTTTTTGCGATAAATTAAAATATTGAAGTAAATAAATATAACAAACTACGCCGACAGCGCACAAAAAATTATCTGACATTCAGCGACTTGAGTTATCGCGGCTTCGTATCGGCTGCGCCGATATCGGACAGCCGCAAGGGCTGTCCCTACAATTTGCGCTGCAATTCCCGGGTAAAAGCGCGGTTCGAAATAAAAAAGCGGCAGACAAGCACACCTGTCTGCCGCAATTTTATTTAATTATTTCTCAAGATTAGCCTTGAGGGTGTTGAGCTCGTCACTCAGAGCCTTGGGAAGTCTGTCGCCAAACTTAGCGTAGAACTCTTCGATGCCCTTTGCCTCGTCCTCCCAGAGGGAGTTGTCAACGCTCAGGATCTCCTTGAGCTGATCCTCGCTGACCTCGTCCTCGATGCCCTCAAGGTTGATGTCCTCAGCCTGCGGGACATAGCCGATCGGGGTCTCGACCGCGTCGGCCTTGCCTTCGCAGCGTTTGATGATCCATTCGAGTACCCGGAGATTATCGCCGAATCCCGGCCAGATGAAGTGGCCTTCGTCATCGGTACGGAACCAGTTGACATTAAAGATTTTGGGCGCCTTGTCGCCGAGTTTCTTGCCCATTTCCAGCCAGTGAGCCCAGTAATCGGCCATATGATAGCCGCAGAAGGGCAGCATGGCCATGGGATCGCGGCGAACGACTCCGACAGCGCCGGTGGCGGCGGCAGTGGTCTCAGAGGCCATGATGGAGCCTACAAACACGCCGTGGTTCCAATCGCGGGACTGATACACCAGAGGCGCAGTCTTGGCACGGCGGCCGCCGAACACGATGGCGGAAATCGGCACGCCCACCGGGGAATCAAACTCGGAGGACAGGCAGGGACAGTTGCGGGCCGGGGCGGTGAAGCGGGAATTGGGATGAGCGCCTTTGGAGCCGTCGGTGCAATCCCATTTCTCGCCCTTCCAGTTCAGGGCGTTCTTGGGCGGATTCTTGTCCAGGCCCTCCCACCACACGGTGTTGTCCTCCAGGTTGTGTACGACGTTGGTGAAAATGGTGCCTTTCTGAGTCGAAATCAAGGCATTGGGGTTGGATTTCATATTAGTACCGGGAGCCACGCCGAAGAAGCCGTTTTCCGGGTTGCAGGCCCACAGGCGTCCGTCGGCACCGATGCGCATCCAGGCGATATCGTCACCCACGCACCAGACCTTATAGCCCTTCTTCTGATAGAGCTCGGGCGGAATGAGCATGGCGAGGTTGGTCTTGCCGCAGGCGGAGGGGAAAGCGGCGGTGACATACTTGGTCTCGCCCTCGGGATTTTCGATGCCGAGAATGAGCATATGCTCGGCCATCCAGCCCTCGGATTTGGCCTGGAAGGAGGCGATGCGCAGGGCGAAGCACTTTTTGCCCAGCAGCACATTCCCGCCGTAGCCGGAGTTGACCGAAATGATGGTGTTGTCCTGCGGGAAGTGGCAGATATACCGCTTTTCTTCCACGATGTCGCATTTGCAGTGCAGGCCGCGCACCCAGTCGTCACTGTCGCCCAGGGCTTCCAGCACATCCTTGCCCACCCGGGTCATGATGGCCATATTCAGCACGACGTAGATGGAGTCGGTCAGCTCGATGCCGTATTTGGCGAAGGGAGACCCCACCGGACCCATGGAATAGGGGATGACGTACATCGTACGTCCCTTGTAGCTGCCGCGGGCGATATCGTAGAGCATTTTATACGCTTCATCGGGATCCATCCAGTTATTGGTGGGGCCGGCCTGTTCCTTGGTGGGGGCGCAGATAAAGGTACGGCCCTCCACCCGGGCCACGTCGTTGACCGCGGTGCGGTGGAGATAGCAGCCGGGCAGTTTCTCCTCGTTGAGCTTGAGCATCTCGCCGGTGGAGCAGGCTTCGGCGCGCAGGGCGTTCAGCTGATCCTCCGAACCGTCGATCCAAACGATCTGGTCGGGCTGCACGAGCGCGACCTTGTCCTCGATCCAGGAGAGGACGGACGGATTTTTGGTCAGTGCGTTGGTCATAGGATGATCCCCTTTCTGTAGTCAAACCTTTCAGAAATCCAAAGTTCGCTAGATATCATTATAGGCAGAATCGGTTCCGATATCAATGGATAAAATGTGAATATTCTGATAACTTTTTAACAAAAAGTCGGTAAATGTGCAGAATCGGCCGGACAATCCTGCAAAATCGGCCGAAAAATCTGTTTCCATGCCGGTATATATGCATGGCGGCTCATGCGTTGAAACAGGATGGGCGCCCTAAACGCCTTGGATGGAAGAGCTCCCCGATTTCAAGGCCCCTCTCCGTAAGAACCTGGATTCAGGTTCTGAAACGATTGGTCGCCATGCCAGGCAGCCGATCGCGCGCAGCCGTCTCCGGCGTAGGGGCCTGGATTCAGTCGAAAAATACAAAAGAAGCACGAAGGGGGAACCCGGGACGTGGAATTTGATAAAGTTTTCACGCACATCCCGGTTTTCTCTTGCAAAAGCTGGGAGAATACAGTAGAATAAGGGATTGGAAGGCGGGCGGAGCCCGCAAGCCTGTCCCGCAGACAAGGCGGGCGGGACAGCCGGATTTCATAGGAAAGGATTGTCTGACTGTATGAATTACCTGAACAAGAAGACCATCGAAGACATCGACGTCAAGGGGAAGAAGGTCCTCGTGCGGTGCGACTTCAACGTACCGCTGGCCGACGGCGTCATCACCGACGACAAACGGATCCGGGAATCTCTGCCCACCATCCAGTATTTGGCCGGGCACGGCGCCGCTGTAATCCTCTGCTCCCATCTCGGCCGTCCGAAAGAGGACGATGAAGAATCCAAGAAAAAGGCCTCCCTGGCCCCGGTTGCCAAGCGTCTCTCCGAGCTGTTGGGCAAGGACGTAAAATTCACCCATGATGTGGTGGGGGACGAGGCGCATGCCCTGGCCGCCGCCCTGAAGCCGGGCGAGATCCTGCTGATCGAAAATGTCCGGTTCTTCAAGGCCGAGACCAAAAACGACCCGGAATTTGCCAAAAAGCTGGCGAGCCTTGCGGACGTCTATGTCAACGATGCGTTCGGCACTGCACACCGCGCCCATGCCTCCACCGCCGGCGTGGCCGACTATCTGCCCGCGGTGTGCGGTTATCTGATCCGTAAGGAAATCACCATCATGGGCGGCGCCCTCGCCGATCCGAAGAGGCCCTTTGTCGCCATCCTCGGCGGCGCCAAGGTCTCCGACAAGATCGGGGTCATCACCAACCTGATCGACAAGGTGGACACCCTTATCATCGGCGGCGCCATGGCCTATACCTTCAAGGCCGCCCAGGGCTTTGCCATCGGCTCCTCGAAATTTGAGGAGGACAAGGTGGATCTGGCCCGCGACATCCTCAAAAAGGCGGAGGAAAAAGGCGTAAAATTCCTGCTGCCGGTGGACAACATCTGTGCGGACGCGTTCGATGCGAACGCCAACACCAGGGTGTTCGAGGGGAATATCGAGGATAGCTGGATGGGCCTGGACATCGGCCCCAAGACCCAGGCTCTCTTTGCCGATGCCGTGAAGGGCGCGGGCACCGTGATCTGGAACGGACCGATGGGTGTGTTTGAAATGGCGCCCTTCGCAGGAGGCACCATCGCCCTGGCCAAGGCCATCGCGGAATCCGGCGCCATCTCCATCATTGGCGGCGGCGATTCCGCCGCTGCGGTGGAACAGCTCGGTTTTGCGGACAAAATGACCCATATCTCCACGGGCGGCGGCGCCTCCCTCGAATTCCTCGAGGGACTCGAGCTCCCCGGCATCGCCTGCCTCAACGACAAATTATAATAGAAAGCGGGGGACAGGCACTGTCCCCTTCTTTCACATCACGAGAAAAGGAAGAGAACGATGCGCCATTATGTGATCGCTGGAAACTGGAAAATGAACAAGAATCCCGCCGAGGCCGCCGCGCTCATTGCGGAAATCAAGCCGCTGGTCGCGGACGCCTCCTGCGGTGTTATCGTCGGGGTCCCCTTTGTCGACCTGCCCGCCGCCCTGGAGGCCGTGAGGGGCACCAATATCGGTGTCGCCGCACAGAACTGCCACTGGGAAAAATCCGGTGCCTATACCGGTGAGGTGTCGGCCGAGATGCTGGCGTCCATGGGCGTCGGCACCGTCATCCTGGGCCACAGCGAACGGCGGACCTATTTCGGGGAAACCGACGTCACGGTGCAGAAGCGGGTCCGCGCCGCCCTTGATGCCGGGCTGACCGTCATCCTCTGCGTGGGCGAAACCCTCGAACAGCGGGAGCAGGGCGTCACCGGCGAAGTGGTCGCCCTCCAGACGAAAATCGCCCTGCAGGGTGTCGCCAAGGATGAGCTTGCCCGGGTCATCATCGCCTATGAACCGGTTTGGGCCATCGGCACCGGCCGCACCGCTACCGCCGAACAGGCGAATGAGGTCTGCGCTCTGATCCGAAATACGATTGCGTCGCTGTACAGCTGGGACTGCGCCGACGACGTGGTGATCCAGTATGGCGGCTCCATGAACGCGGGCAACGCCGCGGAGCTGCTCGCGCAGCCCGACGTCTTCGGCGGACTCATCGGCGGCGCGTCTCTGAAGCCGGCCGATTTCGCCGCCATTGTCAAAGCCGCCTGCGAGGCCGCGAAATAAGTTCATAACTACCTACGTTCCCGGGGCCTCGGTCCCTGCCCTGTATGGGGGATCGGTTCAGGGGTTGGCCTTTATACCGATTTTTAGAAAGAAAATCGGCTCGGAAGCCGCTGCCTGAACCAACCTTTATACAAAAAGGGGCTGCAGCCCCGGCGATTTGCCCGGCCAAAGATATATGGCTTATCATTTCGCAGACCTGCGGGTATGTAATAAAAATTTTGAGGAGGGGACAGGTATGCAGTACAGCATTCAGGGGGATAATCTTCCTGTGGTGATCTGCACACTCGGGCAGGGCGAACAGATGCTCACCGAAAAGGGTGCCATGAGCTGGATGACCCCTAACATCGCGATGGAGACCTCCATGACCGGAGGGATCGGCAAAGCCTTCGGCCGGGCGTTCAGCGGGGAATCGATGTTCATGAACGTCTTTACCTGCACCGCCGGCGAGGGAATGATCGCATTCGCCTCCAGTTTTCCCGGCCGGATCCTGCCTTTAGCCATCACACCGTCCACCTCCATCGTGGTGCAGAAAACCGCGTTTCTCGCCGCGGAAACGGGTGTGGAGCTCCACACCCACTTCACGAAAAAGCTGGGCGCCGGCTTCTTCGGCGGGGAGGGCTTCATCATGCAGCGCCTCTCCGGCCAGGGGACCGCGTTTCTGGAGCTGGACGGGCATGTGGTGGAATACGACCTGCAGCCTGGCCAATCCCTATTAATTGACACCGGCCTGCTCGCCGCTATGACCGATACCGTCCAGCTCTCGGTGGAAGCGGTCAAAGGGGTCAAGAACATGGTGCTCGGAGGCGAGGGCCTGTTCAACACCCGGGTGACGGGTCCGGGCCATGTCTGGCTGCAGACCATGCCCTTCTCCCGCCTGGCCGGCATGCTGTCGGTCGGTAAGCGCTGACCATTCCCGAACGAATCCGAAAGGCTGACTATTTATGAAAAAACCGCTGATTCTCATCATTATGGACGGTTTCGGGATCAATCCCGACACCTACGGCAATGCCGTCAAGGCGGCCAGGACGCCCAACCTCACCCGCCTGTTTGAAGAAAACCCCTGTACCGCCATCGGCGCGTCGGGGATGGACGTCGGTCTGCCTGACGGGCAGATGGGCAACAGTGAGGTGGGCCACACCAATATCGGCGCCGGCCGGGTGGTGTATCAGGAACTGACCCGGATCACCAAATCCATCGGGGACGGAGACTTTTTTGAGAATCCCGCCCTGCTCGACGCAATAGAGAACGCCAAAAAGCCGGGCGCGGCCCTGCATCTCGCGGGTCTGCTTTCGGACGGCGGGGTGCACAGCCACAACACCCATCTTTACGGCCTGCTGGAGCTGGCCGAGCGTCAGGGCGTGGAGAGGGTCTTCATCCATTGCCTGATGGACGGCCGGGACGTGCCGCCGACCTCGGGCAAGGGATATATCGAGGACTTGCAGGCCGAGCTCGCCCGCATCGGGGCGGGCCGGATCGCAACGGTGATGGGCCGCTACTACGCGATGGACCGGGACAACCGCTGGGAGCGGGTCGAAAAGGCCTATGCCGCCATGGTGTACGGCGAAGGGATACAGAACCCCGACCCCGCTGATGCGGTGGCCGAGTCCTATGCCGCCGGTATCACCGACGAATTCATCGTGCCCGTGGTCTGCGCGCCGGACGGACAGATCAAGGCCGGCGACAGCGTGGTGTTTTTCAACTTCCGTCCCGACCGGGCGCGGGAGATCACCCGTACCTTCGTGGATCCGGATTTTGCCGGATTTACCCGCCGGGACGGGTTCTTCCCCCTGACCTATGTCTGCATGACCCAGTACGACGCCGAAATGCCGAATGTCCAGGTGGCGTTCA
>ERZ857882.1564-NODE-1564-length-26313-cov-4.433620_pt1 | contig 26313 bp, 20 predicted proteins | sample MGYA00519697_ERZ857882 | MGnify/ENA primary metagenome ERZ857882 (study PRJEB31778, sample SAMEA3449373) | human gut metagenome | biome: human gut; feature: human-associated habitat; material: faeces | place: United Kingdom | collected 2010/2012 ...
AAAGGGCGGCATGACAAAAAAAAGAAGGCATCCTTTTTAGACACCTTCTTTTTATTTTTTGTTCCGGCGCAAAGCCTGTACGATAATCTCTCCTTTAAAATAAATTATCAACGAACAAACGATGATCAGCATTCCTGACACCGTAGTTATCGTAGGATATTCTCCGGCAAGCATAACCCAACTCAAAACCGCACCTAAAATAGGATTGATAAGACGACACATATTTATATCCGAAACTTTAGCACCTCTAGACTGCAAAGCCATAAACCAAAAACTGAATGCAAAAACAGATATGAAGACAAGCACACCCAGGCTTACATAAAAGCCCGCAGGCTTACCGATAAACGAATGATATCCTTCGGTACAAATACCTACACCATAAATCAGAGCTCCTCCGAAAAACATTTGAACGGCATTCAGAAAAACAGGGTCTACCTTTCCTTTATCTTCAGAAACAGAGATAGCCGAATATCCTTGCAATATAATATTAAGCAACAGCAAAACTATTCCGCATATACTTTTCAGATCAAGCGGTTCTCCATCATTTCCCATGCCGATAATCAGAAGAAGCCCTGCGAAACTGACTATCAGACTAACGACCTTATATATATTGAGTTTATCATTCTTGGCTATCAAATGGGCAAGAAGGACATTTATAATAGGTGTCATACCCATAACGATAGAAGAGATAGCCCCGCTTACAAAATCAACGCCGAAATAAAACGCCGAGTATCCTAAAAACATATTGACAAAAATCAAATTCAAAAAAAGACGCTTATGCAACAATATCTCTTTCCACATACCCTTATGCCAAGTATACGCAAAAAGGATTATACCTACTGCCGTAAAACGTAATCCGGCAAAATTCATCGGAGTGAAATCATAACTCAAACCTTGTTTTATAAACGGATTTACGATCGCCCATAAAACCGATGCTGCAATCGCATATATCAAACCTTTTTTCATAATCGAGGGAATAAAATAGATCGGGGTAAAAGCAAGTTCTGTTCTTTATAAGAAAGTCAACGTACCGTTACGTGAAAACAACCCTGCTTAATTTCATATTTGACATAACAAGCATTTCTTTTTTTCAAGCTCAGCAATACCTCTGCCAAAATATGTTTCAATTGTTCTTTAGGAATCAAATAACGGTCATCCGTAGTAACAAAACGAGAATAAGCAATATCGAATGTGGTTCCGTAACGATGAGCAGAGTTGGCACTCGCATTCCCATTCTTTTTCCGTAAGCGTTTAACATCTTGATCTACCCGGAGAACACTGGTAACCAAAATCTGATAGCTTCCTCCTCCCCGACTTTCCAGAGAATCGATAAAGTTTTTTCCGATAGTTTCCAACAATTCTTTCGCCTTCGGCACAAGGTAGGGTATAGAATGGGTAAGAGAATCTACTTTATAATATTCACAATCTGTTATCTCGCATAAATGCGTATTTCCTGACAAAGCCTCTTCCCTGGACGATGCCGGAGAAATTCCCAAACGACGAGCGGCTTCGAGATGCCGGTCATTCATATCGTTGAATGCCCGGGAAAAACGCCCGAATGGAATAATTTTCAAATCTTTCTCTATCGTAATTACCTTTTCTTTTGATTTCCCACAGGAAAAAGCAGATATCGCTAAAATAAAAATCAGGAAATAAACAATTCTTTTCACGCACTTATTTTTACGGACAAACTTAAAAAAAGTTTCCCGGTTACAAAAACAATCTTTGAAGAAATCCTGCATAAAACAAAAAGAAAAAACTTCATTCCAAATATTTTGTTATACCTTTAAGGTCCGTTTAAAAGAAATCTTAGAGAGCTATCGATATGATGAAAAAATGTACTTTGCCGGTTCTGGAAATGAGTTGTGCCGTATGTGCCAACAACGTAGAAAACAAAGTAAATTCATTATCAGGAGTCAAATCCGCTTCTGTCAACTTTGCAGCAAATACAATTACCATAGAATATGATCCCGAACAGATCACGTTGCCACAAATCAAAGCAGAAGTTCAATCTATCGGATATGATCTTGTTATAGATGAAGAAAATCAAGAAGATATACAAGAAGAAGCACAAAAAAGCCATTACGCTCTCTTAAAAAGAAAAGTAATCGTTGCATGGATTTTGTCTATTCCGATCATGCTCCTATCTATGATTTTTATGCATATACCCGGAAACGAATGGATTATGATGGTACTTACTTTGCCTATTCTGCTCTACTCCGGACAAAGCTTTTATATCCATGCGTGGAAACAGACAAAACAGCACACCGCCAATATGGACACTTTAGTAGCATTAAGTACATCGATTGCATTTTTATTCAGCCTGTTTAACACTATATACCCTCAATTCTGGACTGACCAAGGTATGGAGGCTCATGTATATTACGAAGCCGCCGGGATGATCATTGCATTTGTTCTTTTAGGAAAGCTAATGGAAGAGCGAGCTAAAAACAGCACGACTTCTGCCATAAAAGGACTTATGGGACTACAACCGAAAACTGCACGAAAAATTATTGAAACCGAAGAAATAGAAGTACCGATCGGACAATTGCAACCAAACGACAAGATCAGTGTACGTCCGGGAGAAAAAATTCCGGTAGACGGTATTGTAATCGAAGGAAATTCCTATGTTGACGAAAGTATGATCAGCGGTGAAGCTATTCCGGTAAAAAAACAATCGGGAGACCGGGTATTGGCAGGGACAATAAATCAGCGGGGATCATTTATCTTGAACGCAACCCAAGTAGGAAGCTCTACCGTACTCGCTCAAATTGTACGTATGGTACAAGAAGCTCAAGGCAGCAAAGCTCCCGTTCAAAAAGTAGTAGATCGCATTAGCAGTATTTTTGTCCCTATCGTCATCAGCATTTCTATAATAACATTTATTGTATGGATAATCATCGGGGGTAACCATTATTTTTCTTATGCCTTGTTATCAGCCGTATCGGTACTTGTCATTGCATGTCCATGTGCTTTAGGATTGGCAACCCCGACCGCACTTATGGTCGGGATAGGTAAAGGAGCAGAACGGCATATACTGATCAAAGATGCTTTTGCTCTTGAAAACTTATGTAAAGTAAATTGCGTCGTATTAGATAAAACCGGAACATTAACCGAAGGACACCCTTCGGTAAGTGATGTTCTCTGGATTACAGATTCTGATCAAACCTCCCAATCGGTATTACTTGCTGCAGAACAAAAATCGGAACATCCTCTTGCAATCGCAATTACCGAATATCTGAAAGGGAAGGGTGTCGCACCGGAAGAAATCAACTCATTCGAAAGTATTACCGGAAAAGGGATCGAAGTTGTTTTCGAAGACAGTAAATACTGGGTAGGAAGTTTATCCTTCGCTCAAACACAACAAATACAATTACCGGAAAAAGCATTACAAAAAACAGAAATGTGGTCTAAGGAAAATAAAAGTATTATATATTACGGAAAAGAATCTTCCCTCATGGCTATTTTTGCTATCACCGACCCGCTAAAACCGACATCGGCTCAGGCAGTACAAACCCTTGAAAAAAGAGGTATAGAAGTGCATATGCTCACGGGCGACGGCAACAAAACCGCACAAATGATAGGCGAAACATTGGGTATCAAGCATATACAGGCCGAAGTCATGCCTACTGATAAAGAAACATATATACAGAATCTGCAGCAAAAAGGGAAAATCGTTGCAATGGTAGGAGATGGCATTAATGATTCTCAAGCTCTGGCCCGGGCAGATGTAAGTATTGCTATGGGAAAAGGTACAGATATTGCAATGGATGTAGCTATGGTAACGCTGATGACCTCAGATCTTTTATTGTTACCCCAAGCAATCAAACTTTCTCAAAGAACAGTCCGACTTATTCACCAAAATCTGTTCTGGGCATTTATCTATAATGTCATAGGTATTCCTATTGCCGCAGGAATATTATTCCCGATAAACGGATTATTATTAAATCCTATGTGGGCAAGTGCGGCAATGGCATTCAGTTCGGTTTCGGTTGTTCTGAACAGCTTACGTTTAAAATATAGCTAAACTCATCTTTGGCAATATTCCTGACGAGATAATAACTTTTTATCGTCTCCAGTTTTCCTCTTTAAAGGGAAAGAGATACGTAAAGTGATCAGATCCGAACAAATGAGAATAATCCAATAATTATTTTCATTTGTTCGGATCTATTTATTTAAATTTCTTTTCTCAAAAAAAGTCAAGAGACTGTTTAAATTTTCCGATAAAAAATAGGTCTATCGGTTTACCATATTTCTACTAAAAGACTCACTTTTTTATTCATAATGATAAAAAAATCGACTTTTTGTATCACAAAATAAATAAATTGCTTATTTTTGCACACATATTTACATAATAAATGCATAAAAAAACATTTTATCAATCTTTTATTTTGACACAAAAATTCGAAATCGTCTAAGAAAACGATCGTTTTTTCAATCAATATCTACTAAAACGGTAATTGTTTTTTTATTGAAGAGGATAAAATTATTAGATGTTTATAACTAATGTTTTACGTTAGCATAAAACAAGGGAAAATTAATTGAATTAAAATCGTCCGAAAAAACGATCGTTTTTTCGGACACAGTCAACCTAAACAGTAATTGAAATGAAAAGGAAATGGTTTATACTTCCTTATGTATTGGTGTTTTGCGTAATCAATATTTTTGCACAATCTAAAAAGCCCGAAGATAAATTTATGCCCGAATGGCATCTGCTATTCAATGACTCAATTATCGGAACAAATGTTTCTTCTGCACTCGCATGGCTACAATCACAAAAATTAAAACCGAAAAAAAATATTATCGTCGGAGTAATCGATTCCGGGACTGATACCACCCACCTTTATATACAAAAGGCTCTATGGCACAATAAAAAAGAGAAACATAACGGTAAAGACAACGATAAAAACGGATATAAAGGAGATGTTCTCGGCTGGAATTTTTTAGGTACTCCCGATGGTTCTTTCAATATGAAAAGTGCCGGTACAGAAGAATTCAGGGAGTTCAAAAGATTATATCCTAAATACAAAAACTATCCGACCGACTCGGCAACAATAGCAAACGCGTCTCCCGAATTTATTTATTATCTGAAAATGAAAGCAGGAGCTCGTATCGAATCCTATTTCAAATTCACCCAATATCTGCAACAACAGGCAAATGCCTACGAAGAGCTCACTAAACGGGCAAAATCGGCATATCCCGGTAAAGACTCTCTGAGAGTCATAGACATTATGAATATAGATGCAAACGATTCTCTATTCAATATATCTGTACAACTGATCGCCATAGACCTTATGAACGGCAGCAAAGATCGACTATGGCAAACTTTGGTCGACCAGCATAATGCAAAATTGAATCAGGCACAAACCCGTATCAAAAGCATAGAAGCAGACAAAGATAAACGACTGCTTATGGGCGATGACATACATAACGCATCCGACCGCTTTTACGGGAACCCCGACGTTATGTGTGATGATTACTTCCACGGCACATTCGTTGCCGGAATAATCGCAGCCCAACCAAACCCTGAAAATAAAATGATCGGTATTTACCCGACTGCAAAAATCATGACGATCCGGGCAGTTCCCGAAGGTGATGAATACGATAAAGATATTGCATCTGCAATACGTTATGCTGTCGATAACGGAGCTAAAATCATCAATATGAGTTTCGGCAAACAGACTTCTCCCGATGCCGATATGGTAGAAGATGCTATTCATTATGCTGCTAACCATGACGTTTTATTAGTTATGGCATCCGGAAATAACGGTACAGACTGCGATAAAAAAATCTACTATCCGCAAGGACTCGACAAAACGGGGAAAAGAATAGATAACTTGATCCGTGTCGGAGCTTCGGACATAAACGGCAACCCCGGATCAATATCCAATTATGGAAAAAACAGTGTAGATATCTTCGCTCCGGGAATGGATATTACGTCTTTAGGTGAAAACAACGGATATACTACTTCAAGCGGGACAAGTATAGCAGCTCCCGTAGTAGCAGGTATTGCAGCCATCATCCGAGACTATTTTCCGAAACTATCAGCCGGTCAAGTAAAAGAGATCCTGATAAAGAGTGTAACACCCATGAACTATAAACGGGTAAAAATCCCCGGATTGAATAAAAAAGGAAATGTCGCCACATACGATTCGTTATGTGTCTCCGGAGGAATTGTCAATGCTTTAAATGCCGTAAAAATGGCTCAACAATTGTCTTCAAAAAAGAACAAATAAGATGAAAAAATTATATTTAAAACTGTTTTCTTTCCTGTTTTTAGCAGGTATATTTCCTTTTCACAGTCTATGTCAAGACTATGTAAATTGGAATGTTGCCGAGAAATATACGGCAGATTCTCTGTCGGGACATTATCGCTCCTCTCTTTCAGCAACATGGATTCCTGACACTCACCACTTTTATTATGCCATAGAGAAAAAAGGCATGCGGAGATTCTACCTGGTCGATGCAACAAAAGGAAAAAAGAAATTGCTTTTTGATAACAAACGTTTAGCTGAAGATATTTCCCGGCTGACACAAACGAAATATACGCCTGAAGAATTAAAAATATACCGGTTAGATTTTTATAATAAAGATCTTAGTAAATTCTATATTCGCAAAAATAATAAGAACTTCGAATATGACGTAAACACAGGTAAAATCAAAATCGTTTCCACTGTTCCGGAAGTCAAGAAAAAAAGCACGGGAAGTGGTTTTCCCGCTATTCTCGGGGAAAAATCATGGGAAAAATATTCGAAAGACAATAAATTCTACATATACGGAAGAGATCATAATTTATATCTCTCACATAAAGATACGTTAGAAGATATACAATTGACGACCGATGGCGAACCGTATTTCTCCTATACTTCGAATAGCAGTGAGAAACGAGATACGGCATGTTGCTATACACTGGCCCGTTGGATAGATGACACACATATTATTTTCGTTTTCAGAGAGGATAAACGGGCAATCAAGACAATGACTTTGGTCAACAGTCTTGCAAATCCCCGCCCGACCACAGACACTTATAAAATGCCGATGCCCGGAGATTCGGGAGTCAGCCAGTATGACATAGCTCTTTTCAATGCAGATACTCAAGAAAAAATTCCGGTTTCCATAGCTAAATATCCCGATCAGAAAGTTGATATAAGCTATTCTTCAACTCCGGGATATGTATTTTTTACCCGGAGAAGTCGTCCTGCCGATTATATCGACTTGTGCAGGCTCGATATTCATACAGGAAAAGTAGAGGAACTGATCTCGGAACATTGCGCCCCACATATGAATATCCAACTTTTCAAATATCACCTCATCAATGACGGAAAAGAAATCATCTGGTGGTCTGAAAGAAACGGGAAAGGGCAATACTTCTTGTATGATAACAACGGAAATCTGAAAAACGCCATTACCCCTCCCGACATGGTTGCCGGGACGATTATGAAACTCGATACGCTGAACCGTACGATCATTGTCGAAGGATATGGCCGGGAAAAAGGGATCAACCCGCATTACCGATTTTTCTATAAAGTCAATTTGGACGGAAAAGGCTTTACGTTACTGACCCCTGGAAACGGAACACACAGCATAGATCTTTCTCCCGATGGGAAATACTTAATAGACAACTATTCGCGCATGGATATGCCGACAGCCAGTCACCTGATAAAAATCGCCTCGCCTAAAAAGAACACGGTACTGGAGGAAAGCGATGACTCGGAACTAAGGGAGTTGGGATGGAAACCACCCGTGTTATTCCAAATAAAAGCGGCAGACGATTCGACCGATCTTTACGGAATCATGTATCTTCCGTTCAACTTAGATACGACCCGTCTTTATCCGATTATAACAAATGTATATCCGGGTCCGCAAGACGACCAGATTCCAAGAGCATTTACGGTCGATGATAATTATAATCAATCTTTAGCTCAACTGGGTTTTGTCGTTATCAACGTAGGATCAAGAGGAAGTTCTCAAATACGAGGACGGGATTTCCATTGTTTCGGATATGGAAATTTAAGAGATTATCCGTTGGCAGATGATAAACATGCGATCGAGACACTTGCCCGCCGTTATCGATTTATCGATCTCGACCGAGTAGGAATTTACGGACATTCAGGAGGAGGATTCCAAACCGTAGCTGCCATGCTCACTTATCCGGACTTTTACAAAGTAGGTATAGCCGCATCCGGAAACCACGATAACAATTTATACATACAGTGGTGGGGTGAAACTTATCACGGAATAAAATCTCATACCGACAGCATAACGGGGAAAACCTTCTTTACCTGCAAAATTCCGACAAATAACGAACTGGCAAAAAATCTGAAAGGCCGGTTAATGCTGATCACCGGAGATGTCGATAAAAATGTACATCCGTCGACGACTTTCAGACTGGCCAACGCCTTAATGAAAGCGGATAAACGGTTCGACATGATGGTTATGCCCGGAATGGATCATGGAGTAGGGAATACTTATTATTACAATTTGATCCGCTACTACTTTGTCGAGCATTTATTAAACCCGAAAAAAGAACACATAGATATCATTCATCACAAGTAATTAAAACAAGAAAGTTTTGTATGAAACTCAAGCAAGCAATACTGAAAAGCGTGTATTTATATCCGACAATATTGGCGGTCTTCATGCTGATGATTTCCGGAATAAATGCTTTTGCACAGGACAAGTCCGACAAAATCAAAATTACCGGAACGGTCTATGATGAAACAAAACAACCGTTAGCGGGGGCTTCTGTACGAGAAGAAAGAACAAGTAACGGAACAATTACCGACCAAGACGGGAATTTTACGATTTATGTAAAAAAAGGAAGTACTATCCGTATCTCTTTCTTAGGGCTCGAATCGAAAGTAATGACGGCAAATATCGCAGGAAAGTTCGATATTATGCTGAAAGACAACACTAAAGAACTGGGTCAAGTAGTTGTGACGGGATACGGGAAAACGACTAAAGACCGGGTCACAGGTTCTGTCGGCATAGTAACCGCCAAAGACTTGAAAGGATCTCCTACCGCCAATATAGACCAGCTTCTTCAAGGGAAACTGGCTGGCGTCAGCGTACAAGCCGTTTCAGGTCGTCCGGGAGAATCTTCCACGATCCGCATACGCGGAACAAGGTCATTGACAAAAGAAAGCGCCGATCCGCTCTGGGTTATAGACGGAGTTCCCTTGCAACGTAATATCCCTAAAATCAACAATAGTCGGTTATCAACAGGAGATTTCAATGACATCTTCACCAGCGGAATCGCAGGAATAGATCCGAATGAAATCGAGTCAATCAGTGTCTTAAAAGATGCTTCGGCCGCCGCAATTTACGGTTCTCAGGCTGCTGCCGGAGTCATTGTCGTAACGACCAAACGCGGGAAAGCAGGAAAAATGCAGATCAATTACTCAGCCAATATGACGTTTGTTACCAAACCTCCCCGCAGCGCAAACCTGATGAACTCTCAAGAAAAATTAGCATGGGAGCAGGAACTTTGGGATGAATTTTCGGCTGCAGGATACCAACAATACATAAGCGGAGATGAAACCGCCCATTATCCGGTAATCGGAATCGTCGGTATGATACGTTCGGGAAAAGGCGATTTCAAAGGTTGGTCGAAATCCGAACAGGACGCCTATATCTCCCGATTAGGCCAACATACGACTAATTGGTTCGACGAGATATTCCGCACCTCCATTTCGAACAGTCACCATCTCTCGTTCTCCGGCGGATCGGATAAAAGTACATACTACGTATCTGCCGGATATAATCGCAATAACGGTTTGGTAAAGAAAAGTAATTACGATCGTTACAATGTGAGTGCAAAAGTCGATATGAAGCCCAATAAACGGGTTACATTAGGGGTAACTACCGACATTGCCTATCAGATTTCCAGGGGAGCGTCCTTGAACGTCGATCCGTTCAAATACGCCTATTTTGCCAACCCATACGAAATGCCGTATAACAGCGACGGTTCTTATGCCAAAGACCAAACATACTTTACATTAGCAAAATACAATGGCTCCATAAGTTCTCAGATTCCGTCGAACGGTTACAATATTCTGCGAGAGATAGAAAATACTTCGACCGAAGCGAAAAACGTAAATGTGAATGTAAATGTGAATTTAGGTATCTCAATCTTGAAAAATTTGAAATTCGAAGGATTGGGTTCTTACAGCTATACCAGCAATATCTCCGAAAATATCAACGGACAAGACACATACGCCGCATGGACAGACCGTCCGTTCGAAGGAAGCAGTATCTCCTCTACCCGCACTTACGGTTCTATTGCGCAATCCACAGCATTCAACCAGAGTTACAGTCTGCGGGGACAATTTCACTTTTCACAGACATTTGCCAATATACATAACATAAGTCTGCTTGCCGGATCAGAGATCAGACGGCAATATGCCAAAAACATCTACTCCAAAAGATATGGGTACGATACGGTAACCGAAAACTCTTCTACCCCGGTATATCCGAGCGACCAAAAGGTGGATTATAATAAACTTGTTGAATTTGCCGCCCTTATGGATGGTTATTCGGGACAAAGCACCGATGAGGATGCAATGGCGTCATTTTACGCGTCATTAGACTATGTATTGATGAACAAATATGTACTCAGCTATACGATGCGTACCGATGGGTCGAACCGTTTCGGAAGCAAAGAACAGTTCAACCCGACCGGTTCTTTAGGTCTAAGTTGGAATATGGGAGAAGAAAATTTTATGTACCGTCTAAAACCTGTTCTCAGTTCTCTGCAACTCAGAGTATCGGGAGGATATACCGGAAAAGTCAACGCTGCAGCAACGCCCTATATCATAATGACGTATGACAAAAATTTCCGAAAAACCGACGAAACCTATTACCGCATGGGATATATTAAAAATCCCCCCAATCCGAAACTCCGCTGGGAGCGTACGTTCGATATCAGCGGATCGGTAAATGCCGGATTTTTCGATGAACGCATGCAAATAGAAATCGGCGGATACAGAAGTTTAAGTAAAGATGTTATCAGCTCGGTTTATGTTCCATATTCTACCGGGTTCAATTCTCAATCATATAATACTTCCAAAATTCTGAATAAAGGAGTCGAAGTAACCGTATCGGGACAAATCGTCAAAACAAAAGATTTTAAATTGAACGTTTCAATCAACGCCGCATACAATGCCAATAAATTAGTAGAGTACAATTCTCCGTACAGTTCCTACAGTAGCGAACAGGAAGGGTATCCGATCAGCTCCCTCTTCTCAGGTATATGCAACGGCATCGATCCGAAGTTGGGAATATATACCTACAAACTGCGATCCGATACCGACCGTAAAGAGAACAACTACCGAAAAGATTCGGATAATTACCGTTTCTATATCGGAACTTCCAATGCACCTATAAATGGAGGATATTCAATCAATTTCTCTTACAAACAGTTCTCATTGGGAGTAAGCGGAAACTACTCTATCGGCAATAAGATAAATAGCGAGATCTCTTCTCCTGCATACTACAGCGTAGTAGCAGGATCTGTACAAAACAATCCTCAAACATCCCGTAGTGATCTTTACGTAAACCATCTGAATGTTTCGAAAGATGTGGTAAACCGATGGACCGAATCCAACCCGATTACTAACGGATACCCGCGTCTCGTCGATGCATACGGTACGAAGATATCTATCGATGGAAAATTTCTCGAAGACTATACGACAACCCTGTCCTATATCACTAACGGAGCTTTTATCGAGAATATTTCCTATTTCAAGATCAGCAATATCTACCTCAATTACAGTTTCCCTGACGCGCAATGGATGCGGAAAGCTCGTATCACGTCATTCGGACTCACCGCATCGGTCAGCAACGTATGTATATTCAGTAACTACTCGGGAATAGACCCCGAAACACCGGGTGCCGTATATCCCCAAGCAAGGAATTTCACATTAGGACTTAATATCGGATTCTGATAAATTATGACATTATGAAACGACTATTTATAACATGCCTTCTATTCCTAAGCCTCTCTTCTTGTAAGGAATTTCTCGATATTAAACCTCATGAAGAGACTATACCTCAAAGTGCAGAAGAGTTTTCGGCTCTCTTACATACCCATCTCAATGAACTGGACTACGGAGAAGAGTCGGCAATTATTCTGAACAGTAGCCAGATCGCAGCAAACGAATCGGCCTGTGACAACTTGGAAGTCGCGCTCACTCAAACAGGAGGATCTTTATTAAAAAATTACATTGCCGATATCGCTATAACGGAAAGGACTTATTACTCTTATTATGAAATCATACGAGATTGCAATATCATACTCGGAGAGATAAAAGATTCCGAATCGGACATAGCAAAGAACGTATTGGGAACCGCATACGCCATGCGGGGAATTTGTTACTACGAACTGATGCGACTTTATTGCGATGTATATGATCCTCTACAAAAATCGCAATTAGGGCTGCAACTGGTCACGACATTCGACATGGAAGATCGTCCCATCCGTAGCTCTTTAGAAGAGACGATGATACTCATAGAAGAGGACTTGAAAAAAGCGTTGTCCTATAACGTCCAAGAACCGATATGGCGATTCACCACCGATGTCGTAAAAGGATATCTCGCCCGTTTCTATTTCTGGACCCGACAATGGGACAATGCCATTTATTACGCAGGAGAAGTGATAAAAAGTCATCCCTTGGTAGATAGGGAAGGATACAAGGCAATGATGGAAAACGGTTATTCTCTGAAAGGAAACATGCTGATAAAGTCGGAACTGATCTCCTCCTCTAATAGTGAACAGGAAGGAGCAGGCACTTATGAGCCCCTTAATTACAGACCTGTCAGCAAACGGTTTATCGACACATTCAGCGATACGGAAAAAGCCAACGACATACGTTATGAAATGAATTTTTCGAAAAAACGTATCGCTACAAAATTTATTTTCTCAGGCATGCGTAGTGCCGAAATGCTCCTGATTCGGGCAGAAAGTTACTATCACAAAGACAGAGAAGATCTTGCATTGGCGGATATCAATACCTTGAGAGGAAACCGTATATTGAATTATGAACCGCTGACATTATCTACTCTACCTGAACCGACATCCGGAACTGATTATATTACTCAGGATGTAACCGGAGCACCGCTCACCAGACTGATGGCATTGATACTGACCGAACGTCGTAAAGAGTTGTTTCTCGAAAACGACCGTTTTTATGAACTGAAACGAAACGGACGCCCTGAGTTTTGGGTTGCTGTAAACGGACAAAAATATACCAACCAGAAGTTCATGTATAACTTTCCTATCCCGATACGCGACACTAAACTTATTCCCGGTCTGCAACAAAATGAAGGTTATGAAGATTATATAATTAACTAAAAACGAAGTTATGAAACTATTAAATAAACTAATATTCGGAACAACTCTTTTTTTCGTATCAGCTGTTTTTTCAGCATGCGACTCTTACGAGGATGAAGCTCCTCGGGTAGATAACAATAACTCCTATTTTTATTTCCCAAGTACAGAGTTGACCTCATCGGAAAGAGCAGAATACGAAGCAATAAAAAAGGAATATCAAGACAATATCGGAAATTGAGAATATACAAATCTCACTCCAAATAAAATCTTAAACAAATTATAAAAAACGATTTTTCCACTAATCAATTTATAAATCTAAAAAACAGAACAAAATGAAAAAAACAGTGTATGCAATGGCTGCCATTCTGCTTTCTTTAGGATTTGCAGCCTGTTCGGAAGACGATGATGAAAAAGATGTTTTCGATGATGTAACGACAGAATTAACAGACGATGTTATTTACTCGTTCTCATACGACAATGCAACGATGTTCGAAACGGCAACAGTCGAAATTTCTCTTTTGAAAAAAGAAAACTCCACTCAATCTTTTACGGCACCGAAAGATATTACATTCCCGATCGTCGTAGATGAAACATCTACTGCCGTAGAGGGTACGCATTTCGAATTCGATGGAGAAAAAGCACTCACCGTAGCGAAAGGAGCATCAAAAGGTACACTCAAACTGAAACTGTTACAAAAAGAAGAAGGTAAAGATGTCATCGTCCTGAAAATACAGAAACCCCAAAACGATACCGACCGGTTTTTCTTAGGAAATAACGAATCGGTTACAATTAAAATCGCCGGAGAAACAATCGAAGTAATCAAAGGTACATGGAGTAACTGCACATGGGATAATAAAGCATATTATGAAATGATGTACGATATAACCAACTTCCCTCAAGTAGCTACAGAAGACCAAATCACGATTACCGACCAAGGCGTTGAAGTAAATTTGAAAAGCGATCTGAAAAACTACTTTGTCGGTAACAGCAGTCTGCAATATGTAGGAGAGAAAGTTTTCCGTTTTTTAGATGACATAACAATTTCAAGAAATGTCGCTGTATTTATTTTGGATAATATCAACGCCAACTTTTCAGCAACAAGTTCGACAATTAAGGACTCTCGAGTAGGATTTACCGTAGTCAAAGACGAAAACAACGAAGAGGTTCTCGAAATGTTTATTTACTCTTATGAGCCGACGGAATTCCTCGTTGAAGATTATGAGGGTATGAAAGATTTTGCAACAGAAGATGAACCGGCTATGTATTATTATCCGTTGCGTTACCACTTCAAACGGGTACAATAACTATATATACAATTTACAAAAATAGGAAATGCTTTCATCGGCATTTCCTATTTTTTGTATAAACGTTTTTGTTACTTTTGCTGTTGTAACTCTAAAAGCCTATTTGAATTTTACTCAGATCAGGTTTGAGAGTTTCTTTCGAGGAAAAACAGAAAAAAAGACCGGAAGAAAACACAAAGATGACCTGATAATATTTTTTGATTGGAAAATTCAGACAGGCTCTAAAACCTAATTTCAAAAAAATGGAAACAAAGAAATTTAAAACAAACGCCAAATGCAGAGGATGTGTTGCCAAAATAGCAGAATCACTCGATAAAATACTACCTCGCGAACAATGGGATATAGATCTGAACAGTGCAGATAAAATACTGTCCGTAACATCCGATCAATCGGATGCCGTCATCATAAAAGCGGTTAGCGATGCCGGATTTAAAGCCGAAAAAATCGATTAGACCCTATAAAGAAATAACGGAACTATGGGAAACAAACTTGATAATATCGTGTAATGTTCGTTCTTTAACAGAATGAACAACAGATACGATAGCGTACCTACACCTCCCCTTTATATTACAAAATAAAAGCGATTCCGTTATTTCAATATCATTTTATTGCTATTACCGTCCTTTTCTTTAACTTTGCACAAGTTAAACAACTATAATTATGGACGAACAGATAAAGCAAATTGCGATCCGGTTAAAAGGACTGCGCGATGTACTCGACCTGACTACTCAAGACGTGGCTCAGGCCTGTGGCATTTCTGAAGAAAAATACATAGCATTAGAATCGGGAGAACAAGATATTCCCGTAAGTATATTACATCAAATCAGCCTGCATTACGGTATAGACTTATCTGCACTGATGTTCGGTGACGAACCGCGCATGAATGCATACTTTTTAACCCGCAAAGGAAAAGGAGCTGCCGTCGAGAGAACGAAAGCTTATAAATACCAATCTCTGGCAGCCGGATTTATGAACCGGAAAGCCGACCCGTTTATCGTTACCGTAGAACCGGGAAACGAATCAGCCCCCGTACATTTGAACAGCCATCCGGGACAAGAATTCAACCTTGTGATCGAAGGACACATGATGCTGCAAATCGGAGACAAGCAATTGTTCCTTAATGAAGGCGACAGCATTTACTTCGACGCTAACCGTCCTCACGGCATGAAAGCCCTTGATGGTAAACGAGTTCAATTCCTTGCTATAATTATCTAATTAAAGTCCTATTTTTATAATATGTTAGAAAGATTTCTAAAACAAACCTCTTTTTCGTCACAAGAGGATTTTATGCAGAATTTTAAAGTTCTCGTACCTGAGAACTTTAATTTCGGATATGACGTCGTTGACGAATGGGCTCGGATCGCTCCAGAAAAAAAAGCCCTTTGCTGGACAAATGATAAAGGAGAACATATCGATTTTACTTTTGCCGATATAAAAAGAGAAAGTGACAAAACCGCCTCCTATTTCCAATCATTGGGTATAGGACACGGAGACATGGTTATGCTCATTCTGAAGCGAAGATTTGAATTCTGGTTTTCTATCATAGCACTCCACAAATTAGGAGCAGTATGTATTCCGGCGACACACCTCCTTACCGAAAAAGATATTATATATCGCTGTAATGCAGCCGATATAAAAATGATCGTAGCAGTAGGAGAAGATATTGTCACAGGTCATGTAGACCGTTCTTTGGCCGCATCTCCGTCTTTACAGCACTGCGTATCGGTAGGTCCTGTGATTCCGAAAGGCTGGGACGATTTCCATGCCGGTATCGAGGCGGCAGCACCATTCTCTCGCCCGGCATTCGTCAACACAAACGAAGACACCTCTCTCCTTTATTTTACGTCCGGAACTACAGGTAACCCTAAAATGGTAGCACATGATTTCACCTATCCTCTGGGACATATCATTACCGGAAGCTTTTGGCACAATCTGAACGAAAAAAGTCTGCACCTGACCCTGGCCGACACGGGTTGGGGGAAAGCCGTATGGGGGAAATTATACGGGCAATGGATCGCCGGAGCAAATGTATTTGTTTACGATTTCGACAAATTCACGCCTGCAGATGTATTGGGTATGATAGAAAAATACCATATTACTTCATTCTGCGCCCCTCCTACCGTATTCAGATTCTTAATACGAGAAGATCTGAGCAAATTCAATATTTCGTCCCTAAAATATTGTACGATTGCGGGAGAGGCTCTGAACCCTAAAGTCTATGAGGAATTTTATCGCATTACCGGCATTAAATTGATGGAAGGTTTCGGACAGACGGAAACGACCCTGACTGTCGCAACATATCCGTGGGTAGAACCTAAACCCGGTTCTATGGGAATACGCAATCCCCAATATGACATCGATTTGCTGACGAACGACGGACGATGGGCAGAAGAGGGAGAACAGGGACAAATCGTAATCCGTACCGATAAAGGGAAACCGCTGGGACTCTTCAAAGAGTATTATCGTGACCCCGAAAAAACAAAAGAAGCTTATCATGACAACATCTACTATACCGGAGATGTTGCTTGGAGAGATGAGGACGGATACTATTGGTTCGTAGGACGTGCCGACGATGTAATTAAATCATCGGGCTATCGTATCGGTCCGTTCGAAGTAGAAAGCGCTTTAATGACTCATCCGGCAGTCGTAGAATGTGCAATCACGGGAGTTCCCGATGAAATACGCGGACAAGTAGTCAAGGCAACCATCGTTTTGGCAAAAGATTACAAAGAACGTGCCGGAGAAGCGCTCATCAAAGAGATACAAGATCACGTAAAACATGTTACAGCTCCTTACAAATATCCGCGAATCGTAGAATTTGTAGAGGAATTGCCGAAAACGATCAGTGGAAAAATCCGACGGGTAGAGATACGGGATAAAGACCATAAATAAAATATACATATATGTTAAGCAACGATTGGTTTGCCGGAGAATCGGAATCGGATAAAGGAAGGATCATCACCCGGGGACGTATGTTTGCCGAAAACGGCAACACCTCCGGGTTATTCCGTACCCGGGTAGAAATACAATGGAAATACAAAGGGGAAACAGACGGCATGCCGTCTGCCGATGAAACCGAAGTGATAGACCGGATCATGAATTTGCTTACAGAAGCACTCGAAAGATCGAAGATCGCAATTCTAACGGCTATTCATATCGGCGGCAAGCAAGCTTTATATGTTTATTATACACAAGAATTACAAGCCTTTTCGGGAAAAGTAAACGAGCTATTAGGAAAACTTCCGTCCTTACCTATACAAATAGGTGCAACCGGAGACCCTGATTGGACAGACTATAAACAAATGCTTAAGAAATTCGGAATCAATCATTAAATAACTATTCTTTTTATGTTTCAATATAAACGAATAGCGGTAAAAATAGGTAGTAATGTACTGACACGGAAAGACGGTACTCTCGATATTACCCGAATGTCGGCTTTGGTAGATCAAATAGCCGAGCTGCATAAAGCCGGAATGGAAATCGTTCTTATCTCATCCGGAGCTGTCGCCTCGGGACGCAGCGAACTGAAACAACATCGAAAATTGGATGCGGTTTCGGCCCGACAATTATTTTCGGCCGTAGGTCAGGCTAAACTGATAAACCGTTATTTCGAACTTTTCCGCGAGCATGGAATTGCTTGCGGCCAAGTGTTGACGATGAAAGAGAATTTTGCGACCCGACAACACTATCTCAATCAAAGACACTGTATGGAAGTCATGATCGAAAACGGAGTTATTCCTATCGTGAACGAAAATGATACGATCTCGGTAACCGAACTGATGTTTACGGATAATGACGAACTTTCCGGTCTGATCGCATCGATGATGAATATGGAAGCCTTGATTATACTCAGTAACATCGACGGCATTTACAACGGTAATCCCGAAAATCCTCAAAGCCGGGTCATTACGGAAATTACAGGAAACAGACAGAATCTGTCCGAATATATACAGACAAAAAAATCTTCTTTCGGAAGAGGGGGGATGCTGACAAAATGCAATATAGCAAGAAAAGTTGCAGATGAAGGAATTATGGTTATTATCGCTAATGGCAAAAAAGAGAATATCCTTCCTGACGTATTGCGAAAAAACAGCAATACGGTATGTACCCGGTTCTTACCGGCAGAGAAGCCTGCATCCAGCATAAAAAAATGGATCGCTCACTCCGAAGGCTTTGCAAAGGGAGAAATACACATCAACGCATGCGCACAAGAGACATTGATGTCCCATCAGGCCGCAAGTCTATTGCCGATAGGCGTAACCCGGATCGAAGGAGATTTCGAAAAAGATGATATCGTACGAATTTTTGATCATGAAGGGAATCAAATAGGAGTAGGACGTATCGGATATAACAGCGAAAAAGCTCGTTCTCTCATCGGGAAACAGGGCGCTCGTCCCCTTATTCATTATGATTATTTATATTTAGATTAATCTTCAAACGGTATATTCATGAAATAACTTCAAAAACCTATCTATATTTTGCTTTAAAATAATATCACTATTTATCACTCATAACTACACACACATGAAAAAATTTTTGAAGTATTATCTGCTAATATCGGCAGTATGTTTTTGGCACATAGACAGCCATGCCGAAACGAATGATTTAAGTCCTCAACAACACTATGAACAAATGCAACGGAAACTGGCTACAGGCTGGAATACTTGGGATACCCGCAGTGCCCTTACGCATGTGCTGCTCCCTTACGGTGCAGCTATCGACTTACATGTAATCGACGGAAAAGGAATACGAAAAAATTCCTTTACCATAGGAAGCGGCCTGTTACATGCCGGACCACATACTTATGACGGAAAATATACCGATATAAGTCTTCGATGGAACGATCAAAAATTACGGATCGAGAGTTCTGCCGATTCTTTAGAAAACATTATTCGAATTACTCCTTTAGAAGGAAATAATCCGGAAGGGAAAATCATCGTGGTCTTAAAAGGCGTGTGGCAACGCGATGTAAAAATACAAGTTAATGGTCAACAATTTCAATTCCGCCCCGGCAACCTAAAACAAGAAATCAAAGGTCAAGCGTACGGAAAATGGATAAAAAGCGAACGGAACGAGATCACATTCTCTACACAAGAACCGGTTACCATTTGTTGCGGCTCAGATATAGAACCGGTAAAAGCCCAAAACAAATTACGTGAATCCGCCAATCGTTTCGTAAATAACAACAAAAAACAATATGGAGACGATTATGAGGTATATAACGCCATGCAGAATGTCCTTTCCTGGGACAATATATACGCCCCGACCACCCGCAAAGTTATTACCCCTGTCAGCCGGGACTGGAATATAAACTGGAGTTCTAACCCCAACTACGGAGGATTTGTACTTTTCTGTTGGGACTCTTATTTTGCCTCCATGATGTTTTCGGCTGGGAATCGGGAACTTGCCTACGCCAATGCAGTCGAAATAACCAAATCGATTACGGAATCGGGCTTCGTTCCTAATTTCTATTCAGGAAATGATTATAAGTCGAGAGATCGTTCCCAACCCCCTGTAGGATCATTAGCTGTATGGAGTCTATATAAGAAATACGGAGACAAATGGCTGTTAGAATTACTTTATCCCGATCTTATCAGATGGAACCGATGGTGGGATAAGAACCGAAATATCGACGGATTATTATGTTGGGGATCTTCACCCTATCCTCGGGTAACCTATCGCAATCATGAATACGGCAGCGTCAACAACCATTACGGAGGTTGTTTGGAATCGGGCCTGGATAACTCCCACATGTTCGACAATGTACCATTCGATACCGAACGACACATGCTTCTACAAAACGATGTCGGGCTATCGAGCCTTTATATTATGGATTGCAAATTATTGGCACTTATCGCTCAAGAGTTAGGATATAAAAAAGATGTAAAAGAACTCAGAAAACGAGCAAAACAATACAGCATCGAATTACAAAAATTGTGGGATGAAGAAGAAGGTCTTTACTACAATCGAAGAACCGATACAAGAAAAAAGAATCCACGTATATCTCCGACCAACTTTTATCCTATGTTGGCAAATATTCCCAGCCAAACTCAAGCTGAACGTATGGTAAAAGAACATTTGATGAATCCCCAGGAATTCTGGGGAGAATGGGTTATTCCCGCTACTCCCCGCAACGATCCGGCTTTCAAAGACAATGATTACTGGAGAGGCCGCATCTGGGCTCCTCTCAATTTTCTCGTATATATGGGATTACAAAATTACGACTTACCTGAAGTACGCAAAGCTGTCGCTCAAAAATCGAAAGCGTTGTTATTGAAGGAATGGCTTAAAGACGGATCGGTGTATGAAAATTACGACTCGGTTTTAGGAGAAGGTCCGCATAGACGCAGCGACCGTTTCTACCATTGGGGAGCACTGCTGAGCTATATAGCATTAATCGAAGACGGTTATATTGCCCCAATAAAAATAAATGATTAGAGAAACCGGTTATCACAAATACAAAAATAGAGCAGGCAAAGACAACTCCTTACCTGCTTTATTTTTTATCTGCAATATTTTTCACATATTTATACCCTACAAGAAAAAATACTATTTATTATAAATATACTAAAGCACACCTCATATATATTCAAAAACAATTTGTATCTATCTAAAGCAGCTTTATTACCATAACAGATCCTATCCTTTGAAAAATGGTTCAATGGTACAGTATATATATGATTTCTACGGTCGATGTATATGCAATTCTTATTGCATCTTTCAATAAAAAAATATTCCGGTAAAATTTTTTCTTAATAAAACGGGGATCACAAACAGAAAAAATGGAAAGAAGACTTTTATATTTTAAATCTTTATCTGAGGCCATTAAAAGTATTATAAAAACCACACCCTGATTGGTTATCAATCAGGGTGTGGTTTTTATAATAAACATTCACACAAAAGCGAATTATTCAAAGAACTTATTTCTCCTTTACTACCGTCTTTTTCGTTGTAGATTTAGTTTTATTTTCTCCGGCTACAACTTTTTCTGCTTTCACCCGAGCAATCTTTTCCGCCTTTGCAGACTTTAATTCTTTACGCAGTAACTCTATCTCGGACGCCTGATTACGAATAGTAGTAATCAAAGAGTTCAATTCTTCATTTTCAATCGAATCAGGATATTGAGCTTTTACCCGCACGATAAAATCGCTCAAGACATTCATATAGTTGGTAAACGCTTCATAAGGCGAATCATAAGGGCTATAATGACTATGTACCGCACCATCGGAAAAATGCTTAGTACACATATAATAAAAATGGTCGCTCGCCTGCAAATAATTCCAATCTTGTTTTAACCGACGGTCATTGCACAGCCGCACCCGTTCAGCCATAGAATACAACTTTTCGAAAGCTTCGTTCTGAAGCAAATTCCCTAACCAAGCGCTGGTATCCCGTTCCTCATCAGCCCAAGATATGGGATAAGTAACAGATAAAGAATCTACAGGTTTCAACTTAGAAATAATCTCAGTAGGAGTAGAAAATGAGATACCTTTCTCTTCGGCAAAACGGGGAAGAGCCTTCATAAACTCAAAAATACCGGTTTCCCGGGGTTGCAGTTCTCCTAATGTTTCATAATTCATAAACAGATTTATAATCTGTTCTGTTTCAGGAAGAGCTGTAATCCAGTTTATAAACTTATCGGCAGTCAACGGATATTCATTCCACTCATAGTTCGAAAATCGAAAAGAAATATCATCGCTCAATTTAGAATTTTTAAGAAGCAGCTTCAGTTTCGGGGCAGCAGCCGAACTGTACAAATAATTCGGGCTTTTCCATCCTAAAATATGCTTAGCTCCCTCCGTAATACACCCTTTAAATCCCATGGATGCAACCATCCCGGCTATTTCATCGGAATAGATCAACTCGGTATTGCGAAATACTTTAGGCCGTTGACCGAACAACATTTCGATTTTATCATCGTGCATTTTGACCTGATCGACAAATTCTTCCGGATCTTTAAGAGAAGCCAAAGAGTGTGCATACGTTTCGGAAAGGAACTCTACGCATCCTGTCTTTGCCAAGTCCCTCATACTATCTATAAATTCCGGTACATAAATCTCGAACTGTTCCAATGCAACTCCCGAAATCGAAAACGCAACTTTAAATTTCCCGTTCGAGTTCTTGATCATCTCCAGTAAAGTATAGTTTGCAGGAATATAAGAACGGTGAGCTATACGGCTCATTATTTCTTCATTATTAAAATCGTCGTAGTAATAATGATCGTTGCCTATATCAAAGAAACGATAACGTTTCAGACGGAACGGCTGATGAATTTGAAAATAAAAACAGATGGTTTTCATATCATGTTATTTTTTATTTCTGATTAATTAAAATATAAAGCCTGTCTATCGGTGAATTACTTTATTATAAATATCAATTACTTTTTGACCGGCATATACCCATTTGATCTCATCGACCTCTTTTTTCCCCTCAATCTTTAATTGCTGGTACATTGCAGGATAGGTAATTATCGAGTAAATGGCATCTGCCATCGCATCAATATCCCAATAATCGGTCTTTATTGCATTCGTCAAAATTTCTGCACATCCCGACTGCTTCGAGATAATAGAGGGAACTCCCACCTGCATGGCTTCAAGAGGAGATATTCCGAACGGTTCAGAGACAGAAGGCATTACATAAACATCGCTCGCTTTCAACATTTCATAAACCTGCTTTCCTTTAAGGAAACCTGTAAAATGAAAATGATCCGAAATATTGCGTTGAGCGGCGAGCCGTATCATCTTATTCATCATATCCCCGCTTCCCGCCATAACGAAACGTACATTATTATTTTTCCGCAATACCTGAGCCGCAGCCTCTACAAAATATTCAGGACCTTTCTGCATCGTAATGCGCCCTAAGAACGTTACGACTTTTTCTTTTGTATTGCGAGGTATATTAATAGCCTTGATTTCCTCACTCAACGGCTCGACGGCATTATGAACGGTTGTTACCTTGGCCGGATCGATATTATATTTTTCAATAACCGTCTTACGTGTCAAATTACTTACGGTGATAATATGATCTGCCTGATTCATACCATCCTTTTCTATGGCATAGACCGTAGGATTTACATTTCCCCGACTACGATCGAAATCTGTCGCATGTACATGTATCACCAACGGCTTTCCGGTCACTTGTTTAGCATGAATCCCTGCCGGATAAGTAAGCCAGTCATGAGAATGAATCACATCACAAGGATAGGTTCTGGCAATCACTCCGGCAACAATAGAATAATTATTGATTTCTTCCAACAGGTTATCAGGATATCGACCCGAAAATTCTATACATCCCAAATCATTAAGATGCATATAATTGAAATCTGCATAAATATGATCCCTCAGATTAAAATATTCTTGAGGATCCATATATCGTCCTAACCGATCTCGTACTTGTTCCCAAGAAACATCACGCCAAGCAATCGGCGTATTACATGCTCCTATAATATGGGCAAAACTTTTATCTTCATCTCCCCACGGCTTGGGTATAACAAACGTGATATCCATATTTCCGCATTCAGACATACCTTTTGTAAGTCCATAGCTGGCAGTTCCCAAGCCTCCGAGAATATGCGGTGGAAATTCCCACCCGAACATGAGTGCTTTCATACAACTTCGGTTTTAAAAATGGTTGTATTTCTTTAATAAACTCAATACTCTCAATATCTCTCCTACATTCGCCGCAAAACTGATAGCCCCACGTCCCATGTAAGGAGGATTTCCGTCAAATAACTCGGAAATCGTTCCGATACAATTATTAGACATCTCCTCTTCATAACCGATCAACATCCGTTCCAAAAATGAAACTCCGCTCAACCCGAATATCTTGAGATACGCCTCTGCATAAGCTCCCATCAACCATGGTCGGGCCGGACCTTGATAATAAGCATTCTCCCGTTCTGCTTCATTCCCCAAATAAGTAGGAGAATATCCATGACTTTTAGGGCTTAATGTACGAATACCTTTCGGAGTCAACAGTTCTCGGGTAACTACATCCAACGCTTTTTTCCGTTCTTTTTTATCTAATGGAGAGTAATCGAGCGAAAGAGCGAACAGCATGTTGGGACGAACACTCCAATCTGCAAAATTTCCATCGACATAATCGAACAAATACCCATAATCATTTAAAAACATATCTTTAAATGACAAAGCGAGCTTATCACCCAAAGCATTCAACCGATCCACAATAACCCTCTGTTCCGGCTTATCCGCAATCAATGAGGCTGAAAAACGTAGTATATTATACCACAATGCATTAAATTCGACCAAATAACCGCTACGCGGTATAATAGGTTTTCCATAGGCTACCGCATCCATCCATGAAATAGGAACGTCATGTCCATTACTGTATAATAATCCGTTTTCATGCAAAAAAAGATTCGGATGCTTGCTTTTGATTATATAATCGACAATTTCGGTAATTAAAGTTCCGTATTTTGCCGTACAATGTTCAAGAGATGTTTCCTTGGCATATTGTTGCAATGACCATACTGCCCATAAAAGAATATCGGGATAGTCTATTCCTTGAATTACTTCACTCCGAACACCTTTCTCCATAAAGGCTTTTAACGCCCGCATCGCAGTATGCATGATAGAGTCGAATGTTTCTACATCCCCTACAGCCAATGTACATCCGGGAAGAGCGATAAACAGATCTCTAGCCCGAACACCAAACCAAGGATAACCCGCCAACAGATAATTATCTTTTTGTTTTTTCAGATAAAATTGTTGTGCAGAATTTTTCAGGCAATTAAAGAAACTGTTACGATAAGTCCGTAACTTCATTTCCCTATTATACATCATGCTCAAAGATCGAGGTTTTATCTCTCCTACTCCGGCGGAAAATATAATACTTTCGCCTTTCTTTATAGGTAATTCGAAATATCCGGGAACATACAGATCTTCTTTATAGTCATATCCTCGTTCCTGATCTTTAACATATTCAATGCCCTTATTCCAATATGGATCACTGACGAAACTAACCTCTTTATTGAACTGTAAATACAATGCCGGATACCCTTCATAAAGACAAAAGCTAACACCATTCAAAGCCTGTTCATAATGACGGTTGATCCTGTCATTTTCAATACAAAGAGCATTCGCATTTCTAAAAGCAAGAAAAGGACGGAACTGTAACGTCGTTTCAGAATGGGCATCTAACAATGTGTATTTAATCAAAATCCGGTTTTCATGCGAAATAAAAACTTTTTCCTTACTTAAAATTACACCCCCCACCCGATATACAGTTTTGGGAACTGATTCACAATCGAACTCACGGATATATTTATGTCCGTTAGGGCTGAAACAATCTCCCTGATATTTATGTAAACCTAAATTAAAAGGAGCACCGTGTTGTATCACGGTTTCATCGAATGATGATAAAAGAACATGAGAGTCATTATCCATCTCCGGAATAGGAATTACCAATAATCCGTGTTGTTTTCGAGTGTTACAATCAACAATCGTTGTACAATGATAAGCTCCCGATTTGTTTGTACGTAACATCTCTTTAGGAAGAGACTGTTCCAAGTTAATCATCAAACTTTTGTCAAACTTCAGATAACTCATATTTATTGTTAATTAAAAAAATCGGTTAACGGTCAAATCTTGTGCTTTAATACTTGATATTAGTTTTCACGAATATAAAAATTGTTATCAGAAAAGCCAAATATTTAATCGA
>ERZ857882.1568-NODE-1568-length-26304-cov-15.585432_pt1 | contig 26304 bp, 33 predicted proteins | sample MGYA00519697_ERZ857882 | MGnify/ENA primary metagenome ERZ857882 (study PRJEB31778, sample SAMEA3449373) | human gut metagenome | biome: human gut; feature: human-associated habitat; material: faeces | place: United Kingdom | collected 2010/2012 ...
TGTCTCTACCCTTGAGAGAACTTCTTTTATCTCAATATCAAATTCTTTGTCCATATACCCTCCTGCATAGATTTTTATCTGCTTTTTTCCTGCAATCTTTCTTTTTCCTTTTCAAAACCTGCATCGTACTTTCCGTCATCAAGTCGTTCTAAAAAGGTATCCTCCTCCAGAGTCTTATATTCCGCATAAATATGACTTAAAATTTCATTCTGAATTTTAGCCGGAATATCATCGTCCTTTGACAAAGCCTCAAGAAAATAATACTTTCTCTTGAGCATTGCCCTGTAATCATAAAGATTTTCCATTCTTTCCGGTATTCCATACTTTGCTTTGTATGCCTTAAAATTGATCTGTGAAGGCATGGAATCAAGATAAATCCCATATTCCCACAATACCCCTATCTTTAGGTTATCCTTTGTCGGCTTCTCGCCCTTCGGGCATCTCTCATACTCTGTTGTACCAAGAGCAATCGCAATCGAGCCTCTTTTCATATCCATTACCACAAGGTTTCGTGGGGATAATGCTTCAAGTACCATATAATCACTGTCATTAAAATTATGAATAGTCTGCCCTCTTTCAAATGTCCTTTCTCTTTTTTCATAATGCATGATAAAATCATCAATCCAGCCGTTATCCGTCATTCCGATTTCTTTCATTTTTGCAATGCACTCCGGTGAGCTTGCTTTCTTATCAAAAACAAAATCCTCAGAATCGTTGTAATGTCCTCGCAGAAAGCGTCCAAGTTCCACATCATCACTACAGAACTTCGCAAAAACTGTAATATTCGCTGTCCTGTAATGCTCCACAAAACCTTCCCCCTCTGCAAGTGTTCTTCCAAGAAGCAGCATATGCTCTGCAAGCTCTGACATATCCTCAATGGAAACAAATTTCTTATAATCTTCCAGAGTCATAAGCATATTTTTTTCTGTTCCCTTATAATTTTCCGTTACAAGAATCATATCTTTTAAATCCATTCTTACCTCCTGTCCAGAGAGGACTTATGCCCTCTCTATTGTTTTATGGTCTGCCAATCACTACAATCTTTCCGACACTTGCCACATCACGGTAAACAACACCGGAATTTTCATTTAAGGCTTCCACTACCTTACCGTCTCCCACATAAACCGCTACGTGGCTGATGTTTTTATATCTTCCGTTGCTTGTAAAGCTGTAGAAAATCAAATCACCCGGCTGCATCTGTTCATAGGATACGGTCTTTTCTGCTTCATCAAGCCCCTGTGCTTCTGCCGCTGCTGTGGTCGCTCCTCCGTGGCTGATATCCACTCCTGCGTCTTTCCACGAATAGTAAGCAAGAGAACTGCAATCATAATAATTGCCGCTGTCCCTCAACTCCTGACTGTATGGATAACCGACTCTGTGCAGTGCGTATGAGCAGACTGTTTTTAATCTGCTGTCTGTGATTTTACTTAATACGGCATTTATCTCTTCCTCTGTCATTGAACTTACTCCGGGACTTCCACCGCCTCCGCCGCTTCCGCTTCCTGCGTAGCCTAGCTGTCCCATAAATTCAGGACTCATAATCTGCTCAAGCATTTCCACCTGATCAGAATTAAAACCATAAACAGAAATCATATCCCTGTATGATTTGATCGTGACATTTACATACAGTACCGACTTTGTAACCGTTGTCACATTGCCGTCTGCGTCTGTTTCCTCCACATCTTTCGTTCCGTTGCTTGTAGTGTAGGAACACATATCATTCACTACCGCCTGCAACCAGCCCTTTGATTTATCATTCATAACGGTTGCCGTATCTCCGACACCATACTTGACCATATAGACCGCCATTATGTCATAGTAGTTACTTGGATTTTCGTCCATTCCCTCATAATCGACATACACCAACTCTCCGATGTCATATCCGGTATGCTCATTCACTTGGGTATTCACATCACGATTAAATTCCTGCACATAGGCACTTGTTACCGTCTGTACCGTATCCCCCGACTCCAGTGGCGGAAGAAATAATGCAAATGGTGAATTATAAAGAATTGCTATCGCAGCAATCACCGGAACTGCAACAACTGCCACCAAAAGAACGAGCAGTAAAAGCACAAGTCCGATAACCGGAGCTGCCGCCTTTACCCATAAAACAGCTTTTCTTACAATCAGGTCTTTTACCAGTTTTGCAACGCTGTCCGTCTGATTTTCCTGTGCTTTCATCTTATCCACAAAGAATTTAATCTTCCTGCTCCTGTTTGCCATTTTCGCATCCTTTGCCGTAGTTTTGGTAGCCACTTTTGTCGTGATCTTGGCAGTTTCCTTCGCAGTCTCTCTGACTGCTGTCTTAGCTGTATTACTGGCAGCTTTCTTTACTGTCTTTTTCGCCAGCTTCTTTCCTGCTTCTACCTTCTTGATATGCTTCTTGGCTTCAGCTACCGCTTTTTTTCTAAAAAGTGACGCTCCCCTTGAAGCAGTTCCCGTAACCGGGCGGCTTACTTCATAGGCAAGGTAAGCTGCCTGTGATACTTCCTGCCCACCCTCCACCTGTTCCGTAACATCTCCAGCCACAAGTGCTCCTGTTCTTCGTGCTATATGAAGATTGGTATTCTTCGTCTTGATAGAAGTCTTGGACTCCCTTATATTCCGCTTGAATTTAGAAAGTCCCTTCTTCTTTTTCTCTGCCTGATGAACAGTACTCTTTCGATAAATCTTCTTTTTATCCGTATTATCGTTTACCTTTGTACTGGCAATCCTCGGATCACGCTGTACGGTGTAAATGTTACTGCCATTAATCTCGGCTTTTTTCGGTTCGTGGGAATGAATCTCTGCTTTCTCCTTCGTGTGAATGACCATAGGCTTGTCATCCACTTTCTTTATCTTCAATGCCTTCACCTCCTTTCAAAAAAATAAGCCATTAAGGTATTTCTACCTCAATGGCTATGTAACATAGTTATTATTGTATTTTTTCTTTTATCCGATTATAATTATAATTATTTGTAAATTGATCGTTTTGTGATATTTTATCTAATAATAATGTACAATCATTAACATCAAAATATCTTTTTAATGTTGAAATATTTTCCAACAAATCGTCTGCCTCTGTAAAACTTCCAGCATTAGCTATATTGTTAATTAATTCTTCTGTCAATTCCTTTCTATATCCAAAATAATCAGCTTGTATATACATTCTTTCAATCATATTCTTATCAAAAATTGACTGTCCATATACATAAGCAGATATTCTACTTATTTCACTAAAATGACTTTTGATATCCTCTACCCCATATAAATGTTCTGCAAACAATTTAATTTGTTCAATCTCTGCCCTTTTCGGATCTGTCGATACCAAACTGTAAATATCTCTATCCGAATCTAAAAAAACATTCCTTAAAACATGTTTCGATTCATCATATAAAATACTTTTAATATAATCATTCAATGTTGCCATAAATTCCGGTAATCTTTCTAGAAAATAAATAAAATTTACCAACCTGCTATTTTCTTTAAAAGATATTACTGCCTTATAAACTTCATCTTCATTTTCGAATGTTACATTTTTATATACTTTTATATTTTCAGGTTGTATCTTTTCAAATAATTCTGTATGATTTTTTAAATAATTTGAAAAATAACCCACATCACTTTTACATAATGTGTATAATGAAGTAACATATGCTTGCCTATATTCAAAATCATCTATTGCGAATGACATTTTCCATAAAAATCTAAATAATATTTCCCTTGGTTTAGCAGTCATTTTACATATATACTTTGTACATAAATAATCCTCTAATCCCACAGTTCCATTTGTATCATAAAAATTTTTAATATCCTTTTCTATTTTTTCATTAATATTAATCGCAATTACTGGATCTCTCAAAAATACAATTTCAAAAGCTTTTCTTATCATATCAGCCGCAGTCTCTCTACTTATACTTTTCATTTCATAATCATCAATAGTATTATCGGCTTTTAAAGATACAATGGGATGCGCTGCATAATTTCGATTTATTTTTAAATTCTGCAATTCATCATATTCTTCATTGGAAACCAAATGTATTCTTTTTATTCCTTGTAATAATGTGTCCTCCCATTGTGGAGATTTTGGCGCATGATTTTTTTTAGTACTAATTTCAGCAATCAAATCCTTTGCCTGTGGAATATCATAATAATTGGACAAAACATTTATTTTACTTAGCAAATTATATATCATCGTTGTATACAATGTAACTATGGTTGCCCTATAATTACCATTTGAATAACACGAAATAACTTCCTCTAATAATTTTTGTGTTTCTTTATCTTTAACTTTTTCCAATTCTTCCTCAACAACAAATTTGGTCATTTTTAATTCCCCCTCCTTAATATCAAACAAAAATCATTTATATATTTACCAATTTATGTCAGCAGATGGATATCATCTGCTGACTATTATACCATATAGAACTTAATTTATTAATTACCTCAATCTATATTTCACAACTTTTCTGTATTTTCTGCTCCGCAATTTTTTCGTGAATATTGGTGTTATACAGTCTGTAAAGGTCGGTGTCCTTGCTGATCTGGTTATCAAACGGAATTACCACAGAGCCACACTTGATAAGTCCCATTCCCGACGCAGTATTGGTTACGAAACGAAGCTGTGCTTCTGATACACCGATAACCTCTGCCATCTTGGAACTATCTGTATTCGCCTGCTTTAAGAGAGCAACAAACTCTGAATTTGCAAGCATTGTAGTGGCTGTGTAATTCTGTAAAAGGTCCACGACATTCTGGGTGATACCCGTGCATAATCCACCCTGTTTCCTCACTTTTTTCCAGAGCTGCTGTAAATATTTCGCAGAATACTCCGAATTGAGCAGGACGTGGAACTCATCAATATAGAGCCAAGTTGCCTTGCCCTTCTGTCCGTTTTCTACAATTCTGTTCTGAATGGACTCCATCATAACAAGCATTGTAATAGGACTAAGCTCTGTCCCCAAATCCCTGATACCATATACTGTAAATCGGTTATCTACATCAACATTTGTCTGATGATTAAAGATATTCAGCGAACCATTTACGAAAAGCTCCAAAGAAAGTGCAATGTCCTTTGCTTCTTCTTCTGGCTGTTCCATAAGAATATCGTAGAAATCGCTCATTACCGGGACATACTTTTCCCTGCTCCTTGCGATGTCGATATACAGCTTTCTCACACAGCGGTCAATGATTGACTTCTGTCTGGAGTTTAAGCTGTCCCCGATACACTGCTCACAAAGACCAAGCATAAACTCACCTTTTTCCCTTACCATTCCCTTTGAATCATTCGGATCAAGGCTCCACACATCCATTTCCAGCGGATTTACATAGTTGTCCGTGTAAGTGGACATATTTACCACAGTTCCGCCATAAGTCTGTGCAATATCAAAATATTCGTTCATCGGATCGATGACGATAATCTCATCATCTCCCGATAAGAATACACTGCCCATTTCCATTTTACAGAAGAATGATTTACCGGAACCCGGTACTCCGAATACGAAGCCATTTCCGTTGATGAGCTTTTTTCTGTTGCCAATATTTACATTCTTGCTAATCTGATTGATACCATAATAGTTTCCTGTGCTGTCATTAAGCTCCTGCACATTGAATGGCATAAGCACCGCAAGTGACTGGGTAAGGATAGTACGCATTGTTTCCACCTGTCTTACGCCAATCGGAAGTGCCGTATTGAGTGCTTCCCTCTGCTTTAAGTAGTGGGTATCAATCGTGCAACTATTTCGCTTTCCAATTGTTTCCACTGTTTCGCAGACACTCTCAAGCTCCTTCTTACTCTCTGCCATAAGAATAATGGTGACACCAACAAAGAAAAGACACTGGTCATTCTCACGGACATCATCCATAATCGCCTCAATCTCTTTTTTCTCCGTTCTCTTTGCATAAGAGATTTCTGTGGAAAAGTCATTATTCTTGTTACGGACTCTCTGCTGTTTGATGATATCTGACTCAATGCCAAGATATTTCTTCTGCAGCACCTTTGTAGTCAAATCCTTTGGCACAGGCACTACATCAATACTGGTAATGGAGTGGACAGGAAGGGAAGTAATCTCATTGATAAACCTGTCCGATAAACTGCTGGGATACTTTTTGATAAAAAGTGCCTTGCAGTATTTACTCTCGTCCTCAAAATGGTCTGGAAAGTATTTTACCATACCATTACATAAATCATTCTTAAAATCTGCTCCGACCTTCTTTGCTGCTTTGATGTCAAAATCAAAACTGCCCTCATCGCCAAGATGATAATAGTCATAGAGCACTTTCAATCTTTCATTGCCGTTAAGCGGCACAATCTCTGCACCCAGCTCAATGAAAGCCTTGTGTATCGTTGCCTCAAGTGTGGCAAACTGTGCCTTTGCCTCCTCGAAGTTCTTTCTCTCAATCGTGATTGTCAGGTATCTTTCCTGTTCAATCCCCTGTCTGCCTTCAATAATCTTCTCCTCAATAATCTCATTGTAGATTCTGCGGTAATTATTGAAGCCATCGTTTCTTTCAGCAATAAGAACCTTGTCACGAAGTTCTTCCATATTTTTGTTCTTATTGTTAATCGTAATCTTATAATTACAGTCAAGCGAATTTAAGAACTTGCAGTATCTTTCAAATATGCCAATCTGCTCGTCCTCTGTTGCTGTTGTGTAATTGATATCCTGAAAGCGGTAACACTTGGAATACTTATTCCTGCTTACTTCAAAAATACCGTTTTCAGCCACCGCCATAATCTCTATGGTTTCCTGAATGGATTTCGGTGTCTTGTACAAAGGCTCACTTGCTTTTTTCAAGAGCTTAAATCCGTCTGTAAATAAACCCATTGTCTCTAACCTCGCTTTCTTATCTGTGAAAGCCCGCCGGGAACATTACCCAACGGGCTTATTCCCGACCTTACGGTCAGATACATTATTTTATTGCTAGTGCATTGCCTTATAAGCAGCCGCACCCGCTATAACCAGCACAAACACGGCTGCAAGTCCAAGCAGCATATTTCTGGTCTTTTTCTTCATTTCTTCAAATTCCTCCTGCTTCTTTACTGCCGACTCAGATGTTGTAATCTCTGTTTCAGCCTTTTTGCCTTTCTTCTTTACCTGTGCTGTCTGTCCCTGCTCAAACTCCTTAACTGCCAACTCTCCTTCTGTTGATACATAGGTGAGTGTCCTGTTCCCAAACATAAAGTGCAGCTTCTTTCCCATATACTCATAGAAATTCATTCCATTAAAAGAATAAAATCCTCCAAGTGCTATCGGGGCTACACAGGGAATTGCCACATAAGCAGAACCAGTAAGACCAATATACTTATAAAGAAGTAATACAATACCGCCACCAACGATTACGCTGGCAATAGAAAATATGAGCTGTTTTGCCGTAAGTCCCATTGCCACCGATTCCTGATAACGGTCAATGTCTTTGTTTATTTCAATAACCACTGTCCTCTGCCTCCTATCTTGATAATTCCTTTGTCTCCGGTTTTCTTTCCATACCGATATTTGCCTCATACATTTCCATTCCGTCCGGACACAGTTCTCTCAGCTTATCGACATTGAACATATAAAGAGGATATTCACAATAACCACTCCTCTGTGTAAATCCTGTAAACTCTCCAAGCCCATTGTCTGTGATAAACTGCTCAATATCCGGCATATCATTTACATTCAGATACCCGCAGTAATCCGGTGCTTCAAAAGACAAATTTACGGTCACATCACCAAACGGCTCATCGTATCCATCTTCATTACACATAAGCCCGATATACATTGCCTTGTTATTCATATACTGCTGAATATCGAGTGTTACCTGTGTCTCCCCGGAAAAACTGGAATTATAAGTCACCTGTTTCTTTTCATTATCCATAAATGCCTCCTTCTATAATCCGAATGCCTTACTTGTAAGTGTCTGTGCTCCCTTCACACTTCCAACCGTCATTGCTATGGTAAATGTCATTTCACACAGATAAATAAGTGTCTGTGCCCAGTCTGCATAACTTCCCGTAAAGGACGGAAGCCCTGCATTGATAAATGCGTTGCAAACCACAATCGCCAGTGCCATTGTTACCGCTTCAAACACACAGGATAAGAAATACTTACAGTAGGTTGACATCGTATGACTTACCATTCTGTTTCCTGCCATTGTGGAACAGGCGATTGCTCCAAGCGGAACGATGATCAGTATTTTTAAAAATCTGAAATACACGGTGTAAATGATAAAGAAACCACAGATAATAATGATGATTGCGAGCAATGCCGTAAGTATCAGCATTACAAGGCTTTCTCCAAATCCAAGTCCCTTGATGACATCTGCCTGTGTACTGTCTATGGCAAGCTGTGTTGTCGTTCCTGCCGAAATAAGTCCTACTAGATTTCCTATGGAAGTAAAAAATGCTTTCATAATCGTGACATTATTTGCAACGAACCACTCTGCAAGCCCTAATCGGATAAGCATACGAAGGATTGATTCAAACCTCATCTCCTCTTTCACATCTATGCTTTCCGAGCAGAAACCGATAACAAAGAACAGCACCACAAGGGAAGAACCGACTGCTACAAAGACTGGTTCTATTCCCTCAATGACTGCCCACGGACCACCGCCCTTGAAACTGACGGGCGATTGTCCAAGCATAGCAAAAACCAACGATATCTGGTTATTCCAAAAGCCAAACACCGCTTCAAGGAGAGCAAGTATTTTGTCTCCCAGCTTAAAAATATCCATACCTGTTATTCACCTCTCTCCTGCAGTAATGCTCCAACTTCCTCTCTGATATCCCTTCCGTCAATCTCATTTCCGAGACAATCCCAGCCTTCACTTTTTTCTCTTGCAAATAGCTCTATTCGTGGCAAATCTCCGCAGAGTTCAACAATCCTGTTTCTTATTTCATCCGGCTTTTTACTATGCTGCATACGATGTGCAATACATAACTGCCTTACATTCGGTGATACCCTGTGAGGATGCCCTTTAGTCGCTAGCAGACAGATTTCTGAACAACTCCTTGTCCAGAATCCAAGTCCGACAAAGAACGAGTCTGACTTGGGATTTTGTTTTATCCAGTTAAAAGCACAGGTCTTATACTTAAATCCCCAGCTTTCAATAACCGAAAGACCTTCCTTAAGCTTCGGAAAAGTTACCCATAAAAACAGCACCGCATCATCCGCCGCTATCTCATTTACCGGAATACTCTCTATTTCAGCAAGGGACATCGTCTGATATATGTCTGCGGCAACCCCTTCTCCTTTCTGCCTGTCATATTTCCACGGAGGATCGGCATAGATAATGTTGTATCTTTTCTCCATCCAATCCACTCCCTTCTAAAAACCGAGGAATGTCAAAACAGTAGAAATCCCTGCCATAATAACGCCTGCTACAACACCCTTTAATGCAGAGTTCATAGTAGAAGAATCCTGCTGTTGATATGCCTGTGCAAATTCCATTACATTCTTTGCAAGGATAATGACACCGACTGCACCGATAACTGCAATCACAAGTGTTTTTAAGTTCTCAAGCGGCTGTGTTACTGCCGAAGTGCCTCCTGCCGCAAAGCAGGTAGTGCTCATAAGCATTACTCCCATAATGGCTCCGGATAATGCCGGAACAAATTTTCTCTTAAAATGAATAAATCTCTGCTTCATACCTTTTTCCTCCATCTGATTGTTGTTGGTTGTCGTAATAATCTGTTCTTTTCTCATATTGGTTGTCTCCTTTTCGATAAAAAAATAGCCAGCAGGGTTTATCCCTAACTGGCTGTTAAAAGTTGCTTTATATGATCAGGCATAGCCTGTTGTAATGATAAAACCGGGCTTTCCCCGATATGTTTTGCTGTGACCACCTCCTTTCAAGGCACAAAAAAAGCACCTTAACCATAATTGGCTAAAGTGCTTATAAACTATATTATTTTCTTTTTTCTCTACGCATTTTATATTTTATTCCATATTTCTGATAGTAAAGTTTTCTTAATTCCTTATCTTTCATAACATCTTTTGCAATACTCCAAGTTAATTCTGATTGTATTTGTTTATTATCTTTATCAATCTTTGGAAAACATTCTTTTATTGTTTCAACATCTCCTGCCCATATCGCCTCATTAATTTTTCTATGCAGTCTATCTTCTTCACTTTCTTCCTGTTCTTCAATTAATTCTGGGTGTTCTGCATAGTATTCCGCTTCTGCTTCTGCTCTTTCCTCGCATTGCTGAATATATTCATCAGAAAAAAGATAAATTTCATTAAAGTATATATCATCTAAGTGAGACTTAATCCATTTATTCTCTCTTTCTATCTTCGTTGACATAAAATCAAATATTCTTATTAGTCTATTGATAAACATAAACGTAACATATATTAATCGAATAGTTATTTTGTACTCTTCCTGTTCCTCTAAATTCGTACTATTTAAAATATTAATACATCTTTTACACTCATTTACCAGCGTAAAATGTTTTAACTGATCATATTCATCTTGTGTTATAATATTTTCTATTATCAAACTTTCAAAAGGCAGCCTTTCATATTGAGTAACTATTTCTGTAAAATATGTTAATGAAATACCTACAAGAGTATCATACTTCTCCTTGTCTTTGCTATCTATACTACCGAAATCAATTTCTTGCATATTTGAGAAAAAATCAGATACTTCTTTCGTATCATTCATTGGAAGTAAAAAAGAATTTCCTAACTCCTCACGTATTCGATACTCATTGATATTAAGTGCAATATGCACATATAATTTATCAACAGCCTCTGCCAATGGATTTAACAACATTCTTTTATATCTTTCCACTTTTCTTTTCTCTATCCTCGAATTTATCAATTCAAGATACATTGTAACTAATGCAGATGTAACTATTCCTGTTCCAATTCCTACTGCAATATTTTTCGCATCATTATTACATATAAAATAAGAGGCAATCAATACGCACACACCTATAATAATAATCACAATAATTGCGATATATTGCCAATTAATTTTCCCTACAACAGAAGATATTCTATCCCTTATTTTGCCCCAAAAAATCTTTTTCTTTGTTCTTTTTCTCATTAAAAGTTCTCTCCATTATCTCTATCTTGTATAATTTTCTTGAAATTCTAAATTTTTTTTAACCAACATACAAAATCAGCAATTACATAAGTAGCTTTAAAGCACCCTTCTTATTTAATAAAAGTGCTTTTTACTACCTATACTTTTATAATTTCTTAAACATATTGGTATTGGAACTATCTTTCTTAATAATTTCAATTCCTAATTCTTTCTGGTGAGCATACAACTTTACTCCCAAATTTGACGGTGGAGTATCTATCAAATCCTTTAACAAAAAATTTTCCCCAGAAGGCATACTTTCTATTTTTTTCGTGACTGTGTTCCAAAGCATTGCATAAGTTCTTTGTTTAAGCACCATATCTTTACAATAGCTTGGCACATCAGGATATCCCTCTTTAATAGATTTCATTTCCAATGTATTCCATTCTGACTGACTAACTGTAAACTGTATTCTCATATTTGTCCTCCTGTAAGGGGATTGAACAATCCCCTTACAATAATAATTTACCATTCAAAATTTGTCAAGGTGATTGTTCAATCCCCTTGTTACTTTCTATAAGACCTCATCTTCTCCACTGTCACTTCCGGATAGAAATATGTGAGTATCGTTGTTTTTGGAACACCTGCCGCAAGTGCTTTCTTCACTTCCTCTTTCTGCTCCGCTGTGTATGACCAGTGCATCATTCGGTTTGTGATTGTATCCTCCCACTTCGGCTTCTCCCTTCCAGGATTTCTTACAGGCTTCTCTCCTCCACTGGTGCTGTCGGCGTCCTCCGCCTTCTGCGACTCATCAGCATACTCAAGCTCATTTGCCTGCTCTCTGTCGATTTTCGCTTTCTGCTCTGCCTCATCCTGCATTGAAAATCTCCTGCTTAATTCCTTATCCCCAAGCAGCATAAACTCTTCATAGGTCAGTGTATCAATATACACATTTTCTCCCTTATCCTTCATTTTTTCATAATGCTTAATGGCTTTTTCCGACAAAATCTCAAATTCGCGTTTTTCCAGTTCTTCTCTAAGTAACATTTTCTACCTCGCCTTAAACAAACCCTTCTATTTAATACCCGTATGTCCGAATCCGCCTGCTCCCCGCTCCGTTTCGCTTATTTGGGAAACCGAAACGAAATCCGCTTTTTCGTATCGTGAAAAAATCACCTGCGCGATTCTGTCACCGCTATGTATCGTGTATGGTTCCTGCCCCCAGTTAATCAGAGGAATGTTCCATTCGCCCCTGTAGTCGCTGTCCACCGTGCCGACTCCGTTTACCAGACCGATTCCATGCTTTATGGCAAGACCGGAGCGTGCTCTGATCTGTGCCTCAACGCCTTGCGGAATTTCAACGAAAATCCCCGTTGGCACAAGTCTCCTTTCGCCCGGCATCAAGGTAATCGGCTCTTCGATATAGGCCCTCAAATCCGCACCCGAAGATCCTTCGGTTGCATACGCAGGAAGGGCACCGCCTTTGCTTACAATCCTTATTTCCATGCTCTGCTCCAATCAAATCTCTTATCTGTAACCGCAACTCCCGTGTAACGATGCGGGTCGCATATAAGCATCTTAACTTCGTCGATATCCTCAAGGCTGACGCTGTCAATTTCCGATATAATCTCCTCCGGAGTATAGACTCTGTCGAGGAGAGTGACATTTTTGCCGTTTGCAAACATTCTGCTTGCAACATTTTCCTGACCGAAAATAAAACTGCTCTTGAGCTGTTCTTTCGACATGGAAAGTTCGTCCTGTGTAACACCGTCTCTTTTCAGAATCATCAATTCTTCTTCGATTCCGGCAAGCGCATGTCTGATTTTATCGTGACCCACACCCGCATAAATCAGGTAATATCCATCTGAGGAGAAAGAACTGGAAACGGAGTAAACGCTGTATGCAAGACCTTTTTCTTCTCGTATGTTTTGGAAGAGCCTTGAACTCATGCTTCCGCCCATGATATTGTTCAGTACCTGAAAAGCGTAGATTCGCTTGTCGCTAAGCGGAAGACCCTTCGCGGCAAGGCAGATGTGAGACTGCTGAATGTCTTTTACCATTACTTTGAAACTTCTCTCGTGCTCGTTCGGTTCCAGTTCCGGACATTCCTTGGAAGCTGCCATGGAGCTGAATTTATCCTCCAGAAAATCACAAAATGCCTCTTCGTCAAAGTTTCCGGCAACCGATGCGACGATGGAATCCCTTGTGTACTGCTCTTCCTTATATTTCACAAGAACATTTCTTGATATGTTTTTTAAGGAAGTCGGAGTCCCTATGATGCTCTTGCCGAGCGGACTGCCCTTAAAAAGCATCTCCGTCACGGTGTCATGAGCCAGGTCATCCGGCTGGTCCTGAATCATCTTGATTTCTTCGCAGATGACTTTGCGTTCTTTTCCCATTTCAACCTTGTCAAATACCGAGTGCAGAAGCATGTCGAGGATGACCTCCGCACCTTTCTGAAGATTCGAGCCGATGGTCTTGACATAATAGCAGGTTGCTTCCTTGCCTGTGAAAGCATTGATTTGTCCGCCGATTCTGTCAATATCCTCTGCAATCATTCTTGCATTCCGTGTTTCGGTTCCTTTGAACATCATATGCTCGATAAAATGCGATACTCCGGCGTTTTTTTCGTTTTCGTTTACGGCGCCGGCGCGCACCCAAATGCCAAAAGATGCCGACTGTACATAATCTATTTTTTCCATCACGACGCGAACGCCGCAGTTCAATTTTTTAATTTCAATTTTGCTCATTTCTTTTCCCTCCCGGCTTTTATCAATCCTATGATCAAAACAATCGCGACAAGTCCGAGTGCGATATTTTCTCCTATTTTTCCAAAGGATGCACCTACCGAATCGGTTGCCCATACAATAAGGCAAAACCCGAATAAGATTGAAATTACGATTCCGATTACTGATTTATTCATTTCTAACCTGCCCTAAACAAAATAACCACTTTATTGTAACACACTTTGCCGAAAAATCATATAGTAAGAAAGAAAAGATATTGGATTATAAGGAGGTATATTTATGAGCTGCTTTGGTGGAAGAGTATCCCAAGACCTCTATCAAAATTGCTGTAACTCAAATGTCCTCTGCGAATTTGACGGTGATTTAAGCAATGTGGTTTCAGAACCGATTTATGTGCAAAAAGTCTACGATGCGGTATTAGTGCATCTGCAGGGCATGAAAACAGTTCAAAATCAGTCGTTTACTCCATCAATTCCATGCGGACACAGAGTAAAAAGAGTAATAGATATCAGATGCAGGCGGAGCTTTAATCCTAACAATGTAGACGATCCTACAAACTTAAAACTGGATGTTAACACCACGATTTCCGGCGCTACATTCTTAAGGAACGGCAGCGGTGAGGAACTTACCGTAGTCGGTGCCGACGGAAACTTTTCGGAAAAACTGCTGTATGCCGAAACACGGGAATGCGATGACAGATGCATGGGCACTCCGATTTTCGGAACGCAGAACATAACAATTACGGGTAATGTTATAATCGAACTTGATTTGCTGCTTTCCGACAGCTGCAATAACGAATCGGTGTTCACAATATGTGCGGATGTAAATGTTGCTGATGCAAATCAGCCTCTGGTACTTACAAACTTCTTCGAAATCTGTATGCCGTCGACCGTTGATACCGCATTCCTTCCGAGATTTACGGAATTCTGCAATTCCGCATGCGAAGCAAGGCTTGCGACAAACAATTACGGCAGAGACCTTTGCATAGATGCCGACGGAAACGTATCCGGAAATCTGATTATCGCGATCTGCGTAACATGTGAGAAGAAAAACAAAGCGACATTTAGAATCTCCACTTTACTTCAATTCGCTTTTTCCGAGCTCCTTCGTCATAGATGTAAATTTTATCAATGAACAAGTCCGCAATATCGGCTGTAATCGCTGTTGCATTGCAATATTCCGAGAGGATTTCCTGCTTTTTCGCAAAGCTGTCATAGCTTTTTTGTTTGTTTAAGCGCATTTCCTGAAGTTCCATCACCTTTGAAGAAATTTCTTTCATCTTTTCATCGATGGAATCTTTGTACTCCTTGTATTCTGCAGCAGTAATGATTCCCTCTAATCTGTCATCATAAAGCATTTTTCGCTTTTTGTCCAGTTTAAGATGTTCGGTTTCCAGCTCTTTCAAATGTTCATTCTGAATTTCGTCAAAGGTTTTTCCTTCATCATTTATGTTATCTAATTGATACTCATTATTCACATATTTTTGTATCAGTTCGTTGAGCTGCTGCAGAAGTGCCTCCTGCAGCTTCTTCTCGTTTATGTAGCTGCCGTCACATAAATCCGCAGAAATTCCTCTTTGCGCGCAGCGAAAGTATACATTCACATTTTTGTTGCCGCTGCGCGTCATTTTGCCACCGCACTTCCCACAAATTACTTTACCTGCAAGTGGGCTGCGTTTTCCATCTGCACAGCTTCTTTTGTGGCTTTTGCTTGCTTTGATTGCCTGCACTCTATCCCACAGTTCTTTATCGATAATTGGCTCATGGCAGTTTGGAATTACAATCCATTCCTCCGGAGGACGGCGCAATAATTTCTTTGACTTGTAGGATGCTTTTTTGAAGCGTCCTGATACAACCGATCCTATATAGATTTCATCTATAAGCATCTGAGCAATGGTTCCCGGTCTCCAATAAAACGATTGACTGCTTTCTTTCGACAGATTTACATTAGAATTGTTTTGCTTCTTATATGCATAAGGAGACGGGATCTTCCGTTCATTTAGTAAATTAGCAATCTTCGCCTCGCCGTATCCTGAAGCATACCATTTGAAGATTTGTACTACAATTTTGGCCGCAACCGGATCAGGAATCAGATGCCCTTTTTTATCCGGGTCTTTTTTATAGCCGAAGCGCGGAAAACTTGCAATTGATTCTCCGCGCTTAGCCTTTGCTAAAAATGATGCTTTAATGTTTTCACTGAGGTCTTCAAGATACCATTGATCGATTAATCCGTTGAGCTGTGATGTCTTTCGCATCCCTGATGAAAACGCCGCCGTATCGATATTGTCCAAAATACTGACAAATCTGACTCCTATTTCAGCAAATCCATTTAAAATGTATCGCTCTACCAGTTCTAAATCTCGGGCGAATCGGGATTGCTTCTTTACTACGATGATGTCAAACTTGCCGGCATAGGCATCCAAAATCATCTGATTAAATTCCGGTCTATCGCGATCGCTGCCGGAAATGTCCTCGTCAGCATATATTTTCTTCAGTTCCCATCCCTGCTCTGCAGCATAATCGGAAATGAATTTGCGCTGATTGATGATTGATTCGGATTCATCAAGGACTCCTTTGTTAAAATCTTCTTTGCTAAGCCTGACATATCCGACGGCCCGCTCCATCTTTAATTACCTGCCTTTGCTGTTTTTTCTTTCTTTTGAATTTCTCCACGCTTAATGATTTCTTTAAGTTTCTCGTTAAGCGCATCTGCCCGCTGTTTTGGGTCGTTATTGACGAATACATTGACTACCTGCATCTGCATCTTCCCTGTCTCCTTTCGTTTTTCTATATTTTTATGAGTTTAAATAGGTTTTCATAACTTCTGACAAGCTGTTTTCTGCAATACCTTCTTTAATCGTTTCAAAATAATGCCGTGGCGGCGCGCACCGGATTTGGTTATATGGATATGTCATGCAATATACCATCATTGAAAGGTGCTTTCCTTCCATCCATACAGAAAGACTTTTCTTTTCATAAAATCTCGGATAGCCTTCGTATATATCCAATCGCGCTTCACAGTCATCGGTCAGCTCCCATATGACAACAGGAACGATGCTGTCTTTTTTCGGTGTTATATCTGCATATCCGTTTCTGGCGAAAACCAATTCATAGTTTTCTATGATGCCGATTCCCACCTTTTTCGCAAAAGGACATCGATGTGCCATCTGGCTTAAATTCATGTTGCTGCCATATGCTGCATAAAGTTTCTTCTTACACATGGTCTTCTCCTTCCTCGTGTCGCTCTGCAATATGTAAAGCAACGCACAAGCCAATCATAACCATCGGAAAAATTCCGAAAAAATAAATAATACCCATTACATTCATTTGCTTTTCCTCCATTTTCACAAAAAATACACTTGCAAAATCCTGAAAAAGCCCTTATCATGTAAATAAGGGTTGTTTGTTTCACTTCTTGCAAGTGTTCAAATAACGGCGTTTTCTAAGACTTATACGCGTCGGTCAAAACTTGTATAAGTCTTTTTCATTTTTTGATTATCTTACAGCATCTTTTAGAAGAGCTCCTGCTTTAAAAACCGGAGCTTTCGTTGCTGCAATCTCAATTTCTTCCCCGGTTCTTGGATTTCGGCCCACTTTAGCCTTTCTTTCTCTGACTTCAAATGTTCCGAAACCGATTAACTGCACTTTGTCATCCGTCGCTAATGCTACAGCAACATGATTCAAAAAGCTGTTCACAACAGTTTCTGTTGTTTTAATGCTTTCTCCGGTTGCAGATGCTACATTTCTGATAATTTCTGTTTTAGTCATTTCTTTACCTCCTTTTTTCTATAATGGTGTTGCGCTGTATCTTGAGATATATGTGTATAACAGCACATTGCCGGGGGCATATGCATACCCCCGATATATCTACTGTCATGTAAATAGTATTTTTCAATCAGTTCAAGGTCTATTTGTCCTCCACACCCGGACCTTTCCGGAACATCCAACTCCATTCACCGGACCTCTTGGGCCGCCCTTTGAGACGCGCTAACTTTATAAATCGGTTGCTCATACATATTCCTTGCTCCCATCCTTTAAGCTTACCGCTGTTTCACGCCCGTATGTGGGTGCAGGATGTTCCTCGCATTGATTCCATCTAAAAGCGAATATGTAATCAGAGAAAGTGCTGCTGTTCAGTTTTCAAGGTTCAGTTTAATGCCTTGCGGCACAAGCTATTCGTAGAATTTCGTCCATGGAAAATCTAAAATGCCGGCCACTTTTTTAGCTACGCTCGGAGAAGGACGGCGACTGCCTGTTTCAATCATCGAGTAATGCTGCTCTGAAATTCCTGATGCAGCAGCAATATCACGCTGATACATTCCCTTCTCTTTTCTTTTTTGGATTAACCAGTCTCTTCTTTCCATTTTTTTCAACCTTTCTCTATAGCTTAATTTCATCTTACTACACAATTTGTGTAGAGTCAATACTTTTTACACACTTATCGTTTATTTTTTACTACTTTACATAAAGTAAAATTAGTAAAAGGAAGGTGTAACATGGCTGGAATAAGATTAAAAGAATTTAGAAGATTAAAAAATGTTTCTCAGGCACAACTTGCGGAAGAAATTAACCTAAGCAATGGTGCAATTGGGAACTACGAGCAAGGCACACGCGAGCCTGACATTTCTACGCTTATAACTTTGGCAGATTTTTTTCAAGTAAGTATTGATGAGTTAGTTGGACATACACCAACGATTTCCGACGCATTAATTTCCGATGAGGAACTTTCGTTAATTGCCGACTACCGGATGCTTGGACGAGCTGATAAAGACCGCCTGCAAAAAATTATATCGGCACTGAAGAATGTTTCTGCTGAGGAGCAGATAACAGGGAAGGATTGCGGATAATTTTGTTGAATTATCTTATTTAGAGATTCAGATGCTAAAAAGATTCCGTTCACTCTGCCAGGATGACCAGGTAAGGCTTCTTGCGATTGCGGACGCTCTGGCTCCGGCGATGCTGCAGGATGAGATGGACTGCGGAGATGAGGCCAGGCTGATTGATTTTAGATTGTATGAAAAGGAACAAACTAGAAAGTGATGTTGTTTACGATGAAGGAAAAAATTTTTAATATTTTTATAAAATTTATAAGATTCACACATGAAGCAAGGAACGCACTTGCAAACGAATCGAAGTTTAAAAGATATGTATCTAGAGTAGCCCTAATTTCTGGAATTGTGTCTGTTTTTTTCGTCTTTATAGGCTTCGGCGAAATATTGGATTTTTATAGTGTTACTGATGTCGGTTTTATAGTATATTTCATCGCAGCAAATCCTCTATCATAGCATCGACATCGGTATAAGTCTTGCCGATAGATGGATTAAGTTTCATTTTCCGAACTTCCTCTAAGGCTTCTTTTGTTTCATCATTCGGCAGTTCTGTGTCGATTTCAATCGGTTCTATTGTTCGTATGGTTATTTACCCCTTCCTTGACCTATCTATGTCATTTTAGTACAAAAAGGCATAGATAACAATATAGACAAGCCTGTCTCCAGTTCATTCGTCATCATACGCTGCAGCCAGGCGCATATGTAAGTCTGTTTCCGCGTACTGGTTCTCTAAAAAATATGTCCGCAGACTGCGCAGTAGTTAGCGGTTTAAGCAGCTGTTCAGCCATAATGACCAGATAAGACTTCTTGCGATTACACCATGATTGCGTCCATAATCGTCTGAATGGTATTACAGGTATCGTCAAAGGAAATGTCCTTTGCGTACTCATACTCGCGGCTGTATTTCTCCCACAGTCTACGGAGCGTATCGCTTTCGCGGATCTCTTTCATAATCTCCGGGTAGTCTGTCAGGATCATGCCGCTGCCGCGTTTCTGCGTCGTCCGTTCCAGCGCTCTGCGCAGCGTCGCTCTGTCACACTCCGCGCCGCGCAGCGCGTACAGGATATGTACGTCGTAATAATCTCTCGGACGGGTATTCGCAATGTTGCGGGACAGCACAGTTTCCAGTTTTTCCGCCAGCACCGTTTCAAGGTTATAGGCAAGAATACTGATCGTGCGGTCATCGAACAGCAGCGAGAATGTGTATTCCACCTCGCGGGGCGTTATCATGTCGCCCGTGGTGACATCCACCGTCAGCGGTACGCTGATCGGCGGATAGTTCGCTTTCAGCGCGACCCGGATGCCGGGGTAATCGTCGGTTTCCCGAATGTCAGAGATACCGACGACCTCAAACTGCACGTCGTCGGCAATCTGGACAGCGCAAATCTCTGTAAAGATTTTGCGGATTGCTTCATGCGTCAGGGTGAAGCCCTTGATCGTTGTGTCCAGATCCATTGTTGCCCGTGTGTCCAGCCCCACAATGGCGGAAATCAGGAATCCGCCTTTGAGAATGAAATTGTTCTTATAGGGCGAGAGCGAAATCCGTTCCAGCAGCCGTTCGAGCATATAGTTCTGCATGACGAGCTGCGCCGAGATATGCTTCTCTGCCGCTTTGTTTTTGATAAAGGCTTTCAGTTGCATCGGATTTTTAGTCATCATAGCAAAACCTCCATGTATCGCAGCACCTTAGGCTTCACGCGAAGCTGGTCTGCGTACTGCATCAGTTTGTGAATGTTCTTATCCTTGGACGCTGCATAGCGTTTCATAGCTTCTCCGACGATCTGAACATCGCTGCCGCTGCCGCGCAGGATGTCACACAGCGTCCGTTCCAAATCGTAAACACGAATCGGATTGCCGGAGGGGGATTCAATTTCAATTCTGCCGAACTCGTAGTTTTCCGGCACAACGCGCTTGACAATTAAATTTTCCTGCTTCAAGGACGGGGCATTGTAGCCCTTGGGAAAGGTCATCGTATATTTCGCCGGGGTACGGTCTGAATAGCCCAGCAGATACAGAGCGGTATCGTGCGAGTAAATCCCGCGCCCATACTTGCGCTGCAAGAGGTAGAAATCGTCCTCCCATGCGCTGCTCCGCACATACAGGCCGCGCCCGAAGCGGTACATCTCGCCGCTCTTGACAAACTCCTGTAAAACGCTGCGGTGCAGTCCGGCTTCCGTCACCTGCGCTGCGGTGATCGTACCGTCCTCCGACGCTTCCAGCAGTTCTTCGATTTTCTCCTTGGCGTTCATGCTTCTCACCTCGCTTTGACAATCACACATTATATTATATGGAAATAATGTGCGATTGTCAACCGTGAAACGACGAACACACATTAAATTATTTGAAAATAATGTGCGAATGTCAGAGAAGCTACAAGGCTTTGTCCTGTTCCTGCCCACGATTGGGGGACAGGATGCTGTCGATGTTCTGCTTGACGGCATCGTATTCCCGCATACGTTTTTTCAGGCTTCCGTACTCAGCGTACAGCCGATCCTTTTCTTCGGTCAGTCTGGAATATTCCTCGCACAGCTTGGCAATGTCGGGGAGCGTATCACCGACGCCCGCCGATTTCAGCGCCCGCGCCGATGCTTCAAAGAGAATGATTTCGCGCTCACGTCCGCGCAGATACTTTTCCTTATCACGGGACTTTTTGTATTCACTATACAGCGGCTTTAGCTCTTTGTAGGTGGCGGTATGCTTTATCAGCAGCGCCAGGTCAGACAGGCGGCGTTCCGCTGTTTTCAGCGCAGCGGCCGTTTGCTCGTTGCTGTCCTGAAGATCCGTGATCTTCTGCTCCAAATCGGTATAGTGGGAAATGCCGTGCTGGTCGAGAAATACCATTGTACGGGCGGCGCGTTTCAGGTTTTCAATTTTTGCCCAGCGTTCATAGCCTGCGGATTGCTGCGCCTTGATGCAGTTTTCAATGTCAATCAGCAGCGACACGCCGCTACGTTCCAGCTTCGGCGTTTTCAGAATGACTTTGCCCTTGATGCGTTCGGCTATGGCTTCCTCGGTGTAGGCTTCACCCAACGTCTTTGCACGGGTGAATCGCGCCTGACCGGGAGCGCGGAATGAGATATACTTTCCACGCTTGATTTCATACCCCTCGGCTTCCAGCCGACGCAGGAGGTCGTCAATGCCTTTGGAAATGGGAATGAGCCTGTCGATAGCGATTTTCAGCTTTTGCTTATAGCTTGTCCCTTTCCGCTGCGCGTCCCATTCGGCATACTGCTTGCCGCGCTCCGCGCCGGGTGTGACAACGGACAGCCCGTTTTCCCGGCACAATCTATCGCTGACGCGGCGGATCTGCGCGTAGCTTTTGCGGTTGGAAATGTACTTCTTATGCTCCGCAAAATCCACGGCACAGAAAATAATATGGTTATGGCAATGCTCCTTGTTGATGTGAGTAGCAATGACATACTCATACTTGCCGCCGAGGATTTCATCGGCAAGCTGCCGCCCGATCTCGTGGGCTTGCGCATAGCTGACCTCACCCGGCTCAAATGCCTGTATCAGGTGGTGGGCGAGATTGTTGCCTTTCTGCATGGCAAGCAGCCGTGTTTTTTCAAACTCAAGGTCTGCGGTTTCCACGGCGCAGCCGAACGAGGACACCAGCAACTTATCGTCGGTCTTTGCAGGATCAGCGATATAGTCAATGGCTTTTTTCAGGGTGCTTTTGATAGGATGGATCTTTGTAATTGCCATATCTCCGCCATCGCCCCCTTGATGTCCTCAATGTCCTGTGCATAGAGCGTTCCCGTAGCGTTCACGCGCTTTGCAATCTGATTGATGTTTGTGCCGATTTTTTGCAGCTCGGCGGTCATTGCTTTCACGTCGCTGTAATCCAGCCGGATCACATAGCCGTCTATGAGCATTTTCCGCGCATAAACAGAGAAGCAGCCCGTTCCCATCTGCTGCATTTTACGCTCGATCATTGCCCGTTCCTCGGCAGTCACAGGAACGCGCAGCACGATATTCCGCGTTCGGTTTGCCATTTGTTCACCGTCCTTTCCGCTCCGAATAAGGGTTTGGGATTATCCCAACAAGCGAAGCACAGACAGGTGCTTTTTCGGGAGTGTGGCTACACTCCCTATGCTTGCTGCGGTATCTCCCTCACTACTACAACGGCGGCACAGCCGCAATTTGGCAAACCGCAGGCAAACTTTTTCAAAAGAAAAACGCCATGAACAACCTGTTCATAGCGTTCCTTATACCGTATTCAATTTTCTCCCTCGCTGTCCAATCTTGCGTCCAGTAACGCTTGCGCCGTTGCCGTGAGAATTTTGATTTCAGAATCCGTCAGCTCATCCAACAGCGTTTCAAACTGCATACGCTCCGTAGACTTGCCCTCCATAGTTTCACCATGAAGAATCTGATCCACAGAGATATGATAGCGGGACATCAACTCTAAGAATACCTGTACGCTTGGATGCTGTCCCTTGTTTTCAATGTTGGCGAGATAGCGCGGCGAAATAAATAGCGCGTCTGCTGCCTTATTCCGGGATTCTTTCTGCTTTGTGCGCCCAGCTTTGATTGCTGCACCATACGGCTTGAAGTCGATTTTCGCAACAGGGCGCTTTTCTTTTTTTGCTCTTTTAGACATTTTCAATCACCCTATTACATTCTACTGTTCCCCTTTCTTTTGAAATATGTCTTGATTATTCAATGCAGTAGCTTAAATAATTCATATTACAGGAAGCGCTAAGCGGCGTGACCTCTTGCAAATATCTGAATAATGCAAAAACGCCATCTCGTGAAATTACGAGATGGCGTTTTTTGACGAAGCATGTATCGTATGTGAATACATGAAATGCGCACTTTATAGAACATATCGAAACGGGCGTACAATAATACGCAACAGCGATTGAAGGACTTGTTTGGTAGCTGAAACTTTTGGTGTTATATACAATTCTCCCGTAACTGTCACTCCGTCTGGTGATATGGTTTTGCCCTCGTACATCATCTGCTGTGCTTCATCCCGAAGTATAGCATTTAGTGCAGGACAGTCTATCAACAGCATCATTTCCGTATCCAGATAGGCACTACGCATATCCCAGTTAAATGATCCGATGATGCTAATTCGATCATCAATCAGAATCGTTTTAGTGTGCATGGAGAAGCTGCCGTTCCACTCACATATATCAACACCCGTTTCTAAAATATCATCCCTATGATTGAGATAATCAGCGCAGCCCCACGGATTTGCTCCACTCTGCGGCGCGTTGGTAATGACCTGTACCTGTACATTGTCGGTGACCTTTTTGAGTGCATTATACATAGCTTGGTTGCAGATCATGTATGGGGTTTGCAACACAATATTTTGTTCACCCTTCTGCATCAGCGTTGTCAAGGTATTCAGAAGCATCGGCTCCTTATTCCACGCAGTGCAATCACCACTTAAAAGTGCGACTTCATTTGTCTGGAGCGTTTCTGTCTCCCAGTTAATCGCTGTTAACTGTTTTGTGTCATTGATCTCAGTCCAACGTCTTGCAAGAATGGCAGTAGCTTTTTTAACCCTGTGATTCTCAGCCTCTGCGTGGAATGCACGGTTGGTATCAAGTAACCATATCCTATCAAAATATTCTAACAAGGTATTAGCGGACGCTGTTGTGAAACCGCCGTTGTATACGACTATATCACGATCTATGTTCTGACGTGACGTACCCCCACTCCCAAGGAATAAGTCGCTGGTGTTCCGCCCACCCATAAGATATGTAGATCGGTCGATAATCAAGTATTTATCGTGGCAGCGATAATTGACCGTCCAAAGTTGCGTCAGCCGAATAGGGTTGTAGAATTTGACCTCCACATTGTCGTGCGCTGCCAATGCCTGAAACACATCACTGCCGCTTAAATGCAGTTGCGCATTGATTCCGTCAATAATGAGCCGTACTTGTACGCCGCGCTCTGCCGCGCCCCAAAGCGCCGCGATCACATCTGTTCCACTGCTGTCGGCGCGGAAGTCAAAGGTTGAGAGAATGATTTCTTCCTGTGCCGAACGAATGAGCCTCAGCCTCCAAAGAAGTGCATCCTCGTTATTGTCAATCAAGCAAACTCGTTCAGACGTTGTTATGGATACTTCTGCCTGCGTATCACTCTTTTCATGTGTTCCAATCAGCGGAGGAATAATTAAAGAAACAAGTAGATATATCAAAAAGCATAATGACACACCTAAAACTAGTTTGAAGCATTTTATGCGAAAGGTTTTTTTCATGTTTGATTCGATTTCTCCAAGCAAATCATTTTTTCCTGAGTTGCTAATTTTATCTGCAAAATTGACTTATTTATGAGGACTATCATAATCTGCACGCGCTGGAACACAAGAGCAACTTTTTGAAATAACGTACCTTTGAGGAGTCTGGACTGGCTCCTCTTTTTTGTTGCACAAATTGTGCAGGCGGTGCTTGCACAATTATCAACCTAACATCTGCATTCCATACAATCTCGATATTGTCCTCCTGTTGTTCTGCGTTATGCTTTCTCCGTGCATTTTCGTATTATTTATTCTGCCATCTGACTTCGCCCTTGGACAGAAGCGGATAACAGATCAGCTGATCTGAATCCAGATTTTCCGCATGCATGTCAACCGCTGTGATCTGATGATTATCATAAGTCGTATAATAATAAATACCTTTTGCTGTATTACAACAGGACGTGTATATCGTGATCTCATATTTGCCTTCTGTCACCTCACAGCATCCACGCTGCTGATCTACGGATCCTAAGATATGGAAGAACTGGCTTACACTCTCATCCTCTTCTTCACCGGAGATCGAATTTAATTTTGTAAAGGCAACTTTCACAAATCTTGACTGGCTGGAAAGATCTCCAGGTATTCCCATTCCACCCATTCCTCTGCTATATGCATCAAGCTGTAATACTCCTGCAAAAGTACTCTCCGGCTGTTTTCTGGATACTCCGGCATAATTATTCAGTGCAAACATCTGACTCGGGAATGGTGGATTATTGGTAAGCACTCCTACCGGATTATCATATACATGCAGCCCATCTTTCATAGACTCAACAACGATACAGGAGTCTTTGTCTGCAATGATCCAGTGAAGCTGTGCTGTCGGCAGCTGTTCACTGAATGCTGTGCCTGTCAGTCTCATTGCTGCCAGCTTCTCTCTCGCCTCTGCTACAGTAGCACACTGTGTAAGGATCCATGGGATGAACTCGAACTGTGCCACCTGGCTGACTTCTGTTTCATCTTCCGGCAAAGCTTCTTCATATGCCGCATTGCCGACAAAATTAAGACCTGCCATTCCAAGGCCTTTTTCATTAACAGCATCATAATAAAGCGGATAACCTCCTGCAACAAATGCCATTCCGATCAAAGCATAATGGCTTTTTATCTTCCCGGCAAACCGGAAATCAAATTCGTAATTTCTTGGCGTTATCGTGATCTGTTCCCCATAGGAAAATTCATAATCAAGCGTTCTGCCCATATAAAAATCTTTTGTTTTGTAAGTTGCTGCTGTACACATATCGAACACCTCTTCTTTCTGCTATAATAGTCCTGCAAACAATCTCATAAACAACTGTCCGAGCCATAAATATGCACTCCGTCCTGTGCGGTACTTTTCGGTCACTTCCCTGCATTCATTCGAGGATTTTTCTTTACACAATAACTCCATATAATTACCGGAATCAGACAAAGCCGAAAAAAGAAAGAAGATTAGGAACCGTAATAATTCTATTCAAATTTTCTTCCTGATTCACTTCACTCTGCAT
>ERZ857882.1577-NODE-1577-length-26179-cov-5.077783_pt1 | contig 26179 bp, 29 predicted proteins | sample MGYA00519697_ERZ857882 | MGnify/ENA primary metagenome ERZ857882 (study PRJEB31778, sample SAMEA3449373) | human gut metagenome | biome: human gut; feature: human-associated habitat; material: faeces | place: United Kingdom | collected 2010/2012 ...
TATTTGAAAACTGTAACTGAATACAAACCGCTTGATAGCTAACCAACACGTTGCCCGTGGGGGGAATCCTACGGGCAACATAGCTATCTTGGTGCAGATTTCACCTGTTATAGGTAGAAATTTCACCTATAACATTGACGGAATCAGACCATTATGGTATAATTATCAAGCCATAACGATTGCGGAGGTGCCGCCATGTTGGATTTCTTTATGAATGACAGATACAGAGTGCTTGAATGTATGGCGCAACGGCAGATTATTGTCAATAATGAAGCTGTAGTCAAGCTATCACAGCAGGAAATTGCTGATACATTAGGCTTTACAAAATCGAAAGTTAATTCAATTATCCGTGAACTTATCCAAAAAGGCTATGTGACACAGGTAAATGCTCGTGGTAAATACGCATTAACAGAAAATGCAAATCGTGAATTGCGAAATATGCATAGTAAGGAGGCGGTTGTATGAATCCCAATACGATGCCATTAGAGGCTGAGACTCGTGTTCTCATCGACCGTAGTCTTGAAAATCTCGGTTGGAAATTGAGCGGCAAAGATCAGAACGTTTATTATGAGCAGCCACGCTCTGAAGCAGAGAAAAAGAAGCTGTGCGGAAAGCGTCCGGACTATGTTCTCTACTCGAAGGATAGCGATAAGCCCTTGATTGTTATTGAAGCAAAAAAGAAAGGTGTTCGACTGGATTCAGCATTGGAACAAGGCATCCAGTATGCAAAAGCTATTGAGGCCCCTCTTGTATTTGCTACTGACGGCGTTTTCTGCAAAGCATTTCATACTGTGGCAAATAGACCTCCCATTCTCAACGGCGAGGAAATAGACGAATTTATCCGTGAAGCACTTGCTTTGCGTTATTTGACGTCCTATGAAGTAAATACCGTAAGCCCTAAAGTTCAGTATGACCGCAAAGAACTTATTCGAATTTTTGATGAAGCAAATAATATGCTTCGTGGGGAAGGTCTGCGTGCCGGTATTGAGCGTTTCGGAGAATTTGCAAACATTCTGTTCTTAAAGCTTATCAGTGAAAGTGAACAGATTAAGCGAGAAAGTGGTATCCCAACTAAATTTGATGTTGCTTGTAGTTGGGATAGTATTAAGCAGATTCCTATTTCCACCCGCATTGAGTATATAAACAAAACCGTATATGACAAACTGAATGCGCTCTATGATACGGACATTTTCACCCCGCTGCAGATTAGAGATGCAAGTATCCTGAAAGAAATTATGGATAAACTTGATCCTCTTATGCTTACTGACGTAGATAGTGATGTTAAGGGTGATGCTTTTGAATATTTCTTGAAAGCTTCCACTTCCACGAAGAATGATTTGGGCGAATACTTCACGCCTCGTCATATCGTAAAAACAATGGTGCGATTGGTCAACCCGCAGATTGGCGAGAAGATTTATGACCCGTTTTGCGGCACCGGCGGTTTCCTTATTGAGAGTTTCCGGTATATCCATAACAATATGGCACGAACCGAGGCTAATATGAAAACCTTGCGAGAGTCCACAGTATACGGAAACGAAATCACCAATACAGCCCGCATCACTAAAATGAATATGATCTTGGCTGGTGATGGACATAGCAATATCAAAATGCTTGACAGTTTAGCCAATCCCATTGATGGAACTGAAACCTATATGGAGAATGGCGTTTTGCATCACAGAGGATTTGACATTGTCCTCGCAAATATGCCGTATTCACAGAAAACGAAACACGGAAATCTATATGATCTCCCTAGCACAAATGGTGATAGCATCTGTGTACAGCATTGCATGAAGGCAATCAATAGTGCTGCCGAGAATGGGCGCATGGCTCTTGTTGTTCCAGAAGGATTCCTATTTCGCAAAGATCTTGCAAAAACTCGCGAGTACTTGCTGGAGCATTGTCAGCTTCAGAGTATCATCTCTCTGCCGCAAGGTGTGTTTCTTCCTTATACTGGCGTGAAGACCGATATTATTTATGCGACCAAAGTAAATAAAAAGATTAAGGCTTCTGAAAAGAAAAAAGATTTTTGGTATTTTGATGTCAAAAGTGATGGCTATACTTTAGATAATCATCGTCGCAAGTTAGAAACCCCCAGTGATCTAGCAAAATACGAGGAATATCGGAAGTTAGACGAAGAACAGGCAGCCGATATGATGAAGGTGGGTTTTGAAGTAGTCCCGCTTGATAAAGTTCGTAACAATTCTTATATTCTAGTTGGAAGCAGATACAGAGACAGGAATAGCACATCCAAATATGACATATCTTTTTTCTCTGAAATTGCAACACTTACAAGAGGCGTAAATTATCAGAAGTCTCAGCAAACGACATTTAGGACGAACAACATTATTCTTCCTGCTGACAATATCACTTTGTCTGGTGAGTTGGTTGTCACAAAAAAAATCTATGTGGATGACACCGTAACATTAGCAGAAGATAAACGGCTCAAAAAGAATGACATTTTTATTTGCATGTCCAGCGGTAGCAAGGAACACATCGGTAAAGTTGCGTTCATTGATAAAGATACAAATTATTACGCTGGCGGCTTTATGGGAATCATTCGAACAAATTCTCAAAAATGTCTGCCCCAATACCTTTATTACTATTTGTTAGCATCTCCCGAATATAGAGAAGACATTAAACTCTTGACACAGGGGGCAAACATCAACAACGTAAGCAGTACGATAAATTCGATAAAAATACCACTCCCGCCCGTAGAAGTACAACGACTGATTGTTGATGAACTTGAGGGATATCGTCGTGTTATATATGGAGCGCAAGTGGTTGTGTCAAGTTATGTGCCGAAAATCGTATGCCAGTCTGAAGTTTTCAAAGCATTAGATGAGATTGCAATTTTTAAACCCTCAAAAGACGATGTTAGAGAGCTTCCGGATGATACAGATGTGTCATTTGTCCCCATGGTTAATATTAATGCGTACAATGCTCATTTTGACCCTAAGGAAAATCGCAAGCTTGCTGACGTTCGCTCTGGTTTTACCTATTTCAAAGATAATGATATTCTTCTCGCAAAGATTACTCCTTGCTTTGAAAACGGTAAAGCTGGAATTGCCCGGAATCTGACAAATGGTATCGGCTTTGGCTCAACTGAGTATATCGTAATTCGAGCTAACACTTCTCTTGTGTACCCTGAGTGGATTTTCTATCATATTAACACGCCTGAGTTTATAGAGGGTGGAAGGGCATTTATGACTGGCACTGCTGGCCAACAGCGTGTTGATATTAACTATGTCAAACAGTATCGTATTCCCGTTCCACCTCTTGAGGAACAGAAGAAAATACTTGACCAGATAAGTTATGAACAATCTCTAATTGAGCCATCTAAGCAGCTCATAAAAGTTTTCACCGCAAAAATTGAAACCCGTATAAAGGAAGTCTGGGGTGAGTAAAGTGTCTGATGTAGTTGATTATACCGAGGTACCATATCTGCAAGAAATATTGAACTATCTTCCTATTGATCCTGCCGATGAAGAGGACGTAAACAACTACATCCAGAACATTACCAATCTCATTGCAGTAAACTATAAATATGGACAATACCAGTTTGCATACTTTGGGCTCCATCTCCTTTATATGACCTACATTTACTGTACGGCGTGGAAAATAGGACAAATTGAGCCAGAGCGCTACAAGGACGCTATCGTATTTGCCCGACCGTACAATGGGCGGGAAAGAGACTTAAAAATCGAAGATGCAGATTCAATATTTGCATATAGCTTGATTCCAGAAAAAGACATTGCAAGGCTGTTCAAAATTATCGGATTGGATCGCTCTCAGATTTCTGCTGTTGGCGAGTTGGTTGATACGAGAAATGAGATGGCACATGCATCTGGCAAGTTTGAAATCTTGACAGAAGAAGGATTCGATGCCAAAGCAAGCAGCGTCTTTACATCCATATCGTGTATTCACAGCTGCATGGACAAGCTAATACGCAAGTGGTGCAAAGAAGTGTTACTGAGCTTTTGTTGTGGCGAATATGATGGATATGATAATCCCAAAGATGTCATTGCTGAGCAAATGATACAGTCCTTTAAGCTTTCTGTGAACGAACTTCTCGTGTGTAATGAAATGAGTGTCAGTAGTCTGATTACCGAGCATAGAGGGTATCAGACAAAATTGAAAGATTTTAAGAAAGCCATATCCGACCATTGCCAGGAAATGGGCTACATATAATTACAGAGGCGGTGCAATATGGAAAATACTAACCTAACAGAAAAAGCGACGATAGTACCCGTTGTTAAAGAAATTAGGTCGATTTTGGACACCGCTCGTAGCAATGTGGCTCGGCAGGTGAACAACGAACTGCTGCACACCTACTGGAACATCGGCCGCATTATCTGCGAGTATGAGCAGAGTATGCCAGAGCGAGCAGATTACGGCAAGCAGACCTTGAAAGAGCTTTCCAAAGAACTAACCAAGGAGTTTGGTAAGGGTTTTTCGAGAGCGAACCTCTACAATATGCGACTGTTTTATCAGTCCTATGATAAAATCCAGACAGTGTCTGGAAAATTGAGTTGGTCGCATTATTGCGAGTTATTGTCAATCTCGGATACAGACAAGCGTAGCTTTTATGAGAAAGAAGCGGTTAATTCTGGCTGGTCTGTCCGGGAACTGAAAAGGCAGATTGACAGTTCCCTCTTTGAACGTTTGCTGCTCTCTCGTGGAGATGCCAACAAAGAACAGGTGCTAGCGCTTGCGTTGCATGGCAATGAGATTGCTCAGCCTGAGGATATTATCCGTGATCCTTATGTGTTTGAATTCTTGGGCTTGCCGGAAGATAGGCCTGTCATGGAAAGTGATTTGGAACAGGCATTAGTACAGCAGATTGAAAAGTTTCTGTTGGAGCTTGGTCGTGGCTTCATGTTTGTCGGAACGCAGCAGCGGGTAACGATAAACAATACCCATTATTATGTGGACATGGTATTTTACAACAAGATTCTCCGGGCTTATGTGCTGATTGAGCTAAAGACAACCAAGCTGACACCGGAAGCTGCCGGGCAGATCAACATGTATCTGAACTACTATGCTGCCGAGGTGAATGATCCAGATGACAACCCGCCCATCGGTATCATCCTATGTACAGATAAGGATGGCGTTGCCGCCGAGTATGCGTTAGGGGGACTTTCCAATAACATTTTTGCTTCCCGGTATGTGCTGTATATGCCGAACAAGGAGCAGTTGATCCGAGAAGTAGAAGCGGTTCTGGAAAAATGGCATGGGGATGAATCGAACAATAAGGAATCCCTTTAGTTTTCTGACAGAAAACTATGTCTGATCACAGCAAACTTATTAAGAGATAAAGGAGACTAATAGGATGAGTAATGAACAATTTGATATGATTATGAAAAGGTTAGATTATATCGAATTTCGCCAAGAATTGTTGTTTAGCAATTCGGATTTGGATCGAAGCATTTTTGAATATGAGATCACACGAGAACAGTATAGAGCTATCATGGATGTTATGGATGAATACCGTGCTTTGATTAAGGGAGGTAAAGATTACTCTCACTACGGATTTGAAAGTAAACTTTATGCCATAGTTCCAAAACACGACGGAGATTATCATATGTGTGAGGAATTGGCAAAAGGGTTTATGGACGATGGAAGATGGGAAGAAGTGTTTATGGCTTTATATGGTGACATGCCCAAATACTCTTACTTAAAAAAGGAGTAAAAAATGTGGCAAGTCATCAGCAATATAGCGAGTATTTGCAGCATCATTGCTTTACCAATAGCAATATGGCAGATATTTGCTTTGAAATCAAAAGTCGAATCTACTGAAAAGGGTATTCGCAGAGTTCTTGAAATCAAGGAACACGAAAAAATAGAGCAGATATTCAAAGTAATAGGCACTCAATATCAAGAGATTTCAGCAATGATTTCACAGGTTAATAAAAAGGGGAATTCTAATCCCAGCATTACAAAAAGGTGTCAAGCCATAAACAAAGAGCTTAACAAGTGCGTTGTAGAAATCTCACCACAATATAACGATATATTGGAAAGCATTAAAAGCGCCGTAAAGCATATCGAGCTATTTATAGAATCTGAAATGCAGAGCAATAGCGAATTGAAAGAAGCAAGAGATTACTTAAATAATGCAATTCAAAAGATCAAGCAGGAAGATATGCGTTTTGAGGATAAAACTGTTTCGGTTATTTCACACTCCGAATAACAACTTTGCAAAAACAGCATTTTATGTTATAATGTACTTGTGCTGGGGCAACAACCACCTGCAACAATTACCTTACGCTCGTTATAGCGTTTATCACCGCTGATAAGATTTTGATAAGCATCCATCGTACAGCTAAGACAATATGGGCAATCAAAATAATCAGAATAGCAGGCGCAATATCTTATAAACAAAATTGTTTAAGATACAAGTCCCTGCAACGAGTGGGAATAATCCAAAACGCGAAAAATCCGGGTCTTGACCCGGGAAAGTAGCCGTTTCCACAATTTGTGGCAACGTTTTGGCAACATTTTTCATTATTCAAGTAAAAGAGAGCTAACTGATTTTGATCAAGTCAGTTAGCTCTTTTTTGTTTCTTACACGCTGTATATGTATTTTTGGCTAATCCGTTCTCTTAGCCAAATTACTTCCTCTGTTAGCTCAATACATTGCATTTTTACTAATGAATCAATCACAATATTGTACTTTAAATATGTCATTTCGGGTTCACCGTACTGCTCAAGCAACTTTTTCGTAGCAGCAAATCCATTGTCAAGTGAGATTCTATGAGCAGAGTTACAGTTTCTCCACAAAGCAACAATTACAAATGCTTGTTCTTTAGAGATGCTGACCGTAGCAATGTCCCTAAGTTTGAGCCACAAGCTGAATGCACCACATATTGTAACTACAAGATTGTCACAAGCCATACCCACTCCAATAGAAACAACTTCTGGAATAGACTCAACCAATTTTCTAATATTGAGGAGAATATTCCCCGGTTTGATGGAACTCCCCTCACTATAGTTTCGCAACGAATCTAACGTTAATAACTGCATCATTGGAGGTTCTTCCAGAGGTGGGGTTATTGAAATAAACCCGCAATCAACTAAATAATTGTAAATCAACGATGTGTCAAATTCCCCATTTGCAAGCGACTCTGGTAGGTTTTCTGCAATCGCAGATTTTAGCTGCTGAGTTACATTATCTTGCAGATCATTTCTCTTTCTCATTTCCATCTAATTTAACCCTTTATTTATTAGGCAATTTCATAAGTAAATCACTCAATTTTTGCGATGGAACCTTCACCCAATGCTGCGTGGTATCGAATTCAGGATAGCGGTAACGCCAGCGATCATATTCCTCCTGCGTGATCTCCCCAGCTTTGAGCATGGCAGCAGCTTGATGCCATGCTCCGAGCATTTCGTGCAGGCGGGCAGCATCCTTGCTATGGCGGACATCGACCTTTAAGCAGACTTCCCCATCAGCTTCGTCTATATGGAGTCCGTATCTGTCCTCCAAGGTGAACAGCGTGTGCATCAGACCCAGGTAAGAATCAATATCCGGCACAGACAATGCCAGTGGAGATACATCCAGCGCATTTGCCAGCGAATTGATTAAATCCGCCTTGGGCGTCCGTGTTCCCGTCTCATATTGCGCTAACCGTACATCCGCAGATTTCTCTGGAAAGCCCATTAACTGTCCCAGATATTTCTGTGTCATACCCCGCATACTGCGAAAAAAGTGGATTCTCTCGCCAATTGCCATAATCAGCAGCTCCTGTCATTTGAGATAATCTGAATATAGCATACCTGTTTAAGATAGTCAATATAGAATTAAACATTTTTGCTTATTATCCTATTGATATAAGCAATATTGTTTAGTATAATACCAGTGTGCTGAGCATATTTGCTTAATTCTATAGAAGGAGGAATGCCAATCGAAAACGACCGTGCTGATTCAGTAATCGTTTAATCCTGAACAGTATGCTGGCACCTTGACAATCGAATAAAGCTCCGCCGAATAACGACCTCTCTGTATGATCGTGATGAGCGATGAGCCAAATCGGAGGATTTACAATCGGCTCCGAGTAATCCGGGCAGCTCCCGGAGGCGGCGATGACAGCAGAGAGCAGAATACTCCCCACCAGCTACAGTCCGAGCGTGATAACAACCGTCGCAGGCAATAGGGTGAGAGGCTTCGTAAGTCAATCGGAGATTGAGAAATGAGCATCGGTAAGCTGCCGGTGGTTCGGAGGGGTAGAAAAATCTTACGAAGTAGGCAGGATCAGTCTATGCTTCTTTCAAAAACCAATCAAAAATCAACAACAAAACCAGGAGGTACTTTATTTGAACGAAAACACTTTTATGAGAGTAGATGAAGTAGCCAAGGAGTTGGGCGTTTCCAAATCCTATGCCTACAAAATCGTACAGCAGCTCAATGCAGAATTGAAAAGCCTTGGGTATCTGACCATATCCGGCAGAGTAAACCGGAAATTCTTTCTGGAAAAGCTCTGCTACGGCGAAAAAGAAAAGAGGGACTCCTAATGTCAGTTTATAAGGAAGAAAAAACGAACACATGGCGGGTCATCTACCGATACACCGACTGGACAGGTCAGCGCAAACAGTCCCAGAAGCGTGGCTTCAAAACAAAGCGAGAGGCGCAGGCATGGGAGCGGGAGCAGATGAGCAAGGTCACCGCCGATCTGGATATGACTTTTGAGAGTTTCATAAAGCTCTACACGCAGGATATGCAAAGCCGCATTAAGGAAAACACCTGGCACACCAAGGAAAACATCATCAACACCAAGCTCTTACCCTATTTCAAGAAGCGGAAGATCAGCCAGATAACGCCAAAAGACATCATTAACTGGCAAAATGAGATGATCAACCACCGGGATGCCAAGGGAAATCCTTACTCCCCTGTGTATCTGAAAACCCTTCATAATCAGCTCAGTGCCATTTTTAACCATGCAGTCAAATACTATGGGCTTCGTGAAAACCCCGCTGCCAAGGTCGGCAATATGGGCAAATCCAAGAGCCGGGAGATGCTGTTCTGGACAAAGGAGGAGTATTTGAAATTCGCAGAGGTCATGATGGACAAGCCCATCGCCTACTACGCATTTGAAGTTCTCTATTGGTGTGGTATCCGTGAAGGCGAACTGCTGGCACTGACTCCCGCTGATTTCGATTTCACAAAGGGAACTGTGTCTATCACGAAATCTTACCAGCGGATCAATGGCAGGGACATCATCACTCCACCGAAAACGGAGAAAAGCAACCGCATCATTAAGATGCCCAAGTTCCTTTGTGAAGAAATGCAGGATTATCTCAAAAGCCTGTATAGCATTGAACCGGATGAACGGATATTCCCCATCACGAAGAATTACCTTCACCGGGAAATGGATCGTGGATCGGCCCAAGCCGGGGTTAAGCGTATCAGAATCCACGATCTTCGGCATAGCCACGTTTCCCTGTTAATCGAAATGGGATTCTCGGCGGTTGCCATTGCAGATCGTGTAGGTCACGAAAGCATCGACATCACTTTCAACTATGCCCATCTGTTCCCATCCCGTCAAACGGAGATAGCAGATAAGCTGGACATGGAAAGAACACAGGAAGGAGCATAATTATGTCAGCAAAAAACATGGATAAGCACAATCGTTGGAGGAGCCGTCAGGTCGCCTTCCGGCTCTCCCCAGAGGAAGCCGATCTGCTGGACACCTATGTGAAGCTCTCCGGGCTGACCAAGCAGGACTACATCACCCGACGGCTACTGTACACTGAGGTGGTCGTTCAGGGAAACCCCAGGGTGTTCAAAGCCCTGCGGAATCAGATGGCGGAGATTCTCATGCAACTTCAGCGAATCGAAGCCGGTGTCACCCCGGATGAGGAGCTATTGGATGTCATCCGCTTCCTCTCAAAAATCATGGATGGAATGAAGGAGGACACGGATGGTCGATGAAAAAAGAAAAACGACTGTTCCGATTCCGCCTGTTGGCGCAGACGGGGAACAGCCGATCTCAAATGAATCTACTGGCATTATATCAGGAGGCGAAGGCGAAATCAATTCCCCCAGCGAAATTTCTCAGGAGAATTTTCTGGAATTTCAAAGACTCTATGACCGGCTCAACAATCCCGCCTACCTCCATACCGTGACTCTAAACGAACTGTACGAAACCGCCTACCCCATCAGGCCGCCGATCATCGACGGTCTGCTCTACCCCGGAACCTATCTCCTGGCAGGCGCGCCCAAGGTTGGCAAGTCCTTTCTGGTTGCCCAGCTTGCTTACCACATCAGCACCGGGCAACCGCTGTGGGATTATCCTGTCCGGAAAAGCACCGTCCTCTATCTGGCGTTGGAGAATGACTACAAGCGGCTGCAAGATCGGATGTTCCGAATGTTCGGGGTGGACTGCACAGAAGAACTCCACTTTGCCACTTGTGCCAAACAGATCGGCAACGGTCTGGAAGATCAGTTGGAGCTGTTTCTCAAAGAGCATCCTGACACCCGATTGGTAATCGTGGATACCCTTCAAAAAGTTCGGGAGATCAGCGGGGAGGCATACAGCTACGCCAGCGATTATGAAATCGTCGGCAAGCTGAAACAGTTCGCTGACAAATACGGAATCTGCCTGCTGCTGGTACATCACACCAGAAGGCAGCCTGCCAACGACAAGTTTGAAATGATCTCCGGCACCACAGGTCTGCTGGGATGTGCTGACGGTGCGTTCTTGCTGCAAAAGGAACGGGGCGCTTCTTTGAATGCAACGATGGATATCGTGGGGCGCGATCAAGGGGAACAGAAGCTGTATCTGGTTCGTGACCGGGAGCGGCTTATCTGGGAACTCGACCATGCGGAATCGGAAGTCTGTGAGGTTCCGCCAGACCCGATTTTGGAAAAGGTCCATGGATGGCTGGACGCAGAGTGGACAGGCACTGCAACGGAGTTGGTTCAGATTTTGAATCTGGAAATGAAGCCCAACGCCTTTACCCGGTATCTCAATGTGAACACAGGCAGACTGGAAAATGAGTATGGAATCGTTTACCAGAATGCCCGTACCCACTCCGGAAGGATCGTTTCTCTCAAGCGCATCCAACCCTCGCCGTGACGATGGTGACGGTCGTGACGATATTTTAGGGACACCCCCGGTGTCAAAAATATCGTCACCATCGACACAATCGTCACGCATCCCCTCGCATCCCCCGTCCCCACGATGAATCCGCAGAGTTCAGCGTGGACAAGCCTGAGAGAGAAGTTTGATTCTCTCTCAGGCGACGGACGGCGGTGATTGAAAAATCTTTTTGGAAATCACCGTTGTCCGTGGGCGGATTTGCAGTTTGTATCCCACCTGCAAGCCGCCCAGAGGCACTCGCAAGTGCCGCATTCCCCGTTCCCCCTCGGAGAGCCCACGATACTTTGCAGCCCCCGGATGAAAGTATCATAGTGGATTATTACACTTTGAAAAAGTGCCGTTCTCTCCGTTTTCCTAATCTCACCGCTGTATATCAGCAGAAAGGAGCCCTATGGCAAGAAACGACGGGATTGACCGTACCATAGCACGAAACCAAAACCTAACCGCTTCCAAAATCACCAATGCGCAACGACACAATGAGCGTGAAAAGGATTCTTACACGAACCCGGATATTGTACCAGATCGTCTTGATTGGAATGTCCATTACAAAAAGCCCACCGGCAGCTACACGGAAATGTTTGAGCAGATGAAAGCAGACGGTGTCATCTCCACCCGTGGTCTGAAAGACGATGCCAAACTCTACGGTGAGCTGGTCTTTGATGTGAACTCCGCTTACTTCTACAATCACGGCGGCTATGAATTTGCAAAACAGTTTTATGCTGATGCCTACAAAGCCGCCGTGGAAATTGTGGGCGGTGAGCAGTTCGTTCTCTCTGCCGTGATGCACGCCGATGAACGGAACCGGGCCATGTCCGAAGCGCTGGGCAAGGATGTGTATCACTACCATCTCCATGTTGTGTATGTCCCGGTAGTTGAAAAGCAAATTTTATGGAGCAAACGCTGCAAGGACAAATCGCTGGTGGGCACTGTGAAGGAAACGATCATGCAGGTCAGCAGCAGTAAGAAGTGGCAGTCACAGCCATCCCTGGACGAGAACGGAAATCCTATGCTGACCGCAAAAGGAAAACCGATTCTGCAAAAATCTTACAGCGTCCTCCAGGATGATTTCTTTAACGCCATGCGTGCCGCCGGTTACACCGATGTGGAGCGTGGCGAACGTGCCAGCACAGAGGAGCATCTTACAGTTACTCAGTTCAAGGTTGCACAGGAATCCGCCCGTCTGGAAATTCTGGAAGCGCAGGTGGAAAAGAAAGAGCAGCAGCTACAGAAGATCGAACAGAAAACCTGTGTCCAGAAAACAACAGCTATCTCCCTTGCGGAGATTGACGGCATGGGCAGAAAGACCTTCACCGGAAAATTAGAGCTGACCCCACAAGAGGGCGAAGCTTTGAAACAGCTTGCCCGAAAAGGTGTTGTTGCAGATGCCGTGATTTCTGATTTGAAACAAAAGCTGACCTCTGCCCGGAAGGATGCCCGTATCTGGAAGGATCGTTACGAAAAACTTTTGGAGCAGACCAAGGATTATCTCACCGCAGTCAAGCGGGCACCGGAAAAAGTCAGAGCCTTCCTCGACCGGATTCTCCATACGGAGCGGGAAGAATCCAGACCTGCCAAGCAACGTGAGACAAGGCTGACAAAATAACCGTCTTGACCCGATAAATTCAAGAAAAAACCGATGGGAGTGTTTTGGACGATCTGGACATCGTCCGAACACTTTCCATTGGAAAAACACCCCATTTTCCCGGCTCAAGAGCCGAGAAATAATCTCAAATTCAGGAGGATTTTTATGAAAACAGGACTTACAAAAAAGCAAAAGGTCACAGAGGTGTTTTATAATGCCAAAGACCCCACCGCAGAAATCTACACCCACGATTCTAAGCTAAAGAAGCGGCTGATGGCATTCGCAGAGGAATACCCTGAGCTTTGCAGGCAAACAGACGATGACGGTCAGGGTGGGCTGTGGTTCGAGATTGCAAAGAAACGAATCAGTATACGCTTGACCGCTCCCTACTCACAAGAACGCCGGGAGGCTGCAAGCAAACTCGCAAAGGAAAACAACACATTTCGTGATTTACATTGAGGAGGCTGTTATGAAAAAAGTTGTAAGCTGTGCGTTCAATATCGATACTGCCAGCGTAGAAGTGAAATACGCCGACGGCTCCATGATCTCCATATATTGCCCAGCTGTGGAAGATGAAGTTGCGGAAAACATGTATCAGCGGTCGGAACTGGATTGGCTGATCTACAATGACCCATCCGCATACGCAGATCTGATCCTGAATGGCGACCCGGAGACTTATCTGAAATCAGTCACAGAGTACAAACGTACAGACTAACTGAAAAACCGCCAGTGCTGGCACCAATGGTGCCGGTACTGGCGGCATTTCTCGCATCGCCCGAAAACAATTCTTAAGAATTCCTCTCTTGAAACGGCTCTCAATACCAGATACAATAGAATAAAGCAAAGGCTTCCGAGGTGCATTATGAACACGATCGCCATTATCGATGATGACATTTACATTGGAAATATGCTGGAAGAACTGCTCCAGGGAGAGGGCTACAACATTCTACGGGCATACTCCGGCACGGAGGCGCTGCTTCTACTGTCTCAGAACAAGCCCGATCTGGTGCTGTTGGATTTGATGCTGCCGGGACTTTCCGGGGAAGAAGTGCTGCCCAAAATCCAGGGTGTCCCATCCATTGTGGTCAGCGCCAAGGTGGATGTGCAGGATAAGGTCAAGCTGCTGCTGGGCGGCGCGGCCGACTACATAACGAAGCCCTTTGACACCGCAGAGCTTTTGGCTCGGATTACGGTGCAGCTTCGCAAGGCTGGCAGCAATCTGTCTGACCGAATCATCGTCGGTGATTTGCAGTTGGATTTAAACGCCCACACCCTGCGGGTCAAGAACAGCGAGATTCGGCTGACGAAGACAGAGTTTGCCATTTTGAAGCTGCTGATGCAGAATCCGGGGCAGGTCATTACCAAGTCTGTCATGTTGGACAGGATCAGCTTGGACACCCAGGACTGCACAGAAAGCTCCCTCAAGCAGCATGTCAGCAACCTTCGCAGGAAGCTTCGGGATGTTGGCGGCGAGGATACGATCGAATCCGTCTGGGGCATTGGTTTTCGGCTGGCGGAAAAATCTTGACGAAATCTTTACGCTTTTCTTGACCGTTTCCTTTCCCTTTTGCCCTTACAATGCGGTCATCACAGAAAAGGAGACGAATGATTATGGAATATGTCCTAACTACCGAGAATCTCGGAAAACAATACCGCCATTTCAAAGCCCTGGGCGATCTGACCATGCACGTTCCTAAGGGAGCCATCTACGGCTTCGTGGGCCGCAACGGTGCAGGCAAGACCACCCTGATCCGTCTTGTTTGCGGCTTGCAGGAGCCTACCTCCGGCAGCTTTACCCTGTACGGTATCAAAAACATCGATAAAAATATCGTCAAGTCCCGCCGCCGGATGGGTGCGGTGGTGGAGACCCCCTCCATCTATCTGGACATGACCGCAGAGGAGAATCTGCGTCAGCAGTACCGGGTGCTGGGACTGCCCTCCTTTGACGCCATCCCGGAGCTTCTGAAGCTGGTGGGCCTTCACAACACGGGAAAGAAAAAGGCAAAAAACTTCTCCCTGGGTATGAAGCAGCGGCTGGGCATCGCCATCGCTCTTGCCGGTGACCCGGACTTTCTGATTCTGGATGAGCCGGCCAATGGCTTAGACCCCCAGGGCATCATCGAAATGCGGGAGCTGATCCTGCGGCTAAACCGGGAAAGGCAGATGACCGTTCTCATTTCCAGCCATATTTTGGACGAACTGAGCCGCCTTGCCACCCACTACGGCATCATCGACGGCGGTAAAATGGTGAAGGAGCTGAGCGCCGAAGAACTGGAAAATGCCTGCCGGAAATGTATGCGCATGGAAGTCACCAAGGTAACCGCCCTGACCCGGGTGCTGGACGGTATGGGCATTGACTACAAGGTGCTCTCCGAAACCAAGGCAGATGTATACGCGAAAATCAACATCTCCCAACTGACGCTGGCTCTGGCAAAGGAAGGCTGTGAGGTGCTTTCCATTGAAGAAAAGGACGAAAGCCTGGAAAGCTACTTCGTGTCTTTGGTGGGGGGTGGCAGCCATGGGTAAGCTGTTGTCTGCCAACTTTGCCAGGCTGTGGAAGGACCGTTTTTTCTGGTGCTTGCTAGCTGCTGTGATTATCGCGTCTCTGGTCAATATCCTCAACAGCGCCCGGTCTTTTGAAGTTATGACCGAAAGCGGTTACGGGTTAACCCTGGAGGATTATTACTTTAATCAGGCAACCTTGATGGGTGTCTACTGCGCCCTGTTTGCCAGCCTGTTTCTCGGAACCGAGTATTCCGATGGTACCATCCGCAACAAACTGACCGTCGGACACAATCGGAGCCACATCTACCTATCCAACTTTCTTGTTTGTCTGGCTGCTTCTCTAACCCTGCTGGCTGTATGGCTTATCACCTGCTCTCTCGGATTTTTCCTCATGGGGCCGATGGAGATGGGCGCGTCCGGGTATGTTACCTATGTTCTGGTCGCAGTTGGATTTACGGCTTCCATCACGGCACTGTTTACGCTTGTGGGCAGTCTCTCTTCCAACAAGGCAATGACGGTCATCTACACTCTGGCGATCTTTCTTATTCTGCTTCTGGCCAGCAGCGCCATCTATGACCGCCTGTGCGAACCGGAGACGCAAGGGGGAATAGTCTACATCAATAGGGAATTTATAACCATTGACCCCACACCCAATCCTTTGTATCTCAGCGGTGCTGTCCGCAGGGTTTGGGAGTGCGTCCTGGACTTCCTGCCCACGGGACAGGCACTGCTGATGAACGAAGTCGCCATCGAGCATCCCCTCCGGGAGATGATTTTCAGCATACTGTTTACAGTCATGGTTCTTTCTGCCGGGTACGCAGCTTTCCGGCGGAAGGATATTAAGTGAGGTACCGGGTATGAGAAAACTGTTATCAGGCAACTTCGCCCGGCTGTGGAAAAGCAGAGTGTTTTGGGTGCTGCAAGGGTTCTCCTTCGGCTTTGGTGTGTTTGCCTATGCCCTGGTCGCCTACAACACCCGCAATCTGGGACAGGGATGGCTGGAATATGAAGCCCACGGTTATTTTTATCTCTGGGTATTTTACATTGCGGTAATCATCGCACTCTTTGCCTGCTTCTTCATTGGGACCGATTATTCTGACGGTACCGTTCGCAATAAGATGATCGTGGGTCACAGCCGGGAAGAAATCTACCTTTCCTTTCTGCTGACGACCATTACCGCCGCATTTTTCTTTGTATTCGCCTATCTGCTGGCGGTGCTTCTTGTGGGTCTGCCCCTTTCCGGAACGGCAGTTCTGACCCATGTGCAGGCACAGCCCTGGCGGCTACTGGGTTGTGGGCTGGTGATCGTCGAATACGCTGCGCTTTTCACCATGGTATCCATGCTGGATAGCGACAAAGCCAGAAATATTGTCATTAGCCTGCTCATTGCTGTGATTCTCATTTTCAGCGGCATGATGGCCTATGGAAAGCTGTCTGCGCCGGAATATATACAGATCGTTGTTCCCCAGAGCGACGGCGGCATTTTGCTGAAAGATGGCGCACCCAATCCGGAATACCTCACCGGAACCATCCGCACTGCATTTGCGTGGCTCACCACCATTCTCCCCTCCGGCTCCACGATGCTGAGCCTGGACAAGCATCTCTCCTTCGATTGGCGAAATCCGATCTGCGCTGCGACCCTGACCGCTTTGCTCACCGTGATTGGAATCGGTGTTTTCAAAAAGAAAGACATAAAACAAGAGGTAATTATGGAACATCTGCTGCTGGCTGTTATTGCCATTCTGTTGACTGTGATTTTTGCCCTGCTGGGAAAAATCTACCTGATGCACAAAGCTACTTTGGAGATTGGGGAAGCCTTCAAGGTCAAACTGGCAGCAGATACCAACACCCTCATCGACATTTCCTCCCGGGACCCTTACCTGTGTCGGCTGGCAGCATCCATCAACACCCAGCTTCGGATTCTGCGAAAGCAGCGGCACAGGTACTTAGTCGGTGACCGGGAACTCAAGGAAGCTGTCACCAACATTTCCCACGATCTCCGAACGCCCCTCACTGCCATCTGCGGCTATCTGGATTTACTCCAAAGGGAACCCTTAAGTGAAAACGCCGTCCGTTATATCTCCCTCATTGAGAACCGGACAGAGGCCATGAAGCAACTGACCGAAGAACTCTTCCGCTACTCAGTCATTCTCTCTACACAGGAGTTGGAAATAGAAACAGTCTGCCTGAACGGCGTGCTGGAAGAAAGCATTGCCGCTTTCTACGCTGCCCTCACCAGCCGGGGCATTCAGCCCCAGATACACATGAGCGGTAAGCGCATCGAAAAGCAGCTCAACCGGGACGCCCTCAGCCGGATGTTCAGCAATATTCTGAACAATGCCCTGAAATACAGCGACGGCGATCTGGAAATCACACTCCGCGACGATGGTGAGATTGTATTTGCAAACACCGCTTCCGGATTGAATGAGATTCAGGTTGGAAAGCTGTTTGATCGTTTCTTCACCGTGGAAGCCGCCCGGAATTTAGGTGGTCTGGGGCTGGCCATTTCCAAAACGCTGGTGGAACAGATGGGCGGAAATATCTCTGCAAAACTCGTCGATCATGCTTTATCCATCCAAATCCAGTTCAAATAGGACAGCAAGCCGCCAGTGCTGACACCACACATGGTCAGTACTGGCGACTTTTTTATTATGATATTCAATCATTTTCCTATCCTCAAATCGTTGTATACTATGAGGGGACGCCCTTAGGAGGAATGATCTTGACGCGTGAAGAGAAATTGATGATACGGATTGGACAGGGTGACATGGATGCGGTGGATGAACTGATCGGGCTTTTGTATCCTGAGATTCTCCGCTACTGTCTGTGGCATGCCCCCAACCCAGGTTTAGCCGAGGATGCTGCCCAGGAAACTTTCCTGAAAGCCATCCGCTATTATGACCGCTATGTACATAAAGGGAAATGCAAGGCGTTTTTATACCGAATTGCTGCCAACACTTGTGTGGATATGTACCGAAAGATGGACATTGGAGAACTATCCATCGAGGATATCCCGGCGGAGCTTCCCAGCGAGGAATCTGGATTTGAGCGGATTCACGCTGATCTGAATTTCCACCAGCAAATCCGCTCCCTGCCCCCGGAACAGCAGGAGATACTGCTGCTCCGGTTCGGTCAGGAGCTGACCCTGCGGCAGATTGCTCAGGTCACCGGGGTGCCTCTGCGTACCGTCCAATCCCGGCTTCGGGCAGCTCTGAAAAAACTTAAATCCCAGCTTGAAAAGGAGGAGCATTGTGACAAATAACGACTTAGAAACCCGACTGCATCAAGCCTACCAAGGGGCAGATGTTGAGGTTCGTTCATCTTCCATGTCTGAAGCGATATTGTTGGCCCGGAAGGAGGCGTACTCCCGGCGGCAGCGGCTTTCCTTCCCGCAATTCCTATCCATGCAGATTCGCTTCATTGGCTGGAAGGTCTGGGCTGTGCAGGCTACTTGTCTGCTTGCGGTCTGCGGTCTGCTTTCCCATCTCTTTGGACAGGGATATTGGAAAGACCCCCAATCCGTGGCAGGGCTGCTGGTCTGTCTGTCCCTTTTCATCTTTATGACAGCACCCCCGTTTCTCTACCGCTCCGTCCGCTATCGAATGCAGGAAGTGGAAGCGGCAGCACAGTTTTCTTCCGTTCGGCTGCTTATGGCAAGGCTCATCATCATCGGAATCGGCGATGGTGCGTTGCTTGGCGGTATTCTGTTGACAGCAGCAGTAAAAACTGCATTACAGCCAAGCAGTGCGGTAGTTTCCATCATCTTTCCTTTTCTGCTGGCAAGCAGCGGATGTCTCTATCTATTGGGGCATGTCTGCCCCCGGCAGTTTCTTGCGGGAAGTATGGGGCTGTGCGGTTTTCTGCTTGTGGGGCTTTCTCTGGCACACCGTCATTTCCACTTTTTTACGGTGCCCAGCCTTTCTCCGGGGTGGGTCGGGTTATGCGCCCTGCTAGTTGCTTTTTGCTGTCATCAATTTCACCATCTCCTCTACCACTGCGCTTACGCAGAAATGCAAGTAATCTGAAAGGATACACATTATGGATTTATGTATTGAACATATTTCAAAACGCTTCAAAGACATGACAGCGGTGGACGACATTTCCTTGCGGCTTACCCCCGGTGTCTGGGGGCTGCTGGGTGCCAACGGCGCGGGAAAAACCACCCTGATGCGAATGCTTGCCGGAATCATGCAGCCCACCTCCGGGAAGATCACCTATGACGGTATTCCCATTTCCACCCTGGGGCAGAGATACCGGGATATCTTTGGGTACCTGCCCCAGGAATTCGGGTTCTATCCCGAGTTCACCGTTCAGGATTATCTGGAATACGTTGCCGTCCTGAAAGGACTGACGGCGGCGGACAGCAAGCGGAAAATCAGCGAGCTGCTGGAACAGCTGACCCTTACCCATGTTCAGCACAAGAAGATCGCCAAGCTGTCCGGCGGCATGAAGCGCCGGGTGGGCATCGCTCAGGCGCTGCTGAACGAGCCGGAGGTTTTGATTCTGGACGAGCCCACCAGCGGCCTTGACCCCGGAGAACGGGTGCGTTTCCGGAATCTGCTCTCGGAATTTGCTCATGACCGGATTGTGCTGATCTCCACCCACATTGTCTCCGATGTTGAGTACATCGCCACCCGGAACGCGGTGATGAAGGGCGGAAAGCTACTGGCCTGCGGCACAACGGAGGAACTGGTCAAGCTGGTGGAGGGCAAGGTATGGACTGCCACGATCCCGGCAAGCGCCCTCGGGGAATATGAAAGAAGATTGCCTATCGTTAATCTACGCAATGAGGAAAGCGGGGAAATTTCCATACGGTATCTGGCGGAGGAACCTTCTGTATCCAATTCCGCCGTTGTGGCTCCCCGTCTGGAAGATCTGTATTTGTGGCTGTTTCCCCAGGAAAGGAGGTAAATTATGCGCCTGATGAAATTGGAACTGAAACGGGTTCTCAAAACCCGGCTGACACTGATTCTGCTTACCTTTTCGCTGGTGCTGTCACTGGTGATGGCATACATCCCAACCACCTTTTCCTATGTCACCTATCGGGATACCAACGGAGATACCGTAAAGCTCCTTGGCCTGGATGCGGTACAGTATCTGAAAACGCTACAATCGGACACCACGGGTGAGGTAACGCCCCAAAAGGTGCGGCAAGCTGTGGAAGCCTATCAGGCCTGTCTGACAAAATACGGAGCCCGATACGCTAATCAACTACCTGATGGGGTGTATGACCGGGAAATTCTTCCCTATTACCCTTTGCTTCACGGTGTCCGGGAGGCCTTTGCCGATCCGGATACCGGCATCGCCCCTTCCACACTGGACATTGATCCTGAGAAAGTGGATGACTTCTACGGTGCCTGTGAGGCAAGATTATATTCTCTGATGAGGCTGGAACAGAAAGACCACCCGGTAGCGCAGGAAGCCGCAAAACGCCTATACAGCCGGGTGGAAACGCCCTACCAGCTCTATCCCGGCTACAATTCAGATGCCATGGACTACCAGCTGCTTTTGTCCTTTCTTATCGTCCTGTTCTGCGCTGTGATTACCGCGCCCATTTTTACCTCTGACTATCAGACTGGAGCCGACGATATCTACCGCTGCACCAAATATGGTCGGGTGAAATTTGCCGTAACGAAACTACTGTCTGCGCTGCTCATTTGCGGCACCGTCTTTTCCCTTTGCGCTGTGGTGTTTCTTCTGGTGTCCAACAGCCTGTATGGCTGGGAATGTACGAAAACCTCCATGCAGATGCTGTATTCCATTGTCAATCTGCCAAATCTGAATCTCGGCCATCTGCAATGGGTCTGCGCTGGCGGGTATTTGCTGTGCCTGCTGGCAACCGTAAGCTTTACTCTGTTTCTTTCCTCCAGGCTTCGGAATGTGGTGGCTTCCCTCGCTGTAGCGTTGGTATGCTGCATTCTTCCTGTGATCCTCTATGTCGCCCTGCCTTCTGAGATCGGACAATGGATTTATACCATTCTCCCCGCAGGAGGCGTGGCTTTGCAAACCAGCTTTCTTTATACCCTCGTTGATTTTGCCTTCTGGAACATAGGCAATCTCGCAATTTGGACACCCTATGTGATGCTAGGGGCATATTGTGTAGAAATTCCCCTGTTCCTATGTCTCGCTGTCTACTCCTACTGCACACGCAAAGCATAATAACAATTTCGCCGCCAGTTCTGACACCCCACGGTGCCGGTACTGGCGGCTATTTTTATTTTTTGCTGGCAGAGTGAGATCCAGGTAATAGTTCTGCAAGTCTTTTCTATTTTCCTATACAGCACTCATGCTTTTGTGAGAAAATCTTGATTCTTCGTATTCTATGTGCTATAGTAATTGTAAATTAGACATTGATTGGAGAATGCCTATGTCAGTCAGTTACGATAAGCTTTGGAAACTGCTTATAGATAAAAAGATGAACCGTACTGAGTTAAAAGATGCAGCAGGGATTAGCTTCAATGTTTTAGCAAAACTGGGTAGAAATGAATTTGTTTCAATGGAAAGCCTCCAGAAAATATGTCAGTCTCTTTCTTGCAATATTGGCGAGATTGTGGATTTTGTTGAAGAAGTATCCGTTGAGCATCAAGAAAACCAGTCATACATTAGGAGAGAGTAGTTTATGCAGCAGCCTTTGACTTGTGTTGAAATATGTGCTGGTGCTGGTGGACAAGCTTTGGGTCTTGCAATGGCTGGCTTTGTTCATGTTGCACTTGTAGAATATGAAAAAGATTATTGCAAGGTTCTGAAGCAGAATCGCCCCGAATGGAATGTTATTTGTGCCGATGTACATAACTTTGACGGCCGCCCGTACAAGGGTGTGGATTTATTAGCCGGTGGTGTTCCTTGCCCCCCATTTTCAGTTGCAGGAAAGCAACTTGGACAAGAAGATGAGCGAGACCTTTTCCCTGAAGCGATCCGGTTGATTAAAGAAATTCAGCCTCGAGCTGTTATGCTTGAAAATGTTCGTGGTTTCCTTGACCCTGGGTTTGACGAATATAGGAAGCACATTTTTAGGTCAATTCAAAAACTAGGCTATGTAACTCATATTAAGTTACTTAGTGCCTCTGATTATGGTGTCCCACAACTTCGTCCCAGAGTTGTCATTATCGGAATCCGCCAAGACCAACTTGGTGCATTTGCTTATCCAGATGAAAGACCCGAAAGTGCCCCTTCCGTTGGTGAAACACTCTATGATTTGATGGCACAGAATGGTTGGAGGGGTGCAAAACAGTGGGCAGCAAATGCCAACCGAATTGCGCCCACATTAGTGGGTGGCTCAAAAAAACACGGAGGACCTGATCTCGGTCCTACCCGAGCCAGAAATGCTTGGGCTGAACTTGGTGTAGATGGGCGCGGAATCGCAAATGAAGCTCCTGCGCCTGATTTTGAAGGAATGCCCCGGCTAACCAGCCGGATGATGGCCCGGATTCAAGGGTTTCCTGATACATGGACTTTTGGAGAGAAAAAGACAGTTGCCTGCCGGATGATTGGAAATGCATTTCCCCCGCCGGTTGCCCAAGCAGTTGGAGAAAAAATTAAGGAGTGTCTTGAATATGGATGCATTGATAGCAAATGCGAGATTTCATTTTCACAAGCAGTTGTTTGAAACAAATACCTTGACTTTGACCTCAGCTGGCGTTGCATCCAATGCAGATACCAGCAGCCGTGGTTCAAAGGCGATTGCCCGCAGAATTGTTGATATTCTGGTAGAGGAGCAGCATCATGCCGTTTCGACCGTCGATAAAATCTCTGGGCAGACACTTGGCAAACAATTTGAAACGTTAACAATGGAGTTTCTTCGGGAGACTTTTCCTCAACTGCAAAATCTGCGTCCTGGAAGATGGACAATTCTTCAGCTCGGCAACAATAACAAGCTGAAAACCAGCGATTTTGCTCAGTATGAGCACCTTGCTTACCTGAATGCGCTTACTACGCAGAATGCGCAGTTGGCTGCTGCGCTCGGAAACGATTACCTTGTTGCTCCGGATGTTGTGGTATACCGGGATTTGTATGAAGACGCCGAAATCAATGCAAGCCAGTGTATTGTTGATGGTAATGTCAGCAAGATGACCGATATACGGAAATCCAATGGAGGAAAACCGATCCTTCATGCAAGTGTTTCAGCAAAATACACCATGCGCAGCGATCGGGCGCAGAACAGCCGGACGGAAGCATTGAATCTGATCCGCAACCGGAAAGGCCATCTGCCTCATATTGTCGTAGTAACAGCGGAGCCTATGCCAAACCGATTGGCCTCTCTTGCACTCGGAACAGGCGATATTGACTGCGTATATCATTTTGCGCTCTATGAGTTGATCCGAGCGGTCAAGGAAGTTGGCTCTGAGGACGCAGTTGAAACTTTGGAAACGCTAGTTCAGGGTAAACGCCTCAAGGATATCTCCGATTTACCATTGGATTTGTCTGTGTAATGGCGGATTCAATTTCTACCACTCGGAGAAGCGAGATCATGTCCCATGTTAAAAGCAAAGGCACCAGCATAGAACTCTTAGTACGGCACAAATTGTTCTCTATGGGATACCGCTATCGAGTGAATTACAAGGCACTGCCCGGGAAGCCGGATATTGTATTCACAAAAAAGAAGATTGCTATCTTCATTCACGGATGCTATTGGCATGGGCATGATTGTGGAAGCCGCTATGCACATTCCAGCCAGTCCAACAAGGCATACTGGGGGCCAAAAATTGAGCGGACAAGGCAACGAGATCAGAAGCATATTGCCGAGCTTGAACGCGATGGGTGGAAAGTAATTGTGCTCTGGGAGTGCCAGATAAAGCATACTTTCGACCAATCAATAGAGCTTATCATAAAAATAATAAATGAGTAGCAATATTGCATTCAGCAACAGATAATAAATTACACTGACTTAATACTATTACCAAGAGGTGAACATATATGGCTATTGAAGGGCTCATAGAAAATGTAGATAGTCAAATCATTAAAATTAGAACAAAGAGTCTAGATGTATCGTTTAATGAACTTTATGATATGTACAAGAATGAAGAATTGACAATATCTCCAGACTATCAACGATTATTCAGGTGGGAAGAAGAAAAGCAGTCCCGTTTTGTGGAGTCGCTAATTTTGGAGATGCCCGTCCCTCCCATTTTCGTAATTGAAACTGATGATGGCATATATGAGCTGATCGACGGCTTACAGCGAATATCCAGTTATCTCCATTTTCGAGGCGAACGCCTTGGTGTTGAGGACGAAGATGATGATAATGAAGGTTTAGAGGATTACTTGCGCTTACAGGGCTGCGATATTGTACCTGATCTTAACGGATTAACATTTAACGAGCTACCTAAGGCATTACAGATTAAAATCAAGCGTAGTTTTGTCCGAATGGAAGTAATTAAAAAAGAAAGTGAAACCGCGTTAAAATACCATATGTTTAAGCGGCTGAACACAGGCGGAGAGCTTTTGTCCGCACAGGAAATTAGGAACTGCACAATCAGACTACTTGGCGCACAAGGGATGGATTTTCTTGAAGAGTGTAGCCACAACAGAGATTTTATAAATGTAATCAAACGAATCGGCAAAGACAAGCTAAAAACTCGTTATGATCAAGAACTCGTTCTTCGGTTCTTTGCTACAAAAAACGATATTGAGAACTACCGCTATCCTGTAACCGAATATCTCACGCGGTTCTTAGAAAAAATCACTACCGGAGAGATGGCATTTGATTACGATAAAGAACGGCAAATTTTCCAGGATACCTTCCACTTTATCAACGAACATCTTGGCGAAGAAGCATTTTCTGGAAAGACCAGTTCTGGAACAGTAAAGAACGAGTTTGTTCTCTATTATTTTGATGGTATCGCTGTTCCTCTTGCATCATTGATTGACCAAATTAATTGTTGTGATTGCGCAGCTGCTATCAAAGCTCGGATTGAAGAAATCAAATTTGGTCAAGTTCTCCAGTCTTATAAAACAGGCAGCGTAAACGGCATCAGAACCAGAATTAAGCTATTTACGGAAGGAGTGCAAGAAGTCCTTGACCGCGAATGATCTTCGAGCCGAGTTAGAAGCTGAATTGGCATGGCGTCAGGAAGATCTTGCTTTCTTCAAGAACCAGTTGAACAATATTTCCGATGAAATCGAAAAAGATAAATATCGGAAAAGTTTGGTTTTAATTCTCTACTCCCATATGGAAGGCTACATCAAAATTGCATTGCAAACATACATCAAATATATAAATGCGCAAAACCTACCTCGAAAAGATGTTATTTCTGGTTTGATGGCGGCCAGCATGAATCCAGAGTTTAATGCGTATGACAACCTTGATAGAAAGTGTGATATCTTTCGTCGTGAGTTACCTGAAGATAGTGTGTTGCATCGTTTTTTCAGGAGAGTAGATTTTCTTGATCAGTTAGAGGATTTTAAGAATGCGCCTCTTGTTATTGAGGATTCTGTAATCAATACTGAATCTAACTTATGGTATGTTGTATTACAAAAAAACCTCTATAAGATTGGACTTCCTGTAGATATGTTTGAGCAATATCACAGCGATATTGATGCTCTCGTTCATCGCCGAAACTCCATTGCACACGGAGATTCCCACTCTGGAGTAACTTCACCAGAGTTCTCGAACTGGGAAGCAAAAATTAATCGTGTCATGACTGATATTACGATCTTGATATACGACTATGCAAATCGCAAGCAATACCTTCAATCTTCACCAGCTTAATCGCGGCAACACTTTGGCAACACAAAATCAGATAGCCTCTGGTTTTGGGATAATGAAAAGAATAGGAATAACCCACGGAATATTTCATAAGCAAAATTGTTTATGTTACGCTTCAGAGAAGCGAGTGGGAATAAATATTTAGTGTTTCCCGAATCCTGAAAAACGTTGGTAATACAGCGTTTTTCAGGATTTTTCTTTTTTAGTGGCTACAAATTGGCTACATTTGCAGCGATTTTTGTAGCCAGAGGCTCACGGCATAATGCCGTCAAGCTGTCTGGCTACCTCCAC
>ERZ857882.1591-NODE-1591-length-26000-cov-5.215456_pt1 | contig 26000 bp, 17 predicted proteins | sample MGYA00519697_ERZ857882 | MGnify/ENA primary metagenome ERZ857882 (study PRJEB31778, sample SAMEA3449373) | human gut metagenome | biome: human gut; feature: human-associated habitat; material: faeces | place: United Kingdom | collected 2010/2012 ...
AATAACCCATTTCATGTCCCTTTTCACCCGACAACAGGCTGGCCGCATAGTTGCCTCCGACCTTCACATCGCCTGTTCCACGTGGAGCAGCGCGGTCCTGCTCCCGGTCGATAGCAACCCGAATCGGTTTGATTCCCAATTTAAAATAGGCTCCGACGGGCGAACAGTAGACGATCAGCAGGGCTTCCCTGGCCGGTTTCACGCCCAATCCGACCGTCGTTCCGAACATCACCGGACGCAGATAGAGCGAAGCTCCCGTACCGTAGGGAGGAACGAAACGCTCGTTGCGCTTGACGACCTCGATGCAGGCATCGACGATCATTTCAATCGAAGGAACCGGCAAGCACAAGCGTTTCGCCGAGGACTGGAGACGCCGCGCATTGTCGGCAACGCGGAAAAGACGCACTTTCCCGTCTACACCGCGGAAGGCCTTGAGACCCTCGAAAAGTTCGATGCCGTAGTGCAGGCATGAAGCCGACATATGCATCTGGATATATTCGTCATCGGTAACCACCATATCGCTCCATTTCCCGTCGGCAAAGGAGTAGCGAACATTGTAATCGGTTTTGCGATAGTCGAAGCCCAAAGCGCTCCAATCTGTATTTTCCATATCCTATGTTTTTAAAAGATTTATCGAAAATTAGCTATATCAACGATCAACCCACAACAGCCCCGTTGTGGGTCGCCTCGCCGGGTTGCAGCAGGCGCAGTTTTCCGGAAGCATCCTCCGCCATCAAAATCATACCGTTCGAAAGAATACCCTTCAGTTCGCGCGGAGCGAGATTCACCAGGACGAGCACCTGCTGTCCGACCAACTCTTCGGGCGTGAAATGTTCGGCGATTCCCGAAACTATCTCGCGTTTGTCGATACCCGTATCAATCGTCAGTTTCAGCAATTTCTTCGTTTTGGCGACTTTTTCGGCCGCCAGAATCGTCGAAACGCGAATATCCATTTTCTGAAAATCATCGAATTGAATCGTATCTTTTTGAGGTTCAACATTTTGAGCAACTTCAGCGGCTTCATTGGCTGCTTTGGTCGCCGCAAGTTTATCCAGCTGACGCTGAATCACGTCGTCCTCGATCTTTTCGAACAGCAGAGCAGGTTCCCCGATGGCGTGTCCCGCCGGAATCAGGTCCATTGCACCGAGGCGTTCCCAGCCGAATTTACCGACAGCCAGCATCCGGAGGATCTTCTCCGCAGAGAAGGGCATGAACGGCTCGATGGCGATGGCCGTGTTGGCCGTGATCTGCAAAGCGATGTTGAGAATCGTCTCCACACGCGCCGGATCGGTCTTCACGACCTTCCACGGTTCGGTGTCGGCCAGGTATTTGTTGCCGATGCGCGCGATGTTCATGGCGTCCTTCAGCGCCTCGCGGAAACGGTAGTTTTCGATATTTCCTTCGAGCGAAGCCTTTACGGCGGCAACCTCCGCGATCGACTGACGATCGTAATCGGTCAGTTCACCGCAGGCCGGAACCTTGCCGCCGTAGTATTTCTGGGTCAGCACCAGCGCCCGGTTGACGAAATTTCCCAGCACAGCCACCAGTTCGTTGTTGTTGCGGGCCTGGAAATCCTTCCACGTGAAGTCGTTGTCCTTTGTCTCCGGAGCATTGGCGCAGAGCACATAGCGCAGGACATCCTCCTTGCCGGGGAACTCCTCGAGGTACTCGTGCAGCCATACGGCCCAGTTGCGCGAGGTCGAAATCTTGTCGCCTTCGAGGTTCAGGAACTCGTTGGCCGGCACGTTTTCGGGCAGGATATAGTCGCCGTGGGCCTTGAGCATCGACGGGAATACGATGCAGTGGAAGACGATGTTATCCTTGCCGATAAAGTGGACCATCTTGGTGTCCTCCGACTTCCAATAACGTTCCCAATCGGGCGTAAGGTCCTTTGTAGCAGATATATAACCGATAGGAGCGTCGAACCACACATAGAGCACCTTGCCCTCGGCCCCCTCGACGGGAACCGGGATGCCCCAGTCGAGGTCGCGGCTCACGGCACGCGGCTGAAGACCTCCGTCGAGCCAGCTCTTACACTGCCCGTAGACGTTCGTTTTCCACTCCTTGTGCCCGTCCAGAATCCATTCGCGGAGGAATTCCTCGTAACGGTCCAGCGGCAGGTACCAGTGTTTCGTCTCCCGCTTCACGGGCACGGAACCCGACACGGCGCTGTGCGGGTCGATCAGTTCGTCGGGCGAAAGGGTAGAGCCGCACTTCTCGCACTGGTCGCCGTACGCTCCTTCGGCACCGCAACGCGGGCAGGTACCGGTGATGTAACGGTCGGCCAGGAATTGTTTTGCTTCGGGGTCGTAATACTGTTCGGACTCCTGCTCGACGAACTGGCCGGCATCGTACATCTTGCGGAAAAAGTCCGAAGCGGTCTTGTGGTGGATCGGTGCCGTGGTACGGGAATAGTTGTCGAAGGAGATGCCGAACTCGGCAAAGGAGTCGCGGATGATCTTGTGGTACTTGTCCACCACCTGCTGCGGGGTGATGCCCTCGCGGCGAGCCTTGATGGTGATGGGCACGCCATGCTCGTCCGATCCGCAGATAAAGATCACGTCGCGCCCTTTCTGACGGAGGTAGCGCACATAGACATCGGCCGGGACATAGACTCCCGCCAGGTGTCCCAGATGGATCGGACCGTTGGCATACGGCAAAGCGGCCGTCACGGTGTATCGTTTGGGTGTATCCATGGTATTATTTCGCTGTTTTTTCATGTTTCTTTTTCTGCCAGTATTCGCTTACCGCCGCCGGAGCTACCTTGCTCACATCGCCGTTGTAGGTGAGAATCTCCCGCACGATGGACGAACTGATGAACGAATACCCCGAAGAGGTGAGCAGGAATACCGTCTCGATGTCCGGGCAAAGTCGCCGGTTGGTCTGGGCGATGGCTTTCTCGAACTCGAAGTCCGAGGGGTTGCGCAAGCCCCGGAGCATGAACTTCACGCCGATCGAACGGCAAAAATCGACCGTCATGCCTTCGTAGTTCGTTACCTCGATCTTGGGCTGGTCGGCGTACGTGCGGCGCACGAAATCCATCCGCTCTTCGAGCGAGAACATGCAGTTCTTCTCGCTGTTGCGCCCAATGGCGATGATGATCTTGTCGAAAAGCGGCAAAGCACGGGCGATGATGTCGCAGTGTCCGTTGGTCAGCGGATCGAACGATCCGGGAAAAACCGCGATTTTCTGTTCCTGCATATCCTCTGTCGTATCTTGTGTGCTTGGATGTGTGTTATTTGCCTTCGAGAGCCTGACGCACCAGGCAATCGAAAAATTCGGGAAGCTCCATCCCCAGTGCCCGCGCCTGTTGCGGTACGATGCTGGCTGCCGAAAGTCCCGGGCAGGTATTTACCTCCAGGAAGTGCGGCACCCCGTCCACCAGGATAAACTCCGAACGGACCACCCCGCGGAGGTTGAGCTTCTCGAACAACTTGGCCGAGACTTCCCGGATCCGCGCTTCGACCTCGGCCGGGAGATCGGCCGGGGTGATCTCCTTGGAGAGGCCCTCGTATTTGGCCTTGTAGTCGAAAAAGTCGTTCATCGACACGATCTCGGTGATGGGCAGCACGGTGATCTTTCCGTCGATGCGCATCGTGCCGACCGATACCTCGCGCCCGTCGAGGAACGATTCGATCAGGATCTCGTTGTCTTCCTTGTAGGCGCACTCGAGGGCGGCGGGCAGTTCCTCCTTCTTATAGACTTTCGTGATGCCGAAGGACGACCCGGCGCGGTTCGGTTTGACAAAGCAAGGCAGCCCCACCTCACGCACGATGGCGTCGGCCTCCTTGAGCATTGCGAGCTTCTCGGGCGTCACGTCGCCGATGATGCGGATCGCCAGGCCCGGCCCCGGGAACGGCTGGCGCTGCACGATGTGGTCGGGCAACCCGAGTGCCGTGCCCAGTGCGCGCACCTCGTCCTTGAAGAAGTGGTCGAGCGGCTCGATCAGCTCGAAGCTCACACCCTCCGGGAACGGAATCAGGTTGTGGTGGCTCTTGATGGTCGAGGCCTTGCCGCCGGTCTTGCGCGCGCCGCTCTCGATGATGTCGGGATAGATCGTGCCCTGCGCCAAAAAGCGCACCGGACGGCCGTCCTCGGCCAGCTCCTCGGCCACGGCGAAGAACTCCTTCCAGAACTGCTCGCCGATGATGCGGCGCTTCTGTTCCGGATCGGTCACGCCGGCCAGCAGCTGCGCGTAGCGGTCCTCGGCATGCACGTGCACGAAATCGACGTCGAACTGCTTGGTGAAGACCTCCTCGACCTGCTCGGGCTCGTCCTTGCGCAGCAGCCCGTGGTTCACGAACACGCAGGTCACCTGGTCGCCGATGGCCTTCGAGACGAGCGCCGCCACGACACTCGAGTCAACGCCGCCGGAAAGCCCCAGGATCACGCGGCTATCCCCCACCTGCTCGCGAATCGCCGCGATCGAATCCTCGATGATCGAGTCCATCGTCCAGCTCTTCTCGAGCCTGCAGATGTCGAAGAGGAAGTTGGCGAGCATCTGGTTGCCGTGCGGCGTGTGGCGCACCTCGGGATGGAACTGCGTCGCGTACAGCCCGCGCTCGGCGTCCTCCATCGAAGCGACCGGGCAGATGTCGGTATGCGAGGTGATGACGAAGCCGTCAGGCACCTCGGTCACGGCATCGCGATGGCTCATCCACACGGTCTGCTCGTGCGGCGTGTCCGCGAGCAGCCGCGAATCGGAGCCCGCGCGCGTAATCTTGGCCGGGCCGTACTCGCCCTTGTCGGTGTGCCCTACCGCGCCGCCGAGCGCCACGGCCATGGCCTGCTGCCCGTAGCAGAAGCCGAGCACGGGAATCCCCAGCTCGAAGATAGCCGCGTCCACGCTGGGCGCGTCCTCGGCATAGACGCTCGCCGGACCGCCCGACAGGATGATCGCCGACGGCGCCAGCTCGCGCACCTCGTCAGCTGTAATGTCGCAGGGTACGATTTCGGAGTAAACCCCCAGGTCACGAACGCGTCGGGCAATGAGCTGCCCGTACTGCGCTCCAAAATCCAACACGATGACCAATTGCTGTGGGGTTGCGGACGTCGCCACGGTGCCTCCTCGAAAATGTCGAATGTATCGGATGGATTCTACACCCTCCCCCGCCGTCACCGTGTTTCGCGGGCGTGAAATGTCGCGGCAGGGAGCGATACGGCCCAAGATGCCGGGCGCGTGACCGCTCTCGGGCAACCCACGCCAAGAATGCCCAGTGCGTGACCGCCGAATAGCACGATTTCAAGCTGTTGCGCCAAAAATGACGGTCACTGACCATCGACCTTGGCGCAATCCGGTCAGCCGCCCGCAATCTTGGGCAGCGACAAATGTGACAGGGGCCTGACCCCTGTCACATTCTGTCAATGGGAGTTATCCACAAATTCTGCAATTTTGGCCTGCAGAGAGAATAATTTTATTCACAATTTGAAATAAAAAGGGCCGAATTCTCGCGAAAACGGTCTCTCTTTCTCGCAGAATCACGCGCCTGACCTGCGGATATCGAGTTTTCCACAAAATTAATTCTTCAAGATAGTAATTATTTCTATCTGTCAACTTATTTTTAAAATTTTTAGTGATACAATCGGTGTGCGGCAAGATTCTAACCATGAATGACAAAATGTCAGGAAATGGAAGACTGCTCGACTCCTCCATCTCGCGCTGACAGAGCTTCATTCGATGGTTGTTTTCGAACCCGAAAACGGATGAGAGTTCTATCAGGAAAGGGGTGAGGAAAATGAGTGAAGAAAAGACGGCACCGGCGGCATCCGGCAAACAAGCGGCAAAGATGCTCGGATTCGGTGGCTTCTTCGCCATGACGGCATCGATGGTCATGACCGTGTATGCGTACCCCAACTTCGCATCATCTGGTCTGCATCTGATCTTCTTCCTCATACTGGGTGGTATCTTCTGGTTCCTCCCGGTCGCACTGGTCGCCGCCGAGATGGCGACTGTTAAAGGATGGGAAGACGGTGGCATCTATGCCTGGGTCGGCAACACCCTCGGCAAGCGCTGGGGTTTCGCGGCCCTGTTCTACCAATGGTTCCAGATCACAGTCGGCTTCGTGACCATGGCGTTCTTTGTCCTGGCCGCGATTTCGTACATCGTGGGATGGGACGCACTCTACAATAATCCGTTCGTCATGTTCATCGGCGTGGCGGTTATCGTATGGGTGCTCACGCTCACACAGCTCGGCGGCACCAAGCTCACCGCCCGCATAGCCAAGATCGGCTTCTTCGGCGGCGTGCTGATTCCCGCCGTCGTCCTTCTGATCGGCCTGGTCGCGTATCTGGCCACGGGCGGCGTCTCGCAGCTGCACTTTGACGCGGGCGGTATCGTCCCCGACTTCACGAAGGTGAGCACGCTGGTCATCTTCGCATCGTTCATCCTCGCCTTCGCGGGCGTCGAGGCTTCCGCCTCGCACGTGAACGAGTTGAAGAACCCCGGCAAGATCTACCCGATGGTCATGATCGTGCTCTGCATCCTCACCATCGTGCTCGACACGCTGGGTGGTCTCGCGGTTGCCATGACCATGACCGAGGCGCAGCTCGACGCCAACCTCTCCACCGGCGTCGTCGTGGCGTTCGCCAACATATTCGACGCGCACTTCCACTGCGGATGGCTCGTGTACGTGATCGCGTTCCTGCTGGCCGCAGGCGTCCTCGCCGAGATCTCTTCCTGGATCGTCGGCCCGTCGCGCGCGCTGCTCGAGACCGCGAACGAGGGCATCATCCCGCGTAGCTTCGCCAAGACCAACAAGCACGGCGTCTCCGTCAAGACCGTCGTAGTCCAGGGCGTCATCGTCACCATCTGGGACGCGGTGCTCTGCGGATCCATGGCACTGGCGGGTGGCTCGGGTTCGTCAATCTCGTACCTCACGGCAGTCGGCCTGACCGTCGTCATCTACCTCGTGGGCTACGTCCTGTTCTTCCTCGCCTACTTCAAGCTGGTGTTCAAGGGCAAGGACCACGCTCGCGTGTTCCAGATCTTCGGCGGCACCGCGGGCAAGTGCATCGTCGCCGGCCTCGGCCTCATACTCACGGTCTTCGCGTTGATCGTGTCGTTCTTCCCGCCGAGCCAGCTCGATGCGTCGTCCGGCACCGTGTATGTCATCACCCTGCTTATCTGCTGGGTCATCTCGGTGGCGATCCCGTTCGTCATCTACGGCCTGCGCAAGCACTGGAACGGTGGCGTCGACCACAAGCCGCCCACGATTGCGAGCAAGAAGACTGCAGCGGCCACGGCAACGGCCGCAGACGCGCCGGCTCCCGTCGGCAAGCACTCCATCCCCTCGCCCGCTGCCGGCACGCAAGACGCGGCCCCCGCGGACACGCCCCAGAAGGAGTGATGTGACGACGAACAGACCAAGCACGTAAAGGCACGTAAGTTCGTTCAACGTAGGTACCAAATCCGAAGCGATTCGGATAGTGATTAGGAGGAGATTATCATGACTGTTAAAGACATCGACCTCGTTTCGACCGAGGAACTGGCAGAGATGGACGCCCAGACCTCATACACGTCCCCGATCTTCGGCAGCTATGCCTCGGACGTCGAGATGCCCGAGACCAAGCTCAACAAGATGCCCATCGAGCCGCGTATCGCGAGCGAGATGATTCGCGAGTACATCGGCACCGAGGGCAACGCCCACCAGAACCTCTGCACCTTCGTCCAGACCTACATGGAGCCCGAGGCTGCGGAGCTGATGAAGGACACGCTCGAGAAGAACGCCATTGACAAGGACGAATACCCGATGACGGCCGACCTCGAGAACCGCTGTGTGAAGATCATCCAGGACCTGTGGCACGCCGATCAGGACGAGCAGCCCATGGGCACCTCGACCGTCGGCTCGTCCGAGGCCTGCATGCTGGGTGGCCTGGCCGCCCTGTTCCGCTGGAAGGCCCTGGCCAAGAAGGCTGGCATCGACATCTACAGCGATCATCGCCCCAACCTGGTCATCACCTCCGGCTACCAGATCTGCTGGGAGAAGTTCTGCCGCTACTGGGACATCGAGATGCGTCTGGTCCCCATGGACGCCGAGCACCTGTACATGACCCCGGAGTCGTGCATGCCCTTCGTCGATGACCACACCATCTGCGTCGTCGCCCTGCTCGGCATCACCTACACCGGCTGCTACGATGACGTCAAGGGCATCGACGCCGCTCTGACCGAGTACAACAAGACGGCCAAGGTGCCTGTCCGCATCCACGTCGACGGCGCGTCCGGCGCCATGGTCGCCCCGTTCATCGAGCCCGAGCTCGAGTGGGACTTCCGCCTTCCCAACGTCTGGTCCATCTCGACCTCCGGCCATAAGTACGGCCTGGTCTACCCGGGCATCGGCTGGGTCATGTGGCGTTCGAAGGAGGCCCTGCCCGAGGACCTGATCTTCTGGGTCAGCTACCTCGGCGGCGAGGAGGCCACCATGGCCATCAACTTCAGCCGCTCGGCATCGCAGATCATCGGCCAGTACTACGTCTTCATGCGCAACGGCTTCGAGGGCTACAAGGAGATCCAGAAGCGCACCCTGGACGTGGCACATCACCTGGTCGACGAGATCAAGAAGATCGGCATCTTCATCATGTACGAGGAGGCCTCCGAGGTCCCCATCCTGTGCTGGAGCCTTGACCCCAAGGCCGGCAAGAAGTGGACGCTGTACGACCTGGACGACCGCCTGCGCATGCATGGCTGGCAGATCCCGGCTTACCCGCTGCCCGAGAACATGCAGGACGTCACGTGCCAGCGCATCGTGGCCCGCGCGGACCTCTCGATGACCATGGCCGACAAGTTCATCAAGGACATGAAGGCAGAGATCAAGAACCTCGACAACGCGACGGTGATCGGTTCGGCAGACACCAACATCGCCCCCAAGAAGTCGTTCGACCACAGCGGCAGGTAACGAACGGCTCCGAGTGAGAGACGAGTTACGTTTACTTTCCTCCCCTACTCACGCCCCGCTTAAGCCGCTAAAGCAGGGCAACGGCACGGTACCGGCTCCCCGATTCGTCGAGGAGCCGGTACTGCTTTATGGGAGACAAATGAGACAACGTCCCTGAGCAACTGTCTCATCGGGCGGCGTCGACGGCGAGGCGGATGCGGTTCTCGCGATTGAGCGCCGAGGACTCGGGATCGTAGTCGATGACCGTGATGCGCATGTCGGCGAAGCGCTCGTGCAGCTCGCGCAGGGCCCCGCGGGCGCTCACGTGTCCCTTGAGGCAGCCAAAGCTCAGCAGGTAGATGACGTCGTGGATGCCCTGTTCATCGAAGAGGGCGAGTTGATCGAGGTAGCGCACGTCGTCACCCGTGAGAAGCGCGGGGTCGGGCATGATGGGCTCGCAGCCGAGCGACTCGAGCATCTCGACGACGTGGTCGTTCATGAAGGGCTCGAACACGATGAGCGGATTGCCGACGATGCCGATGCGCGGGCGAGCGCTCCCGTCATTGTGCATGGAGGCACGCGCCAAGGCAGAAGAATCTCCCCCGCTAGCCCATGGCACCCAGGCGTACTCGGGCGTACGACCGCACGCGCGCTCGACGATGCGAGGCACGGCATCGGTCAGGCAGGTCTCGCAAACCCGCGGAAGCTCGACGCGCGTGATGCCGGGGTCGTCGCGCAGCATGCGGATGACACGCGCCGCCATCGCGTTGGCGGTGAAGCACGCGTCCTTCACGCAGCTGCGCCGCGCGCACTCGAGGTCATCGGCGTCGAGGGGGCGTTTGGCGATGTCGGCGAGCAGCGAAGCGGTCTTGCCGGGGACGGCGGGGCATTCCTGGCGGAATCTCTCGGCTGCGCTGCCTTCGGCGGTTTTGCCATCCTCGACCTCCCCGCGCATGGCGATGGCCGCGGCAAGCGTACGCAGGCGAATGCGGATGTGCGCGAGATCGCTGATGTCGTCGACCTTGAGCGTCGTGCACGGCTTGCCCGCCGCGTCGAGCACGTCGGCCGCCTCCTCGATCGACACCGCCTCGAACCCGCAGCCAAACGACTGCAGGAACACGGCATCGAGCTGCGGATGGTCGGCGACGAAGCGCGCGATCCCGACGAGCCGCTTGGCCGGCATCCACGGATGCGGGCCTTGCAGATGCGCGTTCGCACGCGAAGAGTCGACTGCCGCGAGGCCCGCCACGCCCAGCACGGCAAACCCCAACTGGGCGAGCTCGCGATCGATGCCGTGCAGTAGCGCCTCGTCCATGTGATAGGGACGTCCGGCAAGCACGATGCCGTGACGCGACGGGTCGTCGGCAAGCCAGCGCAGGGCGTCCTCGGTCTGCCTCGCGAGCTCGGCGCCGACCTCCTCCTGGCGCTGCACCGCCGTGGAAAACGCCCGGTCGAGCTCGTCGCGCGTGATGGCGGGCACCTCGTCGCCGGCAAGCTCGTTCACGGCGGCAAGCAACCGCTCCATCGAGGCCTCGTCGCGCACGAAGCGCGCGGGACGGTAGTTGGCGAGTTCGGGCGACACGATGGGCGCGAGACCGGCGCCGCTTCGGGCCGTCCCGACGTTAGCGGCGAGCGCGCTGGCGTATCCGGTCTGGACCGGGCAATGGTAGTTGCGCGTGAAGCGCGGCATGAAGACGGCATCGCAGCCGCCCTCGCACAGGCTGAAATAGCGCACGTGCGACGTCTTGGCCGGATAGCACGCACTCTCGGAAGGCACCGTCTCCCACGCCTCGCTCATGCGGTCGGCCTCGCAACCGGTCCGGGGCAGCATGACGCTGAAGCCGAGCTCGCCAAGCAACGTGCGCCAGAAGGGCCGGTACGCGAACAGCGCCATCGAGTCCATGAGGCCGATGCGCCGCGAGCCGCGACTCCCCCGCTGCTCGATGTCGCCAAACGACGCGATCAGGCGCTGCTCGTCGGCGATGACGTTGGGGGCATGATGCGATAGCGGACCTGGCTGGATGGCACGTTCGCCACCTCCCCATCGGCGCCGCGGTTCGACGAGGCCACGCTCGCACCTGTTGTCGCTGACGAAGCAGCGCGTCCTCTCGGCATCGAAGCTCACGACCGACAGCTCGCATGCGTTCGCGCAGCCCGTGCACGTGACCTTCTCGCGGCGGACCTCGAGACGCTGGAGCTCGTCGGGGCCGACAAGGCCGCTTCTCGCCGTCGTGTCCGCACCCGCCTCGTCGAGCGCGAAGAGTGCGCAGCCAATCGCCCCCATGAGATGCGCCTGAACGGGCCGCACCGCCTCGACGCCGCACAGCAGCTCGAAGGCGCGCAGCACGGCGTCCGACCGGAAGGTCCCGCCCTGGACGACCACGCGTTGGCCGGGCTGCGGGATGCGGTCGTCGCCGATGATGCGATGCAGGGCGTTCTTGACGACCGAGTACGCGACGCCGGCGGCGATGTCCTCGATCGGCGCACCGGCCTTCTGCGCGTGCTTGACCCGCGAGTTCATGAAGACCGTGCACTTGGTGCCCAGGTCGGTGGGATGGCGCGCGAGCAGGGCGTCATCGGCGAACTGCCACGGCGTCGTCTTGAGCGCGGCGGCCGTTCCCTCGATGAACGCGCCGCATCCGCTCGAGCACGCCTCGTTGAGCGCCGCATCGGTCACCATACCGTGTCGCACCCACAATGCTTTCATGTCCTGGCCGCCGATGTCGAGCAGGAAGTCGAGGTCATCGCACAGGTGCCGCGCCGAGCGCAGGTGCGCGGCCGTCTCGACCACACCCATGTCGACGCCGAACGCGGCACGCAGCAGCTCCTCGCCGTAGCCGGTCGCGCACGCGCGAGCGATCCACATACTCGGCTTTGCATGCGGCAGGTACGAGGGCGGCTCGATCTTGCGGTACAGCCCGTCGAGCGCCTCGCGCAGCGTCTCGACGAGGTCGCCGCGGATGGGTTCGTAGACGCTGTAGACGATCTGCGCATCGGTATTGAGCGCGACGAGCTTGAGGGTCGTCGATCCCGCGTCGATGCCGAGGAACAGGGGACCCGTCGCCTCGTAGATGCTCTGGCGCTCGAACTCGGCCTGGCCATGGCGCGCACGAAACGCCGCGAGCTCGTCGGCGTCCTCGAACAGCGGCGGCAAAAACGCGAGGTCGCTCTCGAGCTCGCCCATGGAGGCGACGCGCCGCTCGAGCTCGGCCGTGTTCATGACGACGGGATCGCAGCCGAGTCGCCGCGCGTCATCCGAAAGCAGCGCCGCACCCGTGACGGTGAACAGATGCGCATTCTTCGGCTTGACGCCATCGCGTGCCGAAAGCCCGAGCGTCCGGCGAAACGCATGGACGAGGTACGGCATGTGCTCGAGCGGACCGCCCAGGAAGACGACGTTGCCGCGGATGGGACGCCCGCAGGCAAGCCCCGACAGCGTCTGGCGCACGACGGCGTCGAAGACGCTCGCGGCAATATCGGCCTTGCTCGCGCCGGCGTTGAGCAGCGGACGCACGTCGGTCTGCGCGAACACGGCGCACCGCGAGGCGATCGGGTAGCTGCGGCTCGCGCCAAAGGCCAGCTGGCTCATCTGGCTGCTGCGCATGTCGAGCATGTAGGCGATGGTGTCGATGAAGCCGCCGGTTCCGCCCGCGCACGTCGCGTTCATGCGCTGTTCGGGTCGCTCGTCGAGGTAGATGATCTTCGCGTCCTCGCCGCCAAGTTCGATGACGACGTCGGCGTTCGGCTCGAGAGTGCGCACGGCGTGCGTCGTGGCGACGACCTCCTGCACGAAGGGGATGCCGAGGACGCGCGCGACCTCGATCGCGGCCGAGCCGGTCATGGCGATCGACGCGTCGACAGGACCATGGCGCCAGTTGAGGTCGTGTATGGCCTCGCCCAGCGTGCGTGCGATGTTGGCGCGATGACGCATGTAGGCGTCGTAGACGACGGTGCCCGCCTCGTCGAGCACGACGAGCTTGAGTGTCTTGGAACCGGCGTCGATGCCGATGCGATACGTCATGGGCGACCTCGAGCGGGTGAGACAGATTGGACAGGTACATCTGTCTCATTATTATACGAGGCGGAAAATAAGGTGTGAGGGCAAGGTGCAGTCCGATGCCGAGCCGTTGCCTTGGGCCGAATGAGACAGTTGCTCAGAGACGTTGTCTCATTTGCGGCGCTTCCTCCACCAGTGCGACAGCGCACCCGTAAGCCAACCCACGAGGGGGATCGTCAGGAACACCACCCATGCGGGATGCGGCTGGTTGCAGACGAACGCCATGTAGCAGAACCAGCAAATCGCGCCGACCACGTAGAGCGTGCAGAAGAACCCCGCGATGCGCTTCGCGCCGAAAAGTCCGCCCAGCGCGTAGTAGACGGGTATGGCGGCGATCAGGAACAAGCCATAGCCCCATGCGTCGTACACGAGGCCGACTAATATATATGCGACAAGCACTATCAGCGGAAACGGAAAGCGGTTCCACGCGCGCAGAAACGACGACCCCCTCTTGCCGGTCCCCATGTACGCGTTCGCGTCGGCCAGGTTGTCGAACTCGCGGTCGTTGATATGGACGCCGTCCCAGCCCACGTGCACGTGGTCGCCCTTCTTGCCGTCGATGACGTTCACGCCGTCGCGCCAGTTGATGTGGACGTAGTCCTTGCCGTCCTCGACGTGGATGCCGTCGAAGCCTATGTGGGTCGTGCCGTCGCCCTTGCGAGACGTGTCGGCATCGCCGGCGCCATCGGCGTCGTCTTCGCCAGCACCCGCATCGGCGGCGGACTCACCGCCAGCGTCCTCTTCCGCATTCTCTCCGCAAGCCGTGCCGGTACCACCACGCTCGACGTCCGTATACAGCAGGTCGTCGAGCGAGACGTCGTACAGACGCGCCAGGGATATGAGGTTGTCCGTGTCGGGCGAGGATTCCGAGCACTCCCATTTGGAGACGGCCTGCCGTGAGACGCCGAGCTTCTCGGCAAGCTCCTCCTGCGTGAGGCCCGCCGCGCGGCGCCGGTCCGCCAGCCGCTTCGCGATATCTACATCCATGCGCGTCCTTTCTCCTGCGAGCATGATAAGCCATGTCCGTCGTGAAAAGTTACGGGAGAGCGGCTGGTTGCGCCAGCGATTCTGGTTGGAAATTCGCGCAATTATCGGTTGCGCGCATGCATCTGAACGGGGATTTGCGCAATTCGAAAGCCACAGTGCGAAAGGAGCGGCACGCAAGATGTGCCAGAGCGCGCATGACGTGACACGGCACCGGGGAGGTGAAGACGGAAGTCACCTCAGCGCATGAATGTGCAATCTGCACGGGTACGTCGGCACGAGGGCGGGTACAATGGAGCGCAAATGGCTCTATGGGCCGCCTCGGATGGGCGGTGCTCGAAGCAGCCTCGGGGAATGCGGGTGCGAATCCCGCGCTATACCAGTAACCGTAAGGTGCCGGACACGATGCGTGGCCGGCCGAAGTCGGAATACCGAGCCCACGACCGGAGCCCTGGATGAAAGAGGTATGTCATGGTCGTAGAATCCGGGCGCATCGCCCACGTCAACGTCGCGTTCAAGAAGCTCGTCATCGGCATCGCGACCCTCGTCCTGCTTTGCTCGTTGCCACTGACCGGCTGCTCTTCGGGCACGTCCGATGTCAGCTCCTCCGCAAGCGGCGCAGCCGTCGAACTCGCTCAGACCACGGTGACGGTCACCGACGCGGACGGCCAGGTCGCCAGCTACACGGTCGAGACGGCGGCCGAGGGCGCCACGGTGCTTTCGGTCATCCAGGCGACCGATGCCGACGTGACCGTCGAGGACGGCCAGTACGGCACCTACATCTCCGCCATCAACGGCCTCGCGGCCGAGGGAAGCTCCGGCTGGGTCTACACCGTCAACGGCGAGCAGGTCATGGAGTCGGTCGACGCATGTCCGGTCGCCGACGGCGACACGGTGGAGTTCTCCTACATCACGATGTAGCCGTCCGCGAAACGCCGCGCCCGCCATGCGCCCCGACGCCTTCTCGACATGCCACCCGGTGGTAACGTTCGCCTTCTTCGCGAGCGTCATCGTGCTGTGCGTGATCGTCCAGCAACCGGCGCTGCAGGCGGTGGGCCTTGTGGGCGCGGCGATCTACCACCTCGTGCTGCGCGGACGCGACGCTTGGCGCCTGCTCGTTGGATTGGCGCTCGCCTTCGTCATCCTCGCCGCGGTCAACCCCCTGTTCGACACGCTTGGCGATACCGTGCTGTTCACCTACCTGCATGGTCGTCCCTACACGCTCGAGGCGCTCGCCTACGGTGCGTCGACGGCCTGCATGTTCGTGACCATCATGTTGTGGTTTGCCTGCCACGCGCGCGTGATGGACACCGGGAAGTTCACCTACCTGTTTGGCGGACGCGCTCCCGCGCTCACGCTCGTGCTGACGATGACGTTGCGTCTCGTGCCGAGCTACGTGCGCAAGGCCCGCCAGATCGCGACGGCGAGACGTTGCATCGGCATGTCGCCGAAGGACGGCGGCTTGCGCCAGCGCGTGCGCGATGGGATCCGCCTGCTCTCGGCACTCACGACCTGGGCGCTCGAGGGTTCGGTGACGACGGCCGACTCGATGCGCTCGCGCGGCTACGGTGCGCGCGACGGACGCGGATCGCACGCCCGTTACCTGCGCTATCGCCTTGGCGTATCCGGCGTCGCGCTGCTCGCGGCCATGCTCGCATGCGCCGTCGTCGTAATCGTCGCGCTCGGGTGCGGCGCGCTTGCCGTCAGCTACGTTCCCGCCATCGCCGTCGCGCCGCTGCCGCCGCTCGGCATCGCCGCGCTCGTCGCCTACGCGCTCCTCGTGCTCGTCCCCACGGCAATCGACGCGAAGGAGGCGATCGCATGGCGTTGTTCTCTGTCCGCGATCTGAGCTTCGCCTATCCCGATGCCGACCGACGCGCGCTCGAGAACGTGAGCGTTGACATCGAACGCGGCGAGTACCTCTGCGTCTGCGGAAAGAGCGGCTGCGGAAAGACGACGCTATTGCGCCAGCTCAAGAGCGTGCTCAGCCCCCATGGCAAGCGTTCGGGCACGGTGCTGCTCGACGGCGTCGTGCTCGACGAGGTGAGCCTCGAGACGCAGGCGCGGCGCATCGGCTTCGTCATGCAGAATCCCGATGCGCAGATCGTCACCGACCGGGTCTTCTCCGAGCTTTCCTTCGGGTTGGAGAGCATCGGCTGCGAGACATCGGCCCTGCGCCTGCGCGTGGCCGAGATGGCAAGTTACTTCGGCATGCAGGATTGGCTGTACCGCGATGTCACCGAACTCTCGGGCGGCCAAAAGCAGCTGCTCAACCTCGCGGGGGTTATGGCGATGCAACCCGACGTGCTCGTGCTCGACGAACCGACGAGCCAGCTCGACCCTATCGCGACCGAGGACTTCCTCAACACGGTGCGCCGCATCAACCGCGAGCTCGGCTGCACCGTCATCATCACCGAGCACCGCCTCGAGAGCGTCTTTTCCCATGCCGACCGCGTGCTCGCGCTCGACGAGGGCCGCGTCGCGGCGCATGGTACGCCCCGCGAGGTGGCAAATGCGCTGTACGCGACCGGCGACGACATGACGCTCGCCCTGCCCTCCCCCATGCGCGTGTTCTACGGGGTGGAGAAAATGGACGCATCCGCCTGCCCGCTCACCGTGCGTGAGGGGCGCACCTGGCTCGTCGAGCGCGTGCTCGCCGAACCGCCGGCGCGCGTGAGCATCCCCGACGACCCCATCCCCGAACCCGCGGGCGATCCCGTCGTCGAGCTGCGCGACGTCTGGTTCCGCTACGAGCGCACGGGGCCCGACGTGCTGCGCGACGCAAGCCTGCGCATCGGCCGCGGCATCGTCTTCGCGCTCGTCGGCGGCAACGGAACGGGCAAGTCCACGCTGCTCAAGTGCATCTGCGGCGCGGTGCACCCCTACCGCGGCAAGCTGCGCGTCCTGGGCCGGCCGCTCGCCAGCTGGAAGGGCAACGAGCTATTCCGCGGCGGCGTCGCCATGTTGCCGCAGGATCCGGTCAACCTCTTCTCGCGAAAGACGGTGCGCGATGAGCTGGCCGAGATGCTCGAGGACGCGGACATCGGTGCGGCCGAACGCGAGGAGCGCATCGAGCGCGTGACCGGCGAATGCGGTATCGACACGTTACTCGCCGCCCATCCGCTCGACCTGTCTGGTGGCGAGCAGCAGCGCGTCGCACTTGCGAAGGTCCTGCTCACCGATCCACGTCTCCTGCTGCTCGACGAGCCGACCAAGGGCCTCGACGCGTTCTTCAAGCGCCAGCTCGCCGCGTTGCTGCGCACGCTCGTGGCGCGCGACGTCACCGTCGTCATGGTCTCGCACGACGTCGAGTTCTGCGCGCGTCATGCCGACCTCGTGGGTCTGCTCTTCGACGGCGGCGTCGTGACGACCGCGACGCCCAGGCGCCTCTTCTCGGACAGCGCCTTCTACACGACGGCCGCCAACCGCATGAGTCGCGCGGTGTTCGCCGGGGCCATAACCGATGAGGACGTGATCTCGCTATGCGAGAGCTAGACGAGAAGCGAGGGAACGACCGGGGACACGGCCGCACCATTGCCGTGTGGATCCTGGCCCTTGCCTGCGCCATGGCGAGTATCGTCGTCGGCGCGCTCGCCGGGGGCAAGTCCTACGTCATCGTGAGCGTGATCGTCGTGCTCTGCGCCATCGTGCCGTTCTTTGTTGGCTTCGAGCGCCGCAGGTCCCAGGCACGCGAGCTCGTCATGCTTGCGGTCATGTGCGCCCTGGCGGTGGCGGCACGCGCGGCGTTCATCTGGCTACCGGGCTTCAAGCCCATGGCGGCCATCGTGATGATCGCGGGCATCGCCTTCGGACCCTCGTCGGGCTTCCTAGTCGGCTCGCTCTCGGCGCTGACGAGCAACTTCATCTTCGGGCAAGGCCCCTGGACGCCCTGGCAGATGCTCGCCTTCGGGCTCTGCGGCCTGGCCTTTGGGGCGCTCGCAAGGCGCGGCGTCGTGAAACGCGAGGATCTGGGCGTCACGGGCAGTCTCGTCCTGGCCATCCTCGGCGCCGTCTTCGTCGTGATCGTCGCCGGCCCCGTCCTCGACACGAGCTCGCTGTTCTTCATGGTCTCGCGCATCACGCCCGAGGTCATCGTGGCCGTCTACCTCGCCGGATTTCCGATGAACTGCGCTCAGGCGGCCGCAACCTTCGCCACGCTGCTCCTCGCAGCGGCTCCGCTGCTTGACAAGCTCTCGCGCGTGCGGCGCAAGTACGGCATGCTCGAATGAGACAAAACGCGCCGGGCCGCTTTTGTCTCATCAGGACCGTCTCCCTGATCCCCCTCTCCCATGCGCATAGCTCACCTCGAGCGTCTCCTCGTCCCTGCACAGCCGTCTCATACCCAAAATTTGAGCGTCATACCTGGGTACTGAAATCGCGCAAGACGGCTACGAAAATCGCGAACGCGCCGGTAAAACGCTATAGGGCGCGTAAAATATTCGTGTAGGCAGATAGTTTGCGCATGCAGGGCGCACTGCGAGAACGGAGCGAATCATGGTCAAATTCGAAGAGGATCCCGATATCAGCACCGAAGAGGGTTACGGCACCGAGGACATCGACGTCATCGACACCGAGGTCGAAATCGAGGAAGATCCCGACATCAGGACCGAGGAGGGCTACGGCAACATCGATCCCAACCTCGATTAGCCAAATTCGCCGCAACCGGCGCACGTACGGCGACCTCTCCGCATGTGGAGGGGTCGCTTTTTTGCGTCTGGGGAGGATAACGGAATCTGATGGGAAACGAAGGTCTTGAAAATTTTATGGGCAATTAGTCTAATTCGTGTTAGGATACATGGACATCATATCTAGTTTGAAATATAGTAGACACAATATCTAATTTAGGAGCAAACGTGGCAAGACCGCCGAAGAACGCAGAAGGACCGAGCGCGACCGAACGCATGGAGTCGGCCTTCTGGGACTGTATGGGCGAGATGCCCTTTAGCGAAATCACCGTTCGCGACATCGTCGGCCGGGCCAAGGTCAATCGCAACTCCTATTACTATCACTACGACAGCATGTGGGACCTTGCCCAGGCGGCCATCGAGCACGCTAAGTTCGCGGCCCTCGCGCGCGTCCTGCTGGGCGACTCCCCCGCTTCCGACGAGGATGACGCGGACGTGGCCGCATCCCAGGCGAAGGTCGGGTTCGACCACCTGCGCATGCTAGCGGGCGAAAACGGCAACCAACGCCTGCTCGAGGACGCCAAGCGCGCCGTCGTGAACGAATGGCTCGGTCTCTTTGGGCTCGATGCCGTCACACTTTCCAACGAGCTGCGCTCTTCCATCGACTTCGTGTTCGGAGGGATGACCGCCCTGCTGGCGGCGAACCAGTCCGGCGGCTTGGACGCATTCGAGTCGACGGTCGCAGATTCCGACCTGCTCTCGACGAGCATCGGCATGCTGCGCGGCGAGCTCGACCCACAGGGCGATGTGGGAGAGGTCTGGACGCAGGTATCGCAGGTAAAGGTGAAAGAGGAGCACGTCATCATCGAACACGTGGTCGATGGACGCGTCGTCGATGAGCAAGAAGAGGAACTCCCGACAGGTGAGGTTGCGTCACCGCAAGTCAATGAGGTGCTAGCACCTCATGAGGAGCCCAATCGAATCGAGAACGGTGACGATTACGAGCCCGTGATCGAGACGGTCGTAAGCTCCGCGCAAGTCGGAAACGACGAATTCGAGAGCGCCGTAACGCTTGACGAGGAAGATCACGCACCTCGATTGGAAGAATACGTACAGGAACCGGTCGATAATTACGCTGAACATGTGGCTATCGAAATAGATAATGCGGCAACTAATATGCAGGAACCGGCAGATAAGGAATCGGCCGAATCGCTCATCGAGAGAATCATCGAGGAGGAGATGCACTCGGAATCGCTTCGCGAGATGAATCGCGACGCCGAGTTTGAATCTACACAGGTACCGGAACAAGAAACGCAAACGCAGCAGGAAACGGAGAACGAATATGAGGACTTATCCCAGCAGGAACCTGTCAATGAACCGCAATCTCAAGAGGATCTCGCACCAGAGAAGGACCTCGATGATGTTTCTGCGCATGAAACGGAGCAAGAGGGCCAGCCAGTCGTCAATACCGAACAGGAGCCTGTGAATTCTCATGAACCAGAAGCCAACCCCCCGTGGGAAACCACGGACGTCTCAGCGACTGAAGTCGATTATGAGGAGCGCGTGGAAGGCGTGGCAATCTACGAAGCCGCCCATGCCGAACTATCTGAGCTCGAGCATGGATCCGCGGATGACCCGCTCGATGAACAAGCGTCTGTCGACGAACCAGCTGATGATGAGTCCGGCGCAGCGCAAGACACGCCCGCTGCTGGATCTGAGGTAGCCGGAGAATCCTCTGACGAGGACGACGGTGATTCCCAGTTGAGTTTCGATTTTCTCTTCTAGACTATATTAGCAACTAGTTACTTATTACCTATTCGTCACCTGTTGCTTATATGCGTTCACCTGCGCAAATTCATTACGCAACATATTGCTATTTTACTATCATGAGCCAGATGGGCATCCAAGGTGCCCATCTGGTTTTTACGTGCCCTTCCCCATGAGACAAAAGCACGGGATTCGGCGAGTTCGCGTCTAGCTGCCTCGCCCGCGTGCCTCCCCTACGAGACGGGAGGCACGGGTGGTTGCTGGGAAGCTGCCGCAGTCGTCCCGCAGCGATATGCACGCTTGTCGGCGTTGGCGAAAACCGCGACGATGATGAGCAGGACCATGGTGATTAGACCGGCACCCAGAAAACTTGTAACGGCACCTGCAATAGCCCAACCCATGACGAACCCGAGCTTGGGAGGATTGGCGGCATGCATGATGCCGAAGATGCCTGCGATGAGCGCCACGATGCAGCAAATCAACGCCCAAATCGCCACGCCGCCACCCACGAGCATCATGAGCATACTGAGGAAGAAGGCGTCTTCGCTATCGAAGGCGGTGCCTCCGCCGGTGATCGTGCCGTTGTCGTTGAACTCGAGATGATAGGCGATCTCGGGACCATTCTCGAGCAGCACGGCGCTCAGCAAACCCGAGAAGACCATGATCAGTATCGCGCCGATGATGCCAATGGCAGAAAGGACGACGACCGCGATGCTCAGTCCCTTGATCGCGCCAGCGTGCTCGTTTTTCATGGCAAATCCTCCTAGACGAATGGGTGGTCTCTCCGATACGGGCGAGACCGACGAACGTGTCGGACATCTCGCTATACGTTGAACTTGAAGTGCATGACGTCACCGTCCTGCACCACGTACTCCTTACCCTCCTGGCGCAACTTGCCGGCGGCACGGCACCCGGCCTCTCCCCCCAGCTCGACGTAATCATCGTAACTGCAAGTCTCGGCCTTGATGAAGCCACGCTCGAAGTCGGTGTGGATGACACCGGCCGCCTGTGGTGCCTTGGCGCCGATGGGCACCGTCCATGCCTTGACTTCCATCTCGCCGGCCGTGAAGAAGGACTGCAGGCCGAGCAGACGGTACGCCTCCTTGGCCAGACGCGAAAGTCCTGGCTCCTCGAGCCCCATGTCCGAGAGGAACTCGGCCTTGTCGGCCGCATCGAGCTCGGCAAGCTCGGCTTCGACCTGCGCGCAAATGGGCAACGGCCTGGCACCGTCGATCGGATCGAGTTCCGCGCCCGCCATATCTTCGTCAACATTAGCAAGATACATAACGGGCTTCATGGTCAAGAGATGAAGATCGCGGAGGAGCTCGCGTTCCTCGTCAGTCATGTCCAGGAGGCGCGCGGGATTGCCCTCGTTGAGCCACTCCTCCATCCGCTTGGCCATCTCGAACTTGGGCATGTTCGCCTTGTCGCGCTTGGCATCCTTCTCGAGACGTCCGAGCGCCTTCTCGAGCGTCGCCAAATCGGCTAAGACCAGCTCAGTGCGTATGGTCTCGATGTCGGAAGCCGGATCGTGACTGCTCTCATGGCGAATGACGTCAGGGTCGCTGAAATAGCGCACGACTTCGCAAATCGCGTCAGTTTCGCGGATATTGGCCAAGAATTGGTTGCCCAGCCCCTCACCCTCGCTCGCTCCCTTCACGAGTCCCGCGATGTCGACGAACTCGACCGTCGCCGGGACGATGCGTCCGGGATGCGCGATTTCGGCAAGCTTGTCGAGACGCTCATCGGGTACCGGGACAATGCCGACGTTGGGATCGATGGTCGCGAACGGATAGTTGGCGGCAAGACCGGTCTGATCGGTCAGGGCCGTGAATAACGTCGACTTTCCCACGTTGGGGAGGCCGACGATGCCAATGGAGAGGGACATGCTGCTTCTACGCTCCTTCGTTGTTCCTAGTCATCCTTTTCTATATTGTCCAAGGTGCCAGAATCCACGTCATCCTTTTCGATCGCCTTCTGGTCACCCGTGACCTGTATAAAGATCTCGGTCAGACTTGTCCCGGAACTGCCCTGCGGGGGTACGGGATACGTCTCCTCGTCGGAAGTGTCATCAGCTTGACCTGCGATTACATCATCTTGGCCATCATGGGCAGCATTCTGCTCGCCATCCTCGACCGGCTCTCCCGTATTGTATGTCACCAAATCGCCGGTCTGAAAGGCGTTGACGATATCGGCGAGGCTGACGACGTAGGACTCGTGTTGCGTGCGCTCCTGCTCGCGCGTCCAGGCAGCCGGCGGCACGGGCAGCATCTCGGACATGTCCTCGATGATGGGAGCGCCGGTAGACGCCTCGAGCTTTGCCTGGGCGGCGTTCTCGTCACCGCCCCTGACGAGCACCTCCTCGCTCCCCTGCGCGAAGACCTGCTTTTGCTGGCCCGTGATGTTGATGCAGATGGCGCCGATGATGAACGGGATCCAGAAGATGAGGCCGCGGTACGCGAGCGCGATGGCGGCGGCCTGCGCGGGCGTGGCCCCGTACGCGCTCAGCACGAGCGCGAGCAGGATCTCGACGGCACCAATCGTCTGCAGGATGAAGGTGGCGATGATGAAGCCAGCCACGTAGGACGCCATGAGAAACGGTATGTACGTGTAGCCGAAGGCGAAGCCGACGAAGATGAAGCACATGCAGTCGCAGGCGTGCAGCAGCACCATGCGGCAGAACATGACGATGAGCGCACGCGGCTTCTCGACCGCGATGCTCGCCGCCTCGTGAAACGATGCCGCGATGCGTCCGGCCCATGGCTCCATCGGCTTGCGCTTGAAGACGACGAGGGCACGGTTGACCAGGTTCTCTATCCAGGCGAAGAGTCGCTGCTCGGTTTCGACGCGACTGTATCCGAGCCACATCACGAAGCCGAAGGTAAAAATCATAAGTAGGACAGCAAGGCCTCCAAGGGCAAGATACCAAACCATCTGCCCGGTGAAGATGAGGATCGCGAACCCGACCAGCATGACGACCGCAAAGCCGCCGAAAAAGCCGATCTTCTCGAGGAAGACCACGGTCACCGACTTGCCCATGTCGAGCCCCTGCTTATGCGACCACGCCGCGATGAGCACGGATCCGGCCGTGCCGGCAGTGGGCGCGCAGTCGTTCGCGAAGGTCACGGAGAAGACGAGCGGGACGATGTGCAGGTACTTCACGTCCTCGTCAACGCAGCGAAACACCGCCTTGTAGGCGAAGGCGTGGCTGAAGTAGCGCCCGAACAGGCAGCACGCGGCCAGCGCGAAGGGCACGATGGAAACGTCCTTGATGGTCTCGACGAAGGAGCCCAGGTCATCGCGCTTGATGAAGACGATCACGCCAACGATGATGACGACGACGATCGGCAAGATGATATTCCAGCGCTTGGCCAATTACTTCACCTGCGAATAGCCGGACTCGTCAAGCCTCGTGGAGAACTCGGCACCGTCACCTGCAAGCGTGGCCGAATAGCCGTTGAGCGCCTCTATCGCCGAGACCCCCTGGTCGCCGGAAATCGGCATGGGCTGGTAGTCGTTCACGCTCGTCGAGCTGCTCACCAGGCAGGGCACGACGCGCACCTGCGTGCGCATGGCCTCGCCGGGCACGAGCTGCCCGTTCTTGATGAGAAACGTCTGCTGGTAGATCATGGTGCGGTAGTCCATGGGATTGGTGTTGCCGCCAAAGCAGAAGTTGCCCAGGCTGTAGCAGATGTAGCGCTGCTTGTAGTACTCGACGCCCTGCAGCACGTGGGGATGTGTGCCCAATACCAGGTCGCACCCGGCGTCGACAGCTTCGTGCGCGAGCGTGACCTGCGTGGACGTGACCTCGTACTCGCCCTCGTTGCCCCAGTGGAAGCAACCGACGATGATCGCACAGCCGTCCTGCTGCAGATGCTCGATGTCCTGCTTCATGAGGCTCGTGGCCTTCTCGACGCCGTCAAGCTCGTTGACGCCGAACAGGCCAATCTTGACGCCATCGACCTCGTAAGTGTTCGTGCGGTCGTACCCGAAGCTCGTGATTCCGGCGTCCTGGAGTGCCACCTTGGTATCGTTAAATCCCGTAGTACCATAGTCAAATGAGTGGTTATTGGCTAGGTTAACGGCCTCCACGCTTCCCTGAACGAAGACGTTGGCGTATTCGGCAGGAGCCTTGAAGTTGAATGCCTTCTCCTGGATGTCGTTGCTTTCGGTGAAGGCGCCCTCGCAGTTGGCGATGGTGAGGTTGTCAGTCGAGGTGTACGGCAGCACGTCGGCGAAGAAGTACGCCGGCCCGTTGGCCGCATAGAAGGCATTGAAGCTCGTCGCGTCGGGGAAGTCCGGATCCTTGCCGAAGGTGCAGTCCCCCACCGCCGAAATGGTGACCTGCGTGTCGAGACCGGGTTGCGCGGTTCCGTTGAGGCCGGTGAGTCCCGCCTTCTGCCGCGCGACGTCGATGTTCTGGCTCACGATGCTCAACACGCCCGAATCGGCCTGCTTCTCCTCGGCCTTGAGGAAGGGCAATCCACCGCAGGCGAACTGCCAGACGCAGGCGACGAAGATGATGACGAGGGCGACGATGAGCACCACACGCGGCCAGCGACGTGGCGCCTTGCTGTAGATGCGCATCTGAGAACCCATGCGACGGCGTCCGCTGCTACCGAAGATGCCGTGCTTGTCGCCGCCGTAGAGGATGCCGCCCTTGTTCGGGCCACCGCCTACGTATGTCTCTCTGCGTCGTGCCACTCGATTGCTCCCGGAACTCGTAAAAGTCCCTGTATTCTACCATTACTTTCCCCTGCGGAGAGTCGCGCAAGACCGGCAGCGCGTTTTCCATTAACGACACAAAGGGGGCGCAGGACGGTGCGCAGCCAGGGCGACTGGATCTCGGAGCCCTGGCACGTACCGTCTGCGCTCTAAAGACGCAAAAAAGGCGCGGAGGATGCGTGACCAGAGCGAATGGGTTTCTGAGCTCTGGCACGCGTCCCCCGTGCCTCGTCAGGACGCTGGGATGCGCATGCGCTTAGTCCCTGCGGCGCGGCTTCCTGTTGTCGCGCTTGCGGTCGCGGTCGCGACGGTCGTTGCCGTGACCCTTGTCGTTGCGCGGCTTGGAGCTGCCCTCGGGGGCATCGGGCTTGTCGAGACGGTCCAGGCTGATCTTGCCGGTCTTCTCGTCCACCTCGATGACTTTGACCTTGACGGTGTCACCCTCGGAAAGCACGTCCTCCACGGCGCCGACGCGGCCATTGGCCACGCGACTAATGTGCAGCAGACCGTCCTTGTTGGGCGTGAGCTTGACGAACGCGCCGAACGACTGGATGTTGACGACCTCGCCCTCGTACTCCTCGCCAACCTCGGGCACCTTGACGATGTCTTCCACCATCTTGCGCGCGGCCTCGCCGCCGGTGTCGACCGACGCGATAAAGACGTTGCCGTCCTCGTGTACCTCGATGGAGGCGCCGGTCTCCTCCTGGATACCGCGGATAACCTTGCCACCGGTACCGATGACGTCGCGGATCTTGTCAACAGGAATCTTGATCGTGATGATGCGCGGCGCGTACTCGGACAGCTCCTCGCGCGGAGCGGGTATCTGCTCGAGCATGGCGTCGAGGATGAAGGCGCGGCCGCGCTTGGCCTGGCCGAGCGCCTCGGCGAGGATCTCGGTGGACAGGCCCTTGGCCTTGTTGTCCATCTGCAGGGCGGTGATGCCCTCGGTGGTGCCGGTGACCTTAAAGTCCA
>ERZ857882.1592-NODE-1592-length-25971-cov-4.634241_pt1 | contig 25971 bp, 23 predicted proteins | sample MGYA00519697_ERZ857882 | MGnify/ENA primary metagenome ERZ857882 (study PRJEB31778, sample SAMEA3449373) | human gut metagenome | biome: human gut; feature: human-associated habitat; material: faeces | place: United Kingdom | collected 2010/2012 ...
AGAGAAAAGCTTCCGGCATTGCCATATAGTGTAAGTGAAATATATGGATTTCGCAAATCTGGAAAATTTCATGATGCGAAACAGAAATATAATGAGATTTATCATTTGTACGGTGAAATATCAGAGGAAAAGAATATTATCAATAAACCAACCAGATACAATATGGAAATGAATCAGGACACATTGGAAAAGATGTTAGGAATGAATCTTAAAGGTATGTATTATGCCTTTAAAACAAGTTTGGAAACACATCGGACAGAGAGCATGACTACCGACCAGTTCGTCTCATGGCTGGTCTCAAGTGAATGGGATGACCGCAGAAACCGCGCGGTAGAGAGAGCTATCCGTCAGGCCTCCTTCAGATACAAGGCCACCATTGAAGAAATAGACTTCTCAGTGGAAAGGGGGCTGGACAAGAATCTTACCCAGCGTTTGGCTGACCTTACGTTTGTCAGGGAACGCAAAGACATGTTTATTACCGGAAGTGCCGGAACAGGAAAAAGTTATCTGGCAACCGCTTTTGGCTTCCAGGCTTGCCAGAAAGGATATAAAGTACTATACGCCAACACATCCAGACTTATGGGGATGCTTAAGGTTGCCAAGGCAAAAGGTACAATCCTGCAAGAACTCAAGAAAATCGAGAGGTTGGATATGCTTATACTGGATGATTTTGGCATACAACCCTTCGATTCCCAAGGGCGGATGAACCTGATGGATATCATAGAGGACAGGCATGGTAAAAAATCCACCGTCATAACATCACAGGTCCCGGTAAGGGATTGGTATGACGTTATTGGAGAAAAGACGATTGCCGATGCCGTTCTGGACAGAATTGTACATCAGGCTATACGTATAGAGCTCTTCGGAGAGTCGCTACGCAAATGTAAAAGTAAAAAAGAATCGTTATATTTATAAACGAAATTTAATGTAGAACCCGGCATAACTGACAGGAAGAATACGAAGAAAACAAGAATGAACAGGATGGAAGAATGGAAAAATTTAACAGGGGTCAAATTGCTCTGAATTAAGGGGGCTACTTTGAGTGGATTTTCCATCTTATGGACTAAACCGTCTTCATTTATCATTGACCACACACTATAGGAATAATTCTGTCACCCGTTAACCTAGAATGAGGAGACACAAGACTGTCATAGAAACATTTTCTATCGTGTTCCCATGTCCATATCGCTAAATCTCTAATTACAGCTCCGACCATAATGCTTTGTATTAAATTTAAAAAATTAGAACAGATACTCTTTTATCCATTTGCAAAACAATGATACACCTTCCAAGAAATTAGTTGCGGGAGGTAATGTATAATTTTTCCGAATTTGGTCTGTAGAAGCACATGTGTATTTGACATCGCCTTCAGGTGCTCTTGAAGAAATATAGTTAGCTTTTATGCCTAATTCATGTTCTATAGTTTGAAGCAATGTTATTACCGAATGTGGATTTGATGAACCAACATTATAAATTGAATAATTTTTGTCAATATCTTGTTCCAACACTGCAGTTATTGCAGAGGTAACATCATCAATATATGTGAAATCACGAATCATTTTACCATCATCGTATAAGGTGATTACCTTGTTTTCAAGAATGGATTGTGCAAATATCCATGGAGCCATGTCAGTCCGTCCAAATGGACCATATACTGAGAACAAGCGTAATCCGATTGTCTTGATACCAAATGCGGAGGAATATACATATGCAAGTAATTCGTTAGATTTTTTGGTCATTGAATAGACACTCTGTGGATGATTTGTATCCATATCCTCAGTTAATGGAATGATTGCCCCATTTGTAACCACATCCCCATAAACGCTACTTGAACTTGCATAAATGAATTTATCTATTCCAACACAATGACAAAGCTCGATAACATTCGCAAAAGCGTGGATATTATTTTGCATATAAGGTTCAGGTGTTTTCATTGATTGTCGTACACCAGGGAAAGCTGCTAAGTGAATTACGACATCGGCTTGTGAAAATACATCTATCAAGTTATTATTCATTAGCGAGAGATCTACATTCACAAACTTGAACGCCTTGTACTTCTGAAGAATTTCAAGCCTACGCTGTTTTAAGCATAAGTTTTCTCCAGACCCAAACATTGCGTCTATTCCGATAATTGAATATCCTTTATTGAGTAGTTTCTCAGCTAAAGAATAACCGATGAACCCTGCTACTCCGGTAATAATAATCATGTTATTCATATTTAGCATTAAATATTCCTACCAATTAAACATAGTAACTCTTGAGAGAAGTTATTGATTCTTCCTGCTGCTGGCATTAATGTTATTTCGCTGAAATACACACGTCCGTGGTATTCATATAAGTCCACACGACAAAATGGAATCTCAGACGAGAGCCTTTCTACCACCTCCAACATCTTCATTAAAGAAGTTGGTTGCGGTATCTTCATTTGTCCTTCATTTTTAAGAATATATCCGGGACATTGAATCCAACCATTTGTCTCATATATTTGAGTCTTTTGCTCTTCATAACTTTCAGTGTCATAAATGACTTGACAAAATTCGGCCTTCCCATGAACTGAGAAAAATTTGTAAGAAACAAGTCCTGATGAGAACAGCTTGTCATTCTCAAGCAACTCTTCAGCAAAAACAAAGGGCTTGATGTCTAGATAATGCGGCTCTGCAGTTTCAATGCCGAAAGGTTGCGATAGTTTTCGGCGATAGAAGCCTTCAATGAATGACTTATCTATAGAAAACTTATCATACACAGGAATAGTAGAACCGTTATCATGATTACACTTTAAGACAAATGAATGTGGTAGTGATGAGAAATCAAAATCATCAACATTATCCCAATACTCATAAACTGACAGCAGTATATCTGCACATCCTTTGGATATTACAAATTTTCTTACAGCTAATTTATCCGCAAGAGTTGTCCATATATCAATTGGATTAAAGAATGCGAGATTAAAAAGTTTTCGATTTAGAGAATTAATGGGCTCATTCTCTATAGGATAACCAAACTTTTCTTTAAATAGTATTTTGGCTAATGACCTAGGGCTGAGCTTCCCAATAATGATATTTCTATAATGATTGTATAGTTCCTTAAATGTAGCTCTTTGGAACTGGAACATTCCATCTTGCATCTTAACAATTACATAGGCAGAACGCGCATCTTCATAGTCCCTAGATAGGTTGAAATTGGTATCAATATTTGTTGACAGCAATAAATTAGAAGGTATTGTTCTATGCCAATCTTCCAAATACCATTGCATCTCGTCGATGTCTAATCCTCGTTCTTTAATTTTGTACAAAAATTTTCTTTGTGCGAGATGATTAACGGGCATGTTTTTTTTAGAACAGAAATGAAGAATTTTTGCATTAGCTAAATATAATGCACCAAATCGAATTTGACAATTCCATATACCATTCATTTCACAAATAATTCCGCCTAACTCTTCATTGGTTTTAGACAGCGATGGTTCGTCAAGTTTAACTCCTGATTTCAAAGATTCTAGATAATTATTATACCAATGAGCATAGAAATCATGAGAAAATTCATCATCCTTTGAATACATGACACCTCCACTATAATATGAAAGGACTTCACCAAAGTTATAGTTGAGATGTTGATTTTGTTTCTTAAAATATGAACGCATTGGATGGGACTTAAGTGGTTGATGACCATCCAAAACAGCACCTATCGAAAAAGTAAAATTATCAATTTCTGATAAGTCATTTACAATTATCGTATCGCAATCTATGTATAGGAAATCTCCTTTAACACAATTTCGGAGATTCACTTTCATTAATCTGGATCTTTCGACTTTATTTACTGACCTTTCAAATTGTATAGATTTCAATTCATTGATTAGCAATCTAATATCTTGGCGATTACCATTTAGTGAACTTTCAGTCGTGTCGTCACAAACAAGAACGACATGTGCTCCTGGATTATATTTCCTAAGGAATTTTAGTGAAATAAGACATTGCTCAAGAAAATAATCTTCTTGAGTGCTTGCGAGAACATATACAATTTTAGTTTTCATTTGCGTTGGTGATTATATAATTCTCTTATACTGCTGTCATTAAGAAGCCAGTCATGTTCCTTGTTGCCGAAGAATTGTTCTATTACGTTCATTTTAAGACCACTTATGCCCTCTATGAAAGTATCAATCTCTGTTTCTGTCAATTTGCTTAAGTTATTCTTGTACTTTCTCAATACTTTAAGATAGAATGACGAAAGATGATTTTTAATGTTTTGGGATGCATGCTTTTCCAATAGTAATTGAAGGGATTGGGTGCAAAAACGAATAGTATCAGCGTATTTCTTTCCGTTCTGAACGCCCCTCATGTCCGAATTTGGGGTCTGAATATAGATGTATCCGATAACCGGGTGATAAATGATTGTATCAGCAAGATAAAATGCTTTTAAAGTGTGGACTACATCTTCCCAGAAAACACCTTCCTCATAAAAGAGATTATTGCGTAATAGATATTCTCGGTGAAACCATTTGGACCATGATGCTCTGATTCTGTTTGAATAGGAATTTATTGCTTCAAATTCCAAATAGTCAATCCCTGACATAGGTCCAATTGGCTTTTCCCAATAAGGTTCAATGGCGATGTTATTGGATTGGTCTTTCGATGCCGCATGGAACTGAAATATATCAGGGGTAGAACTAAGTTCTGATGAATGTAGATATTTTAGGATTCCATCACCGATAGAATCATCGATATCTACAAACCACACATAATCTCCATTAGCAACACGTAACCCAGTATTGCGGGCTGCTCCTTGTTTCCTATTAGTACGATGACATATCACTTTGCCATTACTCAGATTAAGACGATTGAAACATTCCAAAGTTCGTTCTATAGTATTATCAGATGAGCAATCATCTACAAGGATTACCTCATATTCTGATTGAGATATTCCTGAGTTGATAGCTTCATTATTTATAGACAACAAACATCTCTCAACATATTGAGCAGCATTGTATGCCGGGATTATTATGCTAAGTCTAACCATATTGATATATTATTTCGAAAATAATTCTTTAAACGGCAACAGATTACAGCCATCTTTCTTTCTACTCAAAGATATAGCATCCTCAAGAATCGCAAAGACTACTTTTTTAAATTTATTAAAAAACTCTTTTTCTAAAAAGACCTCTTTGAATAATCTAGCAATATCTCGTGGTGGGTTATGAAATATGCCACAACCCCACGCCCCGAGAACTAAAGAGTCATGGGAGTTTATTAATCCAAGGCGTAGGATTGTCCGGATTTTATCCTTCGCTATAATGATATCTCTTTTATTGAGCATTCCGTCATTCAAAATTGGTTCTCTGATTGCCGGAACAGAAATAAAAGACATATTAAACGGATTATGAAGCAGTTCATATCCTTTGTTTTCGGCTTCCCTGAAAATAACAGCATCTCTTACGTATATGCCGTCAAAATTGCCATTTAGCGGATATTGAGGATATTTAGGCCGCAAGTTACACTCTAAGGCATGGGACGAATAAGGATAAAGATGCACATAAAGATTACTGCGTCTAAAAAGACCTTCCTCTTGGCCATAGCATCCTCCAATCACACCCCCTCCAGGACCTTCCTCACATGCCATATTTAAAACAACTGGATGATAGCCCTCTTCTTGAAGCATCTTACCTGCATCTATACAATCCATATTCAAAACTCCGAATATGGTTTCTGCTTCAATTCTTCTAATATGATTAACATTTATCGGTTGTTTATATATTTTATCGTATGATTGAAAAATCGGCATATTTACCAATCCTCTAGAAGTAACATAATTGCCTTTATTGACAATAAACTTATTCGTCACAAAAACTACGGCTCTTAGTTTTCTCATAGATTTTTTACGAGAATCACCATCAATCATATCTTTAACATCCTCCATCAACCGGGACCATTTCTCTGCATCCCAGGAGTTCGTAATAGAAAATTCTGATATAAAGTTGTCTATCATATCGATAATGTTACTGTTATCTAATATTTAAATATTACAAATACGTCGTCGTCAGTCGCATCTTCAATCTTAAAACACACAAGTTGAGACGGATCTATATAGATACAACCTATACAAGAAAGTTTGCTGTATTCATCACAAAATTCCGGGAACTTATTTCGCACCAACGTTTCAGCATTCGCATCAATCTCATCTCTATGAGAAATAATCTCACATTGTATTAGCTCTGTATTATCCCTTTTATTGGAGTTGTTGGTAAATAATCTAGTACCTTTGGGGATACTTATAATAATAGAATCTGTACATGCCAACACAAAAGCATATGTTATAGAGGCCTGCACTTCAATACTGCTTTTTGCTGTTAGCACAATAAGGGGAGCATGCGACTGGAATAGAGATTGTGACAACTCGTTCATAATGTTGTGGTTATTTAGTTGGAGTTGACGATGTATCGTTAATAAGAATCTCCATTGCTGTTGTATTCCCAGGAATAAATCTTCCAATTTTATCAATTTCTTTAGGTATGTTAAGCTGTTTGATCAGCCGTACCAGTTCATCCTTTGTCCAATTTGGCTCAGACATAAGGCGACAATCGTCATGAAGCAAACTTACATTTTGTCTCTGTTCAACTATTCTGTACTTATCGCCAGTCACAAATGTAATTGCAGGAATATCAAGATATTTAAGCTCGCTCAACGTATTTCTCCCTGAACGGGTAATAATGAGGGAGGCATGTGAATAATAGCATTGAGGGCTAATGATGTCCTTATATAGGAATACATTTTCAGTGATGCCCATTTCGCAAAGAGCATCATATATATTTGCGCTTGAACAAACGATATGCATTCGATATTCTGATAATTCCTCGGCAGCTTTGATACATAATTTCCCAATGCGTATTGAAGATTCGGTGAATTGACAACTCACATTAACAGTCCCGCCACCTAAAATGCAATAAATGTCTTTTGACGGGATATTTTTGAGTTCAAGAATCTCCTTGCGCAAGATTGTATCAAGTGAATAGAACTGTTTATAATCGTAAAACAATGGTTTTCTGATTTTTCGTAGCCCATGTACGATGGCAACATCTGCCATAGAATATAATGAGTTAAAGTAGTCCATCGCTTCTTTGTCATTATATGGGTTGTCAACATCGGAGGGATTTAATAACACTGCAATTTTCATCCCCGGGAACGACAATTTAATGGAATGAACTATCAAAGGCTCACCATCTATCAATACTAAATCCGGGGCATATTCTTTAATAGTGGAATGAATGTATACTCCCATCTTATTTGTCGGGACTAAGCCAATCGAACAATAGTCCATGGGGCTGGCTTCATGCAAATTTGCATAGCCCTTGGTCTTAAGATATTTATTGCCTTGAAGATAACTAATCATACGAATATCAGCTCCGTATTGTTCTCGAAGTTCCTCCAATAAAGAGACTCCCGCTACAACTCTCCCAAGTCCGGGAAATCCGCGAAATATTCCAAGAATTCTCATAAACTGTTTATTATTTGATTAATCTCCGAGATGTAATATCTATGAATTTTATGAGCATCAGTGTTCAAAAACACTCCGCCTTGCATTAAAAGGAACGCATAATCGTAGTATTTTTTTACCTGTGTCTCGATATATGGACTTATATCTCCGTAAGGGTAAGCATAAGATATTACCGGACCGAAAAGCTCTTCGAGAATCTTTTTGGACTCTTTTAACTGCCATTCTATACCGGCATCATCCAAGCGCAACAGGGACTCGTGAGTTACTCCGTGCGATCCGATTTCCCAGCCGGCACAAATTAGTTCCTTAAGTTCTTCCACATTCAAATGCATTCGTCGGGACTTGTCCTTGAAATTCCAATCATTGGTTTTCCCTAAATAATCTGTGCATACATAGACCGAAGCGGTAAAACCGTATTTGTTTAGAATTGGTAAAGCATTGTCAAGTAACCCTGCATAGCCATCATCAAAAGTGCAGACAATCCACCTTTCTCTTTCATCTATCGATTTTTGTATATAAGACTTCATAGAACATAAACCAAATCCCTTCTGATGGACTCGATCTACAAAAGATTCAAAGACTTCTACTGGTGTTGTGATATTATCATGCTTATCACCACTTACATCGTGCAATGTAAGAGACAGAACCGCGCTAGGTTTATACTCAAATTTAGTTTTTGGGGTATTGCATGCAAGAAGTTGTTCCCATCGGGAACTAATTTTGGAGGGTGTTATAACCGAGAAGAATGCTGAATAGAAAGCCTCATATCTAAGATCCCTATCTTTAAGACTAACAAGCATAGAAAGCTCATCTGCCATACTATGCGGATTCAGAGAACTAAAGACAATTTGAGGAAAATATTCTTGCGCAGCTTCTGCTACATAGCCGGTATTGGATATCATAATAGGCAATCCCATGGACATGGCATCAACTACAGAGTTACCCATTCCTTCGCAAACAGAAGTTTGAACGTACATATCCCAGGTCATTTGTCTATTCCTAAATTCATCTCGACGCAATCTACCTAAAAAGTTTACATCACTTGAAATGCACAGTTCATCTATCTTTGCTTTATACAGTTCCTTTACATCATTGTCAATCTGGCCAACGAGTTCAAGTGAAAAATGTAAATCTTTCATCGTTCTATTTGCAGCAGCGACCATTTCCAAAAGATGTGAGACCCCTTTCTTTTCATTGAGATGGGTCGCGCCTGTTCCTAATGTAATATGCTTACTGGATATAGATTTGATTTGCTCAACTTTCCTAATAGCAGAATTGGGAATAACATGAATATCTAGTTTATTCGTTGAGAACAATTGAACATTATCTGCAATCTCTTTAGATAGAGCGAAAATTTCAGAGGCGTAATCAACCGCAAATTTATTATAATAAGATTCTACGGGATTCCATTTGCAGATATTGGCATCTGAACCTCGGAACATTAACCATAATTTAAGTCTCGATTTAGATGCCAAAAGAGCGGCGTAGTAGGCGTTAAAACCACCTCCTAACGATACAATAAGCCCATCAGGGGCAAGCGATTTAATATTCTCTTTAAGTTTTTCCTCCATCGCTAGTTCATATCCAAGAGATGGTTTGTATCCTCCGGATATAATAGATTCAGATGGAACAGAACTAGATATGATTGTGATATCATGTCCTACTTGTTCCAACATATTCTCGAAAGCATGGCAACTATAAGCTAAGCCGCCACCTTCAGTGCTATATTCGTTTGTAACTATATATATGTTCATCTTTGCTCAATTACATATAGGCGCTTTGTCCTCTTGTTTTCTGGATATTTATATGTTAGATAAGACGAGATTTTTGACATAGGAAACATTGATTCAACATCTTGTGAATTTAGCCTAATACATACAGGAAAATCCCAATCTTCGCAAGTATAAGAATCATCTATTGCTTCGAGTATAAACAGCTTTGGTTTTCCCGCTTTGTTATAGAATGAGACAAGTTTTGAGAGATATTCTTCTTTAGTCGTGCAGCCATCTGCATAAGCACAATTCACCATGATAAGAATATCGGCACATTCATCTTTGAGGTCTACCTTTGAGAAATCTTGCTTTTCTATGATTGACGTTCTGTGAAACAGTGCATTAATCTTAGCCTCAGCTATATTAGCGACCTCTATGTTTCGTTCATATGCAGAGATGAAATCGAATCCTAAATAACAAGCTATGGCCGTAACATCTCCTTGCCCAGCACCAATTTCGACCACATGTTTTTCTCTATCTATAGATTGCAACACTTTGTATGTAATCTCCCAATAAGAGGGGAAAACTGGCTGTAAAAATTGCTTGCTCCAGGTTGTCCTCATATCCGTAGGAATATTTGCATTATAAGTAGTTAGCATGTCGTGAAGTCGTTCCATAATTGTGCTAACTGATTAAGTATGTATTCGTCGCCTTTAGAAAGGTCTAATCGTATTTCGGGCTCTTTAAGGATACAGGGCTGTGCATACATACCTGGAAGTATTCTTAATTCACCAAATGCATGACAGGTTTGGATATCACTGTTAAAACAGGGCGAATCAATATAAAGAACGCGAGTTCTGTGCCCATTTTTTTCGATATTCCAAACTGTAGCACCAGTTCCTTTATCGTAAATGGTAGTGGCGTATCTGTTAAGAATGGGATATATTTGATCCTTAAACTTGTCACTACCTTCCAAACCTATTTGAGGAAGAAGCTTTAAAGGCAACTCGTTTTGAATCGCAAATTCAGTCATTTCTATTATCGCTTCAATCTTCCGTGATTGGATAACAGTGTTAAGTCCAATCTTGATTCCAGCCTCCTTTACAGCCTTAATGTTAGACTTGATTTTGCTAAGTGAACCATTTCCAGTACTTTTAATGAATGCAGATTCATTTATGTATGGGAATTGGATATTAAATTTCAATCTTGTATTAGCAAGCCTTTCAATCATATTGGTGGTAATCAATGAAAGGTTTGTTGCACAGCTAATGTCTCCTGTCAACTTATTGTTAGCATATAAAATCATATCCACAATTTCAGGATTGAGGAATGGTTCTCCTCCGCTAAAGTTAATCTCGCTGATGTGCAGATTGGCTATAATATCAACGAAACTCTTGAAGTCATCAAACGTCATTTGTTCTTGAACGACGGACTTATCCTGTCCTTCATTATGACAAAAAGGACAGCGATAATTACAACGATTTGTAACTAATATGCGAAATTTATTCCAACCTATATTCATCCCAATATAATTTTAGCTCTGTAATATTTTTCGAGTTGACTCATGGGCTCACCAAGTAAATCAAGACAGTCAGCATTATACATTTCATTCGGTAGAAACATATAATCATTTCTATCTGGATTGAATTGCGCTCTAATATCCTTGTGATTTAAAAGTCCAGCCACAGACACAGATCCTCCATATAGATGATTCTGTATAAGGTTGGTCTTTACGTTGTGCATACCTTTAAATGCTTCTGTGAAGTAATCATATCCAGATAAGGGGCAGATAAGATTTATCATCGCATCTGAGGGGAGACTGTTTATGATTTCTTTTTGTCTCGCTATACGTTCGTCAGCATCAATGAAATATTCATTGTTACCACCGCGAAAAACATCCTTCAATATGGGGACTGTGTAAATAACGCCAGGATAATTTTCTTTTATCCAAGTTATACATTCTTCATAATGCTCTATGCATTGTGTTGACAACTCTTTCAGTTGACGTTGACTTGTTTGAGTGTGTTCCATCCTTCTAACAAGAATTTGTCGAACCTTTTTATCAACGCCAAGTCCATATAGCAATTCGAGATCTTTCTGGATATCATAAATAGAACCGGTAAACATAAGTGTACACTTATTTAACGGTGCATACTTAAGCAAGGCCATCGTTCTTTCACGTTCAGATCTTGGTATAATAGCTTCTCTCTTACCTTGCATAGTAATGAGTGACAAATCTATACCAAAATTTGGAATAGAATTAAGGAAATCCAATTTATCTTCCCTGATATATGCACCGGTAGTAACAGTTGTTATCTTTTTTGTCGGGAAATATTCCGATGCAATCTTGATAAAATCATATATCTGAGGATGAAGAAATGGGTCTGTATGAGGAGCGACCAAAACACCAGCACCAAGCCTAACGTAGTTGACATTCGGGTTGATAAAAGCAAAGCCTTTTATCAGGTCTTCCTTATCAATCATTGGAATCTTTGGATAGTGTCCTAAATAGGAATCTGTGTGCACTTTGCAAAATACACATCCTATACCGCAATACTGGCTTAAAATCGGAATATTGCCGAATGTAGCAATCTCCATTCTGAATGCATCGAATTGTTCTTGATTAAGTACCATCTTACACTTTATTAATCCAACTCGTATCGGGTTCTACATACTCTACCTTGTTTGACAAGATCAGATTCTTCCATTTGGTTCCACAATGGTTCCATGATTGAAATTCCGGGTGCTTATTCGCATACAATTTATAGTTTTCTATAGCATATGTACATAGAGAGCACACGTCATTCTCAAAATTCTCTCCTAAAAACATTGAAATATCTTTTGGAAATTCATGCAAAAAATATTTATGATTTGATTGTTTGGCCATTATACAAGGAAAACAAGGAGCTGTATATGAAAAACCATAGACGGTATAATGAACACCACAAATATTGACTCTTTCACAGATTTTATAGTCTGCGCCAATGTCTTCCGGAGACAATGTTATATTTCTGTGCTTTATATTCTTGATTGAATATATTTCATCCTTAGTCAATGGTCTGCATTTTTCTTTTATCATTTGACCTACAATTTGTGGCGCAAATACAATGTATGGAGAACAATACACAGGAATAGGCAATGTGCCGTTAGTCACAATATTGATATTGGAAATATAACCTTCGTCTTTCAGTAATTCAAAAACTTGAACCGTTGGCTCTAATATCTTTGACAATAACGGCTCGCCTCCAAGAATTCGGATGGTTCCTATACTTCCTTTACTAACCGATTTGATTTCACGACACAGATAGTCTATATGCCGCATATCCATATCCAAGGAATTCCTAACTATTGCATACTGATTCTCAGCATTGCAGAGACGATTGCAATGTCGACAAATAAGATTACAACGATGTGTAATATCTACTTCTATGATTAACTGTTTCATAATCGTAGCGCTGGTGCGATATATTCATTATATTTCTGTAATCCCTCAATTGAAAGTGGACGAGATAGCACTTTAACTAAATTGGGGCAATGCTTGCAAGGTAGATCAATAGGGGTATCTTTCCCTTCAAAAAGGAGCTCAACTAATGCCTTGAATACCTCGCTTTCTGTCCATTGAATCAAAGCCCCATCTCTGATGTTTCCAAGACTTCTCCACTTATTCACACTGCATCCAAGGATATCCCCATTCCAATTAATTTGTGGGCTTGAGAAGCAATGATAGCATGGAGCTTTATATTCGTGATTATGCTTCTGACGGTATTCATCACGGTCTGCTACTCCAAGACCACTTTCTCGTCTTACAAATTCCTTATTTTTTACAGGAGAGAATTGGGAATAATTAAGTTTGGGATTAAATGCCATGTTGTACTTCAAGCATAATTCTTTGACCCTTGGCAATTCATGTTCATTATGACCGAATATCACGAATTGCCATGATAACTTAGGATACTCAGAGTCATATCGCTCTTTATAATAGTTCAGTCGTTTGATATTTTGAAGCACATTACTGAGATTGCCACCTACGCGATAAATTGAATATGTCTCTTGCGTTGCTCCATCAACAGAAATATTAAGATACTCAACTCTATATTTGACCAATGCTTCCAATGCCTCTTCCGAAACATTGTTGAAATTAGTTCCGTTGCCGCAATATAAAGAGACTCCTTTCCTAAAAGCATACTCTAAAATATTGACAATGTCCTTGTTCAGAAATATTTCTCCCCAATTGGACATTTCCATTCTTTTAATCTCTGGATTAGTGTCAATAAAACTTGAAAAATCCTCAAAAGAAAGTTGACCTTTTCCCACAATCCCTGCATGAGTGATTCCTTTGGACGTTGAACACTCAACACAATGTAACTGACAGATTGTGGATAAATCTATCGACGCTTCTGTTATCTTAGGTAACTTAATCATTTTGACTAAAATATTGAATTGTTTTACATAAACCGTCTTTTAGACTAATTGTGGGTCTCCAATTCAGAACTCTTTCTGCTTTGAGTATAGAAGGCTTGCGCTTTCTGGGATCGTCTTCTAATCCGCTTAAATGTACAACAGAAACATCGCTGTGTGTCAATATTTTAATTATTCCTGCCAATTCATTAATGGTGTGCTCTTCATACGGATTCCCAATATTGATAGGAGTATCGAAACGGACGTCAGATTTAATCAACTGCTTTACAGCTTTTATTAAATCATCAATGAACATAAAGCTTCTAGTCTGATCACCACTCCCATATATCTCTATGGATTCTGACTTAAGAGCCTTATTAATAAACTCCGGTATAGCCCGACCATCAGCAGAATTCATCTTCGGACCATAAGTGTTGAATATACGTATAATCCGAACATCCATCTTGTGTGTGCGAATATAGTCCATACAAAGAGTCTCAGCGGCTCTTTTACCTTCATCATAACATGCTCTAGGGCCAGTACAACTTACGTTACCATTGTAGGTCTCTTCTAAGATGTCTACATTAGGATCTCCATAAATTTCACTTGTAGATGCTTGAATTAACATGGCATTTTGAGTAAGAGCATAATCCAAGAGATTTTTGGTTCCCAAAACGGATGTCATTAAGGTGTCTACTGGCTGTTTATAGTAAGCCTTTGGAGAGGCAATGCAAGCAAGATTAATGATGACATCAATTGCGATAGATATAATTCCTCCTAAATCACAGGTTCTAACATCATCATTAACAAACGTATATGTACCGTCCTCTAAGTCTCCAAGGATTACAACTTTGTGTCCATCTTTAATTAATGATGCACAAAGATTAGAACCGATAAAACCGGCTCCGCCAGCGACTAATATGTTCATACAGTGTTGCATTTTATATTAAATCCTTTAATTCAAGAGTACTTATGGTTCCTCTAATATTAAATTTGTCAAATATCGAATGATTGACAAGCTTAATTACAATGTCGTATCTCTGGATAAGTTCCGATTGATCTTTAATAAACAGGGATTCTATTTCCGGTGAAAGAAGAGATGTATCAATTATCGGGTCAAAGGCCATTATCGTAACCCCTTGGTCATGTAGTCTTTTAATTATTTCAATCGACTTTGAATTCCGGATATCGCTTATATTGGCTTTGTATGACGCTCCGAGTATAAGAATGGAACAATCTTTGTCGCCAATTAAATCGGAGATCTTTTTTATCACGATAAAAGTCTCATTCTCATTGATGCATCTTGCTGTTGACACCAACGGCAAATCTAATGATTTGGATTTAACCCTTTCTATTAAATAATATGGGTCAATACCAATACAATGCCCACCAACTAAGCCGGGGTAAATAGATGCGAAATTCCATTTTGTTGAAGCACATCGAGTGACCTCGAATGAATCAATTCTCTCTTTTCCACAATAAAGGGAAAATTCATTGGCCAAGGCAATGAGGGTATCGCGTTGAACATTTTCATACATCTTAGCCGCCTCAGCCACTTTAATGCTTGAAGCTCGACAGAGCGGAGCCGATATAATCGACGAATAAAGTTTTTCAATCTTATTCAATACTTCTGAGGATGAGCCAGAAATAATCTTAGGTGTTATTGAAAGATGATGTATCTCCTCTCCGACATTAATTCTTTCAGGAGAATATCCAACCCCAAAATCTATGTTAAGCGTTAAACCAGAATACTCTTCAAGGATAGGAATACATATTTCATCAGTTGCACCAGGGAAAACAGTCGATTCAAATATAACCAAATCTCCTTTTTTAAGATTGCTTCCAACAACGAAACATGCGCTTTTTAATGGGAACAAGTCCGGCTCGTGCGACGACGTGACGCCTGTTGGAACACATATTACAAAAACATTACAATCTCTGATAGCGTTACTATTAGAAACAATAATGCTGTTCCTAATAGCTGCATTTATATTTTCCTCTTTCTCGCACCTCTTAGCATCAATACCACGAGAAAGCAGAGTTGTTCTCTCATTATCTGAATCAAACCCTACGCAATGATAGTGTTTTGAAAATAGGCAAAACAATGGCAACCCAACATAACCAAGACCTAATACAGCAATCTTGGGAGTAAAAAATTGTTGTATATCTTCGTTTTTATTCTTATTCATGATACTTTTTTTATCTCATATACTTGAAATTAAGAATGACAAACACGCTATAAACTAAAGATGCAACAAGTATACGATCTGTAATGAATTGCATTCATCAATCTTATCGTATACATTTATAGAATCCGAGCCGTTAATGTCATTTCCATTGTTGTATGGAAGTTCCACCGTTGATGAGTCGGCGAGGATCTATTTTCAAGACAGAAGCTATCTTGATAACCATCTCAAGTGATGGTTGCGCCGTGTTAGAGCACCATCGAGAAACAGTTGCTTCATTTTTTCCTAGTTGCTGTGCCAACCATTTACCAGTACGATTCTTTTCGGCTAAAACCACTTTTAATCGATTAATCATCTTATTATCAGTAACTACCTCCGATTTCATAGATTAATTTATTGATGTAATGTGCAAATTTACAACAAAATCCACAATCTTCATTCATTCCAGAGAATGTTTTCACAGATAGACGACATTCGAAAGTTGAATGATTACTTTACTTCCCATTGAGGCATCATAAATATGTAACACAAAACTTACAATGAGTTTTTAAGTTTCGCAAGTAAATTTTAGCCCACCAGATCAGAATCACCTACTTGTCGAAGACCAATTTCACTGCTTTGATTTGTTTGTCGTTTAATATTACCTATTCAGTCAAATCCATGGTATCATAGTTATATGAGCTATATAATCAACAATTAGAATTGGATTGATAATACTTCCCTTGTATTTGCAGGTGATATGCAGATGTTCCTCGGTGCAGCGTCCCGTATTGCCTGTAATCCCAACAACATCACCAGACAAAACAGCCTGCCCTTGTGATACAGAGATTTGAAACAGGTGGTAATAGCTGACGGTGAAGCTGCTGTGTTGTAACGTGACATACTTTCCGGAGACTTTGTCCTATCCTACCTTTCGCATTCTACAGTAAATCCTCAGTTAGGTTTGTATTTTCTGTTTGATTGGGTAAGGATAAAGTTGAAATGGGTTAATATGAAGTATATCGGATTGCGATAATAATATCTATAGTGCTAAAAAGTCGCCACTCTCTTTGCCCATTCAATGATTTTGGTTACTTTTGCGGTTGAGTTATTTGACAGTAAAACATAGCAAAATGCTGAAAATCGCACGGTTTCTTAGTCGTTACCGCTACTTTTCAAATAGCTTGCTAAAAGTTTATTTCTCAAATGGTTAAGTCAAATCATTGAAAATCTAAAATAAAAGATATGAACTTAGAAAAGATATAAGGTTGTAGGATTGTAGGATTTTTCCAAAAAAATGCAAGAATAAAAATAAAAAACGCTATCTTTGTGAAATAATAAAGCGTTCTTCAGATTTGATGCAAAATATAACGAATATATGTAGTTCGCTCGTTTCTAAATCGTTACCTGTTCAAAATTATAAGAGCTTTAATTATTTGTTTTTCAATAGGAAAAGGAAAATTGAATGTCGTGCGGTGTGCGTGGTCAGATTTTTTCTAATTCCGCACAGGTCGGCAATTTCTTTCAGTAGGCTAGGCCAGCAGCGCTTTGCCACCTTGCGGTGGTAAGTTTCCACTAACCTGCCCCCGAACCGTACGTACATGTTTCCATGTATACGGCTCTCCATTGTCAACATAACTCTAGTTTCCATAGCTTTTGTGGATTAATGCATCACAGTCGTGACAGACCGCTAATGTTTTACGATGTCGTTTAATCATCATGGTATTCCATCTTGTATCAGCTTTCAGTTGATTGATGTTACGTACGTGATACATCACAAGGTCTCCCATTTTTCCACATAGTCCACATCTTCTCTCTTTGAGCCTTTCCACAAGTGTGGGGCAGGAAGATACATCGTGTTCGGTATATTGTCGTAATGGTTATCCTCATAGATGTCTGTGAAACGTTTGCATCTGAACCCACCGTTATACCATACTCTTTGTTTCTCGTTTCCTTTATTATCCTTATAAGGGATAACCACATCCGTCCCGTCCCTATACTTTTCGAGTATTTGTCCGACGGTTCTTTTGTGTTTTCGACCGAGCGTTTTAAGTATGCTGTACTTCATGAAATAATTAAACTTCCACCTCCAATAACTGATGTTGTCCGCAATGGAATAGTAGTTGTAGAATCCCCGCAATTCAAGATTGTATTGCGCCAGAATATCTGCGTCTTGTCTATTTACCATATACTTACGAGACGAAGGCTTAAGAGTCTCTTTCCTATTAACTTGTGTGATACGCACGGCATCATAGGATTGAAGGCGCTTAAGTACGGTTTCGTAAGATACATTCAACACAATTGTTCCCAGCCACGGACGGCGTTGTAGCCCACTCCGTGTGCGTGTATGATCCATAGAACGGCGTGCCATGATTTCATATCCAAGGTATTTTGCAGGTTCTTGTGCATTGGTGATTAAAGTCTTCTCCTGCGACATCTCCAGTTTGAGCTTTTCTCTCATGAAAGTCGTAATGTCGGCTTTGACAATCTTGCATTCCTCCTTGCTGCCAATCATTCCAATAAGGAAGTCATCAGCATACCTTACATACTTCAATCTTTTGAATGTATCATCCATGTCCCTTATTGCTGGAATATCCAACATCTGCTTGCGCAGCCGGGCAATTTTTGATTTCAGTTCAGCTTTACGGTTTTCATCCGTTTCGTCTTCCAGTTTCCATCGTAATGCATTTCTCTTATTCCGATTACGTTGATATTCACAGGTTAGCCTCCGTCCTTTGCCTTTATTGAAATTTTCGGCATACTCCTTTATATACTTGTCGAACTTATCAAGGTAGATATTAGCCAATATAGGGCTGATGATGCCACCTTGTGGTGTTCCCGAGTAAGTATTGTTGTATGTCCATTTCTCCATATAGCCTGCATTTAAGAATTTGCGGATTAAACGCAGGAACCGTTCATCGGAGATGCGTTCTCTGAGGATATCGATCATAATATTATGGTCAATATTATCAAAGAAGCCTTTTATGTCACCTTCAATAAACCATCGCGTCCCTTTGAATGTAACCTTAATGTCTCTCAATGCAGTGTGGCAACTTCTGTTTGGACGGAAACCATGCGAGGTATCCTCAAAGTGTCCCTCGTAAATGGCTTCCAGAATCATATGTACCACTTCCTGCACGAGTTTATCCTCAAAAGATGGAATGCCTAGCGGGCGTTTCTTTCCATTCTTTTTAGGAATGTATACTCGACGGGCAGGATGGGGCTGATAAGATTCATCCCTCAGACTTGCCACAATTTTCTGTATGCGGTCAATGCTCATTCGGTCGATGGTTCTACCATCGCTGCCGGGCGTCATATTACCTTGATTGGCATATTTACGCTGATAGGCTATGAAGAACATTTCCTCATTAAACAGAATTCGGTAGAGCCTTTCATATCGGTAATCCGAATCTTTACTATGTTCGCATAAAGCGTTTAATACTTGCTGTGGATCTCTCATACGTCTCACACGTTTTCCTTAGTTTGTATTAAGTTGACAACTGCTTCCCTTGGCCATGTACAAGGCGTTACCTTGCTCGGACTACTACGGAAGCTCCGTTTCCATATCGGGTATTCAGTATCTTCATACATAGCCCATGTTTTCATAGGCATCCCGACTTAGGAAATCCCCGTTTAGTTTCGTAATGACTATTAGCGCGACAGGCTGTCGGATGCGACTTTCGTTCTTTTCTCCGCTTATTGCGGTTGTGCCGTAGCGATGTTCTATGCTTCCCCTCCGTACCTGAAAAGTCGAAGTGCTACGGTGTGACAATACAACTGCCTTGCGTCACAGGTCCAACATGCCCCACTGAACTATCATTCAACCAGTATAGGCTTCATCCTCGTGCCTGTCTTTCTCCCCAGCGATGCACTCGCCCTTGGCAATTAAAGCGGCCATGCTGCAACCGACATGCGACACTCCCCATTGGGTTTTCCCTACGGATAAGTCGGTTGGGAGTAGACTTAGAACCTAGTCTAGTCTCTTGCTAAAGAGACATTCATTACGCAACCTTTACGGGCGCACGGTAGCTGTTCATCTTCTGATTGCAGGGAACGGGCAACAAAGTTCCTTTATCCATGCAGTAGGGGTTATCCTTATACTTTTCAAGTATCTGTTTGGGAATGCTCAAAAGCGGGATGTTACAGATATTGTTTGTCTTTTCACGGGGTTTCACTATCCACAGGTTGCCGTTGCTGTCCTCTGAAACGTGTTCGGGGCGCAAGTTATACACGTCTATGAATGCCAGCCCGGTATATACGCAGAAGATAAAAACATCCCGTACCAGTTCCAGCCGTTCAATCCTGAACTCTTTCTGCCATATCCGGTTTATCTCGGCTTGGCTTAGGAACTGTTTGTTTACCTCCACCTCGTGAAACTTGATTCCTGCAAACGGGTTCTTTGTCAGCCACTCGTTGGCAATGGCAAGGTTTATCACTTTCTTAAAACATTTCATGTACCGGATAACGGTATTCTGTGCGCAATGCTTCTCCGTCTTTAGGTATAAATCGAATTTGCGTACCAGTTCCCCGTTTACCTCACGCAGCAACATATCATCTACCTTGTAATCCCGTTTAACCAGTTCCATGAGGTATTTAAGGCAATTGTCGTAACGTCTTACGGTGATGTCGGCATAGTCCGTCCCGATTAGCTTCCGGCAGTTGTCGTTATGTTCCTTGAATACATTATACAAAGTCTTGAAAGTTTCGTCCTTTCCCTGATAGCGGTTCACTATGGCACGTGCGGAGATAATCTTTCCCTCCAGTTCCAAGTCTTGGTAAATCTGATAGAATTTCACACGCAGGGCGTCAATGTAATGGTTAAGTTCCACTGAATTTCGGTCTTTGCCTGTCGATTTCTCTTTTTCCTGCGACCAGAGTGGGACTTTTACGCTCCGCTTTAGTTGAAGTTCCACGTATAGGCGGTCATAAGTGACACGCACACGCACGGGTGCTTCCCCGTTTTTTAACAGTTTGCTACGCTTGATGAAGAACAACACGCTGAATCTTTTTCTTTCCATACGGCTCAATTTTTAATGATACAAAGTTAGGAAATCGAACCGAGAACCCTGTTATGTAAAATAGTGCAACGTGCTGTAAAAGAATGAAGTAAATACCTCGCAGTGGAACATTTCGGGCTTTTGAAAACAGTCCCTTGAATAAGGACGTATAGTTTGCTCTAATCCCACTAATTTTGCCTATTCTTGGAAAAGAAAAATCCCCGAACTTCTTTGAAATTCAGGGATTTACATCGTTTTTCTTTCTTGAAAAGTGGTGCCACCAGCAAGAGAACTATTGTCTTCTCTCTGTTGATTATCACCGTTTTATAGTTTCTTCCCTTTGGAAATCCACATGATTTAGCACACGATTATGTTTTATCGTTTTGCTTGCTATAAGAACGATTCTTTTTTCAAATATCTCGTTGTTTAATATCGCTTGGGATTCTCCTGTCGAAGTTACCATGCTGATATTTAAAACTTTATATTTTTTGCTTTAAGCATATCTCATGAATTAACCCACTGATTTGCTACATGCTTTTGCGGTAGTTTACTCATGGAGAATACTAGGGACAAAGATAATTTTTATATTTGAATCTGCAAAACTAGAAAGTTGTTTTACATAGCTGCTAATACCGATAAGAGAGTTTTTATTATAGTAATTTCTCATAGTTTTACTTGCCACTTGAATACTACCGAAACAAGAGATTGAAAAGCACATACACCTTTAAATATTATACATACTTCATATATCCTTCCACTTTTCCATTCAATTCCATGTCTAAATATTAGCTATTGACTATTTTTTCAAAAATAAAGACGAAAACTATTGTTTATTTGTGCTATATGTCGTATGTTTGCAAATAAATTGAAAATAAAGACATGTATGATACTAAGAGCAAAGTTTGAAAATATACTATCTTTCAATTATGAAACCGAAATTAGTTTCATTGCGGGGAAAGGTACATCTCTTCCGGCACATGTATATAGAGCCGAAAAAAGAGATGATATATCGGTTCTGAGATCATCTATTATTTATGGAGCTAATGCTTCCGGCAAATCCAATATGATTCGCTGTATAAATATTTTAAGAAAGATTGCATTAGGAAGATTCCCTAAAAATAACTGGGATGTATTTAAGCTTGCACCTGAAAAAAAGGTAGATTCTAAATTGGAAATTGAGATTAAGGCGGACTCTTCGTATTACTCATATGGGGTAATATTTAATCTCAGAGGTATTAAAAAGGAGTGGTTGTATCAAATTAATAGTAGGACAAAGAAAAAAATATTTGAGCGTATACAAGAGATAGATTATGCTAATTACTCCTTTGGTGAAATTGAAGGAAATGAAGAATCCAAGCAGTTTGTAAAATTTTTATCAGAAGGAACGCCAGCAGATAAAAGCTTTTTATCCGAATACCGTAAAAGAAATGGGAAAGGTATAATTGCTATCAGTAACGTGTATAACTGGTTTGATGATAATTTGAAGATTATTTTTCCAGAAACTCGTTTTCGTGGTTTGTCTTTCAGACTGGAAAAAGATGATGAGTTTTCAAATGTAACTAAAAAACTATTGCATTTCTTTAATACTGGTATTTCTGATCTTAAAAAAGTTACGACTAATAAAGAAGAAACAGATTTACCCAAAAAGCTAATATCACAAATACTGTCAGAAGCTAAACCGGATGAAAACTGTTGCGTTGCTTCTTCCGATCAGCAATCTGTATATTTCTTCGAAACAGATAAAGAAGGTCAAACTAAGATATATAAACAAATGACTGTACATAAGAATAGTCAGGATGAGGATGTTATTTTTGATATGGATGAAGAGTCTGATGGCTCTATTCGATTATTGGATTTTATTCCAATGCTTATTGATCTTCAATTCAATTCAGCAGTCTATCTAATTGATGAAATAGATCGTAGTATGCATCCTATAATGTCTCAAAAAATATTTGAATATTATTTTTCGCAACTTTCTAATGCAAATAATACTCAACTAATTTGTACAACACATGAGTCTCATTTATTAGATGTAGATTTTATTCGTACAGATGAAGTTTGGTTTGTTGAAAAAGAAAGAGATGGCTCTACTCGATTAACATCATTGGCAGACTTTAAACCCCGAGTAGATATACGTAAGAGCTATCTGCAAGGCAAATATGGTGCAATACCATTCTTTGCTAATGTGAACACTTTAAACTGGAATAAACTAAAAGATGGAGATATGGTAAAGTAAATAGCAATTAACGACTATAAAAAAAGAAAAGAGAGCTACTTGGCGGCTGCTCTCTATTTCAGAATTTGCTTTTGTGGGTTGTAGCAACTTCCTTAGAAGGTAGTCACTTTTAAGAAATCCCGTTATTTTACGTGCAAAGCTAAAACAAAAATCGGCAATTCCAAAGTCCTTTTGATGTTTTTATGCTATAACAACCCTCGTTTACTTATTGTTTAGTAATAATTTTAATTTGATTTTTATGAAGAAAAATCAACATGTTGTGCCTTCTGGTGATCAGTGGGCCGTGAGAGGTGAGGGTAATAGTAAAAAGACAAGAATTACCCAAACTCAAAAAGAAGCAATAGAAATTGCCCGTACGATTGCACGGAAAGAGCAGTCTGAGTTAGTAATTCACGGAAAAGATGGTCGTATTAGACAAAAAGATAGTTATGGTAACGATCCTTTTCCTCCAAGAGGTTAGAATATGATAGATAAAGTACGTATTAGGAATATTGATAGTTATCTGATTGGGATTCATGACAATGATAACTTTTTTGTATCAAAAAAAGCAAGTGAAATAAATGCCGATAAGTTAAATCTTCTAGGCTTTTCTATTCCTCTCATTAGTGGAGAACAGATTTTACCTCGCGCTTTAGGTGCTGTTTCTCGGCTAAATGCTAATGGTAGTTTCATAAAAAGGAGAGACTTACCTATGGAAACTAAATATAGAGAAGTTTGTATAAAAGATTGGCATGGTGATTATCATTATGTAGATGTTCCTTATAAAAGGTATCAGAGAGAAGATATTCCAGCCCCTTCAATAGAGTTGAAAATCATAGATATTTCTGGTGACTTATATGTTACATCACCTTTATTGCATAGGGATGATTTGAGTGTATCTAAAATTAAGCATGTTATTAATTTGTTTTTAGAATTATTTGGCTCTTGTGAGATCCTTACTGAAAATTTGCTTCCAGCGATATCGTCAATTCCAACCACAAGGGTTAATTGGCGTATTCTTCCAGAAGGAGACTACCCTTGGACTAGATTAGCTCAGTTAGCTGGAGACTTGTCCAGTAATAGAACCGGAAAAGCAAAGGTTCAAGAACATAATATTGATACGATTCTCCGGTTTAGACCTTCTGGACTAGTTTATGGAGCTGGTGGTTTTAGAGGATATTTGGTATTTAAGTTTCCATCTAAAAATCTGTTTATAATGGAGAATGTAATTTATGGAAATGCGACGTATGTTTTTGAAGATGATTGGGAACAATTTTCTCAGCTAACTAAAGCGGAGATAATTCAGAATAGTCTTGTTAAGAAACGAATCGAACATCGTTCTGGATGGGAAACTGAAATAAGAAGGCTTTTATCTTAAATATTGAGTCCAAAGACTTTATTGCAAAAAAAGTCTTTGGACTTATTTAATAATTGAGGTTCAAGGTTACTCCATTAGGTAGCAGTCCATATTGTGTCTTACTTCATCATATTCAATCATCGCCTTATCCCTTTTTTCTTTTTCTTCTTGTGTTTCTGTGCTTGTAATTCTTCTGCCAATGTAGCATTGTAATTGTTGCCATCTCCCAATGAGAAGATAGACAAAAGAGAATCATTACCATTACTATTTTGTAGATTATAAGGGTGTTTGTTGTCCTGTTTACTAGCAAGATTGCAAAAAATCTTGTTTTCTTTTTCATCGGATTGAAATGTTTCTTTCTTCTTTTCGCCATAGATTTTTTGTTCCTGTAATTCAATTTGTTTAGGTATAGAACTATTCTTCATTGTATTGTGGTAGTTGAATGATTCCGATTGTTGGCGGTTGTAGTCGAATAGCTTATCAAAACCCTGTTCTGCCTGTTGGAATAAGTTTACCCGGTCAAATCCACCTTTGATTACTCCGTTCTTGGTATCCTTATGATTGGTTAGTGGGGATAACTTCTTTTTATTGGCTTGGTCTTTCCGACTTACAATCAAATGGCAGTGCATATTCAGTTTGTTTTTAGAACGACTACGATCAAAATGAATCTTACCGTAAAACTTTATATCTGCTTCGGATAGTTCTTTATTGAAGTTTTTGGCGTATTCTGGAATAAATACCTCACGAATATAGCGTTTCATTGCTTCGGCTTGCTCCTGCTCTGTGTTACCCATCGTCCGGAGTTCCTTTTCCGATGGGCTGACATGAATAGCATAAAATTTAGCATCCATCTTTAGGAGTTGCCCGATATTACTATCTATATCTTTAATGACCTTTGATTTGTAGATGTTATCATTTGTTAGATTGAAAAATCCTTCGGCATAAACACCATTCTGCATCCTTTCTAAATCTTCATGTTCGAGGTAATTGGCTAACTGACGGCTACTGCCAGCATTATTATATGTTCCGTTTGATGGTGGAGCAAAATCTATGTGCATGATTCTATGGGTTTATCAGATTAATAATTTCTGCTTTTAGGTTCTCTTTCCTCTTCCTATCCATCACCCCACAAGCGGAAAGTTCCGAATAGAGTTGTATCAGTTGAAGCAGCTTTTTATAATCCCGTTGGTGTATCTGATAGAGTGCGTTAATCTGTTTGGACTGATTGTTTATCACATCGGCATGATTACAGAACTGTTCACTTAGCTTTTTAAGCACGGCTGTTTGTCTCTCCTGACTGGCTTCCAGTTGAGAGAGAATAAGAGTTTCCAAAGTTTTGCCGATAACATCGAAGCGCAAAGCAATAGAATTTGTAGCTCGTATCATTGGATTTAGTTGTTCTTCCTCATAATGACGAATGAAGCGAATTATATCATCCTGTCTTTTATTTATTTTCGCCAGTTCTGATTTTACGGATTCAGGAGCTTCAGATGGATTGATATGCGCCTTATCTATATACCCGAATGCCAACTTTACAACTTCACTCTTTTTCAGTGAATAGCGTTTGCATATCTTCTCTACCAAAGCTGCCGTTTCCTTGTCTATGGAAATGGTAGTGAATATCGTTTTTCGACTGCTGTTTGGC
>ERZ857882.1593-NODE-1593-length-25956-cov-10.265202_pt1 | contig 25956 bp, 16 predicted proteins | sample MGYA00519697_ERZ857882 | MGnify/ENA primary metagenome ERZ857882 (study PRJEB31778, sample SAMEA3449373) | human gut metagenome | biome: human gut; feature: human-associated habitat; material: faeces | place: United Kingdom | collected 2010/2012 ...
AATTTTTTATTAAAATTATTTTTTTATATTTTACTTGACTATTATTAGCTGGTCTTAGTTTTATTATTAGTATAATAATATACTAATAATATATATTTAAGAATATCATTTTATTTCCCTTTAAATAGGAAACAAAAAATAAGAGAGATGAAAATCATCTCCCTTAAATGTTTATTTTAAGATATCTTTTTATAGTTTTTTCTGTACATAAATCCCAAGCCTAAAATTATACTTAAAACAGCAAATACTCCTAAATAACCAGTCTCAACACCAGTAGTTGGTAGTCTCCCACCATTATTTGAATCAGTAGGTGTTTCTGGAAGATTTATATCTCCCTTAGCAACAAGATTATTTAAAGCTGTATCTAATGATTTAGTTACCTCATTTATTTCTTCCTGAGTTGCCTCTTCATTAACAAAAACTTCATTAGCTTTTGTTAATTGAGTTTTTAACTCATTTACACTTTCCTCTGTATATTTTGATAAATCTATATTTTTAGCCTTATTTATTAAATCTTCAAGTTTAGATTTATCTGGTATTAATCTTAAGTCTAGATAAGATTTTAATAATGTGTTATATGCTGAATCTACTTCTTCTTGAATTACATCTGTATTAGCCAAAATTTCTTTTGCTGCTTTTAATGCACTCTCAAATTGTGTCCAAGTTGCTTCAGTATATCCTTTCTTATCTAATACTTCTAATTTATTTACTAAGTTTTCAAGTGCTTCCTTCTTAACTTGAATTTTAACTAAACCATCTATAGATGCTTTTAATGAATCTAAAGTCTCATCTATTTCTTCTTGCATTGCATTCTCATCTGCAAGCACTGCATCTGCAATTACAATAACTTCTTGTAAGTTAGCCCAAGAATCAGCAGTATATACTTTCTCAACTAACTCTTTTGCTGAATCTACAACTGCCTGCAATACATCTTTATCTCCTTGCTTAAAGTCAAGCATCCAGATAACATTAACTAATCCCTTGAAAGCTGCATCTACTACTTCTTCTGTAGCATCTTCATTTTCATAAACTGCTTTAGCTTCTTCTAATGCAGAATTAAATTCCTTTACTACAGCTGGTACTACACCCTCTAGTGAACCTTCTGCTACAACTTTGTCAGCATAGTCTATAGCTTCTTTTAAAGCAGTTTTATCTACTTCTGGAGTTGGTTCTATAACAACTTCTTTAACTTTATGCACATTTAGCTCAGCAGCTGATGCAAATCCACCTGCTCCTGCTTTTGCAATTAATCTTACATGTGTTACATTAGAAACTTCATCAAAATTAACTACTTTTAAAGTCCCATCTTGCCCCCAATTTCCCTCTGAAACTGTTATAAAATCAGTTCCATTTGTACTTACTTGAAGCTCATACTCAGTGATTGTACCATTACCTCCATTACTTCTTGGAAGATATGAGAATTTATTAATATTATAAGCTCTTCCTAAATCTAATGTTATGCTTTGTGGTAATTGTACAGGAGTATTGTAATTTGTATGCCAAATAGTTCCTGGTTTTCCATCTATGGCAAAAGATGCTAATCCTTCTGAACCTACATTTGGATGCTCACTTGTTGCTGATGCTTTCATTGTTTCTTGTGGAATTACTGTATCATCTGCAACATTTGTAGCAATATTATAAACTTCTAATGATTTTAATTCGCCATTAAATGCTTTTGTTTCACTACCTATTTTTTCTAATGGGAATACAAATGTTCCATTATCTCTAGCTGTACTAGTCTTACTTACTTCATCAACATATTCTCCATTTACATAAAGCTCTGTTTTAGTCATTCTTCCTACTATGCTTATATCTACCCATTCACCTTTAGGCAATTCATAATTAAATGAATAGTCATAGAATTCCCTTGAAAATCCTACTTTTCCAGTTTCTTTTTGAACTGCTTTAAAGTAACCCTTTTCAGATTCAAAAAGAACTTGTTCTTCATTATTACTATTTTCATCTCTTTTTATACTAAATGAAACTGTATAGTTTGGTCCTATATTCTCTATAGAATTTTCTAAATAACTATTGTTGCCATTTAATTTTAATGCTCCATTTTTAATAGTAGCATTATTAATGAATGTTGAATTATATTCATTTCCAGACTTATCAGGTACTATACCATTTGAAGCAGATTTAAAATTATACTCTAAAACCTTTTCTGTCTTAGATTCTACTTTAAATCTTGGATTAGTATTCGGAGCATTTGAAACCTTGGCTGCCACTTCTGTAAACTCATTATAAGTTTTATCCTCTGCTAATCCCCACATTTTTTCTGATAAAGCTTGAACAGCAGGTAATACCCTATCATAAATATCTAATTCAACTATACCATTAGCTTTTCTATCAATCATATCATTCCAAACAGCAAACATTCCTCCACGCATTTGTGGTGATCCTGCTGGAATTACATCTCCATTACCAAATTTACTTACTTCATAATTATTATATATATAGTTTGTGTTTAAATAGTCATAATAATATCCTGCATCTGGAACTATATATAGCTTACCATCTTCAGTATTAATTAAGTCATAACCTGCATTAAACATATCTGAAGGATCTGCCCATCCATTATTCCAAATGTTCATTTCTATACCTTCTGCTGTTACAGGAGTATTACCTCTTTTATTAGAAAGACTTCCCCAAACTCTTGGTGTTCTGCCCTTTTCATCCCTTATATATTTAAGCATTTCATCGGTATATGCTCTATATTCCTCTGAATTCCCATAGAACTCATCTGCACCTATATGAACTTTAGTATCTCTAAACACTGGATTTTCTCCATCTGTATACTCACTAAATATTCCTTTTATATATTCTACTACTTCTGGATTTGTGACATCTAGCATTGCTGAATTTTCACCAACGCCCTTATGATCACCTTTTCCATAAGCAAATTCAGGGTGAGCTTTCATAAATGATAAAGCATGTGCTGGACTTTCAATTTCTGGTACTATATTAACGCCATATAACTTAGATTTATCAATAAATTCTCCAAATTCTGCTTTAGTATATGATATATCTGTAGATGTTAGTGGAACACCATTTGCTCCTATATCATTTGACTCTAATCTAAATCCTGCATAAGCTTTTTCTATTGCCTCTGCACCATATTCAGTAACCCAAATATAATTGTCATTTAAATGAACTTGGAAATCATTCATTTTATACCAAGACATAAGTTTCATAATATCATATAAGAAATCCAAAGAAGTAGGTTTTCTTCCTACATCTAACATAAAGCCTCTTATATCTGATAATGGATAATCTCTTGTTATCCCTTTTGGAATAGTTGTTCCATTTTGCTTTAATATTTGTAATATTGTTCTTGTTGATAAAAATACAGCTTCTGCTTCATTAGCCTCAACTTTAACAAAATCACCAATTTCCATATAATAGCCTTCAGTTCTAAGCTCCGGACGGTTATTATTTAATTCAACATAGAAATCACCTCTATTTGGTGAATCTGAAACTACTACTTCAATTTCTTTACCAACTATATCCTTATAATCTTCAGAAAAAACATTCATATATTCACTTAATTCTGATTCTGAAGAAGGTGAAATAACTATTCTTGATGCATCATTAATTTCAAAATTACCATTTCCTCCAAGCCATTCTCTAAGCTCTGGAATAACAGTTGGTACCTCATTACCTGTAACTTCATTTGATCCAGGCACTAATACTTCTATATCTGGAGTATATACACTTTTATTTCCTTGTGTTATTTTAAAATTAACACGAACTTTTGTATCTACTAAAGGTCTATATATTTTCATATCAGCTCCGATAACTTCTTCATAGTCGGCTCCAACAAATGAAATTTCATATCCTGCTGGTACTGATGGCATTGGTAACACTTCATCATCAAGTGTAAGATTTTTAACAGTTATAGAATTTACAATTCCATCTAATCCTTGTGGAATATCACCATTATAAATTTCAATTTCATATATAGATACATTATTCCAGTTAACACCATCTGCATTAGCTATATGTTTACTAACATAAACTCTTACATATCTAGTAGCAATAGCTTCATTTAGTTTAATTTCTTGTCTATTTTGTTTCGGTACAGATGTGGCTGTATATACATCATTCCAATTATTATTATCATCAGAAACTTGTACTTTATATTCTTGAGCATTTTTTCTTTCCCACTCAATAACTATAGTTTTTATTTGAATCTTAGCACCTAAATCAACTGTAATCCATTGATCATCTGATGATACATCACTTGCCCATCTAGAAGCCCTTGCATTTGAACCATCTACCGCTTTATCTGCTGTAAATGTACTAGTTTCATTGCTTGATGAAGTTGCATTTTTACCTAATGCAATATTTTGTCCAATCTCTGGTACTATAACTTCTGGTTCTTCCGGCTGCTCTGGTTCTTGTGGTTTATTATTATATATTTCAACTTCATATATGGATACTGTATTCCAACTAACATTACTACCTTCTTGTGTTGGGGAATAATCATTTATAGTTATCTTTACATACCTTGCATTTTGTGACCCAACATTTAAAACTTCTCTAAATTCATTTTTTGCTGTACTCTCATAAACAGCAGCCCAATTAGAATTATCATTTGATACTTCTATTTTATATGAATTTACATTTCTTCTTTCCCATTCAATTGCAACTTCATCTAAAGCTTTAACTTCTTTTAAATCTATTATAATCCATGGCTTAACTGCATTTAATTCTGATGCCCATCTTGAACTTCCACTCTTATTAAGATCTGTGGCCCTATCTATTTTCCCATCAATAACTTTATCAGCAGTAAAATTACTTCCTGCTTCATACCCTGATGCAGTAGCACTTTTTCCTAAAGCTATATTCTCTCGTTGTACTTCATTATTTTCTTCTGCTCTTACAGGTACAAAAGAAAACAACATAGTAAATACTATGAATATTGGTAATATTCTTTTTGAAGCATTATGAATCTTATTTCTCATTATTCTCCTCCTTGATTAATTATTTTTTATAAATCTTAGTAACAAATAACCCAAGATAGTTTACATACTATAAGTATATATATTGGGCTAATGCCATTTAGAAATACTTATCTCCCTCCCTTCTTTATTTTAGATGTGTTAACTTATAATATTTAAACTATATAAATATTATAAGTTTTAAAAAAAGCTAACTTATCCCATAAGGAATAAGTTAGCTTATGCCCTTTTCAGGTAACACACCCATTTAATCATTTACATTTTACCATATAAAGTAAAATTTGTAAATATTATTAATAATTGAGCTATATTTCTTATTAAATATGTTACTTTAAAAAGTAAATGTAAATTGAAAAAGTAATTTCCGTTTTTTTTACTGAAACAGAAGTTAGTTTTGCAAAGTGTCTGATATAATTAATTTGATATTTGTCCTGAGCATATTAGGAGGATTAAATATGTCAAATAAAGCTTTAAGTAAAGGAGAAAATTAAATAATTATTTTTGAAACAGAAGGCAAATATGAAGATAAAATTATATTAAGTGATAAACCACTATATTTATAAAAATAGTAAAACTACTAACAAAAAGGAAGAAGCTCCCTGTGGAGCTTCTACAATATATTTTTTAAAAAAGATAAGGTATCTTTAGTGGAATCCTTCTTTTGTAATTTTCCATCCTTCACAAAGTTTTCTTCTCTCTCTTTTAATTCCTCAATTAAATGATTTCTTAATTCATTCATAATATTTGTAAATTCAGGATTATTACTTTCATCTACTAATTCATTTGGATCTTTCTGTAAATTAAAAAGTTGTTCTTCATCTTTAATAGGATACCAAATATATTTCCATTCTTTTGTAACAATAAAGTGATTAGAATATTCCCCAAAGCTATGTTCTCCATGAATGTAATCTCTTAGAGAATAACTAGAATCATATAAGCATTTCTTAAAGCTTTTACCATCAATATTTGTTACCTTCTTACCTACAGCTAAATCTACCAAACTTGGGAATATATCTCTAAGCTCTACTAATTCATTAATTTTCTTAACTTTCCCCTTCAAAATATTTCCTTGATCATATACAAAAAGTGGAATATGAACACTTCCCTCATAAGGATATGCTTTCCTAAAGAGATTATGTTCTCCTAATTGATCACCATGATCTGATAAGAAGATAATAATAGTATTTTTATCAATCCTTTGCTCTTTTAACGCAATTAGGAATCTACCAAGTTGATGATCTATATGAGTTATTGAACCATAATAAGCTGCAATTGCTCTCTTTAACTCCTTTGGTTTCAATTTACCTACTTTTGCTATAGTAGAAAGAGGAGTATCATCTCCTATATTCTTTGCCCATTCTCCAATTTTAACTTCTGGTAATTCATCTATCATATTCATATACATATCAAAATAATATTGAGGTGGATCTAATGGTGAATGTGGTCTTGTAAATGACATTTTTAAAAAGAATGGACAATCCCTATCTCTCTTCTTTAAAAATTCAATACTTTTTGTTACTACCCAATTAGTTGGATGTACTTCTTCTTCACAATGCCAAGGTCTTGCTACCCATGAATTGCAGTTTAAACCATTATCCATTAAATCAACACTATTACCTTTTTTATCTCTAAACCAGCTTAAATAATCATCTACATTTTCAAAGGTATCTGAGTACTTTTTGTTATAATTTCTAGAAAGGCCTAAATACCCATCATGTAATTCAACATGTTGAAAGCCTAACCTATTTCTTTCTGGATAAACATGCATTTTCCCAATACATTCAGTTTGATATCCTAAGTTAGTGAATTCTTTAGCTAATGTCTTTTCATATCTCCATGGTATGCCATCTTCATAACCCACTCTTCCATGATTTTTTTGTGATAATCCTGTCATTAATGCTGCTCTTGAAGCAATACATGATGGTACTGCTGTATAAGCATTTTCAAAATTATACCCTGAGCTAGCCATCATATCTAAATTTGGAGTGGAAATAACTTCATTTCCATTAGCCCCCATACAATCATATCTCATTTGATCAACCATTATTAAAATAACATTAGGTTTGTCCAAAAAAACACCTTCTTTACTAAAATTTTATTTAACTTTATCTTTAATTTATTTATTAATTTTTTTATTAAATCAAAGCTTATTAACATCTCTTTTTATATTATTAATATACCTATAACATTGTATATATTAAGTAAAATTAGTGCTATTAATACTATATTAAAGACTTTTAAAATAACTTCTGAGTTGAACTTTTTATTTAAGCTTGCACCTATAATTCCACCAACTATCCCCCCTATAATCATATAAGGTAACATAGTTAAATCAAAGGGTTTAAGCCCCTGTGTTGTTATTACTGTGAACAGCTTAGAGCCTTGAGAAAATAGAATTGTAATAATAGAATTTATAGCTGCTTCTTTAGTATTCATAGAAAAGAATAAAGCTAATACGCAAACATTTATAGGGCCTCCACCTATACTTAAGAAGGAAGCAAGACTTCCTAACAGGATTCCTATTAATATACATGCAATAGAATTACTCACTTTATAGCTTTTAAACTTTTCTTTATTATTCATATAAATATATATGATAATTAGAAGTATAGCTAATGTTAAGCTTTGAATAATAGTTACCAAAGCTTCACTTAAGAACATTAGTAATATATTTACTATCTTATTCCCAAGAACACCACCAACTATTGAACCAATACCAATAAAAGCTGTTTTTCTTAATTCTATTTTCACCTTATATCTAATTTGCTTTATTATAGAAACTAAAGCCATTGAAAAAACTGTGAAGGAAGATAAAACTCCTATTGTGGGCAAATTATAATCTCCTAAAAAATCCAGAAGAGGTTTTATTATTACTCCACCACCTAGCCCAGTCATTGCCCCTATAACTGTTGCTGCTAATGCTATAAAAAAATATAGTATCATAACTAACTCCTTTCTTATATTTAACCGAATGTACTGTTGTATATTATATATTATACATTTTATATTCTTATTAAATAAAGCAATTTATACATTATTTAAGTTAGTACATTAACTTTTCCTATATAAATTAATTATTATTAAAATTAATTTACTATGACACTAAAATAGATATTTAGTGACTTTTCTTTATTACTTATTTTTATATAAAAAAGGAGCTGTCACAGCTCCTTATTAATTTTCACCCCTAGGTAAAATTCTTATACATTCGTATAATTATTTTCTTCTTCTGATTCCAAAATTAAATTTTGTTTTTCAACAGCTTTATAGAAGAACCAGTATATAAGCACATCAACAACTATACATACTAATTGAAGTATTGACCCACTAATATGACCTCCAGTTGTAAAGAATCCACTAATAATAGGTGGCATAGTCCAAGAAACAGCAATACCTGTAGTCTTAGCTACTAATCCTGTTGCCATTGCTGCATATGAAATTATTGCATTAGCCATTGGTGCTAAAATAAATGGAATTAATAATGAAATATTCATTACTATTGGTAAACCAAACATTGTAGGCTCATTAATATTAAATAAACCTGGTGTTAAAGTTAATGGTGCCATAGTTTTACTAATCTTACTTGCTTTTTTCTTTCTAGCAATAATAGCAATTACTATTACTAAACCAATGGTCGCTCCACCACCACCCATAAATACGTAGTTATCTATAAATTGCATTGTTATAATATTAGGCAAATCAGCCATTTTATCAGCTTGGAATATTAATCTATTCGCATCTGAATTCATTAACCAGATAGGATTAAGAATACTATTTACAACGTTTCCTCCATGAATTCCAACAAACCAGAATAAGCTATTTAATAGAATTGCAAAAAGTGTTCCAAAAATATTATTTCCTAGTAAACCTAATGGTCCACCTAAAATTTTTCCTAATAAATCATGAATATTTACAAGTCCTACTCTATCAATAATAGCAAAAATAACTAACCATAAAGTTATAATTACTGCCCCTGGAATTAAAGCACTAAAACTTCTTGAAACTGCAGGTGGTACAGCTTCTGGTAATTTAATTTGAATATCATGTTGTATAAACCACTTAAATATTAAAGAAGATATTATACCAAGAACCATTGCAACAAATAATCCTTTACTTCCCATATAACCTACAGGAATACCAGCTCCAGCTTCACCAGTTACAAAAGGAGTAACTACTATAAAAGATGATAATGCTATAATACCCGCTGAAACACCATCAAGCTTATGTTGACGTGCAAAGCTATAAGCAACTCCAAAACTTGCAACTAAACCCATTAATCCAAAGCTACTATCAACACCCTTCCATAAGTAAGTGTCTATTCCCATTTCAGTTAGCCAATTAGTCCAAGCCTCTATAGGGAAACTTGCTATTACAAGAAATAGCGAACCAATAATTATTAACGGCATACTTAATGTAATACCATCACGTATTGCTATTAATACTTTGTTATTACCTAACTTTGCAGCTATAGGTAACATTTTTTCTTCAAGAATTTCATTCATCCTTTTCATATTATCCACTCCCTTTTATTTAAATACATAATAATATTACTTATCAGTAATACGATTATAAACTTCAATGATTTCTTTGGCTAAATCTGTAAAAGCAATTGATGTCATTAAATGGTCTTGCCCATGCACCATTAATAATGATACTTCTGCTCTCTCTCCTTGTGCCTCTTTAGTTAACATTTCTGTTTGAGAGTGATGAGCTTGTCTTAATGAAGCTTCTGCTTCAGCAATCTTAGTATTAGCTAATTCAAAATCTCCAGTTTTAGCTGCTTGAATGGCTTCCATTGCATTACTTTTTGCATCTCCACCATACATAATTAACTGCATTATTACCTCTAAATTCATTTCTTCTTCCAAAATAAACACTCCTTCTAAAGCAATTTAACATAAAACTAGCTATTCATTAATCTTATAGCTTCTTCTAATACTTTTTCGCCCTTCATCATTCCATAATCAGTCATATTAATTACACCTAGTTTTATTCCTAACGGTGCAACTTTAGTTTCAAATTGTGATTTCATAAAACGCACTTGAGGTCCTAAAAGCAATACATCTATTTTTCTACTGCTTAAATACTCATCTGCTTCACTAGCTGATACAGCGAATATATCTGCATCCAAGCCCTTTTCTTCAGCTGATTTTTTCATTTTATTTACCATTAAACTAGTGCTCATTCCAGCTGCACATACTAACATAATTGTTTTTTTCATACTATACCTTCCTCCTTAAAACTATTTATTAATATATAATGAATGTAAGCAATATTAAACTGCCCTTCCCATACTATATAATTCTTTATCTATTAACTGAGCGTGCAATCATTGAAACAGTATGACGAACCCCTCTAATTGCCTTACTCATTGCAAAAATATTTTCAAAAGGTGCTACTCCCCCATAACCTGCATCACCAATATGTTGGATATCCACCCCACATATTTTATTACGTATTGCAATTTGCTTTATAGTGTCTTCATCTGCACTTTCTTGGCTAGTACCAATTGCTGTTAATACAAGTGCTCCCTTTCTATGTGACACTTTAACTACTTCTTTCAATTCTGAATCATCAAAACCTGGTACTGTTCCAACTGCTGGAACTAAAATAATATCTGCGCCAGCATCAATAAACTCTTCTACTGCTTTTATATCTGCAACTGGTTCATTAACACCTGCTCCATGCATTTTCCCAGCAATTATTAATCCAGAAAAATTCTCTTTTGCTAAGCGAATTGTCTTTTCTATTTGCGAATTAGTAACTCCTGTGCCTGGATTTCCAGTAAAGCAAACAAAATCCATTCCAAGCTTTTCAATTTGCTTAATTGTTTCAAGATTAGCTTGTCTTCCTCTACTAATAGTTAACATATCCTCTGACATATCTGCATCTAAGTCAACAGGCTCTAAGTTTACTCCTATTGGACGTCCAACTAATCTGTGTAGCTCATCCACAAAATTTCCTTCTTTAACATCTAATCCAAAAATATGTGGGTCTAAAACATCCAAACAATTAAGAAGAATTAAATCTGCTCCAAAAGCTTTAGCAATTTCAGAGTTTGTAATATCTCCTACAAAGGATTCTCTTGGTGCCACATTCTCTGAAAGAATTGTTCTACCTTCACTAGCTTTAATACTTTGTTTCAATTCTGCTGCGGTCATTTGCAATATCTCCGAAGCATTTGCACTAATTAATCTTTTTCCCATAATAACGCCTCCAAGTCTTAAATTTAATCTTAGGTATGATTTTTTACTAAATTTTAAAATTTATTATTATCTATATAAACCTCTTCTTTTGTTTTCTATTTAATCATTAAACAACTTCCTTATCAGCCATCTTAACAAAAGGTAAATAAACTACTATAGAAATCGCTAAATTTACCAATGATAATACAATTGCTCTCCAGTCAAATCCTGTAGAGAAAAATCCATATAATACAGGTGGCATAACCCATGTAACATTTTGAGTAACTGGTGCTACCCATCCTAAACTTGTTGCTAAGTATGAAACCGCTGCCATTAATGAAGGTGATAGTAAAAATGGTATAAATAAAAGTGGGTTCATTACTGTAGGAAGTCCATACATAACAGGCTCTCCTATATTAAATAAGACTGGTGCTATACCTAATTTTGCTACTTCTTTATAATGACTGTTTCTAGATTTCCAGAATATCGCTATTAACAATCCTAATGTTCCATACCATACAAAAGATCCATAAGATACGCTTGTCCATAAATATGGAATTGATTGATTATTTTGGAAAGCCTCCATATTAGCTAATAAAGTAACTCCAAATAATCCTTCCATAATTGGTGCCATTACGTTTCCACCATGAATTCCAAAAAACCAGAATAATTGTGTTAAGAATGCTATAAGTACAACTGCAAGGAAGCTTTGCGATAATCCTAATAATGGAGTTTGAAGCACTTTATATATCCAATCAATTAGTATTTGTCCAGTAATTTTATTAAATACATATACAAATATACTTACACTATATAATGCAATAAAGCCTGGAATTATAGATAAAAATGGTTTTGCAATAGCTGGTGGTACTGTATCTGGTAACTTAATTGTCCAATTTTTATTCATTAATTTACCAAAGATTATACATGCCATAAAGCCAACAATCATTGCAGTAAAATAACCATTTGAATTAATTTGAGCCCCTGGAATTACTCCACTTACTGTAATAGAAAAATTATTAGCATCAATAGCTATGTCTTTAATTCCCTTAAAAAGTTCTGATAGAACTTGTCCATCAGCATTAGGTAATTGAATAGTTTTAGTAATAGAATTACTAATAGCTATAATAAAAGCTGAAAGAGCAACTATCCCTGATGATAGATAGTCTGTATTATAAATTTTAGCAATATTTACACCTAAAGAAAAAATAAATAATAGAGATACTATAGCTAAACTTCCTTTAAATATTAAATTGTTAATATCTACAACAAAGCTGAACATTTGAGGAATAGAAGTATTTCCAAATTGTCCAGGTACATCTACTAAAAATGCATTTAATAATAGTGCAATAGAACCAGTCATAACAACAGGCATAGTACCTATAAAAGAATCTCTAAGAGCTATTAAGAATTTTTGATTACTAATCTTTGAAGCAATTGGTAATAAATATTTTTCAATAGTTTCCATTAATTTGTTCATTATTCTACCTCCTTACTATTAAAAATTTTTTTCGATTTGCTTTTGTGTATTTATAAAAGATAAATGTTATTAAATATAGACTTACAAACTTCCAAATAAGCATAATTGTTTAATCGTTTTCATTATACTTATAAGCTTTAAAAAATAAATCTACACTCAAATTCCTTATAAATAATTATTTATTGACCATATTTTTCCTTTCAAAAATATATATTTGATAATAAATTATTATTAATTATATTTAAAGTATAATTTACCATGAATAATTTGTCAATACATATATTGGATATCGCCAAAATTTTTAGTTATAATTTATAATCAACTTTTTATTTTTTTATTTCCTAAAATTATTTAAAATACTTTTATTTATAAATAACTATAAAATACATAAAAATATAATATTATTCATTCTTTTTTATTACTAAAAGTAATTTAAAATAAAATCCTTATATTTATTTATAAATTATAATTAATATTATATAATATTATCATTGAAAGGAGAGACGCTATGAAACTTACAAAAAACCAACAAAAACTAAGATTTAAAATTTTAGATAAAATATATGCTAAGGGTCCTATCTCTAGAATTGATATTTCAAAGGAAACAGGTATCACCCCTGCTACAGTTAGTGAAATTACTGGTAATATGATTCAAGAAAATCTTATACATGAACTTGGAGAGGTTGTTCCTGAGGAAAGTAAATCTGGAAGAAAAAAAATACTATTGGGTATATCCTCTAAACATAGTTTTTATATAGGTACCGAATTATCTCCAAAATATATTTCATTTTGTTTAACTGATAATTTAGGTGAAATTTTTAAAGAAAAAACTATTCAATTAAATAGTTCTAATTTGGAGGAAACTTTAACTGAAGTTTTTTATATTAAAGAATTAAAAGATTTTTTAAGTTCTTGTGAAAATTATAGCCCAAAAGGAATTGGAGTTGCCCTTCCTGGACATTTTGATGAAAAGAATATATCAATTATTAGTAATAATTCTTTTTGGAAAAACTTTAATATAAAAGCTTTATTAGATAATCTACCTTTACCAATTTATTTTGAAAACAACGTTAAATGTATGACTACAGCAGAAAGATTATTCGCTTTTCCTGGTAATGATGATAATTTTATATTTTTCCATGTAGGTAGAGGAATGTTCTGCTCATATATGTATAATGGGAAGCTCTATGCTAAAAAAAATTATATTGTAGGTGAAATAGGACATATAGTTGTACAGCCAGATGGTGAATTATGCGAATGTGGTAAGAGAGGTTGTCTTCAAACATACAGTAGTGAATCTTGGATTATAAAAAAATGCCAAATATTATTTGATAACTCTGAAATTACGTACCTAAGACAATTAGTTACAGATAAAAATAAAATAACAATTGGAACTGTATTAAACGCATATAGTTTAGGAGATACAAGTGTAATAAATATTCTTCATTCTGCTATTAAACATCTTTCAATTACACTTAATAATTTATCAATGATGATTGATGCTAATAAAATTATAGTTCATGGAGAATTATTCAATGAGCCTATTTTAAGAGATTTATTACAAGAATCAATAAATAACAGTATTAGCTTATTATCAATACAACCAAAACAATATATTATGATAAAAGATTATAATAATCATAATGGTGCTTTAGCCGCTGCTGCCTTTTGCATATCAAAAAATCTAATTCAGTTAACTGATCCAATTGAAGAAGTGCTCTAAAAATTAATTAAATAAATATAGCACAAAACTCTTAAAGATAAATTTTTTAAGGAGCTTTGTGCTATCTATATTTATTTATCAGTGAGAAAAACTGGCTTGTCACTAAAATTAAGCTCATTAATTAAGATATTTTCAGTTTCAAATATAACAATATCATTTTTCTCCTTTAGGAAGCCTGATGGAACATATAAGTATTGTATAGGTCCTCTAGACCAGTACCTACCAATATTAAAGCCATTTATAAATATGCATCCCTTTCCGTATTTAGAACAATCTATAAATGTATCATAAATATCTTTTAATTCAACAGTAAAATGATAAAATGTTGGTGTATCTACTTTAGTTACAGCTTTTTTATCAAATTTAATTTTAAAAATCATCTCTTCATCTAGGCATAAAGGATATTGCTCCCATCCACTATGAAAATGATTGTTAATCATAACACCACCCTTTATACCTTTTCTTTGAGTAGGTGCATTTAACTTATGTCCATAGTTTACTCTACCTAAATTTTCAACTAAAACCTCAACATTTATAATTTCATTTTCACTACTAAACTCAACTTCTGTTCCTATTTCTTCTTTATATTGAGTAGCAACAAGCTTTTCATCAATATATATATGACATCTATCAGAAGCATCTATTACCTTTAATTTTTCACTATGATTATAATTTTTTATTTTACTTCTATATAACATATATCCATAGTTACAATCTAAATCTTCCATACCCTTAGGATATGCTGTTTTTACTTCTTTAGATATATATGGAGCAACAGACATAAGATCAGCTAATCCATCAGCTTTATAACTACCAATATTCTTTAAAATTCTCTTTCTTGGAGGCATTTGTTCTATATTAGGATATAGTGATTTTATAACCTTTTGTAATTCATAATATTTATCAGTTGGATTACCCCATTCATTTAAAACAGCATCATAATCATAGGAAGTAACCTGTGGTAAATCATTATTTCCTCTTGCAGAACAACCATTCATAAAGCCAAAATTTGTTCCACCTCTAAACATATAAAGATTAATACTTCCTATTTCAAGCATTTCCTTTACATCTTCAGCTAGGTCTATAGCATCTCTACGAATAATATCTTCGCCCCATCTATTAAACCATCCATCCCAATATTCCATACACATAATAGGCCACTTTTTGCCATTATCTACAATAAATTTTTCAAGAACATCACAATTTTCCTTTGATTTAGAGCCAAAATTTCCAGTTACAAAAATATCATCTTCAATTAATGCTCCAGATTCTAAGGCTTCAATCCATGTACCATCTGAAGTGAAAAGGGGAACATCTACCCCATTTTCCTTCATTATAGATGCTATAATTCTTAAATAGTCTTTTTCATTACCATAAGAACCATATTCGTTTTCAACCTGCATCATTAAAACAGGTCCACCTTTAGTTATTTGATAATTAACTAATCTAATAAATAATTCTTTATAATAATTTCTTATCTTTTCAATAAATTTTTCATCTGAGGTTCTAAGCTTTATTTCCTTATCTTTTAAAAGCCATGCTGGAAGTCCACCAAACTCCCATTCAGCACATATATATGGAGTAGGTCTTAAAATAACATATAGCCCTATCTTTTCAGCAGTTTTTATAAACTTCTCTATATCCTTAATTCCTTCAAAATCAAATCTTCCTTCATAAGGTTCATGAATATTCCATGGAATATAGGTCTCTACTGTATTAAAGCCTAATGCTTTTAAATTAAATAATGTATCTTCCCATTGAGAAGGGTGTATTCTAAAATAATGAATAGCTCCAGATAAAATTTGAAACTTCTTCCCCTCTAGATAGAACTCGTCTTTTATTTCAAACTTATCCATATATTATATTTGCTCCTGTTTATCTGCCATTTTCACAAAAGGTAAATAAACAAATGTAGCAATTACTAAATTTACTAATCCTAATATAATTGCTCTCCAGTCAAATCCTGTAGAGAAGAATCCATATAATACTGGTGGCATAACCCATGTAACGTTTTGAGAAACTGGTGCTACTAAACCTAGACTTGTTGCGAAATATGCAACTGTAACCATTAAAGCTGGTGCTAAAATTTTAGGGATAAATAATATTGGATTCATAACTGTAGGAAGTCCATACATAACTGGTTCTCCTATATTAAACATACATGGAACTATACCTAATTTTGCTACTTCTCTATAGTGCTTATTCTTTGATTGCCAAAATATTGCTATTAATAAGCCAACTGTTGCAAACCAGACAAAAGATCCAAATGATACGCTTGTCCATAAGTATGGAAGTGGTTCATTGTTTTGGAATGCTTCCATGTTAGCTAATAATGCTACTCCAAATACACCTTCCATAATTGGTGCCATAACATTACCACCGTGAATACCAAAGAACCAAAGTAATTGTATTGTTACTGCAAGAATTACAACTGCTAAGTAGCTTTGAGATAATCCTAATAATGGTGTTTGTAATACTTTAAATATCCAATCGTTTATTAATTGTCCAGTAATTCTATTAAATGCATATGCAACTATAGCAACAACATATAATGAAACTAAACCAGGAATTATAGACATAAATGGTTTTGCAATTGCTGGTGGAACTGTATCTGGTAACTTGATTGTCCAATTTTTATTCATTAATTTACAGAATATAATTGAAGCTAAGAAACCAATTATCATTGCTGTAAAGTATCCTCTTGAGTTAATTTGATTTATAGGAATAACATTGTTTATAGTAACAGCTAAACTATTACCATCAACTCCAACACCTGCTATTCCATTGAAAAGTTCTGATAGAACTTTTCCATCAGCATTAGGTAATTTAATATTTTGAGATATTGAGTTACCTATTGATATTATAAATGCTGCAAGTGAAACTATACCTGAAGATAAGGTATCGGTTTTATACATTTTAGCAATATTAACACCTAAAGAGAATATAAATAATAATGATACTATTGATATACTACCTTTAGAGATAAGATTGTTTATATCTACTATCCATTTAAAAGTTTCTGGTATAGAAGTATTTCCAAACTGTGCTGGTACATCTACTAAAAATGCATTTAATAGTATTGCAACTGATCCAGCCATAACAACAGGCATTGTACCTATAAAAGAATCTCTAAGAGCTATTAAGAATTTTTGATTGCTTATTTTTGAAGCAATTGGTAATAGATATTTTTCCATTGTTTCCATAAACTTATTCATATTTTTCTCTCCTTTTATTAATTTATTTTCATTTAAATTAGCATTTTTTAATTGATAAAGTAGATTCTAAATATTTTTCACTTTTCTAACCAAATATGTACTTTTCTTATAACTAATTTAAACGTTTTCTTTTTTTACTTACTTTCCCTTATCATTTTTAGAATTTAATCTAAAACTATGTTATGGATATGTATAAATAATTACTTTTAATTGAATATCTTCACCCCTTTTTTACAAAAAATTATTATATAGTTCAATTTTACCTTGTTTTATCAACAATTGATAATAATTTATTATCAATTATATCTAAAGTATAATTTACCAAAAATAATTTGTCAATATATATAAGCTACTTTAATCTTTTTTATTTAAAATAAACCTCAGGGTATCAAATCTCTAGATTCCCTGAGGTTATTATATTTCTATTTATTAAATATCTTTTTTACTCTCTCATATTGGGTTATATTATCAATTTCCCCCCAAATTAAATCTTCAATTTTTAAGCAAGAAACTTTAAAATTTCTTGAAACATCTAATAGAATATATTCATAATTTAAAAGAGAATTCATATTTTCTTTATATTCTTTCATCATTAAATCAAGTAAATTATAAGATACCTTAATTATCCCAACTAACTCTCCATCAACTCTATTAAATTGATGAATGTCCTTTCCAAGCTTAAATAAATAATTATTTTTAAGTTGGACAAATTCTTCATCACCTGATTTACTTCTTTTTGTTAATAGAATACAATCTCTTTTCTCACTATCTAATAATTCTTTTAAAGCTTTATCTTCAAAGAATAAATCACCTTCTATTAAAATAAAATCTTCTTTTATATACTTGCTAGCTAGTGCTAAGGATTCCATGCTTGCAGTTGTATTATAATTATCATTAACTACATAAATTATATCTTTTTCATCCTTAAGACTATCCATAATTATCTCTTTTCCATATCCAAGAACTATTATTATCTTTTCTATACCATTTTTTCTAAGCTTTCTTATACTTTCTTTTATTAATGTAGTATTACCTATTGCTAATCCAGCAGGAGAAACATCAAAATCAATTCTTTTTCCAGCTGCTAATATTACAGCCACTTTCGTTTTTTTATTTGAATCCTTAGAGATTAATAATCTATCTTCTTTAATTAACTCAATATTTTGTCTTAATAATTCAAATCCCTTTTCTGTAACTTCATAATAAGTAACTTCTCCCATTTGAATTTTACAGATCAATTCATTTTTAATACATTCTTTAATAAGTAAATTTGCTTTTAATAAAGAAACTCCTAGTTTTTCTTTTAATATTTTCTTAGAAATATTATCTTGATCATTTACTATTTGGATAGTTCTATATATATTCATTTCTCTATGAAGTTTTCCATTTTCGCTCTTATTTTTATACAACTCTATTCCATACTTAACAACTAAATTACTAGCTAAAATCATAACTGCAATTGCAGCTGTAGAGGCTGTCATTCCCTCATCATAAGTCGCAACCATTTCAACAGATGCTACTTTAGTCTTAGTAGTATATAAAAATACTAATGCTGATATTGTCATCATAGAATTTAAGAAATAATATTGAAAGCTTTCAATAATAGATGCTTTTGATAAAGGTAATACTACATTATCAAAAACCTTATACCATGGCACTCCCATAGTTTCAGATACATTTTCATATTCTTTATCTATTTTTTTCATACTTCCCTTTATTGTCATATATGGCATACTAAAGAAATGAACAATATTAGCAAAAATCATAATAATAAAGGTACCATAAATAAATTTCATAGGATTCATTGGCTTATTAAAGAATAATAAATAAGATAATCCTATTACCAAGCCTGGGATCGCTATTGGTGTAATACTAATCCAATCAATAAACTTTCTCACTCTTTCGAATCCAATACCTCTTTGAGTTATATATGCTGCTAATATTGCTATAATTGTTCCTAATATGGCTGAAATTAAAGAGACGAAAAGAGTATTGGCGAATATTTTAATCGGCGTAGTACCTACTGTACTAACATTAAACCATTTAGTCGTTATGTTCAAATTATATGGCCATTGTTCTACAAAAGCAGCCATAATTACAGATAAAAATATTACTACTATAAATGTACATACTAAAAATACAAAAGCTGAAATAATTCTATCTCTTATCTTATTTCCCTTAATTACATAATCCTTTGCACTGGAATCTATTGATGTTACTGATTTTCCAACCTTTCTATCAACTACAAATGATATTATAGATGGAATTATTAATAATATACCTACAGTTGCTCCCATAGTTATATTAGATTGTCCTATAACTTGCTTGTAAATATCTGTTGCTAATAAACTATAACTTCCTCCAAGAACCTTTGGAATACCGAAATCAGAAAACACCATTGTAAAAGCTGAGAAAAAAGCACTTATTATTGTGTATTTTACTGATGGTAAAGTTATAGTAAAGAACATTCTTGATTTACTAGTATCTAAAACTTCAGCTGCTTCATATAATCTATAATCACAAACTCTAAAAGCAACTGAAAACATCATATATATAGCTGGAAATACATATATACATTCAGCAATTATAACTCCCCACTTCCCATACAGAGGAAAATCAAATGCTAACCACGGTAATTTTCCAAAAAAACCTGTTGATATTAATCCATTTTCACCTAATAAATATATTAATGCTATAGCATGAGTCATAGTTGGTATAAATAATGGCAATAAAGCTATAAAGTTTATTAATCTCTTAAACTTTATATTGCATCTCTCAACTGCATAAGCAAAAATAAAGCTTAGAGACACTACTATTACAGATGTTATACTTGATACATATAAACTATTATTAAATGAATTAAATAATGACGGTGTTGAAAAGTAAGTTTTAAAGTTACTAATTCCAACAAATTCATTATTAATATAAAATGCTTCTTTAAATAAGGTTATTATAGGAAATACTAATACTACTGCAAAAAAAATTGTAATTGCATATATTAGTAACCTTCTACTTTCTCTTGATCTATCTATATCTAACATAAGCACCAACCTATCCTATCTTATAATAGATTTCTCTATTTTTTTCGATATTATATTGTTCCTTTGAATGTGCTAGTATATCTACAGTTATTTCTTCATCTGCTTCTGTTTTGATAGTTAATCTATAAAAAGCACCTCTAAACTCTAAATCCTTTACCACACACTTTTTATAATCCTCTAGCTTTTTATCAGAAATAAGTATATCTTCTGGCCTAACAATTTTAATTTTATTATTTACTTCAACAATATTTATAGCACCTATAAAGTCTGCTGTAAAATTATTGGCTGGATTTTTATATACCTCCTCTGGAGCTCCTATTTGCATTATTTCTCCTTCGTTTATTACTACTATCTTATCTGACATAGTCAGTGCTTCCTCTTGATCATGAGTAACCATTATTGTTGTTATTCCAAGGTCCTTTTGAAGGGCTTTTATTTCTTTTCTTAAAGTTTCTCTTACTTTGGCATCTAAGGCACTAAGAGGCTCATCTAAAAGAAGTATCTTAGGTGATAAAACTACAGCCCTAGCTAAAGCTACTCTTTGTTGTTGTCCTCCACTTAATTGTTTTGGATATTTGTGCTTAATATGCTTTAAATCTATTTTATCTAAAATATTATTAACCTTTTTTTCTATTTCTTCTTTTTTTACCTTTTTATTAACTAAACCATAAGCTATATTTTCATATACTGTTAAATTAGGGAATAAAACATAATTTTGAAATACTATACCTATATTTCTCTTTGCTGGTGAAACCTTAGATATTTCCTTACCATCTACATAAATTTCTCCAGAATTTTTACTTTCAAGTCCACTTATTATTCTTAAAAGAGTAGTTTTTCCACAACCACTTGGTCCTAATAAAGAAACAAATTCACCTTTTTCAATATCTATATTTATATTATCCAATACTTTGCTTTTACCAAAATACTTCTCTATATTTTTTAAAGTTATATAAGACATGCTTTTCCTCCTTACCTCTTGCCCTTAATTTTTTGTGTCCACTCTAGAGAAATCCTATTTTTATTTTCTGCTGCCCAGTATAAATCATTGTTTGATAGCATCTCTTTAAAATTATTAGGAATTCCTTCTGCTGGCTCCGAATCCTTTAAAGTAATTAAAGTTCTTGAATTCTTATATTTCTCTATAGTTTCCTCCGAAGTAGCCCAGTCATAAAATATCTTAGCTTCTCGCTTTATTTCTTTTTTATTAACTAATGCACAAGCATCAATTTCATAAGGTAATCCATCTTTTGCAAAGATAGTTTTTATTTGTGGTACATCCTTTTCAATCTTCAAAGCAGTCTTATCCCAACTTAATCCAATAACTTGCTCTCCTATAGCTGTTGATTTAACCGGAGCACTTCCTGAGGTTGTATACATTTTTATATTCTTATTAATTTTTTCTATGAACTCCCAGCCTCTCTCCTCTCCTTTAGATTGAAGCCATGAGTTTATCATTAAATATCCTGTTCCTGAAGCAATAGGATCTGGCATCACTATCTCATTTTTATATATAGGATTAGCTAACTCTTCATAAGTTTCTGGTATAGGAAGACCTTTTTTTTCAGCTTCTTCAGTATTAACAGTTATAACTCCAGTCCATAAAGTAGTTCCAACCCAAGTAGGAACATCTTTTTTTGTATCATAATACTTGCTATCAATTTTATCCAATGTAGGAGGCTTATAAGGAGCTAGTCCATCTAATTCATCAAGAATTAATAATGAACTAGTTGCAACATTCCATACTACATCAGCTTGGGGATTACCTGTTTCTAAAAGTAGCTTTGCTGTTATTTCTCCAGTTGCTGCCTTGATAATATTCAATTTGATATCAGGATACTTAGCTTGAAAATCCTTAACTAGTTCTTCTACATCTTCACTTTCTTGAGTTGTATATATTGTAATTTCATTATCCTGCATCTTAGTAAAATTTAAAGAAATAGCCATTAATCCTATGCAGAGAACTATCAACATAAAAATTTTCTTCATTGTATTTCTCCTTTTTAATTTAAATTACTTTTTAATAATATATCTTCAACTTTTCTTAAATCATTTATAGAATCAATTTCAAATACATCATCATCCTTTAAAACCTTTAATTCTATTTCAATATTTGAAATATTCTCTATAACAATTTCATCCCAATATAAATTATCAAAGCCATTATTGTTAACTGCATCTTCTATTTTTTTTGAAATATATTTGCCATCTTTTTTTGTCCAATAGGATATTCCTTTTAAGATAATATCTTCTTCTGATGAACCTACATACATTTCTTTTATTATGTTGTTTGTATCAGCTTTAAAAATCCATTCATTTTCAAAATTAAATTCTTTGGCTCCAAAATAAGTAGTTTTATTTATATTTATATCTAAAACATTTCTATTCATATAAATGTCTGATTCTAATACATATGCATCCTCTAAATATTCCCTAACAAGATACATGGTATACAAGTTATTGTATACGTCATATTTATCATTATGTATTAACTTAACACCATACTTATCTTTCAAATAATTAAATTTATCTTTTAAATATCCTGTAACAACAATAATTTCATCTATTCCTATTTCTCTTAAGTTTTCTATTTCTCTTTCTATCATTGAAATTCCCTTAACCTTAACTAGCCCTTTTGGTGTATCATTTGTTAAAGGTCTTAATCTTGTCCCCATGCCTGCTGCTAAAATAATTGCCCTCATATCTCATGCTCCTTTTTATCTGTATTCTTATTTAAAAATTAAATTCATATCAATGTGATTTAATAAAATATCCTTAATTTCTATTTAAAGAAAGAATGTTATAATTTTACTATAAATATATAGTTAATTCAATAATATATACATAGCTCTATACTCACATATATATTTAATAAAGAAAAAGGTGCTATAATTCTAGCACCTTACTTTCTAAGCTTAATTATTATATTTTATTTTCTTCTTACAGTTAAGATAGCACCAATTCCTAGCAATGAAACTCCAGCAATTAAAGCAAATATTGGGTTATCCAATCCTGTCTTTGGTAAGGTATTATTTCCTTCCTTACCTTCTCCTAGTGTATTAACCAGAGCTTGTCCTTTATTATTTTCTCTTTCATCTGTACCTAGTAAATTAGAGTTTACTGACAAAAAATAATCACTACAATGATCTATTTCTAAGGTAACATATTCATCATTATCTAAAAATACATTATTATTAACTTTTTCCACTTCTTTAGTTTCTGGATTGTAATAATATAATGTTAATCTCTTTCCTATAATTTCTTTATTATCCACTTTTACTTTTAATTTTACTAAAGCTCTTCCAGGTAAATATCCATGATGGTCAAACTTTATAAATATAGCATCATCAGTTAAGCTTTCAATTACATTTTTAGCTTCTTCAGTTGGAATATTGATAACTGACAATTTAATTGAATCTATATTTTCACTATTTATATTGTTTCCCTTAAAGCTCCATACTGTACCATCTTCTAGTACAAAAGATATTATTTTATCACTTCCATAAATAGCATTGAAAATATCTTTATGAACTACTTTTTCTTTATTATTTAAAAGAATATTAATTTTACTTTCCTTTGAAGCTTTAATTTCTTCAATAATATTATTTATCTCAGTAGCTTCATTAATAATTCTAGCTTCATCCCTAACTGAAATAACTTTATTAACTTCTATTTCATTTACATTTCCTGCATAATCAATAGCTGATATATATTCAATATTTATATCTTTAAAATACATACGCTCTTCTGTATTAATCACTAAAATATACTTATTACTACTTGTATCATATTTAGAGAAACTATATGTAAAACTCTTTCCTCCATAAGTTAACTTAGCATTAATCTCATCTATGCCAGAAATATCATCTGTTGCATCTAAAGTAATCTGTAATTTATCTTGTAAATTAAGTTTATCCTTATTATATTCTATATTTGTTATTACTGGTGCTTCTTTATCAAGTTGACCAGCTTTAGTTAAAACATATGAAGATATATCTTTATTAAAATCAGCATAATTATAGGAATTATCAGCTACTCTTAAATTTAATAAGGAAATTTTACTTCCCACCATCTCATCACTTATATTAATTTCACCAACATATTTTCCTAATTCTTCACTATATTGTAGAGATAGTTGTTTTGTATATACTCCTATCTTAATGTATGCTTCAGCAAACTGAATTCCAGTTTCATTATCATAAGCATCTACATAAAGTTTAAGATTATCTCCTGATTTATAATATTCTTTATCAAATTCCATGGATTTAATTACTGGCTTTATATTATCCTTATTTCCCTTTTCATCAACTACGCTAACCTTTATCAAATCTTGAGAATAACTACTTTTATCTGAATTATCAGTAACTGAAATATTAGTTACACTTATTATTTTATATTTTAAATCTTCGCTTATTTTAAAATTAGATTTATATAAATTACTAGTCTTATCATAGGAAAACTTTAATTCTTTATATTGTCCATTAATATATAATGAACCTTTTACTTCTTCAACTCCTGATACATCATCACTTGCATCTACTAAAACTTCTAAATTTTCACCAACTGCAATTTCACTTTTGTTAACCTTTACCGAATTTATTGCAGGAGCTCCTCTATCAGTTATACCATTTTCATCAGCTACAATTACAGATAATTTAGACTGGTATTGCATGCTACTTTCATTATTATTACGAATTTCTATCCCCAGTAAATTAAGGGTTTTATACCTAAAACCTTCTTCTATTTTTATATTTGTAGTATATAATTTTAATTCCTTATTATATGTTAATTCATATTCTAAATTATTTTGTGGAAACCATAAGTGGGCATATACTTTATTACCTTCCTGTATATTTTCTATATCCGCAAATATTTCTAAAGTCTCTCCAACCTTCACTTCACTTTTATTATAATAAAGATTTTTCACTTTTGCATCTTCCTTAGCAATAACTTTATCATTAGTTCCTACTATAACCTCACTATTAACATCTGCATATGTAGTGATAGGATTAATGCATAATTGCATTACCAAAAGCCCTAATGTTAATAAAGAATTAATTATTCTTTTCTTCATCATACCCCCTCCTAATACCTATATGTTATTTAATTTATTAAAGTGAAAAATAATAATGTATATTTTATTTACTTTTATATATTATACCACATTTTAATTTAATTAGTAAAATTATAAATAAATAGTAATTAATTCCTTCTATTACATCATAATTCATCTTGCCACTGTAAATTGAAAAAGTAATTTCCGTTTTTTTTACTGAAACAGAAGTTAGTTTTGCAAAGTGTCTGATATAATTAATTTGATATTTGTCCTGAGCATATTAGGAGGATTA
>ERZ857882.1594-NODE-1594-length-25954-cov-6.597475_pt1 | contig 25954 bp, 25 predicted proteins | sample MGYA00519697_ERZ857882 | MGnify/ENA primary metagenome ERZ857882 (study PRJEB31778, sample SAMEA3449373) | human gut metagenome | biome: human gut; feature: human-associated habitat; material: faeces | place: United Kingdom | collected 2010/2012 ...
TCCCTCCGGTTTGGAGAACGGCATGTTCCAGATTGGCAAGCTGTGCGTCAGCAGCTTGACTTCCACCCTGGGCACCTCCGCCATTGCGGCCAACGCGGTGGCCAACACCATCAGCGGCATTGCCAACATTCCCGGCAGCACCATGGGCCTTGCCATGATCCCCGTCGTCAGCCGCTGCCTTGGCGCAGGAGACAAAAAACAGGCCAAGCATTACGCCAAGATGTTTATCCTGATGGCAATGCTCGGTTTGTTCTGCACCAACGCCTGCCTGTTTTTTACGATTTCTTACATTGCACGGCTGTTCAGCCTTTCGGATACTGCGCTCAACATGTGCGTTACCGTTATGCACTGGTTCTCTTTGTTCAGCGTTGTCTGCTGGGCTACCAGCTTTACGCTGCCCAACGCCCTGCGCAGCGGCGGCGATGCCCGCTACACCATGACGGTGAGCATTTTCAGCATGTGGCTGTTCCGCGTAATTTTGAGCTACATCTTTGTGCTCAAGCTCAACATGGGGCTGACCGGCGTGTGGTTCGGTATGTTCATTGACTGGATCTGCCGCAGCGTGTTCTTCATGATCCGCTTTGTCAGCAACAAGTGGATGGACCATAACGTCATCTGATACTATTTCTGCTTTAAGTTTCCTTAACCGACATTCTAAATAACATCAAAAAGCGGCGCAGAGCCGGGCGTTATCTCCTCCGGTTCTGCGCCGTTTTTTTATTTTTATGTGATAATGAACGATTTACAGGATATCCCACTGCACGGGGGTCAGGAACAGCTTTTCCGCCTCGGCACGGTCGGTGGTCTGGCCCAGCACCCACATCAGTTTGACTGCGGTGGCTTCGGGGGTCATATCGTGCGCTTCCAGCACACCGGGCAGGGCTTTGGCCGCGCGGCCAACTTCGTACACGGCAAGGTCGCTGCCCTCATGCGGTACCTGGGTGGTGAACACAGCCAGGTGCCCCGCGCCGCACCAGTCCCGCACGGCGGCAAACATGGCACCATCATCCCCGCCGGGCAGGCCGCCCACGCCAAAGCTTTCCAGCACCAGAGCGCGGTAACGGCCCTCCAATAGGGGGATGATATCCGCCCGCATGCCCGGCACCAGCCGCAGCACAAACACATTGGGGTCCAGCGCAGTACTGAACACCGCATGGGTATACTCCGCCGGGCGCTGCAGGAACTGGATCAGGCGGCGGTCCCGGAACATGGCGGTTTCGGGGTAGTCGATGCTGGAAAACGCGTTAAAACTCTTGGTTCGGGTTTTGCGGGCGCGGGTGCCCAAAATCACCTGATTGTCAAACACGATCTGCACACCCCAGGCATCCGGATGGCAGGCATAGGCCACGGCGCGCCACAGGTTGTTGCGGGCATCCGTATCGCGGTTATAAATCGATTTCTGGCTGCCGGTCAGCAGGCCAGCGCCCATTTGCTGCTCCAGAATACTTGTAATCAGCTCAGATTTCATGGCAATGGGATTTTCGCCATCTTCATAACCGTCTTGTAGGTCAAGCGGGTTGATATGGTGCTGGCTGTTCGGGGAGATTTCAATGACTTCACCGCCCAATGCCCGCGCAATGGGCGCGTACTCGCGCTCCGCATCGATGATGATAATGTCGTCGTTCGTAGACAGTGCGACGTTGGCAATGGTGTTTTTCATCGCTACGGACTTACCGGAGCCGGACACACCAAGATAGAACGCATGGGGCGAGATCAGCCGCTTGCGGTCACAAATCAAGAGATTTTTGGAAATGGCGTTGACACCATAGTACAAACCGCCGGGGTCTTGGATTTCCTGTGCGCGGAACGGCATGAGGACGGCGCAGCTCTCCGTGGTCAGCGTCCGCAAAGCGTGGATACGGCGCAGGCCATACGGCAAAACGGTATTCAAACCGTCCTCCTGTTGGTAGCGGAGAACAGAGAAACCGCAGAGCTTTTCCTGTGCGATGGATTGCAAGGTCTGCGTATCCGCGTCAAGCTGCTCCAAGCTGTCCGCGATATGAACGAGCGTCACACAGGCAAACATGAGCCGCTGATCACGGGCGGTGAGATCTTCCAGCAGGTCTTTTGATTCGGTACGCATTTGCTCCAAGTCATAGGGAACCGTCGCTGTGAAATTGTTCTGACGGTTCTGGCGTTGCTGCCATCTGGTTATGTCTGTTTCCACGCCGAGGATTCGGATTTGCACCTCACGCACCGCTTCTTCGGTGGGGATAGGCAGAATATCAATGGACAACAACAGGTTGCGCGAAAAATCGGACAGGTCTTTTATCATTTCGTCGGAAATGAAGCTGGCATAATCGCGCATGAACAGAACGCGCCCAAACTTGCCGCCCATTTCAAAATACCCGGCACGGAATTGCAATCCGTCCGGGCAGATCAGGTCGCGGAAGTCGATGCCGCGCTTGATGTTCGCGGACAGGTCAAACCGGAAAGACGCTTCTTCGCCAGGTCGGAAGAAGTCATGCAGGAGCCGCAGCCGGTCGGCGCAGGAAATGGCATAGGCCCCGGAATCCAGCCGCCCAAAGCTGGCAGACAAGTTGGTATCGACGCGGCGGAAGTATGCACGGGTCTGCTCGATCTTCCGTAAGCCGATTGACAGTGTGATGTACTTTTCCTGCACCAGATTGTTGCTTTCAGCCGCTTTGTCCAAGATGATCTGGTTGTACTCGCCGCGATAGTAGTCCAAACCGTCGCTGCACTCCGGCATGAGCATCGTGCGCTGGAAGTCAACCGGATTCAGGCGGCGGTTGATGATCGTGATTTTTGCAGTCGCATCAGTTGGCAGGCTGTTCAAGACCGCGCCATATGAACGGAAGATACTGCGCCGGTCGTCCAGCGACGATGCGGCGTAATTTATATCCGAAAACCGCCATGTTTTACTGTACTTCTGTCCGACCTGCCAGATACCGTCCGTGAAGATACGGCGGATGGGAATGGATTGCTGGACGCTGTGGGGAATCCGAAAAGAATCTTTTTCGCTGCGGTTTGCAGCCAACAGGGATTTCATCATTCCAATGTGTCCTCCATAATGCTTGCAAAGACTTCCTCATGTAGATTCACGGAATCGAATCGTCGCGGGCCTGCACACAGGATTTTGGATTTAATAAACGCCCAAAGAAACTGTTCTAAGCTCATGCCGTTGTAATGGAAGAATCCTGCAATCGCAACCGGCGCGGCCACCAGCAGGCAGAGCCAGCTTGCAGCTTCTTTGCCGATGATATTTCCTAAACCGAGATAGATACCGGCCGCCAGCGCGACGGCCAGAATTGCGCAAATAAACTGCCGCGCAGAAAGGCCGAAGAAGATCGTTTCCCGGTGCGCGCGGATCTCTTTTGGAATTTTGACTTCTATAAAAATCGCCTCCGATTTGTTGAAAATTTGACAGAATTTTTAGGATATGAGATAATATTTATAGGTAAAAACTTGACAAAAAGGAGAAAATGCTATGAACTCTACACTCATTTTATTCAAGGAAATAGGTCGCCAGCTCTTGATTGTTGGTCTGGTACTGGGGAGCCTGCCAATGGCAATCCGTATCCTCTGGAAGCTGCGGCTTCTGCCGCTCGGTTGCTACTTTGTGGCAACGAAACTCTTCTGGCCGCGCTGGGCAGCCGCACACCGAACAGTCTGTATTTTGATCTTCATTGCCTGCGTGCTGTTCTTCGTCTTATGTTGGACAATCCGCTATATCCGCCAGAAGCGCGAGGAACAGATCATGACAGAGCTGATACACCACTACACAAAGGACCTGAAGCCAGGCGAATCCAGGACACTGGAATTTCTCTGAACAGTCAGAAAGAATTGCGTCCCGACTTGGGACGCAATTCTTTTATGCACCGAGCATTTCATGCACCAGCCGGTCAGAGCCTTTGACAAGACCGGTCAACACCAGCATATTGAACATAAGCTGCCCGATGTACTGCCAGACCATCGTGACGGCGGGCAGTGATTCATCCAGCGCCGTACTGCCGCCAGATAAAAAAGCGGAATAGATCACGCAGGATAGTACAATGACCGCGCCCTCCATACACACGCCGACATAGCTTTTCAGGAACGTTTGACCGGTTCTGGACGTAGCTTCTCCCGCGAATGATGCCAGCGGCAGGGGTGCAATCGCGGTGTAAATGAAGATTTTGAAAAAACGGCCATAGACAGTCAAAATCAGCACATAGGACAAAATCGTAATCAGCAGACTGCCCAGCAGTGACACCAGCCAGAGCGGAATGGATTCCAGAAAACTCACATCTTCAATGGCTTCGACGATTTTATCTGGCAAAGTGGCTGTTATAGAAATCGCAGAGCCGATACCACCCATGACGGTACTGACCACACCGCCGCAGATTTTGTAAATCGCGGTTATCAGCTCCAACGACGAGCCGACCGCCACCTTTGCCAGCAGAAACCGGATAAAATGCCGCAGGGCAAATTCCGGACGCTGCAACTCCCGAAAGCTGGCTGCCGAGCGGAACACACCCATTGCAAAAAACAGCACCAACAGACCATAGCCAAGGCCTACCAGAGCGTTGTGGATACTGACAATGACCGTCCATATCTCGCCGCCGCGAAAGGATTCCGGCGTTTGCGACACGAGCGACCAGATTTCGTTCAAGTGGTCATTCCAGTTGGAAAGCGCGTTTTCAAGGGTCGCTACGACCCAGTTATCACTCACATGATTTCATCTCCGTTTCTACGCATATTTTATAATGAAACGACTATACTTCATAATGCTAGGGCGAGTAAACGTAATTTTGCTGTCCGTTCTCTGGTTGACAGATACAAAATCTTGCGTTATACTTACCGTAGTGATCGAGTTGCAGATGCTCGCGGGGCCTGCAACCGGGGGAGTCCCTGCGGGGGCTCCCTTTTTCACACCTGAGAGGATGGTGTAAATGCCAAAACCGTTTCTGACATATCCCCAACAGATTCAAAAACTGAAAGACAAGAACCTGACAATTACGGATGATGCCGCAACAGCTATCACGCTGCACCATTATGGATATTTTGCGCTGATTTCCGGCTACAAGGACTTGTTCAAAAATCCCACGACAAAAGATTACCGCGACGGAACGACGCTGGATGATATTGTTGCGCTCTATCGTTTCGATGAACAGCTTCGGGAACTCACGCTGCGCTATTTGCTGCAAGTGGAGCGACACATCCGCTCTGCGTATTCGTATGCGTTTTGCAGTCAGTTTGGAGAGAGTCAGAACAGTTATCTGGACGCAAATAACTATAATCTCATGGGGCGTATAAACCCGCGCGAGGTTCAAAAGTTGATTACGCGGCATTTACAACCGTTTCTTTCGCATACGACAGACTATCCGTATATCGAGCATCATAAACAGGTACATGGAAATGTGCCGTTATGGGTACTTATCAATGCGTTGACATTTGGAACTCTATCCAAGATGTACGCCCTTTCTCAGTCTAAAATCCAAGCTGCAATCAGCAAGGAATTTGTGGGCGTTCGGGAAAAGCAGTTAGGCTCCATGCTGGAGGTGCTAACTAAATTCCGCAATGTCTGCGCGCACAATGAGCGTCTTTTCTCCTACAACACAAAGAATGACATTTCGGACTTGCCGCTCCATAAAAAGATGCAGATTCCGCAGAATGGTCAACAGTACATATATGGAAAACATGATTATTTTGCGTTGGTACTGTCTTTCCGCTACTTGCTGCCAAACAAAGACTTCCTGACATATAAGGCGCAGTTAGCCAAGCTGATTGATAAGGCGGATCGTGAAAATCGTCAGTTAGCCGGTACGGATCTGCTTCGACTTATGGGATTTCCGGAAAACTGGAAGAAAATTACTGCATATAAGAAAGTATAGTCCAACTGAAATGCGTCCCAAGTCGGGGCGCATTTCTTTTGCTTACACCACACCGATAGCCGTCAGAATTTCCTTTGCAAAGGCGATCAGTAAGCCACCGAACAGGCAAAGAACACCCTGCGTTCTCTGCGTCGCGTCGTGCGACTGCACAGACATACCGAGCTGCACAACGCCCCAGCCTAGGATGATAATGCCGATCGCCTTGATGCAGGAAAAAATGAAGTCGGACAGGTTATTTACGATGGTCAGCGGATCGCTGTCAGCAGCGAACGCCGAGGTCGTAAACAGTGCCGTTGTCAGCACAAGGCTTGTCCAGACGGCCATAATGCGGCGCTCCTTGCGCCGCGGGGTTAATTCATGTTTCATGTAAATTCCTCCAGAATTTCAATATCGTCGAAGTTTTCAATGGGGAACGAAAGATCGTCTGCCGCGAACGCGCGCAGCGGCGTGTGAAGATACGGCGGTGCGCCGCCGTCCTCCGTGCGGTGGATATTCGGGTGCTTCAGGATGTCATACTTCTCGTCAATGACTGGTTTCTCGCCTCGAATCAGAACGATTGCGTTTTTATTATCCAAGCGCCGCACCTCGTCCGGTGTCATAAGCTCGCGCCCGGTCTGTTGGAAATTCTGCGAGAAAGAACCGTTCCGGCCTTTGCTCTGGCTTGACGTTTTCGTATCGATTGTTTCTTTTCCAAGCAGCTCCGAAATATATTTGTGCGTCGATTGTTCGTTGCCGCCTAAGTACACAAAGCTGTCCGCGTTGCCGATGATGCCCTCCCAATCGTCCTTGAACAGCGCCTTGAGCTGCGAAATATTTTGCAGAATGATGGTTGACATAATGTTTCGAGAGCGCATAGTTGCCTGCAACCGGGCATAGCCATCCGGCAGGGCCACGTTCGCAAATTCATCAAACATCAGCCGCACGGGAACCGGCAGCGCCCCTTGATGCACCTTATCCGCCTGATAGTAAAGCTCCTGAAACGCTTGCGTGTAGAGCATACCGACAAGGAAATTGAGCGATGCGTCGTTGCTGTCCGGGATGATGCAGAAGATGGCTTGCTTGCGTTCGCCCAGCTTGCCAAGCTCCATATCGTCGCTGGCGGTGATGCGCTGGATTTCCGGTAACGTGAATGATGCCAGGCGAACAGCCGCGCTTACCAAGATCGATTTTGCGGTTTTGCCCGCGGCTTGCTTGAAGATATGATATTGCCGCACGGCAATGTGGTCGGGCTTTTCTTCCTCCAAGGCTTCAAAGAGTAGGTCGAGCGGAGATTGATAATCGTCATCTTCTTCCTTTGCGCCGCCGTTTTCAATCATATATAGAATCGTTTCCATGTTCTGATCTTCGACCGGCGCTTCGTGGAGCAGGTAAAGCATGAGTGCGGCATCAAGCGCTGTTTCCGACTTCTCCCAGAACGGATCGTTTGCTTTTACGCCCTTAGGAGTGGTGTTTTTAATGAAATTGTCAATCAGCTTGAACACGTCCGCATCCTTGCGGATATAGCAAAACGGATTGTAGCAATCTGATTTGGATGGGTCGATCAGGTCAAAAACGCGCAGAACATAGCCTTCCTCCAAAAACAAATTTCCTACGGCACGGAGCATTTCACCCTTCGGATCTGTGCAAATAAAGCTGGCATTTGCAAGCATAAGATTCGGTTTTGCGAGGAACCGCGTCTTGCCCGAACCGGAGCCGCCAACGATAATCTGCAACAGATTTCTGCGGTGCAGCTTGCCGTTCATGCTCATCTGCAAATGCTGCGTCAGAATGACATTTTTGCCTGCATCCTTGTCGCGGTACTTTTTATCCAGTTCCCGGACGCTGCCCCACGATGCGGAGCCGTGTTCTTCACCGGGTCTGGTGTTCTTCTGTCCGGTGTAGTAGAACAGGATCGCGCCGCCGTAGAGCAGCAGGAAAATGCCGATAAACTTCGGTGTGTACGCTGTCCAATGCAACGCAAACGGATTTTTCGTCGCAGCGGAAAAGACATCCGTCAGCGTGAAGATTGTCATCCCCGGTTCGTAGCATCCAGCCATAAGCACGGCCAGCCAGACGATCGGTATGACAAACGCCGCCCACACTGAGGCGGCGCTTCGGAATGATTTTTTCTTGTGTATCACAGGTCAATATCCATGCAGGCAAGACCGCTTCGCTCGGCGTGGCGCTTGCAAAAAACGAGCGTACCAGCGGCCAACAGCAGCAGAACCGACGGAATGATAAAAAGCAGTTTTTTCATAGGCAGAACCTCCAGTTCAAATATTCTGTCCCAAGTTGGGACGCAAAAAATCTCACGGTGGGACGCAATTCCCGGTCTGGCGCACTGCTCTCCACAGTCGGGAAGCCCGCGTCAGCGGGCTTCTCTGGTTTGCTCCCCTTGGCTGCCACACTTCCGATGGGTGGCTGCTGTCAAGGTCCAGCCAGTGTGCGCACTGGCTGGCTCTGCGGTCGATGCGCAAGCATCGACCGGCCTTGACTGCGGACAGCCAGCGGAAGACATTCCCCCGGAGGGGAGCAAACCTCTTTAACGTGCGCTGCGGTTCATATTTCGTGACCGAACCTGCGGCGTAATGGCACGCTCGATGCTGCCACCGATCTTCTGTGCCAGATCCTGTATCTGCCCGAGCGCACCTCTTCTGTCCATCGCATCAAAGCCGTCATAGAGCGCGGATAGATTACTTACGTCGGGTGCTTCGCACGGAACGCCAAAGCGCCGGCAAATCATGTAGCCGACGCTCTGTGCATCCAGTTCGTAATCTTCGCGCGAATAGTTCTGGTTGTAGCCTTTACCATGAAACCGCGTATGCGCAATTTCGGCGGCAATGCCTGCAAACGCTTCTGCGTCCGGATAGTTCGGATTGACAGCCATCTTCATTTGTTCCGGGTCATAGAACGCGGGCATGGGTATTTTATCGTCGCTCACCAGCGGCACAACACAGTAGTTGAGAAGCGCTTTGAGCGCTTCGTCCATTTCCTTGCTGTCTGGCTGCAATGCCGTATGCTTCAGATCACGTCCGCTGGTTTGCCGCACATCGTACACATCGGTCAGCACATAGCCCTTGCCAAAGGAAGATCGGGTATAAATTTTCACGCCGTTCTTTTCTTCTGCGGGGCTAACACCGCGATTCAGGCTTTTCCAGCGCTCTTTTGTGCCGAAGATGGTAGCTTTCTGATCCTGCACCATGACGAGCGCGACATTGCCCGCGCTGTAACTGGGATTGTCAGCTTGGCAGTTCAGGTAGCGCAGGTATGTTTCCGGGTCGCTGGTAATTTGCATCACGCCTGCGTCCTGCATGGCGTTCGTGTTCTCGCGGTCAGCCTGCCGCTGCGCCTGCCAGAGTTCCGAACTCTGGTTCTTTTCGTTAATGATATTTCCTAAGTTTGCGATAATACTCACTCCTATCTGATATGCTCCAGCTCGCGCTGGGGTTCCGGTCGTGTTCTGTCTGCGGCGGCACGCAATGCTGCCAACCGCCCACGAACCGGCTGTTTTTCCTCATTACTGGTCAAAGTCGTCCCCTGCGTCAAGCCACTCCTTTGCTTTTGCAAGGATGGTTCTCGTTGGGCAGGGGTCAGCTCTTTTTTTAGCTGCGTGTCCTCCAACTGCTTCGGCTGATACCCCATCTGCTCTAAGATGTAGTTTGCCTGTGACAGATGATCGATGTTGGTCAGAATCTCAATGTACGGTGCATCGCTTTTCTTGTCCACGATAGCAGAGAACAACAAGCCGACCTTTTTAGCCCGCTGCTTGAAATCATCAAAATCCTCCGTGCGCAAAGGTAAAACCTCGATGGGGCGCTGCTCACTGAGCAGCCGGTTCATCCCAACCATGCCGTAGAGCTTTTTCTGGTCTTTTGCCAGCGCGTACAAAAGCGCCGCAAGATTCTTTGCGCCCCGCGCCAGCAGTTTAATTGCTTCTTCCGAAATTTGTACGCCCTCTTTCATCACGAGATCAGCAGCTTCGCCGCTTACCTCCATAGGCTGTGCCTCCTTTCCCGCGCCTTGTCCGGCGCATGATTTTCTGTTGGTGGTAAATTGCTTTCCTGCACCTGCCGCAGCATCCGCGGCGCGTATTCCGCGATTTTGCCGCACAACCGCAGTTCCCGGCGTAAGGGACGGAGCTGCGCGGTCAGTGCGTCGATGTCCACGTCAAGCTGCTCAGACAGCTGCTCCCGCCGCAATGCGTATAATTCCTTGCGTTGATCCACTAAAATCTGCATCTCGTTTGACAGCGCATCGGACAGCATATCCAGCTCCGGTTTTGTATCTATGTGATACTTTTGCAACAGGAAGAATTGCTGTCGGTACTGCTTCGCGCGTCTGATTTCGGCTCGCGTTTCAAACGGAACCTTTTGCGGACGTTTCTTACGCGGGGACAGCAGATACAGATAATAGAGATACAGCGCCCGGAAACTGCCGCGCTTGATGGGCGGATAGTGGCGCGGACGCTTGCGGATGGTATAGCGTTTGGATTCACTTTGTTCCGGCGGCATGGCAGCGGTTACGCTGCACAGCCTGCGCAATCGCTGCAAGATAGCTTTCTCAGTGTAATCCTCGCCCAGACTATCCAGCCGGAGAAACCGCGCTCCACCGGGCGGTTTGACAGCGGTATGCTTGACGTTGGAGCCGTATTTGACGGTATATCCGCGCTTCCTGAGAATGTCCAGCAGCGACGCAAATGTGAAGCTGGCTGCAATGGCCGCGTCCAGATCCTGCCGGACAAGATCGCGGATGGTGGTCTTGCCGCTGCGCACGGCGTTCCATTCCGCATAGTGCTGACCGCTGCCCTCCGGCTGAATGACAGAAAAGCCATATTTACGACTGACCTCATTGGAAATGCCGCGAATATCTTCAAAGTAATCTTTGAACGCATTGCGATATTTCACTCCATCCACGAATGAAACGGAATTGAATACAATATGACAGTGCAGGTGTTCTTTGTTGACATGGGTACAAACGACAGCTTGATATTTGTCACCGAGCAGGCGGCGTGCAAATTCCACTCCCGCTTCATGCGCCAGCTCCGGCGTCGTTTCTCCCGGTGCGTAGGAATGGACGATATGATAGCCGACAACGCCGCCCGGCTTGCCAAACCGCTCTTTCGTGTGCTGCATATCCTGATAGCAGGTTTCCAGTGTGCAGTTGATCGCACTCTGCAAAATCACTTCGTCGTCCAGAACGGTTTTGCTGGAATCCTCAATGTAATCCAGCGCAAGGGATAGTGCGGTTTTCTCGCCGTCCTGAACATAGCGCAGACAATCATCCAGTCGTGCGCGGATGGTAATGATTTTGTCATAGGCCATCAGAGCGTGTCCAGAATCCGACGGTACGCCTGTTTTACAAGGCTGGCCGCTTCGTGGATTTCTGCTTGCGTCGCATAGCCTTTTCCGTTTGTCCAGTGCGCGATCTGGTTGATGTTGTTCCCAATGGCTGACAGTTCGCGCAGGAGTGCGGCGTATGCGTCAGGCGGACGCGGGCAGAGATGTTCGCCCATGATAAGTTTGCGGAGATAGGTATTGGTATTCAGTCCGGTGATCTGGCATTGCTTTTTCAAATGGGCCAGCTCCATATCATTCAGCCATAGCCCGACAGAATTACAGCGTGTCCGCATAGCGTTCTCCTTCCTTAATAATATAGATATTGCGTCCCAAGTTGGGACGCAATCCGACGCGGGGTTTTAGGGTACACCCTAACAAGTGGCGTTTGTGGCACAAATGCCGTACTTGCTAAAGCAGCGTCGCCAAAGGCAACGCTGCCCGTTACCGCTGCGGCGCAGTAGATTTCGTCCGGCAGGAGCGTTTTGTTTTCTGTTCCATCCGATGCTCCAACATTAAAATGTGCTGCAATTCCGCTTCACTTTCCGGCACATAACGAATGTCGTGAATCCCGTCGTCGAACGGTAAAGGGCTGTTCATAAAGGCGTGAAAGCTGTTTTCGCAGAAATATTCGTCCTTATCACGATACTGAATGATTGCAACAGGCAGCGCAGATTTTATGACGCGCTGCACCTGTTTGGCATAGTCGATGGGAATGACCCTGCCTGCCAGCTTGCCGTCATGGATGCCTTCAATCACAATGCGGTATGCCAGAATCCCGTCCGGGCAGTCTGCGTAATGCGTCCAGATGCAGTTTGCGTTGGTATCATCGAGAAAGACCTCACGCTCCAGTACACACCATGTTCCGTGCAGGCGACACATCCACAGGAAAGAGCGGCGCTCCATATTGGTTTCCTGTGCGCTGTCCCAAAGTCTTTTTGCATCAAAGTCGAAGTCTGCGGCATAGGTGCGGGTGTTCTTCTGGACGATCTCAGCCAGATGGGAGAGAATGTCCGGCTGATAAAATTTACGCTGCTCCATATTCCTGCTCGAACTCCGCCGGTCTGCAATACCGGGATTCCATTGAAAATGCGCCGTCCGGCACGATGCGGCTGCCGCGCGGAAGATCAATTTTCTGCGTGGTCAAAAGCGTGCCATAGAACAAATCTTCTGCCTGCTCCGCAAGCACAAAGACTTCATTCGGACTGTCCAAAAGCGCCTGCATATCATATTGATAAAGACCAAAATGGACGGTCTGACGGCTGACGCGGTAGGGCGTAAACAATGCGGGTACGCCGAAAATCCGGCATACCCGCATCGGGGTCATATTTGCATTGATGGTACTCATGCGGTTTCCTCCTAACGTTCTGGAAATGATTGTGTTGGCTCTTTTCTATGTTGCAAAGATGGACATTGGGATTCAATAGCGTCAATCAGACCGGCGGCGCAGGAGCGAATGGTATCCAGCGATGCTTTCAGTTCGTCCAGCTCCTTGCCCTTGCTCCATCCGGCAACGTAGCCAAAAGAATAATCTGACGTGTCAATGCCGAAATGCTGGCAAACAACGTAAGCTACGCTCTCGGCTTCGACTTCGCGGGTGTGCTGGTCTTTGGAAGGCGGTTCGTTTTTCCTGCGCCGGTGGAGCGTGGCGTGGCTGATTTCATGCAGCATGGTTTTGACGGTCTGCTTCTGGCTCATGCCGGGGCGTATCAAGATTTCTTCCGTAACATGGTTGAAGAAACCTTTCGCCGCTCCATGCGGTGCTTCATACAAAATAGGAACCGGCGAAACGCTTGTGATTGCGTTCGCCAGTTCCTCAAATCGGTCAACATTTCCGCTCAATTCCGATACGCCGATGCTGGGAAGCTCCTTACCCTCGGTCTGTGAAATGTCAAAGACAGTGACGATACGGAAGCGCATGAGCTGCACCAGCGTCCGTTCCCGAAGTGGCTTGCCAGCCGCGTCCAAAAGAGGTTTTCCATTTGCATCCAAACAGTCTTGTTCAATGAAGCGCCGATACGGACAGGGCGCAAGAATTTTCAGGCCATGCTCACCAGCCTTGACCGTGCGCTCAAAATTCTTCTTCCATGCGTGAAACCCGGCCACATGAGATGCAGCCGGGTTTTGCATGAGAATGAGCATGACATTGCCAAAACTATATGTGTGGAATTTAGACATAGCGGACAAATATTCCGCGTAGCGTCCGCTGGTAAAAATCTCACTCACGCCCTGTTCCAGCTTCTCGGTCAGCTCCTTGACCTTTTCCTCCGGCGTTGCACCAGTCAGTTCAAACCCCATTGTCAACGCTCCTGCGACGGCGGTTTGCGCTGCTTTTCTGACTTCAAAACCTTCTGCTTCGGCTCGACCTTCAGCGTGACCGGCTCACTTCCACGAAAACCCACCAGAATTTCAGCCTTATGGAATTTCTTCTTGAAGCGTTCTATCTGGTCAGGCGGCAAAGAGCAAAAGTCATCTTCGGATAGACCGCATACAAAAAAAGGACCGACGATACCGCCATAGCCACCCTCGACGGTACGGTTGAAATCCATACCCAAAAGAAGTCCTTCGTCATTTGTAACAATGGCTACCATTTCCTCATAAGGATAGATGGCAGTGATCCAGCCGCCTACAATCTCCTGCATGGCATGGACATCATGCGGAATTGTTTTTTCGTAGGGCGCATATCCAGGTTCAACGACAAGTACGGTCATTTGCTCTGTGACTTTTTCTTCATCCATACAGTTATTCTCCGCCCCATTCCAGCACGAACACGATGGAAAGAACCTCCTGTTCTGTGACTGCTTTGGAAACGGCGCTGACAACTGCATCATAGGAGAGCGGAAGTCTGCCATTCTCGGCAATCGTCCACGGCGCGGTCAAAGCAAGCGTTTCGGCATTGCCGGTTTTCGTCGTTTCAGAATCATTGATTTTGAAACCAAGCAGCCGTGCATCCACTTTTTCATGTGCCATATTCGTGTTGAACGGAACGAGCTTCCAGTCATTTTTCGTGCTGATACTGACGGAGGACACAACAACCACGCCGGTGGAACCGTTGATGATTTCTGCGCTGCCCGTGTGTACCTCGCCGTTTTCATCGATGACGAGCGGCAGAGTGACAGGAACCGTAACTGAGAAGATTTCGGTGATCTCCCAGTGCGCATAATAGGTTGTTTCACCATCCGTTATATAGGTGGTGTTGGAATTAACCTGTGTGCCGCCGGTCGCTTCAGTGAACCAGCCTAAAAACTCTGCATTTTTGCGCGTCGGCTCGGTCGGCAGCACCAGCTTTTCACCGTAGGTCTGTTCGGTCGTTTCGCTCTGACCCGTGCCTAAATCCCACGTCACGGTGTACTTGTTCGCTTCAAACTGCGCGTAAAATGTCGTGCTGCTGGTGATCGTGACCGTACTGTAAAGGCTGCCGCCGCTCTTGATCGTGAACCAGCCCTTGAACGTGTAGCCGATCTTGACGGGAACGCTGCCCGGCGCGGTCGGCTTGCTGTTCGGCTTTACGGTTTCGGAAAAGCTGGCCTTGCCGTCAATCGTGCCGCCATTCGTGCCTGCATCCCACTTGACGGTCAAACTGACGGTCGCACCGCAGTCGTCACATTTGCCGTCGCCATCGGTATCCACATGGTCGGCGTATTCTTCGCTGGAATCGCCGCAGGCAGAACAGACTTTCGTGCGCTTGTGCTGTGTATCGTCGGCTTTCGTCCATGCGCCATAAGAATAGCTATGGTCTGCGTAATCATAGGTCGATGCACCGCAGCCGGAGCAGGTTTTCGAGCGTCTATGCTGGGTATCACTGTACTTGCTCCACGCACCGGTGGAATAGCTATGATTTCCATAATCCGTGGTGCTGTATCCGCAGGTACGGCACGTCACGGTACGGCTGTGCTGGCTGTCCGAATACTTGCTCCAGGAACCATAGCTCATGCTGTGGCTGTCGTAGTCATAGGACGAATATCCGCAATTCCGGCAATAGCTTTCGCGCCGGTGCTGCGATGCGGAATACTGTTCCCATGATCCGTAACTCATGCTGTGACCGCTGGCATAAATCGTCTCAGATTTTGTCTGACCGCAAGCGCAGGAATACGAACGATAGCCGTTGCTGGTACAGGTCGCTGCCTGCTCATTCTGGAGAATCCATGTATGGCTGCCGCAATCCGGGCAAGTCCACGAACCATACGAACCGGAACCGTGGTCTTTATACACATAAGTCCCCAAATTTTGAACATAATGACAGAGATAACATTCATAATACTGCTGATGTCCTCTGGAAGTGTGCGACTGAGAAACGTATGTTCCCTGCAAAGAGTTCTTCTTGCAGGATGGGCAGGTGCCGACAATACCAGTGGATGCACGGGATGCAGCCTTCGCGGGCGCCTTCTTAACGCCGGATTCTGTTTCCGTTGGCGCGGCACCGTCTGCGTTGGGGTACACGCCGTACAGATCGTAAAAATATCGACTGCTGCGATTGGATGCCATCCAATCGTAGGAGTAAAACGGCACCGTCGCTTCCGGATAGCCGATGATGTAGGCGATATAGAGCGTATCGCCAGCATCGGCCTCGCGCCAGAACGCATCTTCACCGATGGATTCAAGCACAGTTTCGCCGTAATACATGGTGATCGTGTTCAGCTTGTCACAACCGTAAAACGCATGACGGCCAATGACCGGGGCCAGCGGCAATTCAGCGGTAGTCAGCGCCGTGCATCCCTCAAACCAGTACGCAAGGTCAGGGATTGTCAGCGCCTCCATATCGTCATACCAGATCTCTGTGATCTGGTCGCGGTATTCCGCCCACGGCTGATCGTCTGCGCTCTGGAACACCGGCGCTTCGCCACTGCCGGAAATGGTCAGCCAGCCGTGGGAATCGAGCGCCCATTTGATTTTACTGTCCGGGATCGTGCCGCTGGCAATGGTATCATCCGCTGCAAACGCCGAAATGCTCAGAGCGAACATCATACTGAGGACAAGCAAAATTGCTGTGATTCTTCTGAATTTCATCGCTTAACCCTCCATGACGGCGGCAATCGTGAAAATCACGGTTGCCGCATTAACATTGGTGACGGCCTCATTCGCAGATACTTTTGCGCGGTAGCGGATGGCAAGTGATTTTTCTGCGGAAATTGCAGGAAAGGCGTTTTCTGCCAGCGTCAAAGCGCCCGCACCTTTGGTGACACAGCCATTGATATTCAGTGCGATGCTGTTCTTCGCCGCCGCAAAATCGTCAAAATTTCCGATCTCAAATGTCCCCGGTTGTACGTCCACTTTCGTCACCTTGATGCTGCCTGTTTTAGCCGTATTGGTGATTGCTGCATTATTGGCTGTCACAACATAGCCGTCTACCAGTGAAACCGGCAAACAGGCGGGAACCGTACACGAAATCGGAGAAACCGTATTGACCACGGTGAGCGTCACCGGCACACGGGCCTCAGTAGTTTCGGCCGCCGATGCCGGGATTGGAAATGCAAAAATGAGCGCCAGCGCCAGAAGCAGCGCCGCTGCTTTCTGATAGGTTTTCATCACGTTACTGCACCTCCTTGGGCCAGAGATACGCCGTGTGCAAGGTCAGCTCTGTGTGCAGCGTGCCGATCTGCTTGCCGTCGCGGTAGGCAGTGATCGTAACCGTGCAGTCTACATTACCAAACTCTGGTGCTTCCAACAGCGTGAGCGTCGAAATGCTCTTGCCTGCGGCAAGCTCGAAGGCATCTGCAATGAGGGAACCATCCTTGTCACGGCGAATCTCGATTTTATAGGTGTCCGATTTGCTGTTGTTGGTGAACTCGGCTTTTACGCTGGATTCTCCGACAAGCGCGTAAAGATGAGCAGGAGCAGTAATATCAATCTGATTGTCCGCGACGATGGCGTTAAGCTGCTTTTGGGCTTCGCGCAGTCCTGAAACGTCGTAAAAGATGATCTCGGTTTCTTTGTTCTGCTTTGCACGTTCGGTGATTCTGGTCTTGATGGTGTCGATTACTGCCAATGTGCTATCTCGGTCATAGATTACCTTTACTGCATCGTCCACACGCGCAACCACGACTTCCGGCATCTGCGTTCCGTTATTGCAGTACACGGCTTTCGTACCGCCGCCCCAAACGAGCAGCCGCCCGGTAACTTTAACATTGTCCAGCACAATTTTTCCATCTGCCGCGCCGCAGCCAATAATGAGGTCACCGTCTACGGTCATGTTCTGGAGTGTCACTTCGTCGGTGCGGATAAGGACACTGCCTTTGATGTCCTTATCGTAGGTTCCTTTTACGGTGATATAGCTGCTAATGATATTTGCAAAGATCTGCGCAAATTCCGCGCGCGTGATATTGTCCTGTGGTGCAAGAATTTTTCCTCTGCCATGGATATAGTCAGCGCCTACCATTGCACGAACATAGGGCAGCGCCCAATCGGAGATTTTGCCACGGTCAGAGAATGCGGACAGATCTGTTTTGGAATACGAATCGTAATCCAGTTCCAACGCACGGGCAACTACGGTCATGGCTTCCTGCCTGCTGATTGGTGCGTCCGGGGCCATTGCAGAAGAACTGCGCCCGTTATAAGTACCCATCTGGACGGCGAGGGCTACATCTTTGTAGTACCACTTGCTCTTGGAAACGTCCTTATACTGTGAAATGTCAGCGGCTTTATAGCACCCGAACGAGCGGTTGATGATCGCTGCCATCTCCGCACGGGTCATGTCGCCGTTGGGGTCGATAATGGTGCTGGATTTGCCATAAAGCAGGCCGTTATCCACGGCGGCGCTCACGGCTTCGGCGTACCATGCGGTACGGTCGTAGTCTTTGAAATCTGTGGCCTTGCGGTTGACTGTGTTTGCTGCCGACGCGGATACTGCCAACGACAAGCACGATACCGCCGCAAGGAATAATGCGAGGATTCGTTTGCGTTTCATTTGAAGTCCTCCGTTTCATAAGGTGAGGGGAACGCGCAAGCGTTCCCCTTGAATGAATTGCGATTAGACTGCATCCCAAGCGATGATAAACAGAACGCTTGCGATGGCAGTGTTCGTCACGGCTTCGCTGACCGGTGTCACAATCGCGTCATACGCGATGCCGATAGAGTTGGCAGAGGTATCGCCCACACCGGACATGAAGCAGCCCTCAATAGCATCGGTCAGAAGCGTCTGCTTGCTGGCGTTCTTGCCATCGGTGATCTGTGCTGCGCCATTGCCGAGAGAGATGGAGAAGCCGAACTTGTTGCTGTTGACCTTTTCATGCGCCAGAGATGCCTTGTCACCGAACGCGGCCAGCGACCAGCCCTGCGCGGCTTCAATGGAAACATTCGCAACCTTGACTGCGCCGAAGCTGTTGTTGACGATCTTGGCATCAGAGGCGGTAGCAACGGAACCATCCGTACCAACGGCAATCGGAAGGACGGTCGGGACGGTGACGCTCATCTTAGTTGCGGCCGGATCGCCGCCGATGCTGCCGTCAGCGGTAGACGAGAGCGTGACACTGGAAGTGCCGGTACCACCGGAGGTATCAACCGTGTTGGCAGCGGAAGCGCCGATTGCAAGGCTTGCCATCAGGCAGACAGCGAGAACGAGGGAAACGATCTTCTTAAAGCTTTTCATTGTAGTTACTCCTTTTTTTAGTGAAATTAGTGTTGAATTGTGATTGTGATGATGGCTCCGGCTGTGCCGATGATTGCACCAGATTCCGGGTCAAGATTATGAAAATAAGCGGTACATTCGTATGTACCCGCGGGAAGAACCACGTCCAGCCGCGCACGTTCAATCTTACTGCCAACGGCAATGGCGCCGGATTCATAAATCTGTTCGCCCGTATCATTACGGACGATCTGAACCATCTGCGGATAGTTATTGATGGACTCATTTACGAGCATCAGATTTCCCTCAGATGCTCCATCCTCAAAGATGGGTGCGGTGTTGGCTGAAATGTTAATCATGCCCTCGGCCACTTTTTCATTCAGCCGCGCTTCGATTTCCTCCGGCGAAAGGTTATCCCAGCCGCCCTCAGTTGCAGACGAATCATAAACGATTCCGGCTTTGGCGCGGGCTTCTTCCTTTGTCGTGGGAGAGTGGAGCGTAACGATGATGAAAATGAGTGCGCCGATGGCGACGGCGGCGAGAACGCCAGCGCCGATCCAGGCGGCGGTGCGCGAATTGGATTTGTGTTTGGGATGATAGTTCATGTGAACCTCCATAAATTTAGATTGTCAGGGCGGCACCACCAGACGGTGCAGTAATGCTCTGTGGTGCATATCAGTGTTCGGGCGATTTGATCGCGTCCTTTGCGGCCTGCCGTTTTGCCTGACGCTTATAGGCTTCCTCCCGGATTTTCAGTGCATCGAAAACTACGCGCTTGACTTCCGCGACGCTCGGCATTTCGCCGGGAAAGAAGTCTTTCAGCTCCGCGCCGGTAAATGTGACCTTCAATTCCGGGGCTTTCTTCGGCTTGATAATGGACGTGATCTTGTTTTCATCGACCTTATGTGCGGGGGCCAAAGAGGGCAGGTTTTTCTGCATCGTGTCCGCATGGCGGCTGGCCTCCTTTAGTGCGGTGGCCTGCGCCATAGAGGGAACGATCTGCTCTTTCTTCATAACGTCAACGACCTTCGTTTGCTCGTCCGGCTTCAGATAGGCGAGTTCGACCGCCGTGTTGAACGGCAGCTTTTTATCGTCCACCTGCTGCTTCAGTTCTGGAACAAGGTCATTGATTTTGACAAGCCGGTTGACCTGATTGCGGCTGATACCCATATCCTCCGCAACGATCTGGTCGGTGCGCTTCTTCGGTTCAGGGCTTGTAAGCTGCTCCATTTTGCTGCGCCGTCCGGCTTTTCGTGCAAGGGCTTCCATTTTCATTTTTGCGGCGCGGGCAAGCTCGGACGTTGGAATGTCCATGCGGTGCAGATTGCCGTCAACGACTTCAACACGCGCGGTATCGTCGTCCACCTGCGCGATAATGACCGGCACAGGATAATTCAGCCGGCTTGCAATGTCGTGTCGGCGGTGGCCGGAAATCAGTTCAAGGCCGCCTTTTTCACGCGGCCTTGCCTTGACCGGTTCATTGATGCCGTTGTCGCGGATGGATTCATACAGTTCGATGTAGTCCTTGACCTCGCGGTTGACCGAAAACGGATGATCGAGGAACTGATAGAAATAGGCCGGATGCAGGCGCATCGAAAAGCCTTCGCCCTCCTTCGGAATAGGCAGGCTGTTCAGTGCTTTTTCATCCGGGTAATCCAGACGATCCTCGAAAATCTGCGTCACGCGCACACCCTTCTGCTCACCGGGTTCTTTCGGCGGGTCTGCGGCTTTCGGCGGCGTGATGTGGTCGTGCAGCTTTCCGCCCAGCATAATTTTTGCGGACGGTTCTGCTTTTTGCACGGGCGGCGTCACTGGCTTATTCAGCGGCGGCTTTTTCTCGTCGGCAGCCTTTGCGGGCGGCTTGATTGCTGCGCCGGGCTTTTCTGCGCTGCTCACAGGGGCAGTATCCTTGCCGGGAATACTCGCTGGCGCGTCCGGCTTTTTCGCTTCGGCCGATGCTGGTGGGATAGCCGCGCCGGTTTTTCCTTCTGGCTTTTTGGGGGCATTTTCAGGAATGACCTTTTCGGCGGGTTTCTCTGGCGGCTTGATTGCCGCACCGGGCTTTTCTGCGCTGCTCACAGGAGCGGTATCCTTGCCGCTGACCTTGCCGGGGGCGTTCGCTGGGGTATCCGGCTTTTTTACTTCGGCCGATGCTGGCGGGGTAGCCGCGCTGGTTTTTTCTTCTGGCTTTTGGGAGCCATTTTCAGGAATGAGCTTTTCAGCGGGTTTCTCTGGCGGCTTGGCTGTCATACCGGGCTTTTCTACGCCGCTCACAGGAGCGGTATCCTTGCCGCTGACCTTGCCGGGGGTGTTCGCTGGGGTATCCGGCTTTTTCGCTTCGGCGGGGGCTGGCGGGATAGTCGCACCGGCTTTTCCTTCTGGCTTTTTGGGGTCATTTTCAGGAATGACTTTTTCGGCGGGTTTCTCCGGCGGCTTGGCTGTCATACTGGGCTTTTCTGCGTTGCTCACAGGGATGGTGTCCTTGCCGCTGACCTTGCCGGGAATATCCGTTGGTGCGTCCGGCTTTTTCGCTTCGGCGGGTGCGGGCGGTGACTTGACCGACGCTTCGGGCTTTTTCACATCACCTGTCGGAACAGTGCCCTTGCGGCTGTCCTTGCCGGACGCATCTGTTTTTTTGACTTCTGCGGGCGGCGGTTTGACTGCGCCGGTTTTGTCCTCCGGCTTTCTGGATTCAGCCGCAGAAGCGGGCTTCATGCTGTCGGTCTTATCCGGCGGTTTCTCTGTTTTGGGCGGTGCGTTTGGCAGCTTTGCAGCGTCGGGTTTCTTTTCCAGCGCTGGCTGTTTGCTAAGGGTTGCTTTTTCTTCGGGCATTGTATTCCTCCTTCATCGAAAAATGGGTATAAAAATGCGCCCCAAGTTGGGACGCAAAAAACAACGCGCAGATTTACCGGCCGCAATCCGCTCGGACAGCGGCGCGATAGTAAGAATCTATCGTGGTCGGCGCCTGATACAGAGCGGCAAGCAGATATGCGCGGATGTTACGAATAGGCGTGCTGGTTTTCTGCATACAGTCCAGCACATAGGTGATATGGAAACGGTCAAGCTGACCAAGCCGTTCACGGACGGCGGCAAGGGGAATTTCCTCGCCGCCGATACGGACGCTGGGCTTTGCCGTGCAGAGCGTATCGGTCAGCAGCTCGATGATGGATTTGACGGATTCTTCGTTGTATTCTGTGACCAGAATATCATAGTCCAATTTATCGCGGAGACGCTTTCTGCAATCGAATCGGTCGTATCCATCCGGCGGCGCTTGCGCCGGATAGATAGATGGATCAGGATAGCTAAACTCAGGATAGATATTATCTAAATAACTTGCTTCCCGTTTTGGGAAGTCTTGACTTCCCAAAAGCGGAAGTCTGGAAGTTTGACTTTGGGAAGTCTGGATTTCCGAATCCGGGAAGTCTGAAATGGGCGCAGAAAGGGGAGCATCTGGCACGTCAGTCGTGGTGAATTTCTTGACGTAAATTTTGGCTGGACGGCCTTGCCCCTGCTTCACGCGCTCGATCAGGCCAAAACCATCTTTTCCGGTATCCAGCTCAGCCAGCAGCCGAACGGCCTTATTGTGTCCGCACATGAGGTCAGTTTGAATCTCGTCGAGCGTGTAGTAGATATAGACGCGGCCCAACTCGTCATACCAGCCGTGTTTGGCGGATAACCCCATGCGGTCGAGCATCAGGCCGTAGAGTAGCTTTGCTTCGGTGGAGAGCGTCTTGAACCTCTTGCTGCGCACCAACAATCTCGGAATCCGGAAGTAGCTGAACTGCTCGGATTCTTCTCCGTAAAAGTATGAGAAATTGACTTGCGTTTTCAGAGAAATCACCTCGGTATGCGGAATTTTTATATAAAATAAGCCCATATAACGGGATTACGGGAATCCGGGAATTGATTGCGTAGTGTTTTGGAGTATGGCTCTTACGCCCGGCGTTTGCGTTGCATCCTCAAAAATATGGCCGTAATACAAAAGACACTTTTCCGTGCTGCGGTGCAGCCGAAAAAGTGTCTTGTATGAAAAGGACATAACACTATGTTTTCTCTATATTCTTGTTTTCTCTACATTTTTCCAAGAATTTTGGGTGCATATATCTGAACCATTCGGGAGAGCGTTCGGTTCGCATCCGAGAGGTCGAGAGTTCGAGTCTCTTCAGGTCCACCAAATACGGGATAATCCGATAAAATTCGGATTATCCCGAACTTTTTTATGCGGTATGCGAACGCAGCGGTTGCAAAATGACTGGCTCCCCATTTTTGACGGAAAAGTTCTGAAATTCCTCAAAAGACACGTTGAAGTCAATCTCAATATTGTAGTCGCGGCTGACGCGAACGGCTTTGACGAATTGCGCAACGATCATTTTCTTTGCCTCAAAGGAGCAGGTGTCGAACAGATCTGCCCATGTGAGCAGTCGGTCGTATTCCTGCCGCAGATTCTCCGCCGAAGCCAGCAGCGACTCATATTCTGTCTGTGCCGCGTCTATGCGGGTCTGCGCCAGGGCAATCATCGTTTCTGTTTCTTTCACCAGTGCGTTCAGAAGCTCCACGCTGAGATTGCTCTGACCGCGAATGACTTTCAGCGTTTCCGCCTTATAATCGGAGAGGTCTTTCTGCTTCTCTGCCAGATGCGCATTGGCCTGATCGAGCTTGATTCTTGCAAGCTCGATTTCTTTTTTATGCTGTTGATTCAGAATCTCGGATTCCGGCGCGGCAGCGATCTCTGCAAACTTCATGCGGATTACTTTTTCTACAATACCGTCGAGCTTTGTGACGCCATAGCCGGATTGTCCGTCGCATTCGCCGGGATGTCGGACGTTGTAATGGCACTGGTATCGCATCCGCGGTTCGTATTTCACTGTGCCATCCGCGCGATACACGCGCCTGCCGCTGGTCGTCAGGGTCAGCCGGTTTCCGCAATGCGCGCAAAAAATATTTCCGACCAAGAGGGATTTTCCCTTGCAGTTCAGCGGCACGTTGCCATGCGGGAGCGTCCGCTGGCGCATGATCTCCTGTGCCTTGGAAAAGGTGGAAACGTCGATGATGCGTAGCTCGTCAATATAGCCGGACTGTGACTCGCCGTTTTTGATGATACCGGTATAGGCAATGTTCTTGATGATCCGGTTGACGGTCGTGTTCGGGAAGCCTTTTCCGTCGCGGCTTTTGATGCCCTGTTCATGCAGATAGTGAGAAAGGCGCTGTGCGCCGTATCCCTCATTGACGTATTTGTGGAAGATCAGGCGAATCACTTCTGCCTCATCCTCGTCGATCTCCAAGTCCAGCACTGTGCGGTTGCGCTTATTGACGCGACCTTTATCTACCGCGCGATAGCCATACGGAACTGTTCCGCCGGTGTAATGCCCCTCCTCTGTGAGCTGCCCCAAGCGGGTTTTCGTGCGGATCGAGGTTTTCAGACTCTCGCCGGAGGCCTGCCAGTAGCGGATGTAGTTCATCAGCTTGTCAACGTGATTGTCGAACCGCTGCTGCCCCTCCATCGCACTCCAGACCTCCACGCCGTTCTTGACGAACCATTCTACAATGAATGGTGTTTCATCATCCCGTCGTCCGAGCCGGTCAAACATGAACACAAGCAGAATATCGAATTTGCCAAGCGCAGCATCATGCTGAATTTCCTGAATGGCGTCGCGGTCTTTGGCGGATACCTTGTAGCCCGAAATGCCTTTTTCCGAAAACTCCTTGACAACCACCCAGCCTTGCTTTTTTGCGAAGTCACGGCAAACCTGTTTTTGCATCGGAATATCATCTTTTTCAACTTGACCGATGGTAGAAACTCTGTAAAGCGTGTAAACACGCGGAACGTTGGATTCATAGACTGTCTTTTCCATTATACATACCTCGTTTCTGTCTTAGATCGTCTGAAAGATGATGTATCCGGTCCGTTTTCTTTATTTTCGATTTTCAAGGTACAAGTACATCATCATTATTGTATCGAGGTAACAAAGATGCAAATGTGTGGCGGCTATTTTTTAAGCCTTGAGGCAAGCAGAATCTCATGGATTCTGTCCAGCACTTTGCCCGCGGATGGCGCGGACGGTTTTGGGAGATAGTTTACCTTTACTTTGCAGCCGTCGATCATCATGTATTGATACGGCGGCTCGACCGGGTTTGTCGGCTGCATGATCTGCAAAACAGTGTCACTCATTTTAGATTCCTCCGCTTTGAAAGCAGCCGCACCGGTAATATCGGTGCGGCTGCTTGAAGTATGTCGAATGTAATCGCCGTATTTCTCTCATCCCCCGGCGAGAGGCGCGCTGCGCTTCTGGGACCGTCACAAGCTGTTTTTGGCAAACAACCCATTCCCGCAGCGCCGTGGCTTGTAAGGCTCACGCACGCCGCAGGAATCCCCCTCAAGTCAGTGGGAGGCCGTAGCAGGAGGCTCAGTTTCCGGATGAGCTGCTCAAACGCTGCCACGCGCAGAGCCAGTCTGCACGGATCGCTCGAATGGGATGCCCGCAAGCTGCGGGCATCCCACCGTCATGGCGGTACAGACCGAAAAGGTCAATCGGAAACTTCACTTATCACGATGTCTATGCGGTTTTCAAGGTACATGGACGCGGCGCAAACCGCTTCTCATATACCAGTACAAAAAAGCGGCAATTTCGAGGGTGTACTTAGAAATTTTTCAAGGATTTTTTCAAGCGCATCAAACCGCCTTGGATACTTTCACGGACGCTGTTCTCGCTGACGCCCTCCTCTCTGGCAATCTGTGATTTGCTCTTGCCGTCCAGATAGAACGCCAGAAGTCGGCGGCGCTGACGCTCGCTCAAAGAACGAAGTGCGGCGTTCAGCCGTTCTGCCTGCTCTGCCTTCAAAATCAGCTCCAACGGCTGCGGCGGTTTCTGCAAGGCATCCTTTTCAATGCCATCGCCGCGATCCAGCGAGAAATACGCCTTTGCACGCAGGACACGAACGCGGTGCGCTTCCTCATCCAGCTTGAAGCGGTCGAGCTGACCGGCGATCTCGTCAGACACTTCCAAATAAACGTCCATGTTATAAAACGGGTAATACTCCCGCAAATTGATTTCCTTCATTGTGTACCTCCGTTTCGGTGTTGGGGATTGACGAGTGACCGAAGCGGAGGGCGGCGGAGAGCGGCACCGGGGCTGGACTTCGGGCCAAGTTGGCCCGAGGCAAAGCAAAAGAAATGCGCCCGCACAGCAAGACACTATGCAGACGCATGAAATTACATTATCATAATTGTACTGATATATTGTACCTTC
>ERZ857882.1596-NODE-1596-length-25913-cov-4.381584_pt1 | contig 25913 bp, 28 predicted proteins | sample MGYA00519697_ERZ857882 | MGnify/ENA primary metagenome ERZ857882 (study PRJEB31778, sample SAMEA3449373) | human gut metagenome | biome: human gut; feature: human-associated habitat; material: faeces | place: United Kingdom | collected 2010/2012 ...
GTTGATGGCGTTATCCAATAAACATTTTTGAATAAAGCAGCACACATTACTTATGCTGACGGTGCGGTCGCTAAGATAGCGTTTCAAATCGTCGCGGGGTACCTGCTTCAGATAGTGCCCCGGCAGCGTGCATTCCCGCGTAAGGGGGAGGATGCCGCCATATAGCAGAGCTCCAGTATCGCTGCGCAATCTGCAACGCCTCGTAGGCCTCGTAGTGCAGCGTGAGGATATTCGTGCGGGGTACGGCTGCCTGTCTATTATGTACCTTTATGTACCTTGCCCAGCGCCGCACTGACCTGCCGCCCGTGGACAGACGGCAGGCCAATGCGGGAAGGGATATGCTGGATGGGGCAATCCATCTAATCCATATCAGTCTTCTTCCAACTTGTTCTTGATTTCCTCAAAACGGGGATATTCCCAGGCGGCAGGACTGTGGCTGCTTGTGGCGACCCGCAGCAACGCAAAGAGTTCTTCCAGCATCTGCGTGTCCGCATCGTCCTGGCCGCGGCAGATTCGCTGCATCACTTCTGTTTGCACCCGGTCATGCAGGTCTCTCACCAGAATCTCATACTCCCACACGTCCTTTTGATAGGCCAGCGTCTTGAGAATCCCGGCGCAGCTGTAAAATACCTTGGCCGGGGCGCCCAAGGGGATGCAGCAGGGCAAAAGAGATTGCACGTTGTTGTCTTCGTCCAGCACCAGAAAATAGGGCGCCAGCTGCATTTGCCCTTCTTCACGGGCCATATGGAACATCTGCCACAGCCGGACCTGATGGTCCGGAACCTTGTCGCCGTCCGCGTTGTCCACCAGCACCTCAAAGATGAGCAAATCGGTGAGCCGATCCGCCAGACGACCGGAAATGGCCTGCGCTTCCCCGTCAGCGAGATGCTGAATCGCATCCAGCAGCTGCTCGCGCTGATTGCAGTACCCGCTCAGAGAGGCCAGGTATTTCACATCCAGCGCCAGCTGACGGGCCTTGGGTCTGAAAATGAACGCGGGAAAAACGGGATTGAGCAGATTTTCCGTATCCTCTAGGGCGATAGCGGCATTTTCAGCCCCGCTGCCGTCACCTATAGCCTCACGCACTCGATCCATGAGATTCGCATTGGTGACCCACGACAGATACTTGGCCGTTTCACGGGACATCCCCACAGGCCGGGCCAGGCAGTCGCAGTAAATTGCTCCCATGGCCTCCTGCAGTTCTTCTGGCGTCTGTGCCAGCACGAAATTCTGAGCGATGGTAATGGGGTTGGTTTCATGAACTTCCGTCATACTGTGTACCTCCTTGATCTTTGGGTTTTGGAATGTTTTTGCGGCATCAACCGGCGTTCATATCGCCTAACATCCGAGCCGCAAATCGGATGGTTTCCAGCAATTCTTCGGAGGCCTCACCTCCTTTCGTTGCGCCTTCCAGAGCGGTCAGAATCTGCTGCATCTGGGTTTTCAGAGCCTTGAACACCCGGGGATTGCCCACCACAACCACATCCTGCTCCTGACACCGGCGGGTGATATACTCCTGCAGCGTCAGTCCGCAGAGCCTGGCCCTGGTACGAATCTCCTCCCTTTCCTCCGGCGAGACGCGAAACGCGATGGTGTGACATCTGTGACGGCCCTTTCGGTCAAGATTTTTCTGCGACACAGTCCGTCTCCTCTCGAAACTGATCCAGCCGGCCGGCCATCTGGGCCTGAATGGAGGGAAACAGATGGGCGTACCGGTAGGTGATGTCGATGCTCTTGTGACCCACCCGCCTGGCGATAGCCACCGCGCTGTATCCCAGATGGATGAGCAGCGACACATGGGAGTGGCGCAAATCGTGAACCCGGATGCGCTTGACGCCGCTCTCCGCCGCCCCGCGCTCCATTTCCCGGTTGAGAAACCCCTTGGTCACGGGAAAGGCCCGGTCGTTGGGCTGCAGGTCATATGCCATGGAAAAGTAATCCTGAATTTCCGCACAGAGAAAGGCGGGCATGGAGACGGTACGCACGCTCTGCCTGGTCTTGGGAGACGTAATGTGGTCTTTTCCCTTGCTGCGGTGATAGGTCTTGGAGATGCTGACCTCCTGCTTCTTAAAGTCGAAATCCTTCCTGGTCAGCGCCAGCAGTTCACCCTCCCGGATGCCGCACCAGTAGAGCATCTCAAAACAGTAGTAGGAAACCGGCTTGTCCATCACCGCCTCGGCAAAGCGTCGATACTCCTCTTCCGACCAGATGCTCATTTCCCCTCCCTCCTTTTCGCCGATAGCGCCGGCCACCCGCGCCGGGTTTTCTGACAGCTTGTAGAAGCGCACGGCATGGTTGAAAATGGCGCTGAGCTGATTGTGAAGGGTTTTCAAATAGGTCTGAGAATAGGGTTTGCCATTGGGCATCCTCTGTTTCATCATCTCGTTCTGCCAGCGAAAGACTTCCACAGAGGTGATGTCCCGCAGGCGCATGGCTCCAAAAAAGGGCAGCAGCTTCGTCTCAATGATGGCGGATTTTGTCTCCCAGGTGCTGTCCTTCAGGCGGCCGCCCAGGTCTTCTTTGTAGATCTGGTAGAAGTCTGCAAAGCTCATGCACAGACTGGAGTCCAACCGCAGGCGGAAGCTCTGCTCCCACTCCACGGCATCCCGTTTCAGCGTAAAGCCGCGCTTCGTCAGATCCTTTGTCTTACCGGTCCAGTCCTTGTACCGGCCCTTCACATACCAGGTGTTGTTCTTCTTGTCCCTGTAAACCGGCATGACGCACCTCCTTACACGGTCACGCCGTCGTAGACCTTTTGCTCAAAGAAAATCTTGCTGACACGGCCGGATGCCGTCAGGTATCCCATTTTGTTGAGCTCATCGTTCAGGTGACGGATGATTTTGTAGACGGTGGGCACAGAGATATCCAGATAGTCCGCCACATCGTTCACATTTAGAAACCGCTTGTTTTCCATGGTTTTCTTATCCTCCCTTGATGATTTGGAAAGAAAAACACCGTGCAGGGCGTAAGCCTACACGGTGTAAAGCGGTCGCTATGACAGCATTCGGAATCTTGTTCCGGTGCCGCAAATTGTTGTCTTGCCACAATGGGCAGAATAGGGTATACTGATTTTGCGGTGCGGATACAGATCCGTTGTGTAGGTGCTCGCGTCACCTGCGCAGGTGCATGGGAGTTCGCACCTCCCGTGCACCGCCGTTATTTTGTTTTCCATAGTCATTGTAACACGGAGGATTTGTGATGTCAATATAAAATCCAAAAATTCGATTCTCGTTGCCGTTTTTCTTTTGTACTGAATCGTTTCGGAGGTGGCGCAAATGGCTTGGTCATATGAACGGCTTTGGGTGATGTTGATTAAGAATAAGATGAAGCGGACAGATTTGAAAACTGTTGCGGGTATCAACTCCAATGCACTGGCACATATGGGGAAAGATGAGCCGGTGACCATGGATGCACTGGGGAAAATCTGCAAAGCGCTTCATTGCCGCATTGAGGATATCGTCGAATACATTCCGGATGAAAACGGTTGCGTTTGAATCTGCCTGTACGGCTGGATTTGAACGACAAATGACGCTTTCATTATGAAGCAGGGAGTCCGCTTCCATCGAGCGGGCTCCCTGCTTTTCTGATAAATTTCCCGCCTGTTTCCCTCATAATCGAAAAAATGACATATTAGAGGCAAGGGAGTTTGGTGTCAGACGAGCGGAGCTCGATCACCGCTTAATAGCAGTACCTCCATTTTATCATACTTTATATAGAACTCTCTATATAGAAGAAATTTTTCTATATGGAAATATCTATTTTAGGAGGAAGTCTGATGGCTGCTATTTGCAATCTCCCTTCACGTGTGAGGGAATATGAAATACATGTCACACGTTCCAAACCCAAGAATGGGAAATATACCCTATATGGCCGCCTTCATCGCAAACGCGACCAGGCGGCGGTTGGCAGACGAGTTGAGCATCGATACGATCCCGACAAGGTTGGACTCGATACCGCCGTTCAAATGGTAGCACAGCGGGTAGACAATGCGTTTGAAACTTTTCAGCATTCCAGCGTTGTAAAGAAAGAAAACCCGGCTGTCGCCCAGATCGGCATTTTTTCGAAAGCCTTTGCCGCCTATCAAGAGGAAGGGAACCCAAATCCCAAATGGTGTGCGAGCACAAGACGCATAACGCATAGATTCTTTGAGCGCAATATCCTACCCACGTTGGATGCACTTGGAAACAGCGCAACGCAGGCCGACATGGCAGAGTTAATGGAGTCCTTGGTTGAGAAAGCCAGCAAAAGCTCGCGCAGCCGGAGGGACAGAAGGATTGCAGAAAGGAGTGTATCGGGCTACTTGCAGCGTATCAACTGGATTCTGGACCAGATGCATCAGTGTGACCCATCGATTGTCCTGCTTCAGTTTGATTTAAACACCTCTTCGACTGTGTCCTATCCAGAACAGGCAAAGTTTATCCCAGACGATGTGCGCGTGGCTTTCGCTTCAAAGTTGGTATCCTTGTCCAGCCTGCCGCCAGAGGAGTACTGCCTGGTTCCCGGTGTTGCCGCCATGTTTCTGATGGGACTTCGCCCTGCAGAGGCCTGCGCAGTTCAAATGGGCGCTCTGACCATTCGGGATGATTGGTATGTGGACTGCCCGGTCATTGCCCAAATCAGAAACGGCAACCGTACAGATCTGCTGAAAACCGAAGCGGCCTACCGGCATGCCATCGGCGGCTATTTGATGGCATATTTTGTAAAACAGCGGCGTGAGCAGCTTTTCGCACAAATGGGTGAATCGTATGATATTTCCGAACTGTATCTGGTGTCCTCCCAAGATGACCCGCGACAGTTTGCTAACCCCTCCGCCCTCTCTGCCTGCGCAAAGCGCTTACTGCTGGAATGTGGATTCCTGGAGGCCTATCTGCAATCGGCGGCCTCGCTGATGAACAGTGAACCGTTACCTGGCGGATTCGGCGGAAAAGAGCGGGACGTTGTTGCCTATATTCTTCGCAGGGACTGGATCGGACGTGCCCAGAACTGCTGCGGAATGTCTTCGGCGAATGTGGACTATCTTGTGGGGCATGCCAATCTGAAGTCTGCAGCAGTGGATTATACCAACCCCGATGTGCAGCTGATGCTGGCACGCCAGCTGGAACGGCATGTCATTTTACCGAAGTACAGCCGACACCCTTGTTTTTCCCCTGTCATGGCCAAGCCTGGCCGCACGAAGAAGCTGCTGTTAGAGGGGTACAACGGCTACCGCATCTGCGCCGAGGACGGGCCACTGGAAATCGGATATACTTACACCACGGAAGAGAGCGGCGAATGGATTTGGATTGAAACCAACAACATGTTTCTTTCGTCGATACAGTCTGAATCCGGTAGCATGGACAGCCCTCAAAAATGCAAGGGGCGCCTGCCTGTGGGAAAGACGCACCCTTTGGCCTACTACCAGGAAATTATCGAACGTGCCAGACAGATTGACCTGGCCAAGTTCAATGAAAAGGAGGAAAAGTAAATGGAAAACCCTGCTATGAAAGAGTTTCGGCTGAAATGGACTGAGAACGCCAGCAAAGGCACAAAAAAAGGCTTCCGGATCATTTTTGCTCAACGGCAGCTTGTTTGCCTATACGCTGAATGAACAGAAAAATGGATTGTGCGTGATGCGGGGGCAGGTGTGTTTGCGCGGCGAGGATGGGAAAACGCTGAAAGCGACCGGATTGGAGCATCGGGCAATCACGGAAAGATTGAAAAAGCAAAACAGAGGGAAGGATGGATCACTGCCAGAGAACTATGAAAACTCCAAAGCATTTCTGGCGCAAAAGCAGATTACTGTGCAAAGCATGGAAGAAAAAGATATCCGGGACAAAGTGCTGCATGCAGCTGAAAAACTCTATGCTGAAAATATATACACCATCGAACAAGATCGAAAAAATGCACCGGTTGACGGATTACGGCCCGTAAAAGCGGTTTGTATTTATAAAAAGAGTTTCTTTGACCGGTGGCCCCGCAGAATTACACCCCAGACCAGGCGCAAAAACGAAAAGAAGTTGGAACGGATTGCCAGTCAATTGGATTGTTACGCCATGAACAACATATCACAGTCCACCCTGCGTCAGCTGCACAAAGTGCTGGGCAACGAGGCGGATGAATATTTTCGCCTGGCTGAAAAATTCTGGCGATTTTGCATGCAGATCGGCGTCTACCATGGAGCCAATCCCTTTGAACGCTTCTTTTCTAATAACCCTTCTTCTACTCAAAAGGCGCCCTCCAGCCTGGTGAGAAGTGCACTGCAGCCAAAATCGCTGCCAGCACAAACTGTATTGGATCTCCATCGGGAGATTGCACAGGCCGATGCAGCGAGTATCCGGCACACAGGTGTGCTTCTCGTTCTGGAGGCGGGATTTTCGGCGGACGAAGCCTGTTCCCTTCGATGGTGCGATGTGCAATTCAATCAGATAGATCGTCCTGAAACCACGGTTCAGTTTGCCATTCAGAAAGAATTTATTGCCGGTGCTACTCATAATTATACCCGCCCAGGCACCCCATTCAGCGCGCAGGAGTTGTATCGCCGCGCGCAAGCCTTCGCGAAGCATTGGGGCACGCTGGATAGTCACTATGTGCTGGAGGATTTCAACGGAAGGCGTCTGACACCCAAAGCACTGACTGCGTTTTGCCGGGAGCTGCTGCTGCACTGCGGCATGGACTATCTCAGCCTTACGCCGGACCGTACACAGCCCTATGGCGTCGGCGTTCGGCTTCTGCTGGCCCACTACAAGCACCGCATCACCTATCTCGCCGGTCTGGACTCCGACAACGGTGCAGTTCGGTTCCTGCTGGGGCTTTCTCTGTCGGGGAATGTCACGGCCGACCACTACCGCAGCTTCACTTCGCCGGAGGGGCAGGAGTTTCTGCTGAATATTCTGAGTCGGGACAAGACCTCCGCGAACCCGGCGCCGCCTGGCGAGCGCATGCAGACATCCACCAATGGGGCGGCTATTACCACAATGATTCAGGCACCAAGTCCCTCGCACTTTCATCAGGTGTCCGGCACCATCCGTCTGGAAAAGGGACAGTACCTCGAGCTGCGCAGCCTGAATCTGGGCCACTGCACGATCGTCATTCAGGAGGCCGACAAAACATAACCCAAGTACGGAACGGAAAATTTTCCCTTCTGCCGGTTGCCGCGGCAGAAGGGAATTTTTTGTGTAACAAAGGCGGTTTGCTGCTTGGCGAAATGGACGGGTTTGGCCGCAGGCGCTTCCATCTCCAAATTCACGAAAAAACCCGACATCATTCTCGGACATTTTTGCGGGCTTCATCCTCCAGATTCGCAAAAATTTCCCACAACCAGGACGTCCAATTTTACGATTTTTTCCCATAGTTTGCATCGCTTTTCCCGCAGCAAAAATGGCCGTTTTCTAAAGAAATTGCGGCCAAAATGCGGTCAAAACGCGAAATAAAAAACCCCGGAATGCCTTACGCCGTAAGGCTTTCCGGGGTTTCGTGCGGTTACTCCCACTCGATCGTGCCGGGGGGTTTACTGGTGATGTCGTAGACGACACGATTGACGTGCGGGACCTCGGCGATGATGCGTTCGCTGATGCGGCGCAGCAGCGAATACGGCAGCTCCGCCCACTCTACGGTCATGGCATCGGTTGAGGTGACGGCGCGCACGCCAATGGCGTAATCATAAGTGCGCAAATCGCCCATGACGCCCACGCTGCGCACGCCGGTAAAGACGGTAAAGTATTGCCAGATCTGGTCAGAAAAGCCGGCACGGCAGATCTCCTCGCGCAAAATCGCATCGCTGCGGCGCAAAATATGCAGCTTCTCCTCGGTGACCTCTCCCAACACGCGGACGGCAAGGCCGGGGCCCGGGAACGGCTGTCGCCACACAAGCTCATGGGCAATGCCCAGGTGTTCTCCAAGCGCGCGGACTTCGTCCTTGAAGAGCATGCGCAGCGGCTCCAACAGCCCCTTGAACGCCAGGTTCTTCGGCAGGCCGCCGACATTGTGATGGCTCTTAATGGTCGCGCCGGTCTCCGTTCCGCTTTCTATCCCGTCCGGATAAATGGTGCCCTGCAGAAGATAATCCGCCCCGCCGATCCTTCCGGCTTCCTCCTCAAAGACGCGAACGAACTCCTCCCCTATGATTCTGCGCTTTTCCTCCGGCTCGAAAACGCCGGCTAGACGATCGAGAAATCGCCTGCGCGCATCGACGGCAACGACGTTGAGCTTAAGTTTATCCCGGTAAAACCCGACGACCTCTTCGGCTTCGTTTTCACGCAACAGACCGTGGTCGACAAAGATGCAGGTCAGCCGGTCGCCCACAGCTCGATGCACCAAAACGCTGGCCACCGAGGAGTCCACGCCGCCCGACAATGCGCCGAGCACGCGCGCATCGCCAACCTGCTGCCGCACTTGCCCAATCAACGCATCGGCGAGTCCGGCAACGCTGTAGGTACAGGCGCAGCCACAGATATTCCGGAGAAAATTGCGAAAGATCCGGTCGCCCTGCGGCGTGTGCGAAACCTCAGCGTGGAACTGAATGCCATACAGCCGGCGCGTATCGTCGGCAAAGGCGGCGATGGGGCAATGTTCCGTAGTCGCAATGGCGTGAAATCCGTTCGGGAGCGCGAGCACGGCGTCGTTGTGCGTCATCCAGACAAACTCGCTGTCAATACCGGCAAACAGCGGGCTATCCATCCACCGAATGGGCGTCTGGCCGAATTCGCGCACCGGCGCCTCGCCGACCCGACCGCCGAACATCTGCGCCATCAACTGCATCCCATAACATACCCCAAGCACCGGCATGCCGAGCGAAAACACGCCAGGATCGCACCTTTTGGCATCCGCCCGGTAGGCGCTGTCCGGCCCACCTGAAAGGATAATGCCGGAGAGCGCCTCGCCCCGAATGCGCGCCAGCGGCGCATGATACGGCAATAGTTCTGAAAAGACGCCCGCCTCCCGTACGCGACGGACGATGAGCTGGTTATACTGCGCCCCAAAATCGAGGACGACGACCCGTTCAGGCATCGACGCCCTCTTCGCGGAAGGTGATGCCATTTTCATCGGCAGATTCGATGATGGCAAGGGACTTCAAATTGTACCCCGCCTCCCGCAGGGTTCTGCCGCCCGGTTGGAATCCCTTCTCGACGGCTACGCCAATGCCGACGAGCTCCGCGCCGGCCTGCCCGACAATTTCTACCAGTCCGCGAAGCGCCTCGCCATTGGCAAGGAAATCGTCCACGATGAGCACACGGTCCGCCTTGCCCAACCATTGGCGCGAGACGAGCAGGGTTACCTTTTTCTTATACGTATAGGAAAAAATCTCGCTTTGGTACAGGCCGCCTTCGATATTATCCGACTTCGCTTTTTTGGCGAACACCATCGGCACGCCAAACTCCTCGGCACAGATCGTGGCAAGGGGGATGCCGCTTGCCTCGACGGTCAGCACGGCGGTCAGCCCCTCCACGGGGAACAGCCGCTTGAACTCCCGAGCAATTTCACGCAACAGGGCCGTGTCCACACGATGGTTGAGAAACCCATCGACCTTAATGATGTTGCCGGGGAGCACCTTCCCCTCCCGTCGAATCCGTTCCTGCAGCAGGCGCATGCGCTTCGTTTCTCCTTTCGTCTTTCCCTGACATAATATTGTATATTATCGCGCATCTTTCCGCCAGAATCAAGTAGAAGATAGAATTTCCCGCTTACGGCATCGGAAGGCGGTAAGCGCAGGAATGCGCGCAAAACGGCGAAAGTTTCGCTTGCATTTGGTCTGCGCATGTGTTAGAATGATCGTCGGTAAAAATTTGTATTCTGCACACAGGGGGTGAATGATTTGGCAAACATCAAGTCCGCCATGAAGCGGGTCAAGGTGACTGAGAAGCAGAACCTGCGCAACCGCATGGTCAAGTCTGCGCTCAAGACCTCCATCCGCCGCTATGACGAGGCGCTGCAGTCCGGCGATCAGGCCGCGGCCGAAAAGGCGTATGTGAACGCCGTGAGCACGGTCGATAAAGCTGCCGCCAAGGGCGTGATCCACAAGAACGCCGCCAGCCGCAAAAAGGCGCAGTTGGCCGTCAAGCGTGCGCAGGCGATCTGACCCCTCTAACATAACGACCCTTTCTGCGATCAGCGGGCGAAAGACAAAACGTTTTTCGCCCGTTGTCTTTGTCCTTCGACTTTCTCGCCCATTGCGCTACTTCTTTTTCCATCGCATTTCCCATAGCCGGCCTTTTCGTGCGCCGCATCCGCCAGGGCCGCGCCCGAACAGGTGCATTTTTTGAAACGCGCGCTTGCTTTCGCGCGTTAAAGCGTATACAATAGAAAGCGAGGTGAAGCACATGGCAGACTATGAATCCCGCCTACGAGCGCCCGACCTGGACGCATTGTTCGACGCGGTGCTGCTGTTGCGGGACAGAAGCGAATGTTATCGCTTTTTTGAGGATGTTTGCACGATATCCGAGCTCAAATCCATCGCGCAGCGGTTCGATGTCGCCAAGAAACTCGATGAAGGCGTAACCTATCAGGAGATCTCCCAACAGCTCGGCGCATCCACGGCCACCATCAGCCGCGTAAACCGTGCGCTTGCCTACGGCGCAGGCGGCTACCGTCTGCTGCTCGACCGCATCCGGACAGGGAAGGATTGATCCTATGGCCATGGATGGGCTGGCGCTGCATGCCGTTCGTTTTGAAATGCTTCCGCTCATCGGCGGCAGAATTGAACGGGTACAGCAGCCGGATCGGGATGCGCTGCTGCTGACGGTGCGGCAGAACGGCCGGAACCACCGCCTGCTGCTTTCCGCCCATGCAGAAAACGGGCGCGTACAGCTTACGAGCCAGTCGCCGCCGAACCCGCCGGAGCCTCCGATGTTCTGCATGTTGCTCAGGCGACGTCGTATCGGGGGAAAAATCATCGGCATCGAGCAGCGCGGGCTCGACCGGGTGCTCACGCTCGTAGTTGAGGCGTATGACGAGCTGGGCGATCTCACGGCGCTCCGGCTCGTGATCGAGCTGATGGGCAAACACTCCAACATCATCCTCGTACAGGCGGACAATACGGTGGCGGACTGCATTCGGCATGTGGGCCCGCAAATGTCGTCCGTACGCACGCTGCTGCCCGGCGTAGAGTTTCACGAAGCGCCTGCGCAGGACAAGCAAAATCCGCTGTTCGCACAGGCAACGGATTTTGATGCAGCGCTTTCGGCCCCGAACCCTGTCAAAGCGCTGGCAGACCGGTATCAGGGCCTTTCGCGCGCAACGCTGCAGGCGCTGTTATCGAACGATACCGATGGCGCTGCCCTGCAACTGCGCATGCGGGCGTTTTCGGAGGGCGTATTCTCTCCCACCCTTGTGGAAAACATGTTTGGCGAGCCGGTGGCGGTATACCCGTTTGTGCCAATCGATACGGGGATGACGTCGATCCGGTGCGAGAGCATGTCGGCCGCATATGACCAGTTTTACCAAAAGCGGGATATGCTGGTGCGCATCGCGCGCCAGAGCGCGCAGCTTCGGCGAACGCTTGAGTCCGCGCTCGGACGGGCCGAGCACAAGCTGGCCGCCTATCGGGAGACAATCGAGAATGAGGAAAAGTGCGAACGGCTACGGCTTTACGGCGAACTCATCACGGCAAACCTGCACGCCATCCGGCGCGGCCAGACCGTATTGCATGCCGAAAACTACTATCTGGATCCGCCAGAACGGTGCGCCATTCCTCTCGACCCGCTGCTTGGTGGCAGCGAAAATGCGCAGTGCTACTTTAAGCAGTATCGCAAAAGCCGCAAGGCACGCGCCTATGCGGAAGCCCAGCTTGCACAGGTGGAAGCGGAAGCCGCCTATCTGGAAGGGCAGCTCGACAATCTTGGCAAATGCGACGAGCTTGCCGACCTGGAGGAGATCCGCGAGGAACTTGCGCGCGAGGGATATGTGAAGCCGGAGCGGCGCGGCGTAAATCGCCGGCATGCTGAATCGCACCCCATGCGTTTCCTGTCGCCGGATGGGATCTGGCTCTTTGTCGGCAAGAACAACCGCCAAAACGATGCGTTGACGATGCGCGCAGGCGGCGACCAATACTGGCTGCATGTAAAAAACATCCCGGGGTCGCATGTCATCGTGGATCTGGCGGGCGAGCCGCCGCCGGACACGCTGTACGCCGCAGCACAGCTGGCAGCTTACTACAGCAAGGCAAGGCTGAGCGCCTCCGTGCCGGTGGATTATACGCCGCGTCGATTTGTCAAAAAGCCCTCCGGCGCACGCGCCGGTATGGTCATCTATACCACAAACCGCACACTGTACGTTACGCCCGACGAGACATATGTGCGAACGCTCAAACGGGAGGTCATTGCACCGAAATGAAGCTCATCATCGCAACGAACAACGCGCACAAAGCGCGCGAAATTCGGGAAATCCTGTCCGCAGATTTTTCCGAACTGCACACGCTTGCCGAGGCCGGCCTGACCATCGAGGTCCTTGAGGACGGCGCAACCTTTGCGGAAAACGCGAAAAAGAAAGCGGAAGCGGTGCTGGCCGCCGCAGCGGGTTATGATGCGGCGCTGGCCGACGACAGCGGGCTGTCGGTCGATGCGCTTGGCGGCGCGCCCGGCGTGTACAGCGCCCGCTACGCCGGCGAGCAGCACGATGACGCGGCCAACAACCGCAAGCTGATGGCCGATATGGCTGCCGTGCCGGATGCGGAGCGGACATGTCGGTTCCAGTGCGCAGTGGCGCTCGCGTGGCGCGGACGCCCGACGATAATCGCGCAGGGCGCCTGCGAAGGCATGTTGCTGCGCGCCCCCCGCGGCGAAAATGGTTTTGGCTACGACCCCTATTTCCTCTATCCGCCCTCCGGACGTTCCTTTGCAGAGCTGCCGGCCGAGGAAAAGAACGCCGTCAGCCACCGCCGGCGCGCGCTGGAAGCGCTGAAAATGCTGCTGGCAGAGAAGGAAGTGTAACACCATGCGCATCGCCGTCTTTTCCGATACCCACGGCCGGTTGGATCTGCTGCCCGAAGCGCGCGCGCATACCGGCCCGGTGGACGTCATCCTGCACCTGGGCGACTATTGCCGCGACGCGGGAGAGGTGTCTCGCGTATTCGGCGCGCCTTGTCTCGCAGTGCGCGGCAACTGCGACTTTTGCGTGGACGAGCCGCTCATGCGGATCCTTGAATTCGATGGAGTGCGGCTGCTTTGCATCCACGGGCATCTGGTCCCGGATCTGGACGCCCTTTCCTACAAGGCAGAACAGGAGCGCTGCAGCGCAGCGCTCTTTGGCCATACCCATATGCAACTGGTGGAAAGGCGCGGCAACGTCCTGCTGGTCAACCCCGGCAGCCTGGCCCGTCCCCGCGGCGGGAGCGCGCAAGGGTGCGCGGTGCTCACGATACGGCAGGGCGAAATCCAAGCTCAACTCATCTCGCTCTGATCCTCCGAGGCGTCATCATATACGAGCCCCGAAAACCGCTCGTACTCCGGTAGTTCCGCAAGGGAGTGCAGCCCGAAACGCCGCAAAAACCGATCCGTCGTACCAAGCAGCACCGGCTTGCCGACCGTATCGCGGCGGCCGACCGCCTCGATCAGGCCGAGTTTTTGCAGCTGGGATACCGCGTACTCGCACCGGACGCCGCGGACGGCTTCGATATCGCCGCGGGTGACCGGCTGGCGGTAGGCAATGATGGCGAGCGTTTCGAGCATGGACTGGGAAACGTTCCTCGTCCGCTCCGGCTGCAGCAGATCCTCCACATCGTCCACATAGGCGGGGTTGCTGACCAACTGCGCCGTCTCTTCGGTCACGAGCGGATAGACGCCGCGTCCCGCCTCGCGCCCCTCGGCTTCCATGTCTGAAAGCAGCTCATGCACCTGCGCAGGGGGAACATTCAGCACGCGCGCGAGCTCCGACAACGGTATCGGATCGCCGGCCACAAACAGCATACATTCCAGTCGATGGATCAAACGTTCCTTATCCACCCTGTCCCCCCTTATTCCGTAATCTCGTCCATATAGGCGTAATCATCGTCGTCCTCGCCGTCGAGCAGCGCGCCTGCGCGCACGGTGATCGGCGCAAACGGCGTGCGCTGGCGCACATGCACTTCGCCGCGGGCCAGCATGTCCAGCAGCGCCATGAACGTCACGATCACCTCAAGCTTGTCCGCGCCGGCGTCAAACAATGTTTCAAACGGCACCGGCGCCTCTGCGTCGCGCAGCCTGTCGCGGATCTTCTGCAGGCAGCCGCGAACCGTATAGCGGTCCGGGCGCACATCGTGCAGTTCATGCACGCGTGGCGCCTCCTCCCGGCGCTTGAGCAATGCAAGCAGCGCACGGTAGAGGCCGTCCTGCGACGCGCCCTCAAGCTCCACCCGCGGCGGCGGCAATGGGATATCCTCCGGTAGGCGCGTAAAGCTGTCCCGTGCGCTGTCCAGCAGCTCTTGCAAACCGCTGCTGGCCTCCTTAAAGGCCTTATAGGCATGGAGCTGGCGGATGAGCGCCTGTTCCGGGTCCTCCTGCTCCTCCTCCCCCTCCTCGCGCGGCGGACGAGGCAGCAGGTGGCGAGACTTGATATACAACAGCGTGGCGGCCATCGTCAAAAACTCACTGGCCATATCCATATCCAGCTCGTCGAGCTGCTCCATATAGGCCAGGTACTGCTGCGTGATCTCGGAGACAAAGATATCCTTGATATCCAGTTCCGCCCGTCCGATCAGGTGCAGCAGCAGATCAAGCGGCCCATCAAATTGTCGTATGTGAACGCTGTAAGCCATGACGACACCCGTCAGCCCCTGCCCAGAAGGAACAGCGATACGCGAACCATCAAATTGCTGATCCAGTTAACCGCAGGGGTCAGGACCTCGGAAACCAGCCCCAGCACCAGGAGGGCAAGCAAAATATAAAAGCCATAGTTCCGCAAAAAGACACAAAGTTTGCGCAAGCGGCGCATGCACAGGCATTCCAGCACATGGGAACCGTCGAGCGGGTACAGCGGGATGAGATTGAAAATCATCAACGACAGATTGATGGTGACGATGGTGTTGAGTATAACAATGATGGCCGGCCGGCTTAGAATTCCCGGCGCCCAGACGAGCAGGGCGGTTTCAATGAATGCAAACACAAACGCGACAAGAAAGTTCATTGTGATGCCAGCCAGGGAGATCAGGATATCGTCCCGGCGGTAATGCTTCAGGTTTCGCGTGGAAATAGGAACCGGTTTTGCCCATCCAAACCCAAAAAACAGCAGGCATAGTCCACCGACCGGGTCGAGGTGCGCGAGCGGGTTGAGCGACATACGGCCAAAGTTTTTGGCCGTCGGATCGCCCAGCTTGTAGGCAACGAAAGCATGCGCCCATTCGTGCACGGTAAGACCGATGCACAGCCCCGGCAGGCTGAGCACCAGCGTGCGCAGCATGGAGACCGGATCGCTGAGCCATCCGGACAAGTAACCGAACATACGGACCTCCTCGCTTTCAGAGCGGCGCAGGCGCAACAGTCCCGTGCAGCGCGCCGTTACTGATTTTCATTATACGAGAAAACCGGCGAGGATGCAACTTTTCGTTCAAACGCCGGGCGGCAGCCCCAAATAGCCCCTGAAAATCGCGTGCAAAATATCTAAAATCCCAAAGGCAGGCACATCGGACGCCGGATACAGCGCCGCTTCGGCGAGCAGGACGCCCTCAGCGTTATAGTAGCTTACCTTTCCCACCGCGGTATCAGCCGCCAGGGGAGCCGGGAGCAGCGCCGGCGCCTCCGTTTTCGCCTCCGGCAGAGCCTCCGACCGCGGCAACAACAGCGAGATTTCCTCCCGAACGACCAGATCGATCGTTCGTACCGTACCATCATCCACGGGCACATCCCTTGCTACGGTATCGCCGGTGCGCAGAAGCGTCTCCACGCGGTAGGCGGCAAACCCGAAGTCGAGCATCGCGGAAGCGGCAGACGCGCGCGTGGAAGGATCTCCGGCGCCGAGCACCACGGCAATGAACGTCGTGCCGGACCGGACGGCGGCGAATACGCCGCAATATCCATCCGTCGAGGAAGAGCCGGTCAGCAGGCCAACGCATCCGGCATAGGTGCGCACAAGCTGGTTGGCGCTCACCAGCTCCGTCTCGCGTCCGTCCGCATGCACCAGCCGCTCAAAATACAGGCCGCTATAGCGCAGGAAAGTTTCGCTGCCGACAGCAGCAGCGCCGAGCGTAGCCACATCGCGGGCGGACAGGACCAGCGAAGAGCCGAGCGCATCCGATACCGCACAGTCGAGGCCCAGCTCCTGCAAGGTAGCGTTGATATTTTCAACGAACACGCTCTCCGAACCGAAGGCGCCCTCCCCCAGCGTCATAATCGCATCCCCCGCAGAGATCATGACGGCGGCTTTCATCAGCTCGGCGGCAGCCATCTGTTCGCCGCTTTCCAAAAACGCCGTCGGGCCGCCGATCCCGGCCGCCCGCGCGCTGACGTGCATCGTTGCGCCGCCATCGATCGCGCCGTTGTCAAAAGCGTCCGCAAGCGTCAGCAGCGCCGGCAGGCGCGCCAGGCCGGCCACCTGCATGGGTTCGTCGGCGTTTCCCTCGCACAGCACGGCGGCGCCCGTACCATCGGTCAGCACTGCCGCTGCGACGCCTTCCGGCATCGTCCATGCCACCTCCGCGCGCGCGCCGATCGCTGGCAGGCACATCAGCAACGCGATAAGGACAGGCAACACCCGTCTGCGCATAGAAAAACCCCCTTCCAGACACCAGTATATGTCGGGAAGGGGGGAAAGATGCGCGGTGCGCGGCGATCAGAATACGCGCTCGATAACCGTGTCTACGAGCCGTTCAAGCTGCCGGGATGCAGCGGCTGCCGTTGCCTGCACCTCTTCATGGGTCAAGGGTTGATCGAGAATGCCGGCGGCCATGTTTGTAATCAAGGATAGGCCCAGCACGCGCATGCCGCAGTGCGTGGCGGCGACGGCCTCCGGCACGGTCGACATGCCGACAGCATCCGCGCCGAGCAGGCGCGCCATGCGAATCTCCGCAGGCGTCTCAAAGCAGGGGCCAGGAAACATCATATAAACGCCTTCCGCAAGCGGCACGCCCGTCGCTTCGGCCGCCGCATGCAGCCGTTGGCGCAGTTCCCTGTCATAAACGTTGCTCTGGTCCGGAAAACGGGGGCCAAATTGCTCGTCATTTGGGCCGATGAGCGGGTTCACGTGCGCATAGTTGATATGGTCGCTGATGACCATGAGCGTGCCGGGCGAAAAGGACAGATTGACTCCGCCCGCCGCGTTGGTCAGCAGGAGCTTGTCCACGCCGAGCCGCCGCATCGCACGCACGCCGAGTGCGAGCCTCGCCGCCGGATGGCCTTCATAGTAATGAAAACGGCCCTGCATTACCAGCACGGTTCTTCCGGCATGCCGCCCTACGACAAAGCGGCCGGCATGCCCTGCCACGCCGCACACGGGGAATCCCGGGATCTCCTCATACGGCACGGCCCCGATCGGCTCCAGCCGCGCCGCATAGGCGCCAAGCCCGGAGCCGAGGATCAGGCCAACGTCGCATGCCTCTCCGCACAGCGGTCTGAGCCGTTCCACCGCCGCGTCGAGCACCGCATCGGGGCAGATGTCCATGGTCAAACCTCCCAAATATCGTTGAGAAACGAGTTGCCAACGTGCCACCGGTTGCCGGTCAGGTATTCATAGACCGTCGCGCCAATATCGGCAAATGTGTCGCGCGTGCCGAGGTTGACCCCGGATCGGACATGCGGGCCGGCAACGACGAGCGGGATATACTCGCGCGTGTGATCGGTCCCCGGCGTGGTGGGATCGCATCCGTGGTCGGCCGTAACCATCAGGATGTCGTTCTCACGCAGAGCGCCAAGCATGGCAGGCAGGGCCCTGTCGAACGCCTCAAGCGCTGCCGCATAGCCCTCCACATCGTTGCGATGGCCATAGAGCATATCGAAATCGACAAGATTCACAAAGATGAACGCGCCCTCACCCGACTCGATAAACCGCTGTGTGGCGGCAATTCCATCCGGATTATTGCGCGTATGATCGACCATGGTCACTCCGCGATGACAAAAGATGTCCTCGATTTTACCAATGCCGACGACTGGGAAGCCGGCGCCGTCCAGCGCGTCGAGAATCGTATCGGAGAACGGCGGCAGCGCATAGTCGCGCCGACGCTCCGTGCGCTGATACGCGCCTGAGCTGCCGATGAAGGGCCGGGCGATCACGCGCCCCACGAGGTTGTCGCCGGTAAGTAGGCTGCGCGCGGTCTCGCAGATCTGATAGAGTTGTTCGACGGGGATAACCTGCTCATGCGCCGCAATTTGAAACACGCTGTCTGCCGAGGTGTACACGATGGGAAAGCCCGTGCGCACATGCTCGTCGCCCAAGCGTTGAATGATCTCCGTACCGCTTGCCACGCAATTCCCCAGCGTGCCGCGGCCAATGGCCTGTTCAAAGCGGTGCATCAGCTCCGCCGGGAACCCGTTGGGATAGGTGCGGAACGGCTTGTCCAGCGGCAGGCCGGCCATCTCCCAGTGACCGCAGGTGGTATCCTTGGCAAGCGTGTGCTCAGCGCAGCGGCCAAACGCGCCAGCGGGGGCCGCTGCAACATCGGGCAACGTACTGCCCTCAATGTTGGCAAGGCCCAGTCGGTACAGGTTCGGCAATGCCAGGCGGCCACGCACCCGCCGGATGTTTCCAAGGGTATTGGCGCCCTCGTCGCCGAAAGCCGCCGCATCCGGCAGCGCGCCGATACCGGCGCTGTCAAGGACAATCAGAATCGCTCGCTTTTGCATGACGGTTTGCTCCTTCCAGGGCGCAGATGCCCGCCCATTGTTTCCTCTACCAGTTTATCATCGGGAGAAAACGCCGTCAATGCGCAAGCAGATATAACAACAGGGGCAAAAGCGCCGCTTCCAGGATGGCGACGAGCAGGAGAGACGTGGAAAGTTGAAGCCCCTGCGCAAGATACCCGCCGGCCGCCCCCGCCCTCCGAACGCCATGCGGATTTCTCTTCCTGCGCAGGCTCCGGATGGCGAATGCCGCAAGGCGCAACGAAGCCAGCAGCAACGGGATCTGCGTGGCAACCAGCAAAAGCCAGAGCAGCGGACTTTCCGCCAGCGTACAGAGCGCCGCGGCCGCTCCTGCGACGAACCCGCGCAGCGCCACGCAAAGCATCCAAAGCGGCACCGTCCAGCGCTGGAGCCCCGCGAACAGAATGGCGCAAATCCATGCCATCTCCGACGGGATGGCAAACCCCATCACAAGCAGCAGCTGCGGGACGGTCGGCCCGGCGACCAGTTCCCGGGCCGCGTCAAGCATCCCGGCGCTCAGCAGCGGCAGGCAGGCGGCATGGCCGCAGGCAGCACCGAGCGCAATGAAAAAGAAAAAGGCGACGCAGGCCGGCAGGTTTTCCCGCCAGAACTGCGCCGCCCTCTGTTGTAGCAGTCCGAACACCCGCATATTGAAGCGTATGCGAGCTTGTACGAGCTTATGCGCGGCGGCTTGGTATCAGGTCAGTCGAAGAAAGCTCTGTGTGGGCTTCAGGCGCACATGTTCGGCCATACAGGCAATGAACTCCGCATTGCCCGGCTTGCCGCGCTGGGCGTTGACCGTATAGCCAAAGCGCGCGTGAATCGCATTGAGGTTCCCGTGCGCCCATGCGTATTCGATGGAACCGCGAATTGCATGTTCCACCACGCGGCTGTGGCAGCCATAGGCCTCCGCAATCCGCGGATAGATGTCCAGCGTAATACGGATGGCAGCCGGATGATCGGCTTCCGCATAGAGGCGGATGGCGTCCCGCAGCATGTAATATCCGCGATGGTGCGCCGGAATGCCGATTTCGAGCAGTTCTCCCGTAATGCGTCGTTCAAGGATGGCCGCGCTGCCGAAAGCGATGGACAGTCCGCGCGGCCGCTCGCTCTGTGTGGCCTCCTGCAGCACGCGCAGCACCAGCAGTTCCGGCAGATACGGCTTAACAAAACAGCGCACCGCATCGTCCGCCCACGGCGCCAGCAGCCGGTCCTCCGAATACGGCGTAATCAGGAACAGGAGCGGTCGCCGCTGCTCCGGCAGCCTCTGGATCGCTTCGAGCACCGGCTCGCCGTGCGCGCCGCGGAACATTATCTCCAGTACGAGAATGTCCACGCACCCCTGCGCCAGCAGGCGAAGCACTTCGTCTCCATCGCCGGCCGGCGGCAAAACCTCGATCTCCTCCAGCCCGCGAAACGCCCCGGAAAGCAGTTCGTGTTCCCGGGCAGATGCAAGCGCAAGCAATAGCCTCTGTTTTCCCATTCACGCATATCCCCCTGCGATCTCTATGCCGGCGATCAGGAAGCGTGCATCTCGATCTGCCGGTACATCCACTCGGCATAGACACAATACCCTTTCGCCGGATCGTTGACGAATACATGGGTGACCACGCCGATCAATTTCCCATCCTGTAGAATCGGGCTTCCGCTCATGCCCTGCACAATTCCACCGGTCTGCTCAAGCAGCGCTTCGTCCGTGACCTCGATGACCATGCCCTTGGTTGCGGGCTCCTGCTGCGTGCTGACGCGAACAATGTTGCAGGAAAATGCCTGCACCTCGTCGCCCGATATGGTGGACAGAATCGTGGCGGCTCCTTCATGCGCCTCATAGGCATAGGCGAGCGGGACCGCGCCGTAAGCGCCGTCAAACGGCTCCTGCATCAAACCGTAGATGCCGTAATCCGTGTTGAGCCGGATATTGCCAACGGGCGCATCGGTCGTGGAGAATACGCCAAGCAATTCCCCGGGCTCCCCCGCTGTGCCGCGCGTGATATCCACGATCTCGGCGCGGACAAGCCGGCCCTCCCGCACGGTCAGCGTGGAATGCGTATCCACGTCAGATATGGCGTGGCCGAGAGCGGCAAACCAGCCCGTGCCAGTATCATAAAAAGATAGCGTTCCGACCCCGGCCGTGCTGTCACGCACCCAAAGGCCAAGGCGGTACTCGCCAGCATCGGCGTCGAGCGCCGGGCGGACCGTGACGGAGATCTCGCGGCCTTCGCGTTCCACCACGAGCGGAACATCATCCGCATGCTCTGCGCATAGTTCGGCAAGATGCGCCGTGTCGCGCAACTGTTCCCCGCAAACCTGAACGATTACATCGCCCGGTTGCAGACCTGCGGCAGAACCCGGGCTGACCGCGCCGACAGCGGTACGCACGGAACCCAGACCCACCACGAGCACGCCACGCGTATACAGCGTGATGCCAACGGCACAGCCGCCGGGCGTCAGATATGTCTCATCGGTGCGCACGACCTGCACCGTGCGCAGCGGAATGACGCCGAGGAAGCGAAAAGTATACGCCTCGCCATCCTCCAGCACATCGGAAAGGCGCTCCGCCTGCTGCACATCCACAGCGGCAACTCCCTCGCCGCCAGCGTCATTGAACAGCGAGCCCACACGGCCGCTTTCGTCGGTCAGGTACAGCGTGTCCGGCAAAGCGCGAATCTGCAACATCCGATCGGAGTAGTTGATCGCAAACAGCAGCACGGCGATGCCGAGGCCAAAGAGTTGAATCAAAATGCGTGAAAACCGTCTGCCCAAAGCGCGCACCTCAAACAAGGGAGTCCGCCGCACTTTCGACAAAAATGCGGCTGCCACTATGTTGCGCAGAGCAGTGCTTTGCTATGCCGTTTCCATCACGCCGTTCGTGGCCATCCGCGCATCGGAAAGAAGCTGTTCCGCATGTTGCAGAGCGACCGGATCATCCGGACGACTGCCCATAATGCGGGCAAGTTCGCGGCAGCGGCCCGACTCATCAAGCCGTTCCAGCATCGAGACGGTTTTCCCATCCATTTCCTGCTTGAACACATGGTACTGCGCCTGTGCGCGCGCAGCGATCTGCGGCAAATGCGTGATGCACAGCACCTGATGTCCACAGGCGATCTGCCCGAGCTTGCGCCCGACGGCATTGCCGACCTGACCGCTGATGCCGGTATCGATCTCGTCAAACACCATCGTATCGATGCCGTCGCTATCCGACAGGACGCGCTTGAACGCAAGCATGACGCGCGAAAGCTCGCCGCCGGAGGCCACGCGCGCAAGCGGCTTGAGCGGTTCGCCGCGGTTGGCGGAGAGCAGAAACTCCGCCTCATCCACGCCGCGCGCCGAGGGTGCCTCTCCGCTCAGGCGGGAGAATTGCACGTCAAACTGCGCGTGCGGCATGCCAAGATCGGCCAGTTCCGGCAACAGCAGCCCGGAAAGCCGGGCCGCAGCATCCCGGCGCGCATCGGACAGGCGGGCGGCCAAAGCGTCATACGCCTGCAATGCGGTTTCATAGGCCTGCAACAGCGATTCGCGGCGCTGCTCCGACATTTCAAGCGCCTCACGCTCCTCGCCGATGGCGGCTCGGTAGCGAAGGATTTCATCGATGTCGGCGCCGTATTTGCGTTTGAGTCGCGCGATTATCTCAAGCCGGTCCTCGATGCGGTTCAGTTCCTCCGGATCATAAGAAAAGGCCGAGCGCAGGTCGCGCAGCGCATAGGCAATATCTTCGACGGTATAGTATTCATCCCGAAGCCTGTCCGCAACGGCGGCATAATCGGCATGGTACTGCGCCACGCCGGCCATGGCGCGCATGGCTTCCGACAGAGGCCCGAGCGCCCCCTCGTCACCGGAAAGGGCGAAAACACTTGTTTCGAGCGCATCCATGACCGTCTGAGCGTTTTGTTGCAGTCGGCGCTGTTCCAGCAGCGGCTCTTCCTCGCCGCTGTTAAGCCGTGCGCCATCAATTTCGCGGATCTGATAGTCCAGCAGCTCCAGGCGGCGCGCACGTTCGCGCTCGTCCATATCCGCCTCGCGCAACGCCTTTTGCGCGCGCTGCGCCTCCGCATACCGCTCCGCCAGCGCGGACAGCAGCGGCGCGGTTTCTGTGGCGGCAAACCGGTCCAGCAGCGGCAGATGCCGACGCACGTCGAGCAACGACTGATGCTCGTGCTGCCCATGGATATCGACGAGCAGATCGCCGACCTGCTTTAGCGCCGCCGTGGAGACCAGCGTGCCGTTGATGCGGCAGGCGTTTTTCCCGGCGGCGGAAAGCTCGCGGGAGAGCACGACTTCGTCCTCCTCCGCCTCCAGCGCCAGCTCCTCCAGCACGCGGCGTGCCGGCGCATCCGCCGCGAGCGAAAACGTCGCTTCGGCGGCAGCCTTTTGCGCGCCGGTGCGAATCAGCTCCCGGCTTGCGCGTTCTCCCAGCACGAAGTTAAGCGCCTCGATGATAATGGATTTTCCGGCGCCCGTTTCGCCAGTGAGCACGGAAAACCCATCGTCAAAAGTAACAGTCAGTTGTTCGATCAGCGCGATATCCCTGATCCTGAGCGTCCGCAACATCGGTATGCCCCGCTATTTCATCATTTTCTTAAACTTTCGCACCACTTCCTGCGCCGCCCGTTCATCGTGGATGGCAATGAACACAGTGTTATCGCCTGCAATGGTGCCGAGAATTTCGGGCCAGCGAAGTGAATCAATGGCCTCGCCGGCAGCAGAGGCACTGCCGGTAATGGTTTTGATCACAATCAGATTGCCGGCAGAAGCAACGGACAGGACGCAGTTGGCAAACATCTGAATGAATCGCTCCTGCAGATCGGCCTCCGCACGCTCGGCAGTAGCATACTTGTAGCGTCCCTCGGCCGTCAGCACCTTGATCAGTCGCAGCTCCTTGATATCGCGCGATATGGTCGCCTGCGTCACAAAAAAGCCGTATTCCCCCAGTGCGCGAACCAATTCCTCCTGCGTCTCAATGTTCTGGGAGGCAATCATCTTTATGATCATCTCGTGCCGTTTGGATTTTACCGCCATATCGATCCCCCTAACCCACGATTATGATAGCTTTTCCCGTATCAGACGGAACAGATCGCTCTTCTCAAAGCGGATAAAACTGCAAGTACGAGAAGCGCCTGTAATGCGAATGGAATCACCGCTGCACACCTCCCGAATGCGCGACCCGTCCGCAGACACGACGCCGCTGCCGGAGACGGAAAAATGCACATCCGCATCAGCCGCCGTCACGACGGGTCGGAAGTGAAGCGTGTGCGGGCAGACGGGGGTAACGGCAATGGCGTTGAGCCCATCGGCAAGAATTGGTCCGCCTGCCGAAAGCGTGTAGGCCGTCGAGCCGGTCGGCGTGGCGGCGATGACGCCATCGCAAAAAACCGTGCCGACCGAAATGCCGTTGATCTCAATGGCGATCTCCGCCACCCCGGAAAAGGAACTCTTGAAAACAAGCACGTCGTTCAGGCAGTGGAACGGTTCCCCGTCGTTGATCGAACAACGGAGCATCATGCGCCGCTCGATCGTATATTCACCGGCAAGCAGCCGGTCGAGCGCGGCGGGGAAAGTGCTGCGCGCAAGCTCCGACAAAAAGCCGATGCGACCGAGGTTGATCCCCAGAAGCGGCACCCCGAGCTTGGATGCAGCATCCGCGTAGCGCAACAACGAGCCGTCGCCGCCAACCACCACAAGCGCGTCCAGTTCAGCACCGCCGGACAGCAACGCCGTCGCATCCGCAATCAGGGTGCAGTGTATACCCCGCTGTGTGGACAGGACGACAAGCTCGTCCCGTATGGCGATAGCCCCCTGCTTCATGGGATTTACGGCAAAACCGATCTGCATGATCGAAAAACCGTCCCTTTCCTTGCGCTTTTCGTATTCAGTATACCGCGGCGTACGGACGATTACAAGCAGAAAAAAGCATAAACCGCCCATTTATACATATCTACATTCGCCGCTGAAAAGCTCCTGTTGTTGTGCCGGATACTTCCCCGGCCCGTCATTCCCGAAATGGTTGTGCCTATAAAATCACCCGTCCCTTTCCTGCAAAAAGCCTATATCCTACTACTCCTATTTTACCATAACTGGCCGCAGGCCACAACCTCTTTGTTACTTTCTTGTGAGAAAGTAACGAAAAAGCACTTTCACACCGCCGCCCCTTCTGGGCTGGCAGTATGAAAGTGCTTTTGCGCCCTGCCGGGAGCTAAAGAAGCCGATAGGACACAGTAGTCTACTCCCTACAAACGACTACTTTAAACCTAATGCTCTCCTGTACCAATCATACCAAGCTGGATGGGAAATATCGCCACAATCGGGGCATCCAACCCAGCCAATCGGTTTTGATGCACTATAATCAAAACAACACTTTGGACTGCGCTTGGAAGATTTTCCATTCATCAAACATGTATCGCAAGCCCTGCCGCATTCTTCAGAACAAATTTTTGTACAACGGTATTCATATTGTCCATTTACTCCTTGAATTAATTCGTAGCTACCTTCAGTATCTTGTTCAGAAGTGTCATTTTGCTCTGTAGTCTCATAATCCATTACACCATCTCTCGAAAAATCTCCAGTACTTGACAAAGAATCTCCTCTTTGCGCTGTTTTTATTAAAACAGAAGAGAACAGAACAAAAAGAATTATCACAAAAATTATATACAACACTAATGCAAATTTTTGAAATTTATTTTTGTTAGTCATCTGTTTTCTCCGCCACTCATTTAAAAAGATTGTATGTGAATCTCTCAAAAACTATAGATAGATGGATTTTTCTTTAACTACTGCTTTTACTTTTAATTCCATAAAAAATTTTTCTCACCCAACCATGTTTTTTTCCCTGTTCTTGGTTCTTTTGACTCTCTTCAACAACACCAGTTAGAAACTGCTGTTGGAGTGTTCCTGCGTGAAGAGCCTGGGCCGCTGCCGCTGTCTGCTGCGCTGCGGCCAGCGCGTCAGTGAGCCTGGTAATGGCTTGGACCTGCTGCTCGAGCTGCCGGTCTTTCACTTCAAGTTGCCCTTGCAGCGTGTCGATAGTGGCCTGTAAAACAGAAACCACACCATCAACCTCCGCCGTTTTTTCTTCATTTTTGGTTGACGGTATAATCTCAGAAAATGCCTGTTTTATCAGCTTTTCACCGTCAACCTCTACCATCAACCTACCGTCAACCGTTGCCGTCAACCCCTGTAAAC
>ERZ857882.1600-NODE-1600-length-25885-cov-4.538211_pt1 | contig 25885 bp, 23 predicted proteins | sample MGYA00519697_ERZ857882 | MGnify/ENA primary metagenome ERZ857882 (study PRJEB31778, sample SAMEA3449373) | human gut metagenome | biome: human gut; feature: human-associated habitat; material: faeces | place: United Kingdom | collected 2010/2012 ...
TAGAAAGCTCATTAGTTCCTCGTTTGGACGAGGGTTCGAATCCCTCCAGCTCCACTTAATTTTAACAAAGCGTTTATAATATTTTGATTATAAATGCTTTGTTATTTTTAGGGATCAAAATAGGGGATGAATTTAATCATCTATTGAAAGATCAACTATTCATGTGGATTTCTCTCAAATCAGACCCTGTATAAATTTTAAACTGACTCTAAGAAGCCGTCTAAAACGATTTTATTTTTTTATAAGTCGAATAATTCGACATATCAATCAATCCATCTTTATTCATTTGATTTACAATCGAATTAATAATACACAATTGATCTATAGATACCATAAATTCACGCTCTGTATTTACCGTATCATCCCATCTTATCTGGTTATCCTCAACTTTATATCCGAACTCTTGTTTTTCTGCATCTGAAATACTAAGCAGCATTATAGTATCGACAGTATCGACATCTTTTTGTTCCGGCATATTCTGTAACAGAATAATGCGATCTTTTAATTCCAATTTTATAATCATACCGACTTTGCCATTAAATAAAAATTACCATTTCCTGCACTTTGAGCATATAACTGAAGATTGTATATAGCATTCTCATTCGAAATATCTCTCACATTGTAAAAACGAATACGTCCGGTAGCCTCCAAGGCTATATCATCTTTCGGATTGGCAGTTTCAATCACTATCCCTTTTACTGTTCCACTTCCTCCCTTTTTATTACATTTACAGTATATGCCGCTAAAACCTTTATATTCTTCTAAATCTAAAAATATTCCACGATCTATTGAATATTGCTCATTATCAGGATAATGCCAAAAATGCATAAGAGTTGTTCCAATAGTATTATCAGCAACTATGGCGTTTACACCATCCGAACTTAAACGAGTTATACCATTTTCAGAAGAGGCGAAAATATATCCCTGTTCAATCCCGATACCGTCAGAACTCAATCCTGTATCACTTATCCTAAGATTTCCTATTTTCCCACTTTTCGCATTAATGTTTTCAAATATACCATTCTTAGATGTCAGTATTCCATCTCTATCTATAATCGTGTTATTGTTTACATTAAGAGTATTCGTTTTTATCACATTTGCAATCACATCCCCAGAAATAATATCCGCCCTTAGCACAGGCTTATTGTTTCTTATCTCAAAAACAGCAATATCCACTTTAGATCCGTTAGGGAGTATAGCCTCTACTTTTGTTTTATCCGAAGCCGAAAGAGTGATAGTCCCTGCCTTAATATCTATACCGGCTTCTTTCAGTTGCTCTGTTCCGGCTTTATCTTCCGGTGCAGGACTCCAATCCGTAGGTTTGTTTCCGAACTCTACCTTGATGTTCGAGATTTTTACTGAAACCGGATTTTCTCCGTCAAGCCCCATCTGACCATCAAGGTAATTTACCGTTGCAAGAAATTCATTGGCGCTTTCTATAGGTTTTAATTCTCCTTCAGGAATATAGGTGGCATACGAAAATCTACCTTTATAATATCCGTTTGAGAATAAAGAATAGGGAAGAGACGCACAACATGATAATCCGTCATCGTTCGTATAAAGAGCAAATATCTGAACACCTATGAAGAATCCTGTATATTGGGGTATATTGGAGGCTTCGCAGTCAAATGAGATTACGACATTTTTACCTAACATCTCCGTTATACGGAATGGGAAAGGGGGATTTTCACTATTTTGAAAATACCATTTAGGATTATTTACAGTTTCTCTGTTAGCAGAATCTAAAAATAAGTTTCGTCCTCCGATTTCTATCTCTTTCACGGCAAGCGCAATATTCTCGTTCGTCTGGTTTATCTCACTTTCTACATAAGAGTTAATATCTTCTATTTCGTCCTCTATATTCCGGTTTGTATTTTTAGAAATAAAATCACCCGTAAATTTGTTTCCAGCAGGAGATATCACACAGACATCTTTTCCGGTAAACGTAAATTCATTTCCTTTTCCGACACCCTTGTATTGGATTATTTCAGGTGTACCGAAACTTCTCAACATAATAACACTTTGACGGTCAGGATTAGATCTATTTCCACATTGCACGATATAATCTCCGATTTCAGGAATCCCGGTAAAGACAGTATCCTTCACCGTATTGGATAACGTAATATAATCACTCCCGACATTCAATACAAGCATCCAGTAATATTTGGTTCCTGTACCGGAAAATACCTGACACATCGCCTTATCCCCGGCAACGAAATTATTCTTCACCTTTCCGTCTCCGGTATCAAAAAAACATTTGTAAGCGGTAATGGTATCTCCCGATCTGATTTCTTCTACAGAAGACACGGTTATAGCTGCCAAAGATAATATTTGCGCTCCGGCAACATGACTTATCCGCTCATTCACGATTTCATGAAATAAAGCAGTCTTGCGCACGTTCAACTTATCAATCTCCATATAAGAATTGTTCTGAGCATCATAACCGATATGCCAACCTGTACCCGATGCGACAAATGCCTCATCCCGTATTCCTTTTTTAAAGACCTGCTCTTTTTTAAACGTTACGGTTCCGTCAACAATATCATCATACAAACGGGATACAAATTCCTGTCGCGATCGTAATGAAGACAATACATTACGATCACTTAATACCGTATTATCATACTTTCCTACAACATAGACCGCATTTCCGGGAGAACTATTCGAAACCTGCTCTTTTTTAACAATTTCATCTATTTTATCCTCAATAGCTCCGATTCTCGAATAGGCGGGTTTTTCTCCGATTGTATAAACCGGTGCATCATAAGGTCGATCTAATTTTTTCTCAAATCCGATTACCCGCGATAGACGCCCATTCGGGAAATAAGCCGGATTTACAAGATTCACACTATCTCCCAAGTTGAAGTCAAGAATTTTCGATACGTCCGACATCCCGGTAGCAGGATCATAACCGGCAGCTACAGCCGAAATCAGTTTGCACGTATAAACCGAAGGATCTATTTTCGATTTCTCGACATATTCCCGAGCTTTCTCCAACAACCGTTCTTCCGCATCCGGAATATAAATATCCGAAATCATCGAAATATCGAAACCGTACAAAACATAAGTATCTCCTTTTTGGGGAATAAGAGCACCGGCAGGCAATCCCCGGCCCGACTCTTCTTCTCTCTTAATCTCGAATACTTGGGCAAGCGGATTCCAAGAACCGTCTTCATTTTTTTCGGGCTGAAACGTTTCCCCTTCGGCATGCGGATTAAATATAACCGCAAAATCCATTCCGTTCAAAGCCCCCGAACAAAACTTAAGTCGCAACTGACCATCTATAACATATCGTTCCGAAAAATAGAAGTCCGGATCATCATCCTTAAACCGGTATACTTTCCACTCTTTTCGGGTCACACTACCGTCCTCATTTTTTATTTCATCGACATAGTTATGAGTAAAAACATTCGCAATAGTGCCGACACGCTCGGGATATATATCTTCAAAAACGACAATATCCTCTACCGCTTCCTCTTCGGACATACCTTCAAAAGCATCTATATGATCTTTTCCGGCAGGCAACATCAACCTCTGTTGCGCTATCTTTTCGATAACCCTGCTGTTATCCGAAAAGAAAATATATTCAGAAGGTGCTTTATTCAAATCGACTCCCTCGAGCACGACAATATCTCCGACCTCAAAATTCAACTGTTCCGCCCATATGAAATAATCATTTATCCCCATAAGATCGGCCTCATAACGAACATCTCCACACACAACCGTCAACGAATCCTCCATATACGCACTGCTATACGGCATATCCCATTTTACCACCCATTCTCCGGAATCCCATTCCTCTATCTCGGTAATGGTTACGCGGCACTCTTTCCGATATGATCCGGGAATATTACGGGTAGAACCGAAAGCATAAATACGGGTTGCATAATTCGAACGGCTTTCATTGGCCGACATTTCCGCAACCTCTTTTCCGATCTCAAGCTTCACAGGATCTCCATATTCGCACCTGCCCAAATGTATTACATTATCCGTAATCCACCATTCGCACTCCCACGCCTCGGCAATCTTTGTCAAGGCATCCAATATATTCGTATTATCATATTGTATCGACTTTGCCGCATCTTCGACAGTCTCATCGACATAAAACGTGAACGCTTCGTTCCGATAAGTATAATTCAAGGCTTCAAGATTAGACAATACGACCGACAAATGCTTATCTGCCGTATCTGTCAAATTCCACGACGCTTCTTTCATGCCTTGCCGGTTATAAAAAAGAATCTTATTGCGCCACTTACGATAATAAGCATCAAAACGGAGTGCATAATCATATCCTCCGGTTACGGTATTCAACACAGGCTTTTGCAAATCACTCAACTCATACCATCCGAACTCCGTTTCTACATAATCACCTAAATGAAAAGACAACAATACATCGGAACTGAATTTGAGCGTAATATAATCTTCTCCCATCAACGACTTATTCCATTGACATCCTTCATTATATTCTGTCGAATATATGATTTCGTTATTCGATAAACTTTTAATATCAACCATAATTCTTACTTAAATAAAATTACCAATATTCTATTATAGAATAACCGCTATTAACGATTATCCGGATCAGGCTCATTAAACTTAATCGAAATCTTGGAAAATGTACGTTGCCGGTTTATTCCGAAATTCGATGAGCTTTTATAAGTAAGCCGATAGATTTCATTTCCTACATCAGGAACTTGAATTTCGACTTTGCCTTTTTTCAATTCTGCCATAAACAGATCGAATTTGCTTTTGTAATCACTCTTATTCAACCCTTCAATAGTAAACGTAAGTGTCACATCCCGTTCGTCAAATACCGGATTAAAGTAAATCACCGTCTTACCATTTTTATTACGGCTCTTGTTTTCGATAAAATCTTTCAGAGGAGGAGGTGTAAGCAATGCCGGTATAAAATCTTCACTCATTCTCAAACCAAATTTTTCATAAGCTCGTTTCCCGTTTATAAAAAAATCATTTACCATAGCTATTAATATTTTTGTTTTTAATAACGGCAAACTTAGCTTCTAACAAAGAAAATTCGAAAAATCAAAGCTTCCGTTCAATGACATTTCATGATTTGTCAGCAAATCATCTAAAGGGCCGAATATATGTAGCCACAGATAAACCAAAATTTAACATATTCCTATTCATATAGGACTATATTTCCACAGAACACAGTACTTACACCCCTCCACCTCTTTTGAGAAAACAAACTATCATATATCAACATAGGAATCAAAACCTTCCCCTGAAAGGAGACTCAGTGATGTGTGAGATTTATTTTTACGATATACCAATCTTAAAACTTGCTTTTTTAAATATTTACTTTTATTTTAGCAAATCAATATATCTTAAATATATAGAATATGAAAAATTTAATTTTCTTCTCATTCTTAATATCCCTATTATTAGTTTTCCCTGGTTGTTCAAAGGATGATGATGGTGAAGATAAGAAAACATCAAACATTCGGCTAAACTTGCATTATGATACGGGTAACGATAAGTTTATAAGTGCTTATTTGTACATATACGATTTAGAAAACAATTATATTCAAAATTTCGAACTTTTTTACGAAAAGAGAAATCTTTATTATCTAAAAGATATTAACGGCAATAAAGTTTTTCCCGTCGTAAAAATGCTTATTGAAGAATCTACGGGTTTTATATACTATGATGCGCTTCCACCGCACCTATATAGAAAAGATGCCTGTAAGGTATTGCTAATACCTAAACTTTTAAACAAACCTTACAGTTACACTTGCAAAATAGTCGAATGGAAAAAATTCGGTGAAAACTTGATATTTGAAAAAACTTTTAAAAGTAACCCTGAAAAAGAAGATGAATATGAAGTATGGTAAACAACAGGGAGCTACTTTGATAATGCAGCTCCCCATTGTTTATTATATTCGATCCGTACCCGCCTTTATACCTGACAATACGACATTCGCCATCTTCAATTCCTTTACCGCATTAGCGGTATTAAGATTTATCTCCTGCAATTCGAGATAAGAATTTACCTGTATCGTACGCACCTCGTCAGCTATGTTCCGCATATCCCAAAGATCGACCCGGATATCTCCGACATTCGTATTCAGCAGGCCAATCAACTCGGTCTGTGCTCCCGTCTGTGACAAGATATTCTCTCCGGAAATCTGCAAAGCGGTAAAGCGCCCGTTCAACTCCGCTCCGGTATCTTGGCTCATTATCTCGAAGCCACCTATCGAAAATTCAGATTAATTTGCATTTATCAATATTACTCACTATTTTTGTACATTAACATTCTTAAATATATAAAATATGAAAAATTTCGTTCACTTCACATTTATAATATCTCTTCTACTCGTTTTTTCAGGTTGCTCGAAAGACGATGATGATGAAAATAAACCAATGTCATCCATTCGAGTAAAAATACATTACGATTCTGAAGGGGAATCTCCTGAAGGTCAATTCATGATCTTCGATTTAGAAAACAATAATATTCAAAATTTTGAACCCCATTATCGAGATGCTATCGGTTATTATCTAATAGACACTAACGGAGAGTTGGTCACTCCTATCCATCGCCACACTCTTTTCTCATTTGTACCTAACGAATCTCTCGGAACGGCATACTACAAAGAACTGCCATCGCGCCTTTTAGCAAAAGAATCTTGTAAGGTATTATTGATAATAGATCTCACAAACAAACCTTACAGCTACACTTGCAAAATAATCGAATGGAAAAAAGATATTGAAAACAAATTAGAACTTGAAAAAACTTTTAAAAGAAATCCGGAAAAAGAACATGAATATGAAGTATGGTAAACAACGGGGAGCTACTTTAATGATGCAGCTCCCCATTGTTTATTATATTCGATCCGTACCCGCCTTTATACCTGACAATACGACATTCGCCATCTTCAATTCCTTTACCGCATTAGCGGTATTAAGATTTATCTCCTGCAATTCGAGATAAGAATTTACCTGTATCGTACGCACCTCGTCAGCTATGTTCCGCATATCCCAAAGATCGACCCGGATATCTCCGACATTCGTATTCAGCAGGCCAATCAACTCGGTCTGTGCTCCCGTCTGTGACAAGATATTCTCTCCGGAAATCTGCAAAGCGGTAAAGCGCCCGTTCAACTCCGCTCCGGTATCTTGGCTCATTGTCTCGAAATTACTTGTCGCCTCTCCCTGATTCGTTACAGGAAGCATTTCGTTATCATCGATACCCGCAATATCAAACAAAGCATCTCGTTTGTCCAATGTTTTTTGATACAGACCCAAATATTCCCGCTCCAATTCTTTTCTTTCCCCTTCAGAAAATTCATCATCTTCAAATGCATCGGCAAAATTTTCATACCACTTTTTCAAATCCTCCTCCAAAGATTTTCTGACAGCAATATTGACAAGTGAATTCCGCATATAATCTTCAAATTTTTTCGCGACATCTTCCATCGTTGCATCCGTATCAAGCAACAGGCTTTTCAACTCCTCTCGGGCAGAATCAAGAGAGATACCCGCCAATGCTTCATTGTTCATTTTCTTAAGATTCTCTAATTCCCTTTCAGCTTCTAATATTTTATCAATATAAGGTTTAATATTATCATCTATCACCATAGATAATTTCGAGACTTTCTCAAATAGCAGTGTTAAACCTCCTATTTCCAATTCAAACAAACCGTGCATGTGTTTATCTTCCGAAAAATCATATCCATTAGCACGAAGTTCATCATTATATTCCATCACTTTCTCCCACGTCCTATAACCATAAGAATGAGTAGTTGCACTCGCATTCGAATCCGCCATCTCTTTACCGAGTTTTTTACTGGCAGCAATCTGATCTTCGATAAGCTTGACCGCCTTTTCATACTCGGCAACCGCCTCTGAACCGCTTAAAGACTGCAACAACTCTTTCTGTTTAGAGATAAGATTATTCGTAACCGACATCAAGGCTTCATACTCTTCGATAGTCTCCTTCGAAACTTCTTTCTTTTTTATACCGAAAAAGCTGCCGATAGTCTTGCCTAATCCTCCGATAACCCCCGTAATACCGGTTATCATGCTAAAAGGCTTGGTTATATCGATACTTGCAAGACTCGACGTCACCTGCCCCAAACCCGTAAGAACACCGGATATGCTCGAAGGTATCTGAATACCGAGATCGGAAAGCATATTGACGATATGATCTCCGGATTCGACCACATCTCCCCCTATTTTTCCCATCTTATTGACCGATGTATTTATCTTCTTAATCACATCGGCTCTCCGGTTCTGAGCTGCTGCCAAACGGTCCTCAGCCTGCTTCTGCGTCAACAACACCGTAACCATCTTATTCGTAGCTTTATCATACTGCATAGCGGCAATCACAGCTTTACCCGCCTGCACATCGGCAAGGTCGCTCTGCGCCTTATCTACCTCCTGTACAGCATTTTTATATTCGGTCAAAGCTTCCCGAAGGGCCGTAAAAGAATCAAGTTCGGCAGCCTTCATATCTAATTTTTGATATGCGTCAAGAACATTCTTGGAATCGTCAGAAGACAAACTGCCTGCAGATTGATCGATAAATTCCTTCAACTGATCCCTAAGCTTGAACACCGCATCTTTCGAAGCCGTATCTAAATTCCCGAATATACCGGCAAAATCAGTTTTCGATTTAAATTCTTCTACCGATGCAGAAGAGAGCGCTTCACTTTTCTTCCGTCTGACCTGAGCTATAGCCCGGTCGATAACATCAGAATTTTCTTTTATGCGCTGACTTTCCAAAGCCTTAATATCTTCATCATATTTACGTTCTATATCTTTGCGTTGCTCCGAAAAAACTTGATACTTTTTCAATAAATCAGAAAAATATTGCTTCTGCTTCATCTCCTGTATCTTCCGGATCGTAAGATCGATCTGATCCTTATATTCATTGAACTGAGACATCAATCCCACCATACCCAAATCACTGCTTTTAAGGGTCTCCATAGTATGTTTCAGACTTTTTAGTTTTGCCTCCAGTTCTTCAATTTTCTTGTTCAGGGCATTTATTTCATCTTCATATCCCCCAAACTCTGTTATCGATGTATTTGCCATATTATTTTCTTTTTTTATATTTCAGTATTTCTTTACCCGATTTATGTTCTATCTTAGTCCCATATACCGCATGCAGTTTATCTTTCTGCATAAGCAAAAGATTCTCATAAGGGATTTCAAGCACTTCTTTATAAGTAAGATGCAAAGTTTCCATAAAAGTAGCAATCTGCCCGATTGCCGTACAGTTACCGTTTACCTCTGTTTTGCCGCCATTGTCGCTACGTTCATCGTCAAGGCGGCACAGGCGAAAAAATCCCTGCCGTTCATCAGACTTATCGAAATTTCTATTGCATCTTTCAGCTCTTCCGGAGTCGCTTCTTCCAGCTCTGCGGCAATACGGTCTCGCTCCTGTTCCCAATTATCGACATTCCCGGCAATCAACGCCGCAACACCCCTCACAAGGTAAGGAGTTATTTCTCCTATTCCCGATAAAAAACCGATCATCGTATCACTACCCGGTAATTCTATATGCGAAAACTCATTCAAAGCCCGACATATCACTTTTATACACGGAGAATAGATTGTATACACTTTCCTCCCCGCCACTATCGTTTTATAACGATTTCCGATTACTGCATCCGTAACCAACTTTGCCGCTTCATTCATATCTCAAAAAACATTTCTAATATCTTCTTGAACTTTTTCTACTATCTACAACCTCAACATATCTAAAAAATAAAAAAGGCGGGCAGTTACGCCCACCCTTTTCCAGCCAAATCATTCCTATACCGCATTATTCAGCCGCATCGATCTCCGAACCGTTGAACCAAGCCTCGATTTCAAGCCCGTCAACTCCCGGCTCAATAGCCGTAGCCGAAACTGCCAAACCCACAGCACCGTCAGTATTAGCACCACGACCCGAAATAGAAGCTTTAGGAAAGACCACATACACATCATCCAAAGTTTTAGCGATAATGCATTTATAGATCATCTCGTCAGAAGCGGTTCTTCCCCATTTAGTATCGGTAGCATTACCTCCTTGCAAATCCTGCTTCGTGGTAAAATCGTATTCACCGATGGTAAAATTAACGACAACATCTCCGGCCTGCTTGGTTTCTCGATAAGTATTACCGGTCAGTTGATTTTTGTAACGGGTAATTGTCGCTTCCGCCTCTTCATAGTTCCATGTGTCTTGATGAACATTCAACACCTCTTTTGCCGAGGCTTTCGCGGTTTTCACCTCTGCGGCCGACAAACCGGTCTCGGATGAAGCTACTGTTGCAATAGGATCTGCATACCAAAGCTGTTTAATACCAACAGCCATCACTTTTTTCTCTGCCATAATAAATCAAATTTTAATGTTTATAAATAATATTTATTATTAAAAAGATACAAGATTCAAAATTTCATAGATTCAGAATATAGACATATCCATGTAAACACCTCATTAATAAAGATTATTTATCTTAAGGAACTAAGAATTTTTATCCTGATCTTTTTCTTTTTCGTGAAGCAAAATTAACAGTAGATCGGTATGAAATAAAATTTTTGATATCTTCTAAAATGACAATACGACAAATGTCAATCAAAATATGATTTCTATTTACTACGTAACCGAACATATATCAATAATAATCTAATAATCAACATATCACGAAATTTACTAAATACGATTATTTTCTTTTTGAAAGTATTTTAGCCGATTTTCTATTTCACCATATAAAAAATCCACATCTTTTCTGAAATCCCGATAATTTTTATACCGAAAAGCCAATTTCCGGGAAAAGTTCGAAACAGAATTATGAGATTTGAGTCCAAGTACTTGAGCAATTGCTTCTCGCACACCATTAGCTATGCGACCACCGGCAAGACTTTCGATAGAGTATAAACGCAGTATGATAAACACAAATTTTTCCCGGTCTTCGAACAGCAACCTGCGACTCTTCTCCCGATCTTTCAAGAGATCTTTGAACCATTCATATATTGTCGAAATAAAACCGACATCTGATAGAACCGGTGTTGTCAACTCCCGTTCACGAGCAGATAAACGAGACTTTTGTTCTCGTATAGTTTCTAATTCGGAAATCTCGCTAAACATATATCACAGTATTAAAAAATAAATATTTACAACTATCCATATCAAATAGGCTCTTCACCCTTAAAACCTTTTCCCCAAAGCATGGCGGAATACAAGGATTTCACATATAAATCAAACTCCCATTGCTCGGTTATAAAATCGACATCAAGGGCCGCATCCCATGCTTTCCGATACAAAAACTTCATTTTCTGTCTTTCCATTAATTATCCTCCTTCATAAAATAACCGTCGAAACAGACCTCAAAAAATTTTTTTTATCATAATCTCGACTTAGAGCCTGTCTAAATTTTCCAATAGAAAAATATTATCAGGTCATTTTTGCGCTTTCTTCCGGTCTATCTTCCCGTTTTCCCTCGTCAGATAGCCCGTTATCCTCCTCCTAAAAACAGAAAAATATCCTCGAAAGAAACTCTCAAATCTGACCAGAGCAAAATTAAAACAGGCTCTTAGAATTGTTTTATTTACAGTTAATACCTATATTTGTAATTGTTAGCACAAATATACTAACAGTTAGTATAAATACAAACATATAGGTATAAATAGTTAGCATATTACCAATATTTAACAAAACAGTTAGTTTTTTTTTTACGATGGAAGCATGGAGAAGAATACAAACTATTATGGAAGAAGAAGGACTAAACAAAAATTCTTTCAGCAAGGCCATAGGCATGACCAATAACGTCACGATCACACGCATCATCAATGAAAAACGCTCACCATCACGCAGTACATGTGAAAAAATAGCCAAAGCTTTTCCTAAATATAATTTACATTGGATGCTTACAGGAGAAGGCAATAGGTTAAACGGTTCAATAGACGAGTGCGATATTTTGTGTAATAATGACGCAAAAATCATTCCGGCCACAAATTTCATGAATGTTCCGTTAATCCCGGTACGGGCATCCGCAGGTTACTTAACAGGATATGGAGACACAGAATATATAGACACCTTACCTACCATACCGGTTATTGTCGATAGAACATATCATGGGAGATACAGGTGTTTCGAAGTCGATGGCGACAGCATGGATGACGGAACCCGAGATGCCATTTGCGATAAAGACATCGTACTCGGAAGGGAAGTAAAACAGGAATTCTGGAAATGTAAGCTACACATCAATGACTGGGATTTCATAATCATTCATAAAGACGGTGTCACCATAAAGCGTATCATTGAACATGATACGGAAGCCGGTATCATTAAATGCCATCCGTTAAATCCCATGTACAATGACTTCGAATTGAGCTTGAATGAAGTATATGAATTATATAACGTAATTAAAATAGTGGATCGAAGCACAAGAAGATAATATAAATATACCTGACCAAATCAATAAACAAACATATATATTTTTCAGAATCTTTTAATCCCCCAGCTATCGAACGAACGGCGTTTAGCTGCCCAAAGTGTCAATAAGACAGATATTAATGACGAAGAAAAGATCGTAATCATAAGCATAATCTGGTATTTGATCGCGACATTGGGACTGCTTCCGCCCAGTATCTGACCGGTCATAGTCCCCGGTAAAGCAACCAACCCCATGACAGCCATCGATGCAATAGTCGGATTAAATGATTTTATTAACGCTTCACGCATAAACGGCGCTGTCGCTTCACCTCGTGTCGCCCCGTTTGCCAATAAATAAAAATAAAGCTGGCGTTCTCGGTCAAGACTTCCATAAAAGGCATTAAGAGCTATAACATTGGCCGAAAGCATATTGCCGAGTATCATACCGCTGACAGGAACAAAATAACGTGCTTCGAACAGATGATCTAACTTTATAATTATTCCTAAGAAATAGACATCTATAATACAGATAGAACAAAAAAACGCAACTATTACCGGGATAAAGAGCTGCTTTACCGGTAATTTAGTCCGCCCCAATACCGTCCACGAAGCTACACAAATCATAACAATCACCCACAACAAATTGATCCATGCCGAATTCCATGTAAACAAATATTCTAAATAAAAACCGATCAAAAACAATTGTAAAGTCATCCGACTTGCCGCAATGAGCGTATCCTTCACCAATCCCGTACGATAATAGGCCAATGCCGTCACAGGTATCAACAATAATAAAAAACCGAGGCACATGCTGCCCCAACCGATATCGACAATTCCGTTCATCTTTCTTCTCCTATTTTTATACTGCGATCAAACGCCCGGATAAACCGCTCGTCATGCGATACGGCAACCATTGTCATACTCTTATAAGATTTCAAGAATACGATCAGCTTTTCAATAGAATCAGAATCTAAAGCCGACGTAGGCTCATCCAATAACAAAAGTGGTTTATCCAATAAGACCGCAATAGCGATCATAACTCGCTGACGTTGCCCTCCGGAAATCTCGACAAGATGTTTTGTATATATCTCCTGCTCCAGTCCCAAATGCCCGAATATATTTAAAACGGTTTGCTCTGCCGGTATTTTATTCCTATTTTGCCGGAGTTTGAAAGGCGCAAACACACATTCCTTTACAGTGTCATAGGGTAAAGTAAACTCCTGAGGTACCCAAGCTATAAGACGACGAATATCCGATACAGTAGTACCGGTAAGCAATTGTCCGCCAACCCATATTTCACCTTCATCGGGCTGCACCAACCCTGCAATACTACTCAATAAAGTACTTTTTCCCGTTCCCGAAGCACCATAAACGACAACCTTTTCGCCTGAAGATACCTCATCCGAAAAATGAGTCATCAGAGGTTTCCCGTCATAGATGAATGTCACATCTTTAAATAAAATCATCCGCATCTTTCCTTTTTAAGAATACAAAGATAATTCATCCTGATATTTTCATCAATATAAGATTGACAAGCCTCCTTTCAAAATACATTTAAAGAAAAAACTCCCCGTATCCTTAAATACGAGGAGTAATTTCAAAAAAGTAACCGATGATTTCATTTTCAATGAAACCGATCAAGGCTCTACAATAGAACAGATACTTACCCGATTCCAATCCGGATCTGTAAACATATCTCCGATTCCTTGCCCTTCTGCCGTAATGCGACTTGCATTGATCTTATATTTTTTCACAAGAATGTTCTTTACTGCTTCGGCCCGAGCCTGAGCCAGCTTTTTATTGAATTCGAGATTTCCTTCAGGAGATGCATAACCTTTGATAATCACATTTGCCTCGGCATGCTTTTTCATATAAACGGCGACTCGTTCTACATTAGGTAATTGCGAAGCGTCAACTGTCGATCTGCCCTGTCGGAAGGTAATGATAGATTCCGGAATACGGCTGGTTTCTACCACAGTCTCTACTTTTACAGGACGATTGCGACAATCGGCCAACTCTTGCTGTAACATACCGATCTTTTGATTTGCATTGTTTACGACACTGTTTTTCTCGTTTACTTGTGTACGAAGATTATTAATAGAAGCGTTCAATTGATCGATTTCGGTCTGATTATAAGCTCTGACCTTCGTAAAATGGTGCTTTCCATTACTACCTTTAAAATGATAAGTTGCCCCGGCTGTCAATTCAAAAAATGCATTATTTGCATTAAAGCGGCTTTTTGCTCTATTAAAATCACCCTCCATATCATATACAATAGCGGGTTTAATCCCTAAAGTCCAAGCTTTCGTTTCTCCGAAATTAAAATTCAGATTCAACCCGAAACGAGTAGACCAAGAATTATCGTCATCAGAACCGTTTACATAATAATGCATCCAACCGATACCAGCCACCGCTTCAATTTCGAATAAACGGGGAGTACCGGGATAGCCTCCGAACAGATTCATCAAATTAAATTTGTTCAACAAACTGACGTCAGAAGCATCGATAGCATTTTTACTATCTGTCGTATTTATATACCCCATACCCTGAAACTCCATTCCGAAAATCGGAGTTAATTGTTTAGTTACTCCAAGTCCGAAAGTCGGACGGGCATCTTTAAAAAAAGAACTGTGAGTCAAAGGGGTTACCATACCCGCTTTGAGTTCTATAGACCAATTATCTCCTATTTTAGTACCTTGGAGAGCAGTCTGGTCAGTCTGAGCATTTGCTGCAAACGCGCTTATCACAAATGCTGATAAGATAATAGACTTTTTCATAATTAAAAATATTAATAGATAACTCGATAAAATTATTATATCTTGGATTTTATTTTTTGACTTTTAAATAACCGAAGACGCACTTCACGCTAAATAGCAATCTTAATAGACTATCATCACGGTTCTCATATTTCCGCTCAACCGATAATTCATGATAAAAAAAATCTTTCCGTATTCATAATTCAATTTTTGTTATTTATAATTTAAGATGTTTTCTTTTTAGATAACATTATAGACGAAACCTTTGTTCGCTATTTGTGAATAAAAATAACGTCCTCTTTTTTTCTCATTTCATAACATAAAATCCCATACACCCTAAAAAGCACATCTTATCTCAGATATAATAGTTAGATAATAAGCACATTAGTCTTTATAATGGGAAATTAAAAACAGATAAAACAAGTGATTTTCTTGAAATTTAAATTAATCGGAATATAAAAAAGTACTCACAAATTTCATATTTGCATAATCTATCGAAAAGCGATTTATCGACCTAACAGCACAAAAAAGTGCATGCGGATTTTTAATCGCACATGCACTTTTTTCAGAAACTCTTTTTCAGAGAAACAGAATCTAAGAGCCTATCTAAATTTTCCAACAAAAAATATTATCAGGTCATTTTTGTGTTTTCCTCCGGTCTGTTTTCCCGTTTTCACTCGTCAGATAGCCCGCTATCCTCCTCGTAAAAGCTGAAAAACGTCCTCGAAGGGAAATCTCAAACCTGACCCAAGTAAAATTCAGACAGATTCTAAATCTGACTACAACTCCAACTTATTCTTATATAAACCTATCAATCGATACCTCCTCCCAAAGCATGATAAAGATTAATTACACCTTGTATCTCTTCAAAACAATCCGATACCGCGTCCAACTCGGCCTGCAGCAAAGTTTGACGAGCGGTAAGGACTTCCAGATAATTTTGAGAACTGTAACGCATCAACAGTTCTGAACTACGAACTGCCGATTCTAAAGAGGTAATCTGCTGCTTATTCAGATGATGACGTTTACGTGCCGTTTGCCATTGTAACAAAGCATCATTTACCTCTGTACCTGCATCAAGTAAACTTTGCTTGAACGAAAGCAATGCTTCTTCTTGCTGAGCTTTGGCAACCTTTAAATTGGCAATATTCTGCCCCCGGTTAAAAAGAGGTTGTACTAATGAGCCTATGGCTGAAAACAGCCACTGCCCGGGATTAGAGATAACAGCTCCTGCGGCATTTGTCCATCCTGCAGAACCACTCAATGTAATTGAAGGATAAAATGCCGAATGTGCTTGATTAGTAACATAAAACGCAGCAGCTAAAGCGGCCTCGCTTTGACGGACATCGGGACGACGGTGCAATAATTGCAAAGGAATGCCTACCGAAAGTGTATCCGGAAATTTTTGTTGTTTTAAAGTCGAACGGGATATTGTCTCCGGAGTCGAACCTAACAACGCACAAAGAGCATTCTCCGTCTCTGTAATCTGACGTTCTATCGAAAGCAAGGAGGCGTCCACAGAAAGTTTACTCGCCTCGGTCTGAGCAACAGCCATATCAGTCGTTTGTCCGGCCTTTTTCAACGCCTTCATCACACGCAAGTTCTCGCTCCAATTTTCAGCAGTACGTCTACTGATTTCAAGCTGCTCATCAAGCATCAACAACGTATAATAACTATTAGCAATAGTAGCGACCAACTGAGTCTGTACAGCCTGACGATAAGCCTCGCTCTGTTCTAATACGGCTTTTGCCTCTCTTTTGGCATTCGTCACACGACCGAAGATATCGATTTCCCAATCTGCAGAAACAGCCAAATTATAGCTTTTAGTGAGTTTAGACTTTTCTGCTTTATTCAATGTACTTTGCGGTGATAACGATATCGAAGGTAAATAGGAAAGCCGAGAAGTCATAAGCAAAGCTTCGGCCTCCTTTACTTTCAATCGGGCAATGTTTAAATCGGTATTATTCTTTAATCCGGTGTCGATAAGCTGCTGTAACTGCGAATCTGTAAAAATTTCTCTCCACGAAAGGGTTGCTATCGAGGCTGTATCCGTTTGTTCCTGAGTATGACGAAAAAGACTGTCTGTAACAGTTTTCATGTCAGGTTGTTTATACTTCCGATATATCGAACATCCGCTCGTTCCTATGATCAAGGATATACATATTATTATTTTTTTCATACGAATCTTCTTTTCAATTAGTTCTCCTCCTCCAATTTCGATACTTTACGCTGAGGCATAATTTTCTCTTGCAGATATTGGAACACGATAAACAAAACCGGTACGATAAACAACAAGGCTATAGTACCGATCAACATACCGCCTACCGTCCCGACACCGATAGAAATATTTCCGTTTGCTCCTACCCCCGAAGCAAACATTAACGGCAACATACCGAAGATCATCGTCAATGAGGTCATTAAAATAGGTCGCAAACGCACTTCTGCCGCAGACACCGCAGCTTGTGTAATGCTCATCCCTTGATGACGTCGTTCCGAAGCATATTCTGTCAACAAAATAGCTGTTTTTGCCAACAAACCGATCAGCATGATCAAACCTGTCTGCAAATAGATATTATTTTCCAAACCGAACATTTTGGCAAAAAGAAAACTTCCGGCCAATCCGAACGGTACTGATAGAATAACCGCCAAAGGAATAAACAAACTTTCGTAAAGAGCACACAGAATCAAATAAATAAATACTACACAAATGACAAACACCAATACAGTCGTATTTCCTGTTGAAGATTCTTCTCGAGACATTCCTCCAAACTCGAAACCATAACCGGCAGGTAATGTTTCTTCGGCAACTTCACGTACCGCCTGAATAGCTTGTCCTGAACTATAACCGGTAGCAGGCGCTCCATTAACGGATATAGCGGAAAAAAGATTAAAACGGGTTAAAGTCTCAGAGCCATATACCCGAGTCAAAGTCAAATACTGGCTGACAGGAGACATCTCTCCATCCGAATTACGAACGAACATATTATTCAACGCTTATGTATCTAACCGGAACTCAGGAGATGCCTGTACCATTACACGATAAAGTTTTGAAAAACGGTTCATATTCGAGGCATAATTACCTCCGATATATCCCGACAAAGTACTTAACACATCAGATGGAGATACTCCGTTGCGCTTACAACGAGCAGCATCGACCTCGACCATATACTGAGGGAATTTGGTATCAAACGAGGTCGTTGCACGTCCGATTTCCGGTCGTGCATTCAATTTCTCAATCATTTGCCTCGTATATTTCAACAAATCTTCTATAGAACCGCCTTTTTGATCTTGTACATAAATTTCAAAACCACTACTCACTCCATATCCCGGGATCATAGGCTGGGCAAAAGCCATGATCTGAGCCGAGGATATATCATCTGTACGCCGGTATATCTCATCAATAACGGCATTTATTTCATCCTCTTTTTCCTGACGCTCGTCCCATTGTTTCAGACGGACAATAAACATACCGTTAGACGATCCTTGTCCGCTGATCATTCCGTTACCCGTCACCTTAGAAAACATTCGTATTTGCGGAATATCACTAATACGTCTATCCACTTCATCCATAATAATTTTCGTCTCCTCCAAAGTATTTCCCGGTGAAGTTCGCACATCGACAAATATAGTTCCCATATCTTCCTGCGGAACAAGTCCGGTTTTAGTCGTTTTCATCAAAATAAACAAACCGGCAAAAGCCACTAACAATAAAACCAAAGCCAACCATTTCCGTTTCAGCATAAAGAAAACTCCCGTTTTATATTTCTGTACCAAACGGTGAAAAGCGCTGTCGAATGCAATATGAAAACGAGAGGAAAAACTCATTTTCTTCCCATCACCTGCAACTTCATGAGGAGTCATAATCAATGCACAAAGGGCAGGACTTAACGTCAAGGCATTGACCAAAGAGATCGCTACGGCAACAGCCATCGTCAAGCCGAATTGCGTGTAGAACGTACCGGTCGTTCCTCCCATAAAACTGACAGGAATAAAGACTGCCATAAAGACAAATGTCGTCGTTACCAATGCAGATGTAATTCCTCCCATCGCATCGATCGTAGCCCGGTATGAAGATTTATACCCTTCATCGAATTTTGCCTGAACAGCTTCTACGACAACGATCGCATCATCCACCACAGTACCAATTACCAATACCAATGCAAACAAGGTCAACATATTCAAGCTAAAACCCGCTACATATAAAAAAGCGAATGTCCCCACTAAAGAAACAACTATCGAGATTGCCGGAATAAAAGTAGAACGCATGCTTTGCAAAAACACATACACCACCAAAATCACCAGTAAAATAGCTTCAACAAGCGTTTTTATCACATTTTGAATAGAAGCATCCAAAAAATCTTTAGAACTCATCAGGTCTACCAACTCCATACCTTTAGGCAAAGTTTTCGATATTTCTGCTGTCACTTTGTCTATTTCTTCTATGATCTCATTGGCGTTAGAGCCGGATGTTTGCGCAATCATACAGTTAGATCCGGGATGTCCGTTTACTTCTCCTATATAAGTATAGGACCTAGAACCTAATTCTATTCGTGCTACATCTTTCAAACGAAGGACTTCTCCACTTTTTAAAGATCGGATTACCAAATTTTCATAATCTTTTTCCTCTTCATAACGTCCCCGGTATTTCAGGACATATTGGAATGTGTTTCCAGATTCCGCACCAAGTGTTCCGGTAGGAGCTTCTAAATTCTGCTCATCAAGTACGGCAGCAATATCCGACGGCATCAGGTTATATTTAGCCATTTTACTGGGATCAAGCCAAATACGCAAAGAATAATCCGATCCCATTACATTAACCTCACCCACCCCGGCAATACGAGAAAGACGCGGCTCGATATTAATCTTCAGGTAATTATTAAGAAAGCTCTCATCAAACGAATTATCCGGACTATAAAGGGCTAATGCTTTAATATTACTTGTCTGACGCTTACGCACAGTAATACCACCCTTCGTTACTTCTGCAGGCAATAATCCCTGTGCCGTTGCAATACGATTCTGGACATTGACTGTCGCCATATCGGGATCAGTACCTTGACGGAAATAAATAGTAATTCGTGCCGAACCGGTATTGGTTGCAGACGAAGTCATATACATCATATTTTCCACCCCGTTCAATGCCTCTTCAAGAGGAACAATGACACTCTTTTGCACAGTCTCGGCATTTGCTCCTGTATAAGTAGCAGAAACACTGACGGTAGGAGGTGCGATTTCAGGAAATTGTTCGATAGGAAGCTGCGAAAGCCCTATCAATCCAACAAGTAAAATAACAACCGAAATAACAACCGATAAAATAGGCCGGTCAATAAATGTTCTGATTTTCATAATGCGGATTATTCATTAGTGGAAGTATGAGAATCGATTACCGTTCCTTCTCGCACAAGACCTGCACCTTCGGCAATAATAACATCACCGGAAACGAGTCCCGACTCGACAATATATTCCGTACCGTTATTCAAACGGAACACTTCAATCGGAGCAGATTTCGCCTTACCGTCAACTACTTTATAGACAAAAATGCGATTTTGCAATTCATAAGTGGCAGTTTGAGGAATAACGATTACGCTGTCTCGATGAGTAGGAACGATCACCTTTCCGCTACCACCATTACGCAACAATTTATCCGGATTTTTAAATGAAGCACGAAGACTTACTGCACCCGTCCCGCTATCAACGGTTCCGCTAATAGCATCAATTTTACCGGAATATTGATAAACTTTACCATTACTGAGCATCAATTCTACTTCAGGCATTTGCTCCATTGTTTTCTGCAGCGAACCATATTGTTGCACAAGATCCAGAATTTGATTCTCGTCCATCGAAAAATAAGCAAAGACCTCGTTATCGTCAGAAACCGTGACTAACGGTTCTGAAATATTACTATCGACAAGAGCTCCTACTCGATAAGGAATCATACTGGCTACTCCATCTACCGGACTTTTTACTTCTGTATAAGAAAGATTATTACGTGCATTTATCTCCTCGGCACGAGCCAAAGCAAGTGCAGCTTGAGCTTCGGCAAGAGCATTACGAGCAGTTTGCAAATCGAATTCAGAAACCACATTCTCCCGAAACAGTTCTTCCTTACTTTCAGCCGTAAGTTTTGCTGTCGCAAGTTTAGATTCGGCACTCTTCACATTAGCCATAGCCGTCTCAAGCGCAGCTTTATACGGAACTTGATCGATAACAAAAAGAACTTGTCCCCTATGTACGACATCCCCTTCATTCATACAAATTTTCGTGATTATACCGCTTACCTGTGGACGTATCTCCACATATTGCCGCCCTCGAAGCGTAGCGGTATAATCTCTCTTAAGCGTTTGATTACTGAATCCGACATTCAAAGTTTTATACTTAGCAGATGTTTGTTCCTGAGGCTGAGATCCGCACGAATAGAGCAGTATAAGCCCCGATAAAATAGGAATAATGAGGTATTTCATTGGGTATAGTTGATTAATTATTACATTACATAATGAGATACAAAACAAGTAATGGCAAAAATAAAAGGATTTTGCTACATATTATAAAAGTGTTGATTAACGACAGGAATGTGTTGATTAACGACAATAGGCAATTTTTGAGGTATAGCATCTAATATTTATCTTTGTGATAAAGATTTGATATTTTACGAATATATTATAATACCCTGATGCTATTTAAAAATCTCAAAGGTAAAGGCAAGGAGACTGCATATTATACATTTATACGGTATCCTCAAATAATACACTATGTCGATTTACTTTTCTGCTTGGTTATCTTGCCATTGATTATCCTATTAGTTCCGGTTGACAAATGGATCAAAACCCAACCTGTTTTTGTCGGAACTTTGGTTTTATATTTATACTTACTTTATTTTACTTATAGAAAAGCTAATATTCCCTCGCTCTTTTTAAAAAGAAAATATTTGCATATCATTATCCTGATCATCATATTGACACTGATTACAGAACTATTAACACATTTCCCCATATCCGATAAATTCGGGTCTAAATTACCCATAGATTTTCGCCGTCATTTACACGCCCAAACCATATGGTTTTTCTTCTTGATCGTGTCCGGATTCAGTTTAGCCATTGAAGTAACCTTTGAACTATTCCGCCAAATGTTACAAAAGCAAGAAATTGAAGCAGAAAAAAACAAAGCCGAGTTAGCGATGTATAAAGCTCAGATAAATCCGCATTTTCTATTTAATACGCTCAATACGCTTTATGGTTTGGTCATCACTAAATCAGATCTGACAGAATCTGCATTTGTAAAATTTTCGAATATCCTGAAATACATGTATGATAATACTTCGGTAGAAAAAATAAACATAAATAACGAAATCGAATATATCCGGCAATATGTAGAATTACAAAAACTCAGACTAAATCACCATACAAAAGTCATTTTTGAAAGCCGTACAGATGAAGAACACGTTCTTATCCCTCCTATGATACTGATTACATTTGTCGAAAATGCTTTTAAATACGGGACGTCGTCTTCTGAAGATTGTACCATACTTATACGAATTATAGTCGAAGATGGTGTTCTGCTTTTCAAGACTCGTAACTCTATCATGAAAGAAAAAAAAGAAGGTAAATCATCTATCGGCATCGAAAACTGTAGAAAACGCTTGCAAATGCTCTATCCCGGACTCTTCACCCTTGTCACCGAAAAAGATGATAACAAGCAGGAGTTCTTGGTTAAATTAACGATACAATTGTCTCGAATATGAAGCAAATCAACTGCATAGCTATCGATGATGAACCGATCGCACTACTGGTAATCAAACAATTTTGCGAAAGGAAAGGGAACATTGAGTTAAAAACTTTCTGTGAGCCTCGTATAGGATTAGAAGAAATAAAAAAAGACAAACCTGACATCGTATTTCTCGATATAGAAATGAACGGTCTTAACGGATTGGAAATCGCAAAAAAGCTGCCTCATAACTGTTGTTTGATATTTACTACGGCTCATGCTCAATATGCTCTTGACGGCTTTAATCTCGATGCGGTAGATTTCCTGCATAAACCGATAGCTTACGAGCGTTTCGACAGGGCAATTGAAAAAGCTATACGAAATATTTCGGGATGGAACAACAAAAATGATCAAGAGACAATCGTTGTCAAGCAGGAATATAACAACATAAATATATTGCTATCTGATATTTTCTATATCGAGGCTTTAGAAAATTATTGTAAAATACACAGAATAAACGGCAATAGCGTAATATCACGGCTCAACATCAAAAGCATTCATAAAATGTTACCACAAAACACTTTTTTAAGAGTACACCGTTCATTCCTCATACCCATAAACCGCATACAAAGATTTTCTAAACAAGAAATATGGCTAAGAGGATTATCAAGGCCTATACCGGTAGGAAGGCGTTATGCAAAAGAAATATATGATTTTTTGACCGATAACAGACAACTGTAATAAATATCGATTATCAAAAGCCATATATTAAATTTGAAGAGGCTGAACTCTACAAACACTCCCAAACAAGATCGAAAAACGAGCTATCAGGCAACACAATCTTCTCTTTTCAATATTTTTACAATGTCACAAAAAAGTTTCCGATCTTTTTAAATAATGCCAAAATGAATTAACGCATTTCGAATGCCATCATTATCAACCGTATCTGTTACATAGTCGGACACCGCTCGTATAGACTCGGCAGCCCCACCCATAGCTATCCCTATACCGGCTTCCCGAAGCATTGAAATATCATTTCCCCCATCTCCAAAAGCTATTGTATGCGAAATATCAAAATCATAATAAGAAGCAAATTCTCTAATACCTGATGCTTTATCAACGCCTTTCACATTTATATCTGCAAAAATCGGATGCCACCTGGAAGCGGAAAGGTTCGGAAGTTGAGCCATAACTTCTTTTTCTGTCTCCTCATCACAATAAAAACATAACTGACAACATTTACCTTCGATAAACTCCTTTTCTATATCGATGACCGGCGGAACAGGATGATCTACCAATCTCGCCAATTCTATAACGATAGGGTTCAACTCATTGACAAAAATCCCGTTATCCGTTTCAACGGCTATCGGAAACCCAAATTGTCGAGAAAGAGCATAAGCTTTCTGAAAATCTTTATCAGAAATTTGTTTTTTAGACACGGAAGTACCGTCTCTCAAGACGCAATCCGAACCGTTAAGGGCTATTACGGCATCAAAAGGGACTTCTTCTATTTCATGCAAATCACTTGCAGCTCGTCCTGTTGCGATAATAATTTTACACCCCGAATTATGGACTTGCCGTAACGCATCTATTGCCGACTGAGGCACACGATGAGTATCAAAACTTACCAACGTACCGTCAACATCTAAAAATATCGCCCTTATCATATTCAAGAAATTATATTATAAGAAGTTTACAACTCTATTAGTTTATTATCGATAACTTGTAAAGGCTCAATAACTACTCATATCAAATTTACTGCAACATCATTATGGCTGACTTGCAAAATTATAATAATTATTTTCAGATTTTGAAAGCAGGATGGCAATTTTTTTGATTTTAGCAAACTGAAAAGTAGAGATAAAAAATCGTCAACAATTCCAATAAAAAACAAACCCACCTATTATTCAATTGATAATAAGCGGGTTATAAATACACATGTTGTCCTGGAAGGATTCGAACCCTCACAAGCGGAACCAGAATCCGATGTGCTACCGTTACACCACAGGACAATTTTTTATTGCGCTGCAAAGGTGCGAATTTATTTTTCTATTACAAAACCATACCGATATTTTTTACTTTCGATTAAGTTTTTTTTACAAGGCTGTTTCCTCTTTAGGCAAAGCTGACTCAACTGCTTCGTATGACTTTTTCATAAGCGTTTCAATATCATGTCCTGAAATAGGGTCAGGGAATAGAGGTTTATGAATCGTCAAAATCATTTTTCCAGGTTTTATCAAATATGACGAACGAGGCAACACAGAGAAAGAGCCGTCAATCGTTAAAGGTACTACGGGCAAATTTAAATCAATAGCCAACTGATAAGCTCCTTTCTTAAAGCGTTGAAGTTTCCCGTTCCATGTACGCGATCCTTCAGGAAAGACAACTAAGGACATGCCGTGTCTCAACGTCTGTTCTGCCATATCCAATGTTTCCCGAATACTTTTAGGCCCGGAACGATCCACAAATATATGTCCGGCTGCAGCACAAGCTTTTCCGACAAATGGTATGCGTCTGAGGCTTTTTTTCATCATCCATTTAAAATTATGTCCTAAGAAGCCATAAATTAAAAAAATGTCATACGCTCCCTGATGATTTGCGACAAAAACATAAGAAGTTTTCTTATCGATATTTTCCCGACCTTTTACTTTAACTCGCACAAACGAGATCCAACAAAAAAGCTGAGACCAAATGCGCCCCGGATAGTATCCCCAAACTTTACTGTCTCCGATAAAACAGCCGACAATCGTCACTAATGCTGTTATTATAGTCAATACTAATAAAATAGGAAATGCAATAAGCCACTGGTAAAAAAAGAACAGTATTCTTAACATAAAATACACTACGGTTAATTACAATCAATATATAAAGACAAAGGTAGCTGTTAAGTTTTAGAAATACAACAGCTTTTCAGGATTCTTGCTGTTCGAGAATCATTAAGAAAGTTTTCAAACCAACATTCCTTATCAGGAATAAAACCTCTCTCTAAAAAGGAAAAAAGAAGGTGTCTAAAAAGGATGCCTTCTTTTTTTTGTCATGCCGCCCTTTT